>ENA-UOVY01000089-UOVY01000089.1-plant-metagenome-genome-assembly--contig:-NODE-89-length-55063-cov-606.805101_pt1 | contig 55063 bp, 38 predicted proteins | sample MGYA00249840_ERZ761561 | MGnify/ENA primary metagenome ERZ761561 (study PRJEB28882, sample SAMN05720143) | plant metagenome | isolation source: Guanajuato, Mexico | place: Mexico:Guanajuato, Mexico...
GGCGGCGGGCGCCATACTCCATTCTATTATATTATATCCCATTCACACCCTCAGTCAGATAGATCGGCCGGCGCTGATCGAAGCAAAGGGCGCCCCACGAAGGCGGCAAATGCGCCTCAGATTGGCGCCCTGAGCCCCGGGCGACGGGCGCAAAACTGGCCCGGCCCCCTGGGCGCCCGGCTAGCTTTCGAGGGTTTCAATTTGTAGTGGTTGGCGGCGAGCTTGCAGGTGGGTGGCGCCGCCACCGGGGAGGCCAAGTGTCGCGTCAGGCAGTTTCCTTCCTCAGAGCGGCCCAGCCTTAGGCTCCAGCCAGCCAGCCAGCCAACCAGCCAGGCTAGTCCTTGTGGACGGCCACCCTTGCGACGGCGCCGCTACCAACGCGGGCGCCCTTCTCGTTCCCATCCTCGAGCTGGGAAGCGGAGCTCAGGCGCTCGCTCGTAGGCTCAGCGCGAGCGCCTCCGCCAGATCCAAGCCACTTCGGCACAACGACCGCAATGACGCCGCAAGATACGAGCACCGAGCCAACGATGCTTTGTCATTATGTGGTTGTGCGTTAAATTAGCATACGCGGGTGGACAGATTGGTGGGACAGTTTTGTTGAATGATGGGTTAGTTTGTTTGAACAACGGCGCTTGCTTTCGCGAACGAGCGCCCGTGGTTTTGGCGCTCCCATTTCGGGGGTAAACATTATCCGGCTTGCGCTGTCTCTGCACGAGCGAGCAAAGCCAACTAAGCATCAACTTCACGAGTTAATTCGCATTTACAAATGGCAAATATTTACCTGGTTACTCGGATGTGCTCGTGGAGGAGGAAGGCGCTGTATAGGAAGGCAACCTGAATGTCAAAGGTGCGGGCGAGCGCTATCACTCCAGACTGTTCGATTTTGAGCGCGCTCGTTATGAACCACTGGCCAATGGAGCCGCATAATCCGTTTAGAAGGATGTACAAAACGTCCATCCAATTGTTTGGCATTCGCCACTCGTTTAAGGCCAATAAAGTTGCAGATCCAATTAGAATTGAGATCAACGAGAGCCAGAGTATTATTATCTCGGCGGGAGTTTTCTTGCACAAGCGAAGCGCAATGAGCGATAGGGCCAAACAGATGCTCGATAGAAGCGCTAGTGCACTTCCCTCGAGCTGACGATAGGATTCCTCCGTTGGGTCAACGCTTGCAGGCACCAACTTGGACCTAATCTCCTCGTACTCGCTCTCCTCGGCCTCAAACTGGCCATCAGATTCTAAGCCGAGCGAGTGGAGCAGTAGCTCGACCAGGTGGACGCAATCGTCTGGCTTTGCAATCAGAACAACGCCCGTCACTGAAACAACAACTGCGCCAACCTTGAACAAGTCGCAGGGTTCGTTGAGCACCAGGTAGCTGATTATCAGGGTCCAAATTGGGAGCGAGAATCGGATTGTTGTGGCGTCGCCGAGCGGGATTAACTTGAGCGCATAGTAGGAGAAGGTTATGGAGGAGCCGCCGAGGAAGGCGCGCCCAAGCATTGGCCAAAGCTCTGGCCGCTTTGGCAGGCAACCCAAACCCCTCACATAGATGACGAACCCATAGACTAGCACTTGGATGAAGGACCTGCAGAGGGAGGATCTATGGCCGTTAGCTCCGATCTGGCCGCCACTTTCAACGCTCGCAAGGCTGGACGGAACTCACCTGCAAACGGCAACTTGAATGCCGTTCACCGACTCGGTCATCTTGACCAGCATTCCAGCTGAGCCGAGGAAGAAGGAGGCGCAGAGGGCGAGCAGGATCCCCAGACAGGGGATGGTGTCGGCCGCGCGTTGCAGGAGGCTCCTCTGCTTTGGCGTGGAGGCGGCCTCCGTCTGGCCGGCACCTGTGGCCGAATGCTGAGCCGGCTTCTCGGCCCCGTTGCGCAACTCGCAGCTCCCATACTTTTGCGTCGCGCCAACCGACAGTGGCCGCTCCATTTGCTGGGCTACTGCTCGCGCTAGTTGCTCCTCTCTTGGCTCAGCAAACTTGCTGCAACGTTTCGCGAGTGTCCCGTTTGTTGGCCCTCCGTGTAGGCTGCTTCTCCCAGCCAGCAAGTAGCTCAAGTGGCGCGATGAGTGGAAGCTCGCTGGTTTCTGCGGGATTCTTATGGCCACGAGCCTAGAGTTGACGCTGATCTTGATCGGCCGACTGATCAGCACGAAAGGAACTCTCCTCTTTTGTTAGGGCAAACTTGAACAATGTTTCAATCTGCTTCTGATCCGCCGCACTTGGAGTCTTTGTGTAAGCGGATGGGCGAGACTAGAGGCGCTTCAACTCGCCTGCCGCGTTCAATCTGTCTGTATGAGTCAAAAGGGCCAGTTTAACTTGCGGGCTGACGCATCAAGCCGCCGAATGGCACCTGTCATCATCTTGGCGCAACCATGAGCGCGAGCGGCCAAACCAATCCGAGCGCAATAGTGCCAATGTAACACCGAATTATTAGCCCAATGGATTCACATCAAGACACAGGCGGCTGCTTTGGAAGCGTGCTCTTTGCAGTCGGCAGTTGGAAAGGCTGGGTTTGTGTATGAACGAACACCGCCCGCCGACAATGCTGATCAGACTGCTGCAACCTGAGCGGCCTCAGGTTGGCCGCGAGCCTGCAAGCTGGTGATTTAATAACCACCCTGCGCGGCTCGCTTATGTAAGACTTGGCCAATATCATCCAACCAACCAACCAACGCGAGCCAATTAGGGCGCCCGATGGCGCAAAATAATTAATGAATTCAATTCAGGGTTGAGGCTGGAGTTGGCGCAATAATGGAACCGTCTGGCTGGCTGCTCCATTCGTCTGGCCGCCGCTGCCGCCAAGACCACTCGCACTCGCACTCGCATTTGGATTCGCGTTCGCGTTCGCATTCGCTTGCCAACATCTGCCTATCTCTGGCTGCTGGCGGATGCAAAAGCTCCGCAAGGAAACCAAAGAAGTTGCGCCTAGCTGGGGGCGGCTCACTCTGTTTGCCAGCCAGCCAGCCAGCCTCTCCCCGCTGGGCCAATCTTCTTCTGGCTGGCTCCTGTTAGGCCGAAAAGTTAGCGCGACTCATGGGTGGCAAGATGGGCTCTGCGCTGATCTGAATCTCGATCAAGAGAATCGCAAAGTACGCGAGCAAAAATGAACGCTTGAAACATGAGCTCGCTGAGCGGCTCGCATCAGTCTGGGGCAGATTATCTTTGTAACAAACATGTTTAATGCCAACAACACTGATGAATAGACTTAACACTCGAACTTGCACTATCTACAATGGAACTGGCGTCCGTGGCCTTCTGGCGGCCACATGAACAGGAATAGTCGAAAGCAAGGCTAATGTTATCTGCGCCCGCTTTGCTCGGCCACCTGCTTGCTAGTTGTGAGCTCTGCGATGAATCTCGCCGGCCTCGTGCCGCTCGCGGCTGGCGTCGTGCTCGTGCCCTGTCCGGCCGACCTTGGCCAGCTCCTCCCTGGGCCCGCGAGTCGCGCCCCAAACCGACGCTCCACCTTGCGGCCAGCTTGCTCCGATTGGCCGCCTTGACGCTCCGAGCCGCCGCTAGTCAGCTGGAGGCCCCTCGAGGTGAGAAACTGCACTGTGTCCACTGGGATGTAGCTCACGGAGCCTTGATTGGCACTTGTTGAGTAGATTTGTGGCTCAGCCTGCTCGCCCGCCGAGTAATTGTGGTTCGCGTGCTGGGCCTGCTCGTCGGCAGCGCCCGTCTGCTCGTTCATCGAGCCGTTTGAGAGCGATTGCTCGGCCTGTCTGCCAGCCGGACTTCTCGTAAACTCGAACCGACCCGCCGATCTGGCCGACTTTGCGCCCTCGCGCTGTCTCGCCTGCTGCTGCTGCTGCTGCTGTTGGACGCCCAACCCGAACTCTGACTGCACCAGCCGCCTCGTCTTGCTGGCCTCCGCGTCCGCAAGCTCCTGGTCGCCGCTCTGTCTGACGCTTGCGCCGCCACCCTCGACCTGCTCCAAGTTCGAGGCCGTTGTGGTTGTGGCGGCCAAACCAGAGGGGCTGGCCGTCTGAGTGTCGCTTGAATCTGAGATCGTGCTTGAGGTTGTGGTGGCTCCGTCGGAGAAGGCAGGAGAGGCGGAGGCAGAGGAGGAGGAGGAGGAGGAGGAGGCGGAGGTGGCGCTTGAGCTTGAGGTTTGGTCGCCTTCGCCCGACAGGTTGGCGCCAACTTGGGGCCGAGTGTCTGCCGGCTCGCTCGCTTGGCTCGCCGACGAGGGAGTCTCGCCGCTCGGGGGCTCCGTTATGTTTGCACTGCCACTGCTCGGCGAAGTGTCCAGCAAAATGGAGTCCTGGGTAGTTGAGCTGCGCTCTGCCAGGTCGAGCAGGCGCAGGTTTGGCGCCATAGAAACTCGCTCCGCTTGCTGGCTAAGCGCTGGCGTCGAGCTCGTTGGGGCCATTTGTTGGTCTTGCTGCTGCTGGCTCGAGTCTGGCGCAACAGTGCTGTTGGCCCGGGACTCTGAGTGATGAAACAAGTCCGGCATTTCCTCGCCCTCTGGCCGCCGGTTTGCTTGTTGCCTAGCAACCTGAGGCAGCTCAACGCCGCCTGCTCCTCCGCTCGGCTGCTCCTCTGTCTCTCTGGTTGGTTGCGTCTGAGCCGGTTGCATCTCTTGTTGCTGCTGCGGCTGTTGCTGCTGCGGCATCGTCTGGTTCTCCTCAGCCTGTTGGCCGAAACCGGGCTCTTGGGTGACTGGAATCTGGCCATGATCCTGCTGCGGCTGCTCCGACTGGCCGGCGCTTTCGGCCAGGATGGAGGTCAGAATGGCTTGCTCGAAGTCCGAGGGGCTGCCCAAGCGGCCGCCGCAGTTCACATTATACCACCAGTCGCAATTCTGGGTCTTCTGGTTGAACTGAGTCTGGTTGTTGCACCTGAACATTTGGTGGCCAGTTGGCGCGCATTGGTAATAAGCCTGGTTGGGGTTGCGAGATTGGAGGAGTTCAGTTAGTTACGCGGATTTTAGGTTTGTCAGTTTGGTTTCGAGGTTCCACAAGACAAATCCACTCACCTTGCAACGTTGCGTCTCGTCCGCATACAAGCCTGGCGCTCGGTCCGCGCAAAAGGCCGACGGAGAGCTGGGCACCTGGGAATTCGAGACAGGGGAACTTTGTTGCGGTTTTGAAGCTGGCTGGGCTTGATCGAACGGACTCTGCTGGAGACGAGCTCGTTCAAATGGCCCCTTGTTGGCCGGCCTCCTCTCTGCGGCTTGAAGCTGGTTGTTCTCGTTGTAATCCTCTTCTTCCTCCTCCTGGTTTGTCCCGTCAGCGGCCGTGTTGCTTTCGCTGCCAACACTTCCTGCTGTGCTCGTTCTAAATGCTTTTTGCTGAAAGCCTTCGAGCGGACTGGCCGCGCTCGGAACATCTGAGGTGACCGCCTTGAGTGGCATCGTAATATCCAAGCTGGGTGTCGCAGGTTTGGTTGCATGGCCTGGCCACGACGACTGGCCACTGGCGCCGGGTCGCTGCAGTTGCTGAGTCTGAAGCACTGGGAGCTGCGAGCCGCCAATGCTTGCAGAGGACGAGAATAGGGCCGCCCCATTCGGAGTGGCCGGATGGCCGCCGTGCTGGACGGCCAACATGTACTGCTGCTGGCTCGAAACTGGGGCCCTGGTTGCGAGCTCGTAGGCCGATTGCTCGGTTGGAATGGGCCTCTGTCGCATCAACTCCCCGGCCGCCGGTCGTTGGTCGCGCAGGTTGAGCTGCGATCGTTGCGCTTGGGCGACGGTGGCCACGGGCTGGTAGTGAAAGTAGTGCTGCCTGTCCGGTTGGCCGAGTGCACTTGGTGTGTCCGCGAAGGTAACGTCGTCGAGGTTGATCTGCGCAACCGGGGGCTCTGGCGTCTGCTCGCCAATAGTTTGAACTACCGAAAGCGGCACCTTGGCTGGCTGAACCAGCCTGGGCCTCGTTCTTGGACCAGCAGTTGGAATGAGCTCGTGAAAGATTGTTCTAAGGAACGAGTGCTGAGCCCTGTGGTCTCGCGGCAAGCCGCTTTTGTCCGCCTGCGAGCCCACTAAACCGCCATCCTGAGCCGCTCGAAAGCTTGACGCCCCTCCAGGCTGAACTCCGGATGGAGCCGCGTAGTGTTGCGCGAATCGAGCATGGTTCTGCTGGTGTTGCAGCGCTGAAGCGAGGGGTTGCTGATGTTGCTGGTAACTCTGGAACATGTAATTCGTGACGGGCATCTGCTGCGGACTGAGCTGAGCTCTGCCGTCCGGCTGCATGCTTATGGTGTAGGGAAGAGTGTAAACCTGGGTGTCCAAGTAGCTTATAGGCTGCTGGTTTGCGCTGGCCGACTGCTCGGCGAGCCTCTGCGCGTCAGCAAACTGCTGCTCTCTATGCGGAACCTCCAAATCGTACAAGGTGATATCCTGCGACAGTTTTAGCGACTTCACCTGGCTGGAGTCGAGGCCTGCGTCTGGGGACGAGGCGCTGGTTCGCGCGCCCACAGAGCCGGCGCTAGAGATGGGCTCGTTGAACACGCGGCCCCTCAGAGTCTTGTTGCCCGAAACCTCAATGCTCGAGCCAACCTGCCTGACCAAGTCCTTGGCGGCCTCGTTGGCTTCCGGGGACTCGGTTGCCTGTTGCTCAACCTCGTCGTCGTCATCAGACTCGGGCTCCTGCTTCAGCATCTGCTGCTCCTCCTCGGCCTCCGACTCTTGCACCTCAACGAGTTGCTGCTGCTGCTGCTCGCTCGGGTTGCTGTCGGTGGCCAACTTGGGCGGCTCGATCTGGTAGAGGCCAGACTTGAACTTTCTTCGCTGCCTCGAGAGCTCCGGTCGGTTGTGTTGTTGCTGCTGCTGCTGCTGCTGCTGCAGGTGCACAGCCGCCGCCCTGGTCTCGCCGTTCCGCTGCTGCTCAGAGTGCGCCGCCCGCGAGCTGTCGCCGTGATTTACCACCAATTGAAAGCCAGTTTGCTGGACGGCCGGCTGCACTGCGGCCTGTTCCCTTTGGCGCTGATGAATGGGCAGATTGTTTAGCGGGTGGCCTTGTCTTGCGGAGAGCTCGGCCGCTGATCCAATTGGCTGGAGCTGGTCCGCTCTGAGCCCATTGTCTCTCGCCGGCAGCTCCGCTTGCGGTCGCTGCGCTGCGGCCGGTTGGTAGGCGCCGGCTGCGAGTTGCGATTCACGGCTCATTGGCGGCCGCTGCTGGCTGGCATCGGCAAAATATGGCACATTAGATTTGAGCTGCGGCTGCCTCAGATCAAGCTGACGAGTTTGGCCCTCGAAGTTGAAGTTGTTGTTGGCGCCGATTGGCTGCTGCTGCTTGCCCGACTGCTGCGCTTGGCCGCTCTGCGGCGTTGGCCTGAGAAAGTACCTGTCCGAGTTTCTGAGCAGGGAGGCTTGCTGGCCGGCGAGCGCGCGAACAGCCCCACCTGCAGCGGTCGCGCCCTTTGAGGGAAGTCGCTCGTCGAGGGTTGCGGGCGGCCAAACACTTTGCTGCTGCTGCTGTTGTGTCGCAAAGAGGGTTTGCTGCCTGAGCCGATAATTAGTCTTGGCCACTTGCTCCTGTTGCAGGTTGTTGACAGCGCTCGATGCTGCTGCCGCCGCGCCGCTGCCACCAGGATGGCCGGCGAGCGCAAACGGCGCCACCGCCGACGACAACTCAGCCAGCGGCTCCCTTGGCCTTGCGGCAACCGATTTCTGCTCGCGAGGGCCCGACGAAGCCATGTGAACAAACGGTAGCTGGATCAAGCTCTTAGCCTGTTGGAACAAATTCGAGGCCACGCTCGACATTCCCAGCCCGTGAGTCTGATGTTGTTGTTGCTGCTGCTGCTGCTGACTCTGCCGCGGCAGCTCCATATTGACGGCCACTTGGAAGCGGCCAGCCTGTTGCTGGCGCTGCAGTTGGAACTGATCTGATTCCGCTAATTGAGCCAAATTGTCGCTTGTCAGCCCCTTGTAAGGGCCGATGATGAAGCTCTCGATCTGTTCGTCGCTCGAAGGCTCCAATTGGCCACCGAAAGCGGCCTGACTCGCAGCCTCGTTGGGCGCCACAATGAAAGCGGCCGCAGACGACTCGAGCCGGCCGCTCTCGGAGCTCTCGAGTTGGGCGCTCGTGCTCAGCGGCCGGCCAGCCGCGAGCATCACCTGGCCATCCGATTGCGGCGCCTTCCCGGTTGCGCTCGCACCGTCAGCCTGCTGCTGCTGCTGGCTGCCGAGCGCCGACACACCTGGCGACTGGCCAACGGGGCTGTCCGAGCTTTTGTTCAGCGAATCAGGTCTCAGCTTCATGAGCTCGTCGTTGATCATGCTTGCAAGCGTCTGGCTGCTCGAGTTTGATTCGTGCCATTGATCTTGGTCGGAAGTGGTCAGGTTTGAGCCGGTCGGTTGGTGCTGCTGCGAGCCCGCCTCCTCACCATGGGCCATGTCCGCCTCCAACGCCTTCTGCTCGCGACCTCTAGTTGGAATTGCGGGCTCTGGTTTGCGTGCGGCGCTCTCATTTGAGCTCGTCTCGTTTGCATCAAATCGACTCGAATCGGTCAGTTTGCCTCCGTTGAGAGCAATCTGAGTGGCAGCTGAACTCTCGTTCCTGCTTGCGTCAAGCTCGGCGCTCGAGTTTAGGGGCCGCTGAGCGAGGGGCTCCTCATCGGCGACAACAATCGTTGGCACCTCCCTGTACTCCTCAACCTGCTTCTGCTGCATCCTGGCCGCGCTGTCCATTCCCTGATGCAGGCTAGCCGCAGTTTGCGGCTCCTGCTGCTGCTCGTAGGGATGCTCGTTTTGCTCGCCCACATTTGGCATCTCAACGACCAGAAAGTCGTCGCTCTCGCCAAAGCCAAGCGCGTGCTTTTTGGCTTGTTCCAGGTGTCGTGCCTGCTGCTGCTGCTGGAACTGCGGCTGCACTTGCTGAAGCTGAAACCCGTTGAACTGGCCCTGCGTTTTCCTGAACTGTTGTTGTTGTTGCTGCTGCTGCAGTTGGTGATGCTGATGCGGCTGCTGGAGCTCCGCTTGGTGCTGGCGCTGGCCCCTAACGAGTTGCGCCTGTTGCTGGTGCATGGCGGCCACGAGGGCGGGATAGTCGTGCGCGCTCCAGCTGAGCGGCGGGCCGGCGCTCGAGGCGGCCGTGGTGGCCGCGCTGGCCGCAGTGGTGCTGCCCTGGCTACCGGCCGAGAGGAGGCGGCCAAAGAGCGACTTTGGAAGCGCGCTGAACAGTTGCATCTGATGACTCTTGGCCGGAAGCATGAGCATAGACTGGAATGGCTTCCTGAGGGGCGATACGTGCGCCTGTTGCTGCGCTCGGCTCGCGTCGAAGTTGCTCGCGCTGGTTGACATTGGATCGTCCGATGGACGCTGCAGGCTTTGGAGCCTCAGCTGGCCGGCCGCTTGGCTGGAGGCGGCGCCGGCCAGCTTTTGGGATTGTGGTTGCTGCAACTGTGACTGCTGCTGCGGCTGCGGCTGCGGCTGAATCCACGAGAGGAAGGAGGGCAACTTGAGCGCCTGAGCTCCATTCTGTTGCAGACACGAGCCCAATGCAACGAGCGCGAAAACTAGTGCGAGCTGGCTTCTCCTCGAGCTCCTGGCCATCCTCCTGTTGTGGCGGGTAGCTTGCAGGAGCCTCGGCGAGAGCGTATTCAAATCTGGCGGCCAAGTGATGGCGTTTTGGGGGGTTGGAGAGGCAACGCGGCGGTCAGTTTAGAGTGGGAGCCAACTTCATGCTCGGACTGGCAGCGAGAGGGGCTGAGATGAGATAAAATAAAATGGAATGAAATGAAATAACATAAAATAAAACCAGCCATCGAGGTTTGTGCTTTATGGGAGTGATTTTCGCTCTGATTATGTGATTTCACGCAAACTGGAAAAGGTTGAACTCCGCGGCGCTCGAAGTTTGAGGGAGGAGAGAAGAAAGGAGAGCGTATTGGCCGGCCAATAAGCTGCTAATCTTGCGCTCGCATCGAGAGAGCGCGAACGGCATTTGCCTCCAGCTTAGCGGCCTCCTCAGCACACTAATCCAGCCACCGGCCAGCCAGCCCCCAAACTGGAGAGGTATTGTGCCAGATTAGCCTGCCAATCAGCGCCAGCCGCGGCTCAGAGGGCGAGAGGTCACTGGAGGCGGGTTTGCCAGTGGAGCGGCGGCGGCCGCGAGAGTCTCGCGCCGGCCGGATGCAAATTGAAAAGGTTTCGCAGGCTCGAAAGTCATGTTTTTGATCTAATTTTCTGGCAAAACTAAAGCGAGCATTAAGAGCCTCATTTGCTGGTCATAGTGAAACTGGCGCCGATGCAAATTTTGCGGCCGCTTGTTTCGGGCGAGAACATTAGCGGCGCAATAGGGTGGACATTCAGCTCGTCGGCTAATCCCGGGATGACGAGCGAGCGGAGGAGGATTATCAAGGGGCTGCCGTTGCTCGCATTGATGGATTGGCTTCACGAGAGAGGAAGCCTCAAGTTTGAGTTTCAGTTTCAGTTTCAGTTCGAGTTTGACCAGCCGGCGCAGCTCGAACGGTCGAGCGAGCGAGGCTCTGCTGGCGGCTCTTAATTGATTTAGCTTCGAATTGAATGCAAAACTGATATTCAGTTTTCTGCAAACTCGCCCTTCCTGCTCATTAGCGCACCTGTGCATAGGTGGCTGCGAGTCTGCCTGCGCCGGCTCGCTTCCGCCGGCCACCGAGGAGCAGCTGGCGTTGCCGCCGCCGCCGCCGCCGCCGCCGCTGAAAGCCGAGGAGGGCTCATGCGATCGATTAATCAATCTGAAGCTCCCCTTTCGGCTCCTTGCGCTCGGCCAAGCGGCGCTCCACTCGAGCTTGGCCAGCCCCTCGGCCGGAAGGAAGGGCAAGGCAAGGCAAGGCAAGGCGAGGCAAGGCTAGGCTAGGCGGGCGGCAACGGGAGCCGAGCGCTGGAGTGTTTGCGCTCGGCCGGCAGTGATTAATTGGGCGCCGCTCGAGCCGAGTGCGCTCGTCGGGGCGGCCGGGCGAGTTTTGTGCGAGCCGTCGCAGAGGCGAGAGTGGCGCTCGGGGGCCAGGCGCCGGGTGGCCGCCACTGTCGGGCCCGCGCGGCTTCCGAGCGCCGCCCTCGAGCTGGCCAGCCGGCGAGCCGAACAGGAGCAGCGAGAGGGCAACAGGTGGAGCCGGCGCCTGGATCGCTTCTTTCCGTGCGCCTGGCAGGCCGGCGGGCGAGGCGAGGCGCGCTTCCTGCTCGCTCGCTTGGCGCTCATTGTTCGCACCTGGGCGGCCGGCCGGCCAATGGGGGCGTCTGCGCGGCTCTGGAGGCGCGAGCAGAAATTAAATTCATTGGCCGAGCGCGCGGATGGGCCAGCCGGGCAGCCTGAATGGCCGCGCCTGGGGCCATTTCGGGCTGAGCAAACAGGCCGCTGGCAGCTGCTCGTCGGCGCCGCTCCGCTCCGCTCGCTCGAGCCAGTGCGGCTCAGCTCCCAGCTCCCGGCTGGCGGCGCTCCAGTCTGCGGCCATCGAGCGCCGGCCGAGTTGCCGTCTCGGCGGCGGCCAGATCGAGCGCAGTTAATTGAACGGGCGGCGCGCCGATAAGCATCTGTGCAAGCCTGTATCAGATATCCTCGCTAGCGGAGCCCAATTAACGCGGCCGCCTTTGCCGCCGAGAGGAAGCCGGCCGGCGAGAGACACTTCCGCCGCCGCCGCCGCCAACTAGAACTCGAACTAGAACTAGAACTCGAACTCTGACTGAAACCAAAACTGAAACCGAGCTCGAGCTCGGACTGTGCGCGCAAACTCGCTTTGCTCGAGCGCAAACAAGCCCGGCGTTGGCCAGATTAGATTAGGCCGCAAATTTATTTAAACTCTCGCTCGATCGGCTCCATTCGGCCAACTGGGCGCCCGGCAGCCTTCGATTTAAATATAAATACAAATATCGATTGCAAAGCTTGCCGCCGTGATGAGCTCTTGCGGGCGAGAGGAGAGGTGAGCGGCGGCGGCGGCGGCGGCGAGAGTTGGCCGACCTTTCTCGCGCCAGAAGTGGGTTAGCCAATCTGGCCGTCTTGGCGGCCAGATTGGCGGCGCCGAGTGGGCTGCGTGCGCGCTAATTGAGCGGCCGGCGGCTCTCCTGGGACCGCTCAATCTCGGCCCACAGCGACGCCCGGCCGCCCCGAGCAGGCGGACGGGCCGAGTTCGCGCGCAATCTATTGGAAGAAGTCAGCCTCCTCGGCGGCGCCACTCTGAGCCAAGCAAAGGCGCTGCAATGGGATGGAGAGGGGAATGGAGTTGATAGGCGCTCGGGCTCAGGCATGGCAAGTTTGCTCACGGCGAGCGTGATGCTCGCAGCTCGCTTGCTCAGCGCTGATGGATCGAGCCCTTGGAGCTTTGCGTCAGAGGTTTTCAGCTCGCGCTGAAAGCGAGTTGAGAGTTGAAACGGGCCGCAAAGAGCCGCGAGCGCTCGGCGGCCCTCTCCTGGCTAAAATTAATCATCGGCCGCCAGCCAGTTGCGAGGCTCAAGGCGGCGGTTGCGAGTCTGCGCGGAAGGGTTGAATGAACTCTGCGGGCTTGAAGCGCGCGCGCAAAGGTGACATCCGCGGTTGGGGCGACTCGTGCGAAAGTTTGCACTTGCTTTGTTTGCTCGCCTTTCGCGCGCGAACAAAGGCCGCTCTGTTGCTTTCGCACGCCAAATTACATAATGGCCTCAGCTGCCCGCTCAGCTCGCCAGTCAGCCGCCCGGCTCGGCTCGGCTCGGCTCGGCTCGGCTCGGCTCGGCGGAGGCTGGCCAACAGGTAGCGGCGGCGGCGCCGCCAACTGGCGGAAGCTGCGCCCGCAAAGTGGAGCTCGGCGCCATCCATCATGCGGCGCCGGCCTGCGACTGGCCGGCGGCAATCAGATCGGAAGTGATGGGTCGATTGGCGGCGTGAGTGAAACAATGGAGCCGATACGCTCGCTCATTGGTTATACATGCACTAATGATAACAAAGCGATTCGCGTCCAAGCTCGCAGCAGTGATGGACAGGCGGGACGAGCGCGGCCTCTGCATAATTTGGGCCTCTCGCGCGCAGGCCGCGCTGAGCAAACAGGCGCCCAAGGAGCGCCGGCCGCGGGCTGCCCCGCTCGCTAGGTGTCGATGGCTGGCAACCGGCTCCAGCTCAGAGCGAGACGAAGCCTTTGAGCCGAGAGGGGCGACGCCGTTCGCTTCAGGCCGATTAGATTGGGTTATATTGTATTATTTTATTTTATTTTATTTTACATTATCCCCAGCCGGCGAGATGTCGACGACCTTCAGCCTGCGCGCAAAGGCATCGCACGGCGAGCAGCCGGCGCCTTGAGCGGCGGCGCAAACTCATCCAGCGCTCGCTGCAAGCCGTCGATGGAGCGCGAGTGCAAATTTGCCTAGCAAAGTGTGAAAAGAAGCTCCAGGCGAAAGATTGAAGCCTCCCCCGAGCTCAAGCCGAAGCCAGTTCATAGTGCCCAATACCTGGAACCATTCAAATGAGCCGGCGAGGCGCCACTCTCACTTCCACACACAGACACACACACACAACAATGAGCCGGACAATGGGATCGGACGGGACAGGTTGGCTGGGAGAGTTGAGAGTGGTTGAGGGTTGAGAGTGGAGAGTGGAGATGAGGACGAGTGATCGGCGGCCAGCGTGGCTATTATTTTCCTGCCGCCTCTTGCGCGCCAACGCGGCCACCTGTTGCTCGGCGAAGGCCCAAAGGCGGGCGCCAGTGGCAGTGGCGCCAACACTAACACCAACACCGCCAACAACAACAACAACACTGGCCGCCGCCGCAGCCACAGTAATGGACCGGACGGCTGGAGCCGAGGAATTGGCGCATTCGCATTCCCATTGGATTCCTATTGGCGGCCGTCGTGCGCTATCGGCGCCGGCCGGCTTTGTTGGCGGCCGGCGGCTGCTCCTGCGAGCCGAGCCGAGCCGAGCCTGCCCGGCGCAATTAGGGCGCCGAGAACGCGCGCCAAGCTCGGCCGCCTGAGCTGAAGCCGAGGCTGGAGCTGGACGAATCAATCGCGGACTCTGCCGCTGGATCGATGGGCAAATTGCGCAACGCCAATTGTGATGTAAGGGAGTCAGTCAGCTGGCAGCGACGCTATTATTGGGCTGAGAGCGAGAGCAATCGTCATGCGCCCGTTGCGCTTGCATGCGAGCGGCTGCTGCGGCTGCGGCTGCGGCTGCGGCGAGGCTCTCCGGCTGGGACAACAATTATTGTTATTAGGCGCAAATATTCACACACACACACACACTCGGCCGAGTTCCTTACAAAGCGAGCTCTCCCTTCCGCCCGCCGCCCGCTCTCGGCGGCCGCAAAGGCAGCCGCGGCGGCCAGTTCCGGCCGGCGATCGCGTGATCTGGGCCGCGCCGCTAACACGACAAGCGGCGCCCGCAGTCTGAACGCCGATCGCAGATAAGGCGCCGCTTTCCGCTTTCCGCCTCCCGCCATCGATCATGATCGGCCGGCTCGGCGCGCTCGGCCGCAACCTTAGCCGGCCGCTTGATTGATTGGCGGCTCCAGCGGACGCAGCGCACTCGAGCTCGAGCTCTAGCTCAAACTCAAACCCAAGCCTCAGCTCGCAGCCGACCGAACTCGCGGACAGGAAGCGCCGACAGCGCCCGCTAAGCAAATGCGAACGCCCCTCCGCGTGAACTTTGGCCGGCCGCCGGCCAACAGGTGTACCCGGCGGCCGCTCATTAAGTGGCCGCCGAGCCGCCGACGGCTCAATCAGCGCGCCGAGCCGAGCCGAGCGCTCAATTCAATTCGCCGCCGCCGCCAAAGGCGCTCACCTGGGGCTCTCGCCGGCCGGCGCCTCAAGGTTTGTTTGTTTGTTCGTCTTGCGATCGACCGGAAGATTGATTGGCTCGGCTCGGCTCGAGCTGGCCGCTCTGCCGCCGTTGGCCAATTATCGCCGCGCTTGCCGCCTCGCATTAGCCTCGCTCGCAAACTCCATCCCAGGCGCGCTTAGCGAGGCGCCTCCGAGGAGCGCCGCTCGTCCGCTCGCCCAGAAACGGGAGCCAATGAATGATCAGAGTCATTACGCATTATTATCGCCCCCAAAACTCGCTTAGCTGAGCAAAGCTGCAGCCAGCTCGCGAGCCACTCCGAGCTCATCTCGGCTCCCAACGGACGGCTGCTCGGCCCGGCTCGGCTCAGCCAAACTGGCCAAAGCAAAGTGCCAGCCCGAAGAGGAAGGCCGATTTAGCCATCAATCCGTGCGGCCCACCGGCGAAACTTTGCTCTGCTTCAAACGGAGCCGCCAAGAATCATGCGGCGGACGCTCGCTAGGCAAACCGACTTCAAATTCGTGCGCCGCTCGGCCCGCAATCGCAAGCCCAAAACCAACTCGCCTTACTCGCAAACTATATTCATGTCCCATTGAATGTCCACCCTCAAGCGAGAGACATGATCGCAATTTAAGCCTTTCAAAGCGGCAGGAAATGCGCGCTCAGACGGGGGCCGCCGAGCCGAGTTGCTCGCCATTCATGTCCAATCAGAGTGACAGGTGGAGGGATAAGCCGGCAGGGCAGCCTTAAACTAACTCGCCTCCATCGAGTCGGCCATTGAATGGCCGAGTTTGCTTTCAAATGCAAAACTGGCGCCTCGACGTCAAAGAGGAGGACAAAATATCATAAACACTTACCTCCAGCGACAAACCCGTGCCTTTTATCCCTCCACCTGCCGCACCATTCGTCTGTTGGTGGTCTTTGCTCCGCTTCCGCTCCTCTCCTGTCTCCCTGGTGGCGCATCTGGACGAGCGCCACTATAGCCGATTGCGCAATCTTCCCCTTCTCCGCCCTGGAGCGCAACCCTTGCTCGCCCGCTCGCTGCTGTGGGCCCTTCACTTTGGCTGGTCTTGTCGGTCGGAAAAGTCTTGAACAAACCCCTTCGACGGCCTCCTCTTGCTCGTGTCGTCCAACCGGATGTGATCACCGGCGCCCTCTTGAAACTTCCTCCCCACCTCTTGCTGGCTTTTGGTTTGTGCGCTAGAATAGAGGCGGCCAGCTTGAGCTTTCGATCTGAGTGAGACTTGCAACTAACCAACCCGCTAATGCAACTTTCCTCCTCGCATCTCCTTCCAGTTCAAAATTCGGGCCAAAAGTAGAAAGTGGACGCAATCGAAAGGATTGCCACCGAATCCAACCGTCTGAGCCCATCCAGGATGCAGCAGCAACCTTACCTGGCCGCCCCCTCCAACACTGACTGACTCCGCCCAGCCAAGAGTGGCCGCTCATCTCGTAACGGTCGGCTTAACGGAATTGGGCGTGGCTTAGCCGCGAGCGATGCGCCAAAGGAGCCGACTCGTTGCGCCGGCAGCAAAGCAACGGCAACAAGTTGGGCGAAAGTTCTCGTCAGCTTCAAGCCTCATCCTCCTCCTTCTTGCCTTGGCGGCCCAGCGAGCGATTTGGGCCGAGACGATTTGGCGCCAAGATCGCCTTTTTTCGAGTCGAGCAACCCGCCATCTGGCGGGCCAATTGTCAGGCATTTTCGGTGCCCCATAAGCTGGCTGATGGGTTGTTTGAGGCCAACTGAACTAACGGGCCGCAACTCGATAGCCCGTGTTGCTCTGAACTCTTTGCTTGATGTTGATCACTAAGATTGACACACAATCCCGGCTTAAGGGCGGTTAGGTTGGCTGGGCCGCGGACGGAGTTCGTCTGTCTGATTTCGTGAAAACCTCGCTAACCATCTCAATGGTTTGGGCGCACTCGGTAACCAGTCGAGCTATCAGCTTACAACACTTATCTGCAGACTGGGCACCGACCAAACCTGAAGATGTGGATAAAACATTACATTACTTTGTTCTTCTACTTCATAGTCAACATTGATGCCGAGAATTCCTCAATCAACGGCGACAAGGAAGTGTCCGGATCGTTTAGGTTCGAGGTGGCTAAGCGACAAATAGGCACAGAGTTCCCATGGCCCGCGGATCCCACTGATTTTGCAGTTCTGCCCGAACCTTCGTCGACTCCAAAGCCCCCTTCCGAACCCTCTACAGAGCTGTCCCGCCGACCTGTGACCTCATCACGAAGACCTTCCCCCTCCACCACAACCGAAGAACCTGAGCTGCCACCACTGCAAGAAGAGCCTCCCTCCACGAAACCTGAGGAGGAAGCAGAACAAGAAGAAGGGGCAGAAAATGGGGCCACAACAACAACAACAACAACAACTGAGTCTCCTCGACCTGGCGACTCGGAAGCAATTTCAACAACAAAGGAACCTACAATGACAGATTATGAGGAAACGCCGGATGAAGAGGAGATTCCGACCACCGAGAAACCAGCACGCCCATCGAAAAGACCAACAAAAACGACCAAGATGCCGGCCACGACAGAAGATCAACCACAATCGGCGGATGAGGTTGGAACTTCGACTGCGCAAAGCACATCTACCACTGAAAAGCCAATGGAACCCTCTAGAACAACAACCCGAGATCCCTCGATAGAGCGGACAACTTCAACTAGATCGCCACAAGAAACTACAAAGATTCCACCCTTAGACCCAACTGAGGATCCGTTCAAAATACCAACAACGACCAGCATTCCATCCACCAGTCAGAAGCCCATAACAACTACAAGAGCAAGTACAACCCAAAAGCCAAAAACAACCAGCATTCCATCCACCAGCCGGAAGCCCATAACAACTAAAAAGGCAAGTACAACCCAAAAGCCGACAACAACCAAAAAAGCAATCACAACCCGAAAGCCGAAAACAACCAAGAAAGCAAGCACAACCCGAAGGCCGAAAACAACCAAAAAAGCGAGCACGACCCGAAGACCCATAACAACCCGCAAGCCAACCGTAAGAAGCACAACCCTGAGAACTACCAAGAGACCAACCACGAAACGAACAACCAGTCGACCAAGAACTACGACGAGGAAGCCTACAACTTGCGCGCGTAAGACCCGTAAGCCCACTACCAGTGGGCCCATTGCGACAACTAAAAAGCCAACCAGCAAGCCAACTCCCGAACCCAAGTTTGAGTGCGGATTTGTCGACAAGTCCAACAGAGATCCGCTCAAACTTCCGTTTTATGCAGCCGTTTATATCAGGCAAGTGTTTCGAAATTGCGGGCCTTTGTGTGCCGCTGGTCAAAAACTTATGACAGAAAGATATTGTAATGGTGTCATATTGGGTCCCAGAACAGTTCTGACGTCGCATAGTTGTGTAGGGGGTCTCATCCAAGGAGCCAGAATGTACTATATAGATGTTGTTGTTAGCGACCACTACGAGTTCGGCTTGCTGTCAGATAGCAGCCAGAAAATTAGAGGAAAATATTGCTCAAATCCAAAATTTACAAAACTCAGGACCAAGGGAGGGCGGCAATACTGTCATGATGTTGGTATAATTCGTTTAGATGAAAATATAATTTTTAGCAAGAACGTTCAACCAATTTGTATGTCAGGTTCACTTCAGAATACAAACTTTGACGCTTGCAAGCTGATGCGAAGACCTCAAAACAGGGAACTAGAACCTTCAGATCTCGCGTTGAAGAACATAACTTGTAATGACTGTGTCCCAGAAAGATGCTCGGGGAGATTTTGTATAGATGAGAGAGGGCTGAAAACAAGACTAACCCCGAACCAGTTTCAACGTGGAGTATTAGTCTGCCCAGTGCAGGTTAGAGGTGAATCAATTTGGGCCGCATTTGGACTATTGAGTTTCCATTGCAGGAATAGTCTAGTATTCACAGATTTGCATGCAGAGCTCGCGGTTGCCAAAGACATAGTCCGAAGTTGCCGGTAGGGTTAACGGGCGGAGAGAACAGGTGTCAAACTGGAAGAGGATTACGAAGATGACCCGCTCCTTGGGATACCAATTCAACACGGCGATTTTGTATCTCGCGCCAATGACAACACGAACATTGGAGGAGGGTCCTGCACCTCGGATAAAACGGTCGGTTGAGGTTTTTGACAGGTTTTCGCCTCAATTCATCACCATTAAACGATCTTTAGACCAAAGATTAGCCTTTGCGAGCCTCTATGGCAAATCTGTCGTCATACAGATTTAGTTGTTGCTTGGTCGGTAGCCGCAAGCACAGTGCACATCGCGTTACTGTTGTAACAGTTAAGAGTTCGTGCGCTCGCTCTGTTCAAATTGTTTATATCTGAATTTCATTTCTCACTGCGACCTAGAACCAGCACCCTATGTTTGAAACCAGACTGGTGACGACAATTATTAGACTGAACCAAGGAACTTTTTTAATCTAGAGCATCTTCAACGAAATCAACCGCTCAGTGTTATTCCCTCGTCATTGCTGGTCATGAACTTTATTGGTCGCACGAAGCATCTTAAAAGAGGATTGACACTATCAAGCCAACTAATTCCAACAAGAATAAATCCATCCCTTGTAAACAGGAATACAATTAGCAAGTCAGAGTTACACATGGCTAGCAGTCGATTGGTTAAGTTGGCCGCCATTGGTGGCGCATCGGCACTAATCTCCGGTTCTATTTTCGGTTACATCAACTACCAACGATACAACTCAGTCAGGTTCTCGTCAGCTGTCCACCTGAAGGAGGATACAATGCAGCTCACTAATATGCCGACTATCGAACCAACTCAACGCGTACCAGGACCTACTAAACTGAACTTCGACCTCACATTATTCCAATACTGCAGTTGCCCCTTTTGTTGCAAGACGAGAACTATGTTGGACTATTTTGGGGTCAACTATAATATTGTTGAGGTGAATCCGGTGCTCAGGCAGCAACTCAAGTGGTCTGAAAAGTATAGAAAAGTGCCAATACTCTTAGCTCACTCTAAAGCTGTGAAAGAAAATGAACCCAACATGGAAAATTCGGTTCAGCAAGAGAAACAGAGAATCTATCAGATCAACGACTCGTCGGTCATTATCAGTAGTCTGGCTAGCTTTCTTCTATCTAGGAGAACCCTAGCTACGGATAAAAATACAAATCACGAGCGTGACATTGACGAATTAGGACGCATCTTAATCAACTATCAGACAATAGAGGTGGATGAAGAAGATGGTACTAAAAGGAAGGACATACCAAACAAATATTTCCTAATGCTAGGCGACATCGAGGAAATGGAGCTGAAGAAGAGGGAAACTGATCTCGCTGAGGAAAGAGAGTGGCGCGATTGGACCGACCGTGTTTTAGTTCACTCACTTTCACCTAACATTTATAGAACTATACCAGAGGCATTGCAAGCCTTCCACAATTTCTCGGCAATGGGCAAATGGAATGAGCACTTCTCAACTTTCGAGAGGATGATTGCAGTCTATGTAGGTTCAGCAGCTATGTGGCTGATTGGTAAACGCTTAAAGAAGAAGTATAATTTGAAGCAAGACGTGCGAGAGTCGCTGTATGACAACTGCCGCCAATGGTCAAAAGCAATAGGTAAGCAGCGTCAGTTTATGGGCGGCGACAAGCCGAATTTAGCCGATTTAAGTGTATTTGGAGTGTTGAGCTCAATCGAGGGTTGCACAGCTTTTCAAGATGTGCTCGAGAACACGAGCATAAAACCCTGGTATTATGCCGTGAAAGAGTGCTGTAATTCTCATGCAGGTAGCCAATTGATCAAATCTATCTAACTTGCATTTCGATAGATGTGTCATCGAATTGTGATCAATAAAAGATGTCTATTTATTGTTACTCGGAATAACCCGACAAGACCGATTACCTGTAGCCCGGCCCGAGAAGCCAAGAACAGATACATGCACGGAAACGATGTAAACAGTTTTTGGGAGGCGACTATTTTGTCTTTGTTGTTTCGATATGGAATTATTACAGTTTTGTTAAGTAGTAACATTTTATCAAACATTGTATCCCTGCTTGGATTAGCGTCGAGTCGAATCATGTGATAATGACACTATCGATGTATTTTGTTGTACGAACTTTCCTCTCCAGAACGAGACCTGGCATTTCAGAGTAGTGCAAGTCAATTAGCTTTTTAGACTGAACTAATTTCGGTGGCAATGGGTCATTTCTTGTGCTATATAATGCTCTCATTTTCAGGCTCGAGCTTATGATCGGCTGTATCTCTATGGCCCCAATTTCGAGCTTACAAACGATATAGGTTTTGGGATCAGCACCTAAGGTAAAAAAGCTACGCATTTTTTTCTTGGCGGCCTCAAGGACGCCAGTTGATTTAGCGTTCGTGACCATTAGATCCACTTTATAGGGCAGGATTTTGCCCAATTCTTGGCTCTGATTTGAATGGATCCCTGTTTGATTTGGTTTCAGAGAGCTATAGAGATTCCTGAGGGCCATTGTGGCCGCCGCACCCTTTGGGTGCGCAAATGGTACAATCAAATCACCGGCGACAAGGTTGATTTGCTTGTTCAAGTTGATGAAGATTTGTGTGGTGCCCCAAATGGACAACACAATTTCTAGGCCACAGCCATTGTTCCATTTTGGAGTAGACTTGAGACGGAGCCACAGAAGGTAATGGTCGCTTACAAATGGCCTCTCTGAAGCGGTCATGAAGTAATATTTGCCCTGTGAGGGCTCCGGAGTAGAAAGATCGATTCTGTAACTTGTTGATAGCTCCCTCCTAAGCCCCCGCGCTGAACTCACGAGATCAATGGGAATCGAGCACTTGGCTAGGGTCTCTGGATCGATCGGCTCTATTTCGCTTTCACCTTTCGCAACCAAAGAAGGGCAGTTGCGCTCAAAGTTTTTGCTCCCCTGAAATTCCTCAAACCCTGCCGCGGCAAACGCAAGCAACCGATTTTGGGTTGCTAGTTGTGGGCTGAAAGATCTCAAGAGCTGCTCATATTTCAAAACATCGAGGAAGATTTCGATTGATCTTGAATGGTCACAAACGTGCAATAGGCCTTTACAATTCGGCTGGATTCGCCCGTTGTTGGCGTAATAGTCTAGATGGCCGACTTGGGTATCGATTCCGTACCAAGCGGTGTCGCCTTCTCGGGTATAACCTGAGCTCAGGCAACTCACGGCTCGATTCAGTACTGGAGCCCAATCCATTGCCATCTCGGACGCTCGCAGGAGGCTGCTGGCAACCAGATTCGCATAGTGCAATTTTCCACTATTTGTATGGATAGCAACGACAAGCTCGGCATCAGTGGGGTCTAATCTGAGATCGCGACTCATATTATCGAATGATGGACCAGCAGGATCAAGACCGGTGATGCGGCCAAGTCTACCATTCAGGTCTTGGCCCACAAATCCAGCTATGTGAGCGCCCAGCGAGTGGCCAATGATGTGCACGTTGGCTAGAAAGGTTTCGTCGGTTACGCGAATGTCGTTCAGCTCGGCCAGGTAGTAGAGGAAGATGGTCACTTGGCGCGCAACCAGGGGACAATCTGCCACTGCCGTGCTATACGTATACCTGTTATGATAGTCCCAATTGACAGTGATCACGTTCACATCGTCCAGTTCGAGCCATAGATTTTTGGCCTCCTCCATCCAAGGCTCAAACTCGTTCGACAAATAACCAGGAACTAAAATCACAGTCGGTAGCTTTGGGTTAAAATCGCTGATCGCTAATTTGTGCAGCTCGAACTGATACTTGTTCTTGATTGATCCAGTTTTGCCCAAAAACGGAAGCGCTGGGTTCGCTTTTCTTCTTGTGTATATACCAAACTTGGTCGAAAATTGCCGGATCTTCTTTGGCGCGAAGAGAGTATTAAGCTTGATAATGCGGCCCAACTGCTCTATTTCTTGGCCGTTCCTTTGGTTGGGTGGCAAAACTCGATCATTGAAAGGCTCTAATTGGTCTTTAGCTGGCCCATGTTGAGAGAGGACGGTATCAGCGCTCAAAAGTAGCACTGCAACTGATAGGAGACCGAGCTCGAATCGCATGGTTTCGGATTGATGTCACTAGGTGAAAGGCTGAGGTCGGAGGGAAAGCTAATCTTGGCATTCGCAAATTGTCCGATCGACAGCTCACTGAATGTAATCAATTTATGTATCTCAAGTCAAATCCATCGAAAGGTTTGCTTTCGTCAGAAGCGCTCCTATCTTCGCAGGGGTCACTTAGGCAGTTGAGCTTCAGACTGCCTAGAGTGCGAGTTTACAAATTTCCAGTCTACACAATCGATTCAGCTCGTTCAGTTGCAGCAATGAGCTTGTTCGTCCAAAAGCTTATCTGAATCTCACTCATGTGATAATTGTTGTTGCGTTTGTTGTTAAACAGATAGCTAGAGCATTTCCTTAGTCAGTATCTAAGCTTAAAATCACTAAATTGTTTCATCCTATAATGAGGCCATCCAAATAGCGCACCGATTTCGAATCTCCAAAGACCGAAAGGATTTCGACGGAACCTCTGGCCACCTCTGTGCGCTTTGAGTGCTCCTCTGGCGTCACAACCCTAAGTGAGTCCCTATCTCGTTCTCCCGAGCCATAAAGACCGAACACGTTTCGCCCAAACCCTTTGATAAGCGGCCGGACTTGCAAGGATACGATTCCCAGACGACAGTTGACCTGCTCCTTTTCGTCAGTTCCAAATCTTATAACACTAAAAATGATCCTCTTTGCTGCGTTGAAGATGCCCTCAGAATCTCGGTTTGCCACTGCCAAACTAACCTCGGCCGGCACAACCAGGTAGATGGAGGCTGACACTCGTTGTGCAAGTTCTGTTTGGTTACTAGCGAGCAGAATATTGATCAGAGCATCGCGGCCGCTCGTCCCCATTGGATTCACGAAGGGTGTTGCAATACCATAGAAATCGCTCGCATTCACGGCTCTGATCTCTTTGCTCAGTGTGACTGTGCTACTGATTCCATTTGACATTGTCATCTCGAGCCTCAAACTGCAACTCGGATACCATGAAGACAATTTGGGTTCCAACTCTAGCCTGACCAAGTATTGGTCGCCCACATACGGATTGATGGATCCAGTTTGGAAGAAGTAACGACGCCTTGGTTGATGATTTGGAGCGAATCTTAATCCATGTTTGGTCTCCAGTTCGCCTTTAAACAATTCAACTGGCTTCAAGAGATCTATGGGAATCGAGCACATGTTCAACTGATCGTCCACCAAACCATTCTGGTGATTTCGACCGCTTAAAGTTGAAGGACAGCGACTCTCCAAACTGTTGCCAGTGAGAAAATCGCCGTAATCGTCCGAGTCGAAGGCCAACAATCGGCACTCTTGGAGTCGGGTTTTGGTCAGCTCAAAGTATCTCAGCTGGAGTTCGTGCTTCAGCATATCCTCGTAGATCTTGTTTGCCCGCTTATGATCGCAAACGTGCAACAGGCCGGTGCAACCAGGTTGAACCTTTCCGTTATTTGCATAGTAATCAATGTGCCCAACTTGCAGGTCAATTCCGTACCAGGCTGTGTCGCCCTCGCGGTCATTTTCGTCGCCTAACGAGTCAAAGAAGCTGTTCAGCATTGGAACTTTATCGATGAGCAAGTCTGCAGCCTGAAGCGTTGCTCCGATGACGGCGTTCTTGTAGCGCAATTTACCACTGTTTGTGTGAACTACATCCACTAGCTGAGCATCGTCAGGATCCAGCCGACTTGCTGGTGGTGCGGAGTCGAATGACGGGCCAGCAGGATCAAGACCGGTGATGCGGCCAAGTCTACCATTCAGGTCTTGGCCCACAAATCCAGCTATGTGAGCGCCCAGCGAGTGGCCAATGATGTGCACGTTGGCTAGAAAGGTTTCGTCGGTTACGCGAATGTCGTTCAGCTCGGCCAGGTAGTAGAGGAAGATGGTCACTTGGCGCGCAACTAGGGGACTGTCAGCCACCGCAGTGCTGTACAAGTATCTGTTTGCCGCCCGCCAAGTTACTAGAATAACGTCTAGATCCTCCAGCTGTAACCAGAGGTCCTTCGTTCGCTCCATCCAGCCGACATGATCGCTGGTTAGATATCCCGGAACCATGATCACCGTCCGCGAGCGAACGCTAAAACCGCTTGCAGCTAGTGCCCGCAGATCGTAATGGAAGGGGCCGTATTGAGCCTAGTTGGCAGTTGTACGATCATTCGGCCTCTTTTAGAAGCTGATATCAGAGACTTACTCACACCAGAGGCCATTGAAACTCACCTGTGAGGTTGAATAATTGTAAGGTTTGAAGATGATGTCTCTCGTTGATTTGCGCCGATTGTGAATACTGAATCTTGTCGTGATTGAGCTGACCTTGTTTGGCGATAGCAAGGTGTCGAGCTTGACAATGTGGCCCAGCTGTTCGACGATATGGCCATTTTCCGGCTGATTGTCAAGCTTGAGAAACTTATCGTCAAATCTTGGCGGGATTTGGTTTTCAGTAAGACAGTCTAGCTGATTGTTATTGAGGCAAAGAATTAGGAGCAAACTGAGCCAACGAGAGAGATGATGAACAATCATCGTAGGCGTTGCGGGATATGTGCCAGTTGGAAGCGAATTGATGCGCACTCTTTCAATCTGTTGCCTACTGGCTCTGGCTCTGGCTCTGGCTCTTGCTCGTACACCTGCTTGGTGAACCAGCGCTGGCCGATGAGTCAATGGATGTTGGCAAGACTGGAAGCAAGAGGACGCCAATCACGTAGCTTGCGAGCGCCCGAAACGCCGCACCCAGAGCTTTTTGTCCCGCTCGCAATCGGTAACGCGCGCATCGTCATCGTACAGAGGCGAGCGGGACTAACACGCCCACTAGCTAACGCTCAACCGGCCGCCCAGCTCACCTCCAAGCAGCGGAGGCTAACAACCCAGGGGACTTGCATTAGTTACATAATACAATACAACAATGAATATCAATCATGTTTACTTATGTCATTCACGATAGTCAGACGAAATTCCATCAATAATTCAGCGCAATCTGGCCTATAAATCATGAGTGAGAGCTGCTGCCTCTGCCTGCAAATTTATCGGCCCAATGAGAGTCTAGCTAGCTTTGAGCTGGCCACCTTGCGTCGGTAGCTAACTAGTTTTACAACTCAGTAAAAAGCGGGAACATCAACTCCCGACTAGTTTAAGGTTGACGCTCTTTATTCATATCTAGTTGTGTGTGCTTGTTTGTGTCTATGTAGAGGCAGGTGTTTCTAAGTTTGGTTCAATATCTCACTCGATGCTAAGCGACACTTTTGGGCCTTGTTTATTGGCCGCCCAATTGTTTCGTTGTGCCTCTCACCTCCGGCTACTCGCGCCTGTTTGCCTCCTCCATCGCAATGACTGATTTCATGAAGGTTGGCTGGTAGCTATCGTCTTTAACGAGCGCCATGTCGTTTGGAAAAGTGTTCAAATCGTATATATCATCCTCGTCCAGCTCCAAAACCGGATCTATGATCGAGCCAACCTGAGCTTCGCCCTCGTAGATGCGCTGGGTGTTCATGTGCAACGGCCTGTTTGTGGTTCCATGCAAAATGAGCGTTGCATTTCTCAACAAACCGCGATTGTTTTGGCTGTTCTTGTCGCGAACAATCAGGGTCCACTTGCCAAAGGATGTCTCGCCCCAAAAGTGGACGCTCATCAGGGGCCACTTGTCGAAGCCGTTGCGCGAAACGTCGAGCGGCCTGCGCGATAGAAGGGTGGAGATGGTTCCAGAGGGCGAAATGATGAATATGTCCAAGTTGCCGCGCGACGTGTACTCAATGTCAACGAGAACTTGAACGTGCTCCAGGTAAACGACTGGCGTTGCTTGCGATGAACTTGATCTGTGCGGCCCAGCCGAACGAACAATCGAGGCGCCCGGAAGAGGAGCATGATGATACTGCGCCTGCTGGTTCTCAAACTCGCGCTGGCAACCGTCGCTTACAAACAGCACTTGGGCCATATTTCGCGATTGCAAGAAGACGGGCAACTTGGTTGAGGGCGAAATGGCGCAAACCGACTTCTTGGGCACATTAGTCCAACTTAGGGCTGCATCAACTATGGCCTTGGCGTTCAGGAGGCCAAAGCCGAATCGGCTGTTGTAGATCAAACCGGCTGAGTTGCGCTTCCAGCCGGGATTGTCGCGAATCGGGATCGGATTCGAGGTCCAGGCAGTTAGATGCTGCACGTCGCGCCAGGTTAGATTGTTGTTGGCCTCCAAGACTAGCGCGTAGACGCCGGCTGCCAGTGGAGCCGCGGCCGAAGTTCCCGTGTAGTCGATGGTGCACTTGTTGTGCAAGTCGGTGGTGACTATCTTCCTGTCCGTGTAGGCGCCGCTGCTACAGGTTACAGCCAGCGTGCTCGAGCACCGCTCGCCGTAGAATGGTATCTGGCCTTGCTGCGTTACTCCGCCGATTGAGATGGTGTAGATGGAATTGACGTAGCCGTCGCAGTTGCAATTGTCGCCAAGTGCGCCACCATTTCCGTTTGCCCAAACATACAGCGCACCCTTGCCCTGGCGCCCGTACTTGACTCCCCGCTCTAAAGCCTGCGTCGCTAGGCGCTTTGGCCCGTCCACAACCTGGCCGTTGTCGGAGGGACCCCAGGAGCCGCTGTAGATGTCGATGTAGTCAATGTTGTGCAGTAGGGACATGGACTCAATATGGTCCGCGACCTCTCCGTCTAGACACTTGATGCCGCCAATTCTTGCCCTGGGCGCAACGCCTACGCCGCATTTCCTGTTATTTGCTACCATGGCCACCTCGCCAGCACATCTAGTTCCGTGGCTGTTCGAGTCGTAGCTGTCGTAGCGTGGAAAGGGATCCGAGCGATTGTTGTTCATATCCCAACTCGCGCGAGCGTCATAGTTTGGCAGTATGTCGGTGTGATTCCATTCGAGACCATCGTCCAATATTGTAACCACAATTCCCTGTCCGGTGAAACCCATCTTCCACACCTCCTCAACCTTGAGCTCGATTTCGTCCTGCAATTGGGCAACATTTGAGTTGTCTCGTAAGTACCATTGGTGGGTCCAGAGTTCATCGTTGAATGAATTTGGCTCGTTTGAAGGGGAAAAACTGGAATATATGCCCCGATCGAAGGCGCTCTTGAAACTTGAACCAGCTGAGTGGTGTCCCGGTAGGGGGAGCTGCTTGTTTGCTGTATGCTTGCTCACCATGTCTCGTTTAACGCGCGTTTGTGGAGTCTGGAGGTCAACCCAAGCAACGCAAGGATGTGCCTCTAGTTTGCGCTTCGTGCGGCCAGCCCAAAACGAACTATCCATTTCCGAGCTCACCTGCCGCTCGAACAAATAGACATCGTTGAAACCAGTGACTAAACCAAGATTCTTGCAGCCATGCTCTGCCGCAACCCTGGCGGCTTCGCCAGATCCACCTGGAATGCCCACTGTCCATTTCTCCACGATGCAGTCAACTACGGGCGTCGTTAAAATCGATACAGACGCGAGTATAACCAATATGTTGGGTGCCTTTGAAAACTCTAGGTCTTTTCGTGGCATACTATCGTCGCTCTTGATTTGGCGGGTCAAAGTTGTGTCGACCTGAAACTAGGTGCACAGGTTCTGATTCGGCCAGCTTCGCCAGTCTATTTACCGGTTGTCTCGAACCAATTTCTTTTAGAGGTAAAATTTATGCAAATTCAATGCTTTCATGGTGGTGCCATCATGATAATGACAATGCAGCTACTAGGTTATCACATTTGCCCATTCGCCCCGCAACATGTCCACGATTCTAGAGAGATAAGGGCGAATTGAGCTCTATGTTCGTTCGTTGCCTACGAAGATATATGACACTCGTTTATGCTGCTCAGTGTTGCGACAAAGGTGATGTGATTTTTCGGACCTATAGAATAGTAGCCTTGAATCGGACTCTCAGATAACATTGGTCGTTTGAACTGACAAACTAGCTCAAGTTTATGGAGCCAACCACACTTACTGTCCCTCTTCCTGATGAGTCTGCTTAATTTGGCAAAATTCTTCAAAATTTTCGCATCCAACAGGTGAATTTAGAGCCGCTCTTTGTTACACCAAGGATTCATTGTAACATGATAATTGCTACTGAAAGTTGTACAAGGTACCCTCAGCTTAAACAAATACATGATAGGGCTAGAGAATGAACTCATTGCTCATGAGATCAGGAGTTGACGGATCATCGGACAAAAGATCGGAGGTCCTCTAGGTTTGAGTCGAATATGGCTCAATTTGAAAAGGAAGCATTCATATACAAGATAATAGCCGAGCTTCCGATGATTCACTGACAACACCGGTCTGTCTATGATTCTCCTCCTAGTTCTACATTGTCCAATCATCCTTGCCTTCGAACCAATATAATCTTCATTTCTGGTAGGAATAATAACAATATTTCAAACATATCTGCGGCAAAGAAATCTCTTTCAAGTTTGTTCAAACTTCCCTGAAGCAATGACAGGAGTCAATCTGATCTCAAAAACCCACTGGCTTCACGATTCTTGCTGATTCATGATCAAGCCTGTTCGCTTCACGCAATTTGATATGTAATACCCTTTTACTGGAAAAGGTAACATGGGCGACTAGGGTGAGCCACTGTGAACTACTGGCAAGCTTAAGCTCACGGAGATCGGCCGAACAGTTGGACTCGGCTGATTGATCTAGGCAGCACTAATTTTAGCGAGGTAAGCAGGTGCGAGATGGGGCTAGCGAAAGAGTCTTTGCAGGATGATGGAAACTGAGACTAGTATAATCAATCAAATGAATCGATGCAAATCGGCACATGCAGACCTTGAAAAGTGTCAGGGTTTACATTAGATTTAATGATTGCTTGTCGATAAATTAGTCTAATTTGCGTTGGATTCGCGCTTAGATTAAGCTCAAATTCCAATCTTGAGATCGTAGTTTTGGGTTTAGATTTGGGAGACTCGTGTGATGATGCTTTGGAATTATCAGGCTGTAACTTCTGTTTCGATATAGAGCTTTTCAATCTCTTTTAAAACGTCCTCGAACGATGGACGATCTTTCGGTTCAGAGTTCCAAGCTCGCCGCATTATCTCGTAAATCTCAGAGGGGCAACCTTCTGGGGCATCCATACGGTAGCCACTCTCAACGTACTTGACAACATCGGTTAGGGGTATCTTGGGATAGGGTAGTCGGCCGAATGAGTATATCTCGTATAATAAAATGCCGAAGGACCACATATCTGATTTAGACGAGAATTCCCCTAATCTTAAACTCTCAGGTGCAGTCCATTTGATCGGTATACGGCAACCGGTGCCGGAATTCATGTAAATGTCGCTAAATTTTTCTCGACTAGCTAGGCCGAAATCACATACTTTTGCCGTATAGTCCTCTGATATTAGAACGTTTCTAGCCGCTAAATCGCGATGAACGACTCTTTTGCTCTCCAAGTAAGCCATCCCAGCACAGGTGTCCCTCGCAAATCGTATTTGATCCTTCAGGGTGACTCGTTGCCGGCCTCTTGTTCTGAGGTACTCAGACAATGATCCTTTCTCCATATACTCGGTAACCAGACAAATATTGGGCCCATCGATGGTGATTCCAATCAGTTGGACCAAATTTTTATGCTTCAGGGACGTCATTAGGCTAGCCTCTGTCGTAAAACTTCGTATGGCTTCTTCTGATTCCTTCATTATTTTGACAGCAACTTTCTGTCTACCAAATTTGGCCAGAACAACATCTCCGGTCTCTCCACGCCCTAGATTTTCCTCTAGAAAGGTGAGATCTTCGGTTTTGATGGTATAGCCAGCTCCTTCAAAAGCTTTAAGATCATCTTTGCTGTTTTTCTTTGGTACGGATATCTTGAGTGAGGTACAAAGGCCGTCGGCATCATCCCTGTAGTGGTCGACTAGCTGAGATAGACTATCGAAGAAACCTTCTTCATCGATCGTGTACTTGCTGTTCATAAATATGGTTCGGTAATGTTCAACTTTGTTGTTATAACAGACGCAGAGAGTGTAATCACCTGGAAAATTGGTGCTCTCTCTAACAAGAAATAATCCATCCTACAGGTGAACCAAGTTTGATTGTAGTTAATTTTTTGCCTTGTCAGAGTCTCTACAATCATGTTCCCAATCTCATCTCACTAAAACTTACTTTTGGAGGTTGCAGCAATCGCTCTGCTTCATCACGGGTTATTTTGCCATGAAACCATGGCGTGGGATTGAGCCTAACTTCGGTTCGCTTTTGTATGCATTTCACCGGGACAATGCCTCTCTTGAATTCGGCATTCTCCACAAGAAACCAATCTTCAGCTCCGTTAACTCCCTCCTGAATGATTGTCAATATATCACCTTTGTATAATCGGAGGGCCTGTGTCGTGCTGCTCTCGTAGTCGTCTAAAGCAATCGCTTCTGACACCACCGTCGAGTTCTCTGGCATCGCGGTTGACATCAACTGACAACGCACAAATTACGGGATATAAAAACGGAAAGCTTTATTAGATCTGGACTGATTCATTATCACTGTTTAAAATTTTTTAAAACATTATAAAAATATACTTGATTCACAACTTTAATTGAGTTTCCTCTCACTCAAACGCACCTTTTGAAACAGCTCGTACAAAGTCAATGAAGTCTTGAAACTGGCCCATGGATTCTCACAGAAAATAATTGAAGTTTGCCGCACATGGATCGAAATAGATGATGAGGATGCTCACAAATCGCGATTATGTTCTTTATAATTATACCTTATTAGCAAACAATGAACAAACTGTCTCACCCCTTTATCACTGAATTGAAGAGATATGTAGCTTCTCAGAATGCAACACTCGGACCCATTATACTATCTATATGTGATTTGATCAAGTATGAAGGAACCCTAAACATAGATGAGACCATCAACAAGCAAAGAAAGTTATCTCAAGTTGCTGACATGATCCATGCAGCTCACGTCTTTCACCGTTGTGTACGCGATGACACTTTGGAAACTAAACGACTACATCAGGACAATATCATGTCTATTCTAGTTGGTGACTATCTACTGGCCCAATCGTCCATGGATATAGCTACCCTCAACCCCATGACTGTTGGACTTATGGCCAAGAGCCTAGAAGATTATACTAGGGGCGAGTTCCTGCGAAACAGTGACCTTGAAAAGCACGCGGCATTAACTAGCGGATCTTTGCTGTCAAATGGTTGCCTGTCGGCAGCATTGCTCGCCGGACACTCTCACGCCAATGATCCCCACGAACTATCCAGTCTAGTTCGCGATTTCGGACTTCAAACTGGAATAGCTTTAAGATTGTTAGAGATCTCAGACAAAAGATGCAAAAACATGATACTAGGATATGTGGATAAATCGGTCGAACTCCTTCTCGAACTACCAGATGGCAAGGAGAGGCCTCAGCTGCTAGGTACGCTGGAGGACATGAGAAATAGAAGTTTGAACTTGTGAGATCGAGCATGGGTAAACCAGGAAAGCGGGTAGGGTCGAATGTGTTTCCGAGCAATCATAGTTGTCTCCGCAGGACACCTAGACTCGTCAGAATTATGTTCTATTTTTAGTCATTAGCTTGTTGATGAACGTTATATATTTAAAGCGCTAAATCAGTTGATTTTTAATCTTAGTTTTGAGGTTTGGGAACTTGCGTCACCATGGTTTACCAACTCTACCTCTTTTTATCCGCCAACCTGATTGCGTTTGCAACAGGAACCGTCCTCTCTAGAAACTTACGTGAGAAGCTAATTCTTGAAAGTTTGGTTGCCCACAATGGAACAGCAGATGCAGCCAAGGTCCTTGAAGCCCTCAGTTCAACTCGCGCCGATATATTAGCTCTCGAACGCAATCCTGCATCCGAGAAATTGGACGCTGACGAGCTGATTTCGTTATTAGACAAATATATTGACGTGAGCATAGTTGACGAGGACAAATGTGACATAAAATCCGTCACAGAGTTGGGCTCCTTGGTGGATTTCTATTTCGTCCAGGAAAGCACCTACATGCTAACGTACCTGAGATTCTACATCAATCAGCAATTTGATTTGTGCAGGAGGATCTGGGAGAGTAGGATGCTGCAGGCTGTTGGAAAATTGGATAGTGAGCAACTGATCGATATGGGAAGACTTCTGGGAACGATGGTTAGCTTTGAACTTGATCCATCGGGCGAGAGGCGGGCGAAACGACCTTTCGATAGGAAACTACTCGCAGTGATACCATATGGGAACCGGGGTAGAGCTCTTCTATCATTTATCAAAAGCCGGGCTGGGATATTCGGAACCGCCTCCATGTTGTCCAAGAGGTGCGATAGGAAAGAGTTTGAGAAGACGTTCTATAAATTTGTGATGGGTTTGTGTGAAAGAATCCATCAGACGCTTGATGATCAGATCGATATTTATACGTACGCATTTAGCAAATCACTTGACAACCATCTTGAAGAAAAGTTGACAAATTTCACCATGGAATGGTTGACGAACGCGAGGATATGTCGCCGAATCAGTGAATCTCCACACATTGCAATGAACGAGACCTACGAAGCACTTATGATCACAAGTCCGGTTAGACAAACTTGCCAGCGTTTAAAACTAGCTGCCCAAAACATCCTCTAGCGAACAGATCGGAGGCGTCTCACTGTCTATCCAAGTCGATGCGATTGAAACGAGGAACAATAATTAGAATGACAATAAAATGAAACGATATGCTAGTGAAAACTAGATCAATCTACTAAGCAAAGCCTGGGGGCTGTCTGGTCATTGTGATTAGCCTGTCCGGCCCGAGTGCGTCCATTGCCCTCCTTTAGGGAGCGATTGTTAAAATAAAGTGAGTTAATACGAGCAAGTCTAGACTTCTGCTCGTTTTTCGTTCATTAGTTCGACTTAGCTGTCAACGGAGCCAGCAAGCTTGAGACCTGCAGCTTACCTGGCATCTCTCGGCGACCACAAAGGAGCTCCCGAATAAGTAGACAAAGGGAACGCTTATTTATGGTTTCTCCGTGGACAAGCCGGCAGCTGAATTGTTCAGGAATTAAATTGAAACTAATTCAGGTTTGAAATCAAAAGAATTGAAGGTTCTCGCTAGTCATCCATCATCTAGCTAAACGAGCGCGGCTGCCTGGCAAGCTTAATTGCCTAGCCGCTGAGGGGCTAGCTCGCTGTTGTTGTTTTAGCAGTGGTGGTGGTTGATATGTAAATAGTAAACTGCGAATAAATAAATAAGCCCTAATGTTGGTGTCGGTCGGCGTGGTCAGGTAAGCCCGCCCGCACGGCCGGCCAAGCAACGTGCACCTGTCTCTAGTGGCGATTAAATCCTTGCTTGCAAAACAAGCGATCAGATTCGGGCCCAAGTGGCCGGATTGTAATGGCGGATGACGAAAGACTATGATGATGACGAGCAAGCGGGTGAGGTGGACAGGACAGGGCGGACGGGTAGATAGGTGAGCTAATGATTAGCTAACCATAAGGTCGCTTGCCCGTCAACTTGCGCGCCTTCCAAGAGGCCTGCTGTCCTAGACAAGCCAGTTGAGGGCGGCAGATGTGGTGTTTGGGAGCGGAATCAAATTGAAAGAGGATGCGCAGAGCGATCGATGGCTTACTTGCAGTCTGGGCCGATCAGTCATCTGGACAACTTGGCAAACTTGAAGCCATTTGCTGGCCGAGCCTTTTGGAACGGGAAGCCGATGGACTGATAGGCTGACAGGTAGCCATCGCCTGGAATTTGGCACTTCAAGTTAGCTGGACAAGTGCACGTTGGGTTCTAGTTCAGGTTTTAAATAAAGATAGCTGCCAACATCGTTGCCTCAGATTGCCCTTACAACCAGACTTCGTCGTTCGTTTGTACTCTCGTAGTTCCACGCTTGTTTGGCTCACTCTATGCGCTTGTATATTTACTTTCGTCCGCTCAACCGCAAGCAGTTTGCAATCATGGCTCGATAAGCCAAAGATCAAAGCCGATAAGTTGGCAACAGCCACCTGAAGCGAAAGTCATAGCCGATTCAAGCGTTTAGTTGCCAGTCTATTGGGCCTTTTCAATTTGACAATTGAAACTTTAGCAGCGCAATCGGACATCTAGCTAACCAAACAGCTTTCAGTTGGTGGCAAAGGCCGAGCGCATTGGTAAAAGCGCACTCAAAACAGGTGTCATCCGGCCCGAAGGTCTAGTGCTCGTTTGCTGAGCCGCCGCCTTTAGACTGAATAATCAATCAGTCGCTCTAAACTGTGTTTCCTACCTCTCGCTCTCCATCTCTCTCTCTCTCTCTCTCTCTCTCTCTCTCTCTTGTTCGAGCACGTTGCAACTCTGGCACCAGACAAACTGCGAGCGGCGGCTCCTTTCGATCAAGTTGGCCGCCATTGGAAATCGATGAATGCGGCGGCCGAGATTTGGCGCGAACAATCCAATCGTGGTGGCCCCCAAAGGAGGCCATCGCTCACCTGGAACTGGTGCTGATGTGCCAGTTTTAAATGAGAGGCAAGACAATGCAATTGTGTGTGCGTTAGAGTGTGGGGAGAAGTCTTTGTTTCGTCGCCCATTCCTTGCTTCCTTTGGGCCAAAGCGAGTGGAAGGCGATTCGTGGAACCAGAAGGCAAACAGCAATGCCAAATTCCCACCACAATCAGCCGGACAAGCTCGATCGAAGCCCAAATTTGGTTCGCCAATTTCGTAATATATTACAATCGTGTTGCCAAGGATTTGTTCTGCTCTCGCTCGGGCTGCTGTTTGGGCAAGCAAGTGTAGCCGGAGAAAGTTGGCTTAGGAATGAGGGTGAGGCGGCGGCGGCGGCGGCGGCAGGTATTGAAACTGTGTTGCCTCCATCCCTGCTGAGGCTGCGCTCGCTAAGCTCGAGTTGCTTGTTGAAATTCGTGAGTGGCTGGCCAAAGTCAAGAGCGCCCAACTCGCTCTCGTGACGTCGTTTGCGCCGAGCTGGCTTGTTTAGTGGTGGATTATAAATAGAGCTAACCAGTTAGTTTGGGCAAGCAAGCGGCGAGCAAGTATCACCAAGCTGGCTAAATACTCTCGCACACAAAAAGCCGCTCGAGGCGGCCAGACGGATATACGAGCGCGAGCGCTAATAACATTATTAACGGTTTAAGTAATGTCGGGCGCGGGCTCTTGTTGCTCCCAACTTGGCGAGGAAAGAGGGACTCCAATTATGTTCAGGTTCAGAGCGCGTTTCGTGCGAACCCGATCGAGCCGGGCCGCTCCAGTCAGCTGGGACGGCCCACGAACCTCTGGAGTGGGCCGCCAAATCGGCTAAGGATTGGCGAGGGAGGCAAAGACAAACAAGGCCCTTCAGCTGGGATTCAGTGGCCGGCGGGCCAGCCAGCCCGAGAGTGGCGGCGCCATTGTCTTGACTCTTGGTCCAAGTCCTAGTCCAAGTGTCGGTCTCAGTCCCAGTATCAATGGCAGCAACCACGGCAACGGGCCCACCAACAAAACCGCTCGAGGCTCCTCCTCTCCTGGCCGCTGAGAGCGGATCCATATCGCAGCTGGAGTTTGGCTTCAAGCTGCCACCTCCGCTCAATTATGAGACTCTCTCCGTTCGAGTGGCGGCTGCTCCTCCCGCATAATAATTAAGCCACGTCATCTTTGCGTTGCGAGCAAACTCTCGCCAGCTTCTTTGGGCGAAATTGAAGGTCGGGACGAAATTGGCGGTTGCAAGTTGGCGTGATAAAGCGGAGGCAGCGGCATTGTTGCGCCTGAACCAGCGCACTTGCCATCCAGATCCAGGCGACAGGTGAAGAAGGAAGTTGGTGCGAGCGAGCCGGCCGGCCGGCCAGTCGGCCAGCCAGCCAGCCAGCCAGCAGGCGGCGCGCTCGCGTGTGAACTTGGGCGGCCAAATTGGCGGCTGCCAATCAGAGTGAGCGAGGCGTGCGCGAGCCTAACGGAAACTGTCAACTCCGGCCGGCCAAAGCAGATGGGGCCGCCTCGTCCTTTGGCTCCCATGCCGTTCAGGGTTTGGAGGAAGGCGTGCGCAATGGACGGGGGCAGCCATTGGATCCTCTCGCTCGCTCGGCTTTCTGTTAGGCTCGAAACTTGTTCAGAGCTGTGCTCTTTCTCCTGAGATTGAGATAGCGACAGAGATAGAGAGACAACAGCTTAGTCAACTGCAAGGGAAGGGAAGGGGGCTCAGGCTGAAATGGCAAATACATGCACAATATCCATCATGTTTTGCAAATTTAAACTGCGCGATTCTAACTGGCAAGCTAACTAGCTTGCTGGCTGACTCGATGGAGGCGCGAGCAAGTCGATGGCAAAACAATGATTGAAAACCATCGCCTGTTGGCAACAATTTTCGCCGACTTATACTCAAACTAAGACTCCCAGCTCGTTCCTTAACTTCCTCTAGCCGCTCCAGCTGAGCAAACAGATCCACTCAAGGCGGCCAACTAGCGAGTTTGCGCCCGCAATCGACACTCGAACTTCGGGGCGCCTTTCTAAAGCAAAGCGGCTAATGGTTGCTACGCCCGAGAGTCCTCCAAAGGGAGCCTTCGTTGGCGCGCCCACGGAGGCCGACAGGTGGCCTCGGCCGGCTCAGCGCTCTCGCTCGAGGTGAGGCGCACACTTCCGCCCCCCGCAATCCAGTTGCCTCCGACGCGGCCCTGAACTCGCGCGGGCTGCCGCAAGTCTGCAGCGGCGCCAAGGGGAGGCCCCGCAGCTGGCGCCCGTCGCGCGCAAGGAGGGGCCAACCTGTTGCAAGTTGCCGCCCGCGCTCGGGGCACTTGGCCGCCAGCTGGCGGTGCCGAGCCAAGGTTGCCTGCAGAGGGCGCGATACTCTGCGAGGCCTCCACGGAGAGACTTGGCATCCGATCTGCGGCCCGGCTCCAGTGTTAATGGCACACCGTTGTCATGCTCGCGCGTCACAACGAGCGCAAAGCTCACTGGGCGGAACCAGCCTCAACCAGGCTCGTCACTTGGCTTCGGTTTCATTAGCCTGGCCAACAAACTGTTCGCGCTCGCCGGCTCTCGCTTGTTGCTCATCGGCGCCACCAGCGCGGCTGGCCCAAGCTGGGCGCAACCGAACGAGCACCAAACGAGCCGCTCGGCCGCTCAGAAGGCGGGCCGGCCATTTCAAGTGCTGCCATCTGAGTTGGCGGCTTATTGTCTTTGGCTAAACCTGATTAATTATAACATCGCCTTTGCGAGGGCAGCAATTCCATTTGTTGGCTCTATTTTTGCTCTAAAGTGATGCCGGCTTGCCTGAGCGCGGAGTGCATTATCGAGACCGAGTGGGCGGCGCACGCTAATTCGAACGCGGCCGCCGAGCCCACAGACAGGAAGACAGGCCGCGTCTGGCCGGGAGAGGCCGGCGAGCCAATTCCAAGCGCTCGCAGCCCGGCCGCCAGGAAGTGCAATTTGCTCGCTCGCACTGGCCGCGCGCAAATCAATGGCCAGTTCGTGTGTCGCAAAGGCAAGGCGCCCCGAGTAGCGCAAACAAAGGCGGACGAGCAGGTTGAGCTTTGCGGCTGGCTGGCTGGCTGGTTGGCGAGCGTTTTGTTTGGCCGCCTTCCGATCGACAGGTGCAATTTTGATTTGCGCACAGAGCGGGCGAATCCTCAAGCTTTGCGGGCGCTGTTAGCCCAGAAAGCGCTTGCTCGCTCACTTTTCATCCAATTGCATTGCGTCTCATTTCGCCGCCATCAAACGTTGGTCTAGCCTACGAGTTAGCGAGCGGCAAGCTCAAGATTGGCGGCAGGTGAGCAGCAGTGGCGGCGGCCTAACGCGACTGCCGCTCGCTCGCCTGTTTAGCGAGCCGCCTGTTCGGCCTGCTAGCCGGCCCATTCAAAGTGGCGAGCCAGCCAGCGGGCGGAGCGCCTGCAAAGGCCTCCAAGCCAAGCGTCGTCCTGGTTTTGCAGTTTGAGTCTGCAGTCGGCAGTCGGTTAGCTTGCGCTGAGCCGGCTGGTGTTTGCTGAATGCGCGCGCCTCTCGCAATGGGAGGCAAGTGGAACGCGAGACTCAAGGGAGCCGGGCTTGGCTGAGCCAGGCCGAGCCGAGCTGGGCTGAGCTGGGCTGAGACGTGGAAGCGCCGCCAACTTGTCTCAGGTCGGGCGAGCGGAGGCGGCCGATAACATTGAACATTGGCCGCAGAGCGAGCAGGCTGAGACTCCGACTTGGACTGGGACGCCGGGCCAAAGTGCACAGAAGCGAGAGGGTCTGGCCGCGGATCTGCGAGCTCGGGCGGCGGCGCCAGAGGCCAGCGGGAGTCGGCGAGCGGGCGCAAGTTGAAGAGAAGCCACAAGTTGTTCGGAGTTGGCTCAGAGAAAAGGCGATAGAGAGAGAGAGGGATGCACCATTTGCGCGAGAGCGGCAGCAGTGGATCCGGAGTCGGCTGAGCTCAGAGTGGCTTGCCCGCAGCGGCGGCGGCAGTGGCAGCAGGGGAGGAAACTCAGGCCAGCCCACCTGGAGCCGGAGGGTTGGCAGGAGCGGCGCACTTGCTCGCCTCTCTCTCTCTCTCCCCGTCTAATCTCCATTGAGGATCTCGACTCAGGCCGGCCGAGGTTGGGGGAGAATTCGCGGCTTTTCATGGTGAGTTCCCTTGCGAGTTGGCTTCGGGTTAGTTAGCATGAGTCGGCCATAGACGAGGCCAGCGTAGATAGGGCGAGATTGTGTTTGATTGGGCGGCGTGTGTGCCAGTGGTCGTCGTCGTCGCCGTCCGAGCCTCCCAAGGGCTCGCATCGCGCACTGTCTCTCACGCTAGCCGGCCGCCATCCGTCCAGCGAGCAAAGCTTGGAGCAAATTTCCACTGAATCTCTCGGTGGCCGGCAAACAAGATTCAGCGGGCCGAAGCGCCCAATTGGCAGCACAGGCGGCCGAGCGGCAGCAGCAACACTAACAGAAACGGCGGCAGCAGCAACAACAACAACCATAGAAGCGGCAACACTCTGCGGCAGTGCCAGCAGCGAAACGTATTCCATTGCGCAACAGCCGGCTGAATTCCACCAAATTCATTTAGAGAAAATATATATAAAACTTGATGCTTTGCTTGCCGAGCGCCCGGCTAACCTGAGCGCTGGCTGCCAGTTGCTCGTATTCAGCCGCCGAGATCCTGCTGTCGGCGAGTGGCATTGCCAGTGTGCGATAATCATTAGCCTCTCCAGTTCAATGCGAGCGGCCGCAATCAGGCCAACGGCAGGAGCAGCAGCAGCAGCGGCAGCAACTTCATCGGCCCACAAACGAGTAGCGCCAGGTGCGAGAAGTGGATCATTGCGAGCGGCCTGCAAGTCTGAGGCGCCGGCCAGCTGAGAGCGAGCGGGGGCGGCAGAGCCAAGAGAGGAGAGCGGAGAGAGATGCTCGTCGCGCCCTTTGCAAACAGCGAGTTGCAGGCCCAAGCGGCGCCAGTCGCCACAAGTTAACCATGAAAAATCAATACAACTTTCTCAGAACCATTGACACGCCAAACTCGGCCACAAGCGCCAGCTCGCCCGAAGGCACCGCCTGCGACAAGAGGCGAGCAAATGGGCCAGCCGGTGGCGGCAGAGTTCAGATGAAGAGCAGCCTGAGCAAGTTGCACAACTTGGTCGCCTCAAGGTTCAGCGCCGGCTCAAACTCGAGCAACCAAACGAACCCGAACGAGCGAGAGAGGCGACCGGCCGGAGAGAGTGATGGTGGCCCCCTCCTGGAGGCCTCCTGCGCAAACGGAAGCGCGGGCGACAGGGGCGGCCAGGCGGCGAGGAGGCAGCCGCTGGGGGAGCAGCAGCTCGGGTTCAGGCGGCGCCAGCAGCAGTTGCAGCCGCCGACGACAACGACGACAGCGGCGGCGGCATCGGCAACGATGGCGCCCAGTTTGGCCGAACGCAAACAGGGCGGCGAGAGGCTCGTGCCAGAGTTGGCCAAGTGCTACGAGGAAATCGACCAAATTTACGACTACATTCGCGGTCTGGCCCCACTTCCGCTCCAGCTGCGCAAGATCAAGTCCATCGACTTCGAGCAACTCGAGCAGCGCGAGCAACAACAGTCTGCGGCCGCGAGCGGAAGGGCGAGGCCGGCCGCGGGGCCCATCGGCCCGGCCAGCGGGCCCGTGAGAGGCAAAGTGAGACAGCGAGTGGCCTCCGACGACGAGCAGCTGAGGAGGCCGTGCGAGCTGGCTGCGGCCAGGGTGGAGGCGCAACAGGGCCCATTGCCAATCAAGGTGACAACTGTGAGCGACGAGCGGCCAAACTTGAAACGAGTCGAGAGCATGAACTTGGACGCAAAAGCTGAGCTTGGCTCGCCCATCAAGCCGGCCTACCTGATCGGCGGCCCCCAACGCAGCCAACTCTTTCGCCTGCCACGAGCGCACTCAACCTCAACCCTGAACAAGGCCGACGCGCAAGCGAGCAGCGCCCGACCTAAGCAAGCACCAACACTAGAGGGCGCGCATCTGGGGCCGACGGACCCGGCCAAAGTGAACCAGCGCCAAGCAGCAACAACGCGAACCCTACCTGCGCTGAGACTCACGAAAACCTCCATCCTTTACCCGAGCCAGTCCGCCTCAGCCTCGCTGGGCCGTCTGAGGACTCAGCGTGAGGCTGGAGCAGAGCGGCGGGTGCAGGAGGGGAAGCTGCAGGGTCGCCTTGGGCCGGCTTCAGGGAAACCGCTCGATCTCATTGAGAGTTTTGTGGACGACGACGACGTCTCGTCGGTCGCGAGCAAATCCGCCCCCTCCAACTCCTCTTCAGCGTCACCTACCTCAGCGTCCGCCGACGAGAGCAGCAGCGGGCGCGCCAAGAAACAATCCGCCCGCTCGCCATCCACACCCTCATCCTGCTCCTCCTCCTCCTCCTCCTCGAACTCAACCTCAAACTCAAGCAATGGATCCTCCGGAAGTGGCACCTGCAAGAGCACTAGCGAGAGCGATTCCATTAGCCAAGCGACAAGTGATAATAGATCGGAAATGGGAGGCGCCGAGCTCAGGCCAAAAGGGAGCGCAAGCGGCAGCTCCAAGTCGAACGGGTTTGAGAAGTGGGGAGAAAAGTCGCATAGCGACTACGAGAACGAAACCGCAAGCTTGAACAGTGAAGCTAGTCAGTCAAGTAGCATGACAAACCTAAGCAACCTCAACTCTGAGGCGCAACCAAAGTTGCGAGCGAAGAGACAAAACTCCTCGGGCGTGGACACGATCGGGAGCCCCGAAAATCAGGGCTCTGGTTGCTCCTCGTCGGGTCGGCCCATTTCAGTGGAGGAGGCCGAGCTGGCTGCTGGAAAGCGCGACAGGTTGGGCGCAGAGAAGGAGCACATCTACGAGCAGATTCCCGCCCATAGGAGCGCTCGCCAGTTGGCTGAGGCCTCGAGGAGGCCGCAATCGCTACCCTTCAACCAGTCAATGGCGTATTCCTACGACAAGTTCAAGCAGCACCAGCGCCAGCGGATCCTCCAGCGGCAGCAGCAGCAGCAGCAGCAGCAGCAAGTGGCCAGCTCAACAAGCGCGCGCCCATTCAACTACCCGATGGCCTATGCCCAGAATGTTGCCCAAAAGCAGCCGCAGAAGCAGGTGAACTCCCTACTGGCGCGCCAGACGCAAGCCCACTCAGCCCGCAACCTCGCAAACCTACAGAGACAGTACCACGCCGGCGACACCTTTCCCGTGGGCCTGGGCGCGACCGTGCGCCCGCTCCACCCGCGGCCCTACTACGTCGGCTCGCAGCCCCACTCGCTGGACCATCGGCTCAGACTGTCCATGAACAACCTCCACCTGTTGCCTTACCTTAGCAACCAGCCGCTTGCGCTCGGCGTCTATCCGATGGATCAGAGCAAGTTGAGCCGCGCGAGCAGTTCGAACAGGGTGAATAGGATGCGAGCGCCTCGCTTGTCGCCGGGCCAGCTGATTGCGCAGATACAGATGCCAAGAGCGGTGAGCAAGCGCCAGAACCAAGCGCAGCCGGACCAAATGGGCCCCTTTGTGCCGATTGTCCGGCAGCGTAGACAGCCGAGCCAGCCGCAGCCGGTGTTTGTGTGGCAAAATAGCGAGCGCAACATTGAGCTCGCCAAGAGCCAAGAGCAAACTCATCGCCCATACGCGGCCGCCGCCGCCGCTGCCACAAACGGAAGCGGAAGCAGACGAAACAACGCCCGCAGGCTGACTGCAATTGGAATCGAGGAGGCGCTAGATTGTGTGTCGCGCGCCGCGCCCACGAGGAGTCGGCTCGACGAGGACAACGGCGCTCGAGCTTTGCAAGGCGCCCAGAGGAAGCAGGCGGCCTACTTTGAGCCGCCCCAACTTACGAAGGCCCCGCTCATCGACGACGACGACCCACAGACGGCCGGCTCGGACGATGCCCAAGACGGTTTGGCGAGCGGCGGCAAGGGGTTGCTCGCGCACCAGAAGGCGGCCGCTTTCATGCAAACCCGATACCTGAACTCAATCTCAGACCTCCACTCGCTCTCCTCCACTTCCGACGAGGAGGAGTCGCGCGGTTCAGCAAGCGACGACCTGGAGCCGAACTCGGCGGATCAGCGCAGAGTCGAGAGCCGGGGGCGTCTTGCAAAGCGGAGCAGCGACGAGGGTGGCGACGCTTTCGTCTCGTCGAGATCCTTCATCAAGTGCTACTATGGAAAGGAGCGCCAGCAAGCCGTGTCGGCAGAGGAGAGGGAGCTGGAGCAAAAGCGGCCCGTTGCAGCAGCTGAGATGGGAACGAAAAAGCCGACTGAAGTTGGCGAAAAGAAGCGGAGAGGCAGCGACAAGTTGCTCAGTTTGATTGGACTTAACTCAGGCCAGAGGAGGTTGAACAGATCGCGGGCCAGCAAGTCGGGCAGCGGATCGGAATCCTCGAACCAGACTAGTGGCGCCACTGCCGCTGCTGCCAGGGTGACAAGCTCGCCCATTGCAACCCTGTTTGCGTCCAACCAAAGGGGCACGAGGAAGGAGGAGACTGGCGGCCACTTGGTTGGCGAGTTTCTCAGCTCTGAGGGTCCCATTTTGGTTCGAGACAGACGAATTGCAGCGCTCAGATCGGATTTGGTGCGCCACTACGAGCATCCAACCGTGCAGGTTGCAAAGGTTCCAAACTTCGCCGCCCAGCCGAGCAACAGTCGGCCGGAGGGACTCTCGCGGGCGGCACTCAAACTGGAGCAAGCCGGCTCCACAAACACCACAAACTCCACCTCCTCCTATGAGGCCGCGATCAAAAACAGCCGCGAGCGAGCAAACGAGCCGACCAGAGTTTGTTCGAGCGAGACGAGCCGACTGCTTTCGCCCAGTAAAAGGCAGACAAATTTTGCGGGCGCCCAAAGTGGAAGCAAAGCGACCAATTCCGGCGCAAAGAGCCACTCGTGCGCGTCGACGGGCGGCCAAAGCCTGATAAAGGTGCCGAAGTTGAGCAAACAGTCGCACCTGCTCAACCGACCACTCCCAAAGCCGCCCCTCTCTCCGGCGCTCGCCGCCGGAAGCGCGCGACGGATGGCGGCGGCGGCGAGCCAAGCGGGCGGCAAACATGGCGTGCCATCGAAAGCGCAGCAGGCACCGCAAAGCAAGCGCAAAATTCTAGTCGCAACCAACTATGATCCGTCGGCTGCGGTGCTGGCCAGCCTATCGAAGACGAGCGCAGAGAAGCGCCAGCAGCGCACCTGTCCCAGCTCGGCGGCCCAGGCGCAGCCGAAGCCGAGCGCAAGCCTATCGCCGCTAAGCGTCAGCCTGACGACCCAGCCGTCGCCCACGGTGACAACGGGCACCTCGAGCGGCATCAGCAGCCGCCTGACTGCCGGCACTCATCTCGCCTCCAGCGCCTCGAGCCAGCGCTCGGCCACAAACTCGGCAAGGCGCCAGGTGAGAGCGCTCGCCGCGGCCGAGACGAGGCCAGCAGAATCGGCTGGCGGCGGCGGCCGAAGTTTGCGGCGCTCGGACGACTTTGCGCTGATGGACGACTCGGATGGGCGCGAAAACCTGAGCCCCGAACTGGGCGGCAAAGGGGAGTCTGCTGAGGAGGGCGGCCGAATCAGGTGCAACAGTTTGAGATTGTTCGACGAAAAGTTTTCAACAAACTTCTCAGATCAACACTTGGTCTCGAGCAGCGACTCTCTGCTTGAATCAATCAATTTTAGTGGAACCCAAAACAGAAAGTGGCGCCCGAGCGCCAAGCAGAGTGATACAAAATGCCAACTGGCCGCCGTTGAGGGGGGAGAAGAATTGTGATAGAGGTGGCCGATAGCAGGAAGCTGCAAACAAAGGAGGACGAAACAACAAGCCTCCCCCTTGGCTCAAACTTGCCTTTTGCTCGTTCGCTTAGAGCTAAAAAGTGGCGGGAAGGAGAAACCAATAAAGCTGGCTCCGTCCACCAACCTTCGGGCGAGCAAAGTTTTGAGCTTTCGGAGGAGGACTAGAGCGGGGAGGCGAAGAGAAATGACAACAGCAACAACAACAACAACAACGCTAACAAGCAAACCAAACTAAACCCAACTTTCGCGCACCAGTTTCTGTTGCAACCTTAATGAACTTATTGTTGTCTCCTGTTCCATCCGCATGTCTTCTGCGCCCATATCGCTCCTCTCAGTTTTAAGACAGGTCAAGCGCACAGGTGCCTGTTGCGCCCCTATTCGGGCTGAGAACGCTGTTTTGCGAGGTCGAGAGGTGAAGAGGCTGAGGGGGGAGATAGGCAACTTTGAAAACCAGTTTGCGGGCTTCCATTGTTCTCCGCCGACTGGGCGGCTTGAATGACAAACGCAGCTTGTAATTTGGGATTTAATTTTCGCCCGCAGCTGGATCGGCCGCTGGAAGTGGCCACAAATCAGCGCGTCCAGCTGGCCCGGCCAACTCGGCTTGGCCAGCTTCCGTTGCAGACAAAACTCTCCCACTTGGCCGCCGGCCAAAACGGATTGAGATCAACCGCGAGATCCGAGGGGTTAACCTAAATTTGGCGCCGGGCAACATGAGCCGCCAAGTCCATTGTTTTTTCACCTCACAATTTGCTCGATCCGCCCGCTGGCTGGCCGGCCGGCCATCCGACCGACGAGCCCTAGTGAGCCAAAGAGCAAGCCCGACTGGACACTCGGCCAGCTTGCCTCGCGCTAGTGGGGAAAAAATATTCAAGTTCAGCGGCTATGAGTGATCACGATGGCCGAGTGGCCATCAATCGAGCCCATTGGTCGGCTTGGCCAATGATTGCCCAAGTTGGCCAGTGATTGAATGGCCCCGACCGGCTAAAAAGATCCTCAATGGATTCTGGAGTTGCGCCCAGAAGGCCTCGCCTATCTGCCGCCGCCGCCGCTGCCGCCCAAGCAACAAAAGTTTGCCTCCAAGGGCCGGCCTGTCAGGTGAGCCTCCTCGGCTTCCAGTTTGGCTCACTCCTGTCCAGCTTAGTCTACTTCAGGCTGCTCTAGTCAACTTTAGCTTGGCCGCACTGGACTGGACTCGTCCGAGCCGGCAGGTTTGCGCCCAGTTTGCGTGATCGATGGGCCAAGATATTGTAAGTGTGTTTGTATGTTAGCGTTTTGCTGCGACTTTAACGGGACGACAATGGTAGCGCATTTTGATAGCAAATCAATCAGCTGGCAAACAATATGACATCAGTAGCGGCTACAACAACAGCCGGCACCTTTACAGTTTACTCACTGCCGCCGCTGCTTGGAGGTTTTGCCTCGTCGGCCGACATTCTCCTTATTCATCCACTTTGGCGTCCGCCAACCAAAACGGGCGCCAAACTTCCTCCTCCTCATTCAGTTGCAAGCCCACCGACCTGTCCGTCTGAGCCAGCGAGTTGGCTGCGGCAGTGGTGCTGGCGCCGAGGTTGATCGCACCATCCGCTAGCGCTCATTCCAAATCCAACCAAAGGTATCATCTCGCGCTCCATCGAGCGGACCAGGCTTCCAGGTATGAGGTGGGACGAGATTTGCTCCCGTTTCGCATTGTTGTTTTCGCATGAAACGGGTTAAACGGTTGCATTGAGTGGCCAGAATTTCGAGCACCATTATGCTCACGATGACGGCAGGCAATCAAATTTGCAAACACTTTGAGCGCCGCTCCTGTGGGCTCGGCACTCTGGTTGCCGGAGTGGGAGGAGGAGGAGGTTGAAGGTGGATGGCAAACAATCAGACTCAAACCTGTCCGTTTGGCTCCACCTGAGCTCGTCTCCGTCGCTGCAATGTTCGGTGAGAATCGAGAGATTGCCTCCAATTTCAAGCCAACCTTGATTTGCATGCCATTTATTAGCCGTTGTAGTTCCAGGAATATGGAAACAATCTCGCGATTTTAATGAAAAAAGTCCAGACTCGTGAGAACTCTAGTTGGCCGAAGCTGACTAGCGAGCTCTTTCTCTCATCGTTAAGATCCATCAACCATTAGGGAACGTGAGAGGAATTATACTTGCGATGACACTAGCATGCGAGTGTCAAAACAAGCCTCGCCTCTCGCTCTGCATCTTTATGTTTACCCTCTTTGACGTCTATCTTGCTCTCTGCTTATCATGGTGATTTATGAATCTAAGTTGCACATGCATCCGAGCCAAATTGCCAGCCAACGGACGCCGGCTGGACCATTCTCCTCGGGACCAATCCGTTGGTTGTCACTTTGTTTGTGGCATCATCCCACTGAAGGCGCCACCCCATCCGTACAATGCCAAGCTAGACAGTTGGCCCGCCTCAGGTGAGCCAGCCGGCCACTTGAGGCGAGCTGTCGCTTCTGCTGTCGCCGGCACCGGCGCAACTTCAATCGCCAGTCCAGCTAGGGGCAGTTTCGGCAAACAACAATCGCTGACCTGGATTTCTCGGCACTCGCAAGTGTGTGAAAATTAACAGGCGGAAAAAGAAGATAGGATGGAAATAAGCTCGAGCCTCCAGTTAACCGAAGCCACTCTTAGCTGGCTCCTTCAAAGCAACAACTTTTCCTCAAACCAAGCCAGCTAACCGATGCACCGAGCGGCCATTTCCACAAATGATCATCTGCGTAGTCATTATCTGAGCGGCCATCCGCTTTGCTGACTATCAATACTTTGTTTGCCAGGCTGCATTTTGCAAGCTTGCCAGGTAAATTCGGCAACTCGGCTTGAGCACGCGGTCTGTCAGCCTTCGGCCACATCCGAGCTTGCAAACATGGCCACTGCCCCCAACTCTGACCTGTTCCTCTCGCCCCGCCTGAGAGGAGTTCAGGCGACGCTAACCAGAGTGGTGCTAGCCTGGCTAAGCTAGACGCAATTTGACTTACTGGCCAATCAACTAGTGGTTGCCGATGCTAGGAGGAACGATTTCTAGGGGATGCTCAGTAGAGGAAAGTGCGAATGGACTTCGATTTGGGGTGAAGAGCTCTCAGGAGCATTCCTAAACTAAGAGAGTTAGAGAAATTGCCCCGGGACATTCACCCTAGCTTGGCCAAACTCTGCCATCTGCGGCCAGCAAATGAGATGCCCTGATGTTTGTTCTCCTCTCTGATTCTACCTTGTTTCTAGTACAGAAACCACACTTATTCATCATCGGTTCTTTGGTCAACTAAAGGTCTAAAATTCTCGGTTGAAGTCGACAATGAATCCTAGAAAGACGTATGACCAAACTCAATGGACAACCACTCACAGTGAAGCCTCGACGTTCTTTCCTGTCTGAATGCCAACTCTTCCTTGTTCCTCCCTTCTAACCTGGTTGGATCAGCCACCAAGTTTAGATGGTTGATCCCGTTGGCGCTCTCGAGGTTGGCTGCCTTCGTTTGGGTAGCAACTCACACGAAGTTCAGAGGTTGATTGCTACACTTGTTGAGGAACATGGTTACTAATCTAAATCAGCGCTCACCCAAAAAAGCGAACTTATAGACTTGCGCCCCAGAATACGACGCTTACATTCATTCACATTGATCTATCTCTCGATAATATCTATTCTTGATCTAACTTGCATGACGATTGACGATCATCCTATTGAGAGAAAAATTTGTTGAGGACGGCTGAACAGAGAAGTAGATCGCTTCCGGCTTTGGTTTGTTTTCCATCGATCTTGCCGAAACGCAGGAAATCCTATTACAATCTATCTAATCTAATCTTAGAGTGTGAGGCTAGCCCATGTAGCCATGGGATGTCGAGGACTCTACGCGTGCAACTGAAATTTTCATACATGTTCGATCAGCGATTCAAGCAGTGCTCGTTTTTGTAAGACGAAACATGCCCGTGTGACGCGTCTTGCGGTGCGTCACCTTCAATATCATTTTAGAGAACAAAATAGAAATCCATATTCGACCGGTCCATGGAACCAGGTAGTTTACTAACTGCGCCCATCTCAGGCGGGCAATCATGAGCCAGCTGCAGAAGAACCTAAAACACCCAAAGAGGTTCTATCAGGACGTTGGATTGGTGGCCGACCCTAACAAGATCAAGAAAAGCAAGAAGAAGAAGGTCGAGAGGACAAGTGAGTTCGTTCGTGAACTTGAGAAGGTGGCCAACAGGCCTACAAAGAAGAATTTCAAGTTCGGGCGGGTTATGTGTGAGGAGCTAGAGTATTATATCAACAAATACGGAAATAACTATGAGGCGATGGCCAGAGATAGAAGAAACATTTATCAAGATTCACCTGGTCAATTGAAGAAGAAGATCGTCAAGTACACCAGAATACACAAAGATTCCACTAATCATTAAGTCATTTGTTAAATTATGGCGACTTACAGATTTTGGTTGGCTTTCAGGTCAATAACCGAACGAAGGATTGTTGGCAAACCGCAAATTCTATCCAGATTGAGATATGTTGATATAGTGAAACGTTGTGATGAAACTGCTGAAGAGCGTGCCTACAGGATACAATACGAGTCCCTTCAGGATTGGAATAACAAATATTGGGCCCATAATAATGAGCTCTTCAACCGGGAGAAGAAATCCTACATAGAGAGGCACTTCGGGCACGAGGACGCCGCACTCTCCCATGATCAGCTAGGTCAGTTTTACAGGGACTTTTTGGACCTAAGCAGGGAGAGGCATGTAGAATATAACAAAGCTTGGTATAGAAACCATATAGCTTTATTGGCCAACTCAATTAATGCTAAGCTATCGAGGATCAGGGCAAACTTGATTGGAAAGTAGCTGTTGAATAAAAGTTACATGCAGTTTAATTACATCCTAAATTTACAAAACTCCGCTACAAAAAGTGCCGAGTTTATACCTATCGCCATGGTGGCCACATACTTGAGTATGAAGGTTGAATAATGGGGTGCAAGGTTGCTAAAGTTTTTAACAGGACATGGGATTGAGTAGTCACGGTTTTTGCAAATATTCGATAGCCAGGAGAGCATCCAAGAGTTGAGATTGTTCTGTTCGTAGTAGTGACAATAGAGAAGGATTACGGTGAACGTTACAAATAACAAAGAAAATAGGGCTATGCGAACAACAAGTTTGTGATGCTCATCGGTCTGTTTGCCATACTCTCGACGAAGAGCTTCTCTACTGTCCCAAAGAGACTTAAATCCTGAGCTAAGGAACAGACATCCAGCTATAGTACACATGAGTGTCGGGTAGACAACAAAGGTTCTGATTGATTCCTGGTTTGACACGCTCACGTAACAAGTTCCTGTAAGTGGGTCACCTTCTATGTCCGCCAAAACAGACAGATAGATCGTTAGCAATGCCGCAGTTGTCCATGAGAATAGATGGAAGTAACGGGCTACACTACTAACAGCCTCCGGGGCCCATTTTAGACGAGCGATCATATACCAACTGATCGTCATCATGAGCCACCAGAATATAGTGCTCATCTGAAAGAAGTACAGCGCCATAAACTGCAATGTGCAGCTACCCTTCTTGTTTCCCATGGTTATTGTGCGAATCATTCGCATATTTGGCAATGACTTTGGCGGTTCTGCAGGATCGTTGCACGATATTTTGTTGCTTGTGATGAATCCGATGAGATAACAGGCAGCAACTAGTAGCTGACAGAACGCTATGATGATTATGGGTCTGGCAGGATACTTGAATCGCTTAGTATTGAGTAGGAACGTAACGCAAGTGAAGATAGTTGATAGAAGACAAACGATAGCTAGTATTCCGGTTGTGATTCGAACAATTTGCGTGTGATTCTTGTCGAGTAGGACATCTTCGCATGGCATGGCACAGTTGTTATAGGTTTTACCATTGAGGTGCAGTTTATAAGAGTTAACCTCAAAGTTTTTTGGGCAGACAAACCCAAGATCGCGTTTTATCTCCGAACTAAAGCTATCCGACCTGTCATTTGATGCAATACCATTCTGAGCAAATTTACTTTCCTCGTCCTTACCAACACAAATGACACCGGTATCTCGTTTCTTGTCCGGAAATTTATCGCATTGCAGAGCTGGTGGCCAATCGTTGATAAACTGTTTAAGGTGCGTGGAGCAGCCTTGGCGAGCAGATTCACAAAGTGATTTACAAGGAAACAAGAATAATGGTCTAGTTCCGTTGACGTGATCGAAGCAAATTGGCGCGTAGACTGTACAGAGGAACAATTTCAAGTCGGGCGAGCAGCCCACTTTCATCAGCGGATGGTAGATATTAATTTCATGTATGACATCTTGTTGCGTCTGATGTCCAAGAAAGTTAGGTAACATTGTGCTGTTGTAGCCAACATTTTCGCAGAACGGTATATTCATTAGCTGACATCGTGGATTTTCATGCAATTCCTCGATTGGGTAGTGATCTTGATTAAGTATAGATTCAAATCTTGTATCATTCAAATCTTGTAACAATCCAGTATCTTCATCGTTTTGGCTAACGACTGTTCGATGACCAACAAGTGAGATTACTGCAACTGCCACAAGCGAATAAATCATTTTGATTACGAAACATGAGATTCGATGTGGTTGTTATATCAAATAAATAAATGGTGCCCCAAATAAATTTGCGCTTGTCATGTTTTGGATCCTCGCGAAATTTAGGAGACGCGAAAATTATTAAGATATACTGAAATATTCAATTCGAAGTTAGAACAACTGTCCATAGTTTTAAGTTCGAACTTTGGTGTCCGAACACCGGGCAACTTAATGCAGGGAACTTGTTTGCCGCTGCTCATGAACGAGCGCTTGTTAGGCAACATCAATTCTCTCCATCAACGATGGATTCTAAAGCTCTTGAACAGCCGAAACACTGCCCCGGTCGATCTGTGATTTCAGAGAGAATGGCCCGTCAGCGACTACTTTGAGTTCAAACTCAATTTCTCACCGCAATTCGAGGCTTGCCCATGTCAGTTGTTACAGTAGCAAATCAATGTTGGGGATTGGAAAAGGTTTGATGAAGGAGGGAAGTTTTGATAGCTAGTTGATTGTTTTTTATTCATAAAGAGCTTGCTATCACTAGAGGCAAAGCTAAGTCGACTTATTGTGGGCTGATTATTTTGAGACAAAACCTCTGAGACGCCTCATGAGACCAACGTATTGTTTCTTCTCATAACTTGTTGCGAAGGCGACTAGATTCTTAGAAAATTCCTCATCGACCCCGTGCTCGGCTAAATACTGTATCAGTGCAGCCTGGAGATCCTCTTGGAAGTACTCGGCACTAACTGCAAACTCTGTCTCCTTGGGCTCGCCCTCGTACATAACCAGCTCGTCGATAGCAAACATGGGCTCGCTAGCATACGGTTCGCCAGACTCCTCATCTAGCTCCATCTCCTCGAAGAAGCAGCTCACCTCAAGAGTTTGGTTGTTTTTGCTGATTTGAACCTGAAATTCTGGCATACTAACTAATTTCGTACTCGTTCCTTCTGCTTGATTTTGATCATCTTGAGGTTCGCTTGGCCACTCGTTTAACGATGAAGAAACGCTAAACCTAATGGTGGTTGTGGTGTTGCCGATTTGTTTAGTTAGCTTGACATCAGAGTCGTCAGTTTCCACGCTAAACCCTGGAAATTGGTCGGTAGTCAAGTGTTGGCTAAGCTCTGCTGTCTCCTCGTGAATTTCTCTGTCAAGAATCTCGCCAATTGGCCTCGCGAAGGATTCAACCTTCTTTGAGGCCGGAGGCTTGGTGTTGTAGTGGCGCACTGTTGTCCAGTAGGCAGTGATCGGCGGCGCCGCTTGCAACCTCAGGTGACTGATCCTGGACAGTCTGAACAGCGATCTGGTGAGTTTTTCCATGTTTGTTGAATATGTCGGTTTTGGAACAGAACCAGATAATTGCGTTTTGGCGAGATAAGTTTGGAATTTAGGATGGAACAATTTTAATCTCACCCTGTACATGTGCCTTTGGGCCACTCAAAACCGCCGAGGTTCCTCGCGGATGGCGCCACCGCGTGCTTCCTGCGAGCGGCTGTGTTGGAGCGGTTTGTGCGCTAACGCGCGTACACAAAGTAAATCTGCATTGATTGAGCCCGAGAAGAGCGTTCTGCGTGAGTGTAAACTTTGGCATTGATAGGACTCGATGGAAAAGACGAGCAGCGAGTGAGCGAGCAAGCGAGCTACCAATAGAGATGGATAGAGCGAGAGGGTGGCAGGCAAACACATAGCATGAGCGGGCTACAACGGCAGGCAAGTGTATAATATGAACACGATATGGGATAGAGAAAATTATTTAAATTGATATAGTGATAGATGCGCCAATTGAAACCAACTCATTGCCTACACAAAATCTAATAGATAAAACATAACCTCGCTAATTGACATGGCGGAGCCGCTACAGTTTCAATTCGCACAAGTTAAGGGCAGCTTAGAGAACGACTCAACCGAATCGGATATTATATCTTGCGTTGAATTCAATCACGATGGCGAATTGTTGGCCACCGGTGATAAAGGAGGCCGAGTAGTTATATTTAACCGTGATCATACACCCAGAAAATCAACGACCGACCCACCGCCAACGCAACAATCTTCATCAACGAACAATATATCACAAGAGGACGGCAACCAATCGCCGACAGCAACAGCAACAACAACAAACAACTTCAGAAAATGTGAATACAATGTTTACTCAACATTTCAAAGCCATGAAGCCGAATTCGACTACCTAAAAAGCTTAGAGATTGAAGAGAAGATCAACAAGATTAGGTGGTTGAAGCGAAGAAATCCAGCCCATTTTCTATTATCAACAAATGATAAAACGATTAAATTATGGAAAGTTGCAGAACGTGACAGAAGGATAGATGGCTTCAACCTTAAAGACGACTTTGGTCAACATATTAGAAGCCCCATTAGAGAATTGCGTGTACCCACTGTTGTTCCAACAGAGTTAACTGTTGAAGCTACACCGAGGAGGATATTTGCCAATGCTCACACTTATCACATTAATTCAATCTCAATCAATAGTGATCAAGAGACTTATTTGTCCGCAGATGATCTAAGAATTAATTTATGGCACCAAGAAGTGACTGATGAAAGTTTTAACATAGTTGATATTAAACCTGTTAATATGGAGGAATTGGTTGAGGTTATAACAGCGGCCGAGTTTCATCCAAACCATTGCAATGTTTTCGTCTACAGTAGTAGTAGAGGTATTATCAGGTTATGCGATATGAGAGCTTCAGCTCTTTGCGATCAACATGCCAAAAGTAAGTAACTTATCAGATAGAACGGTACCTTCTGTAGTGGAGGCACGATTAGTTTTCAGCAATCTTAACACTCTCCCATCCATAACTACCATCAAATTTTCACAGTTTTTGAAGAACCTGAGGACCCTTTTATTAGAAGCTTCTTCAGCGAGATCATCTCCAGTATATCAGGCATCAAGTTTAGCAACAACGGTCGTTACCTTATATCACGTGATTTTGTTTCTGTTAAAGTATGGGATATAAACATGAACTCAAGGCCAGTTGAGTGTTATCATGTGCACGAGTTTCTCCGTTCGAAACTATGCAGTTTGTACGAAAGTGAATACATATTTGACAAGTTCGAATGCTGCTTCGATGGTACAGATAATTATATTCTGACAGGTTCATACAATAACTTTTTCAAGATTTGCGATCGCTATACAAAGCGAGATATCATGCTTGAGGCCTCAAAAGAAGTTGCCAAGAACAATATTCTGAAACCAAGAAAAGTGTGCCCATCGAATAAGAAGAAAAAAGACGAAATTAGTGTGGATAGTCTAGACTTTACAAAGAAAATTTTATACTCGGCTTGGCATCCAAAGGAGAATGTTATTGCCATTGCTGCCACGAACAATTTGTTTTTGTTTCAAGAGAACAAACAATAAAGCCTTGATCATGTAATCCGGAGCTATCACAGCTAACCCATCTGCTCAAGGGCATTTGGAAAAGATATTTCACCTTACTGGCATGAAGGAGGTCTAAGCGGTGCCTGAACTAGTTGGCAACTGAACAAGTTCAGGGTGCACCGATCCTCGCCTGATTCGAATGAAACTTTTGTCATGATGTGTCGGCCTTGGCGCCAGAGGGTAATCTATCATGGATTTTCACTAGATTCATGAAGTCTCCAGACTGAGGCCTTTTTGAAGCAAAAAGATGATGGCGATCGCAAAGATAATCGAACTCTCAATCAAGAGCAATGATTCCGAGAGGAGTTAATTCGATATTTAAGCCAATTCTATCGAGACTAAAAGCCACAAGGAGTGAGACTTTGTGCTGGCCAATCCAAATTTTGAACATATGCGGTGTGATTTGAGGTGGATCGAAACGGGTGATGTTGATTTCGGGCATGTTTGGTTCCGTTGTCTCGGGTTATATACTGGACAAGACGCA
>ENA-UOVY01000094-UOVY01000094.1-plant-metagenome-genome-assembly--contig:-NODE-94-length-54137-cov-626.496339_pt1 | contig 54137 bp, 31 predicted proteins | sample MGYA00249840_ERZ761561 | MGnify/ENA primary metagenome ERZ761561 (study PRJEB28882, sample SAMN05720143) | plant metagenome | isolation source: Guanajuato, Mexico | place: Mexico:Guanajuato, Mexico...
CCGACCGACCGACCGACCGACCGACCGACCGACCGACCGGCCGGCCGATCAGGTGGCCGGAAGGGGGCAGGCACCTCGGTCTCGGGCCAGGTGCGTGATTGATCGGAGCGCTCGCAGGCGGCGCCGAGAGCGGCGGGCCGAAGGGGGCTGCTCGCGGCCGAAATTGGAGGCTGTATTGGTGGCGCAATTTGTCTGTTTATTTGCCTCCAATGTTTCAGTCCCAAATCAGACGGGGCTCGTTGATCAAGCTGCGCGAGTTCCATCCTCCGCTCGCCATCAGCAAGTCCACTCGCATTCAACTGGACGAGCTTCGGCTTTGGCCGTCCAATTTGCTCGCAAGCAAACATTTGAAGCAGTTGCAGGGGATCAGTTATTTTCTCATCTTATTTAGCATGCAAGTGAAACATTATTCATCCCTCTCGCATGTTTCCATCAGCCCAAATGGGCGAGCTCATGAGCGGGCGATCAGCGAGCTTGTTGTTCACCTGTTGGTTTTGTTAACTACACACAACCTGATGAGCGCCACCGTTTGCGGCCACCGTGAGCTCGCGCCTAGGGCGGCCAGAGGCAGCCGGCTTGGCGCAAGCGGTCGCCAGACTAAGCGAGCAGCTCAACCCCTCGCGAGAGAGCATCTAGCGGAATTGATGGATCTGAGCCGGCCGGCTGGGTTGGCCGCGCGCCAACCAGCCTGCTCTTGCTGGCCAATCTCGGCCAGTTTGTCCAGGTGGACAAATTTGTACCATTCAGGCAAACACATTGAAGCTCGCAATTCAAGCGGCCGGCCAATCTTCGAAGGCGACACTTGCGCCTGACGCCGCACGAATCGGAACGCCGCAACGAGACAGCTCACTTCAGGCGACAATTTGGGCCCATTTGATCACGCAAAACAGATTTACCTCACCGATCGCCACTCCTCGGCTAGCCTCTACCCATTTGGCGCCAATACGTAATTGCCTCCACGCAAATCGGCCCACTACACTTGGATGCCGGCTAATTCATTCGGCGCCGCAAGCGTCAGGCTTGATTGGATGAGCCAGTCAACAAACTATTTATGGCCTCGCAGAAAAGTAGGGCGCAAATAAAGCTCGCAACTCCACTATCGCAAATGCAATTTCATTTGCCAGCTGCGCCGCCTGGCGAGCCCGACACTAACCAAACGAGCGCCGCCCTCTTGGCAGCCAAGCATCTTCCGGAAGTTGGAGGCGATACGGAGAAGTGGAGGGAGGGAGGAGGAGGAGGAGGCGAATTGGACTTGAGTTGGGCGGCTCGCTCGGCATTGAGCGTGTCAGTTTAAATTGGATCGTTTGTTTAAGGTCCAACATGGGCGCGCAAGTTTAGGGGTGCAGTACCAAGTTTAATCTGTCCATTAATTTTCCTCTCTCAAATTGACCAGCTAGCTTGCCAGCCCGAGCTTGGCTGGCGCCAAACCCTCGTTGTCCAGTCAAATGACAACGCATTCAAGAGTGCACAACTGTGACCTAGACGAGACTCGGCGGGGCGGCCGCCAGGCGGGAGGCGCACAAGGGAGGGATACCTGCACCATTGCTTTGAGGAGAGAGTTGGAATTGAAGGGTTGACTCGATTAGGGATGAGCAGCTGCCTGCTGGATGGAGCCGCAGCCACCGAGGCTCATTTGGTAAGCGCGAGCTTGTTTGTTTGTTGCATACTGGGCTTGGCCGAGCTAGCCGCTTTGGGCGAGAGCTTCAATTTGGTTGCTAGACGAAACATAATTGCCCTCTGCAACGACTTTCAAGGAAACTTTTTCATCACTTTCAATGGCTTGTAAACAAGGCCACTATTTGCTTGGATTTCATTGTTCACTCCAAGAGCGTGGACTTTGTTTCCAGTGTTGGCCAAAGCGAAATCGAGCAGCCTTGGCCCCCAGCTAACTCTCATTGATCCTCTAGACTTGGCTCAGCGAAAGCTCAACTCTGGGCCTCCTTATAAGGGAGCGGCAAACGAGCAGATAACAGACTCGAGTTGCGCTTCCTGGCTAACCGCCGACCACTCGATAGGAGCTCTCGAGTTAATGGTCAGTGTCGGCTGACTGACTGGCTGACTGGCTGGATCTCCCTGGTGTCGTTAGTGTCATCGAGCCAAACGAGCCAGAGTGCGGAAGCAAATCCGATTTCATGTCTCGCTCTCAAATTCGCTCACCTCAATCGAGCGCCCAAATCAACGCCACCTGACAGGTGATTGGCGTCCACGTGCATCGTCGGCTGACAAATGAGGGCACCTAGCTCGCGTTCGGCTGCAATTTGAACCTCCATTTTGGAATTCGCAAACTCTTGCAAACTTTCGCTCAAACTCTCGAATGGCTCTAATGTAATTGTGGATTCTTCCAATCTCAAACCTCGTTTATGTGCGAGATACAACCAGTTTGGCCGAGAGAACTCGTTTTGCTGGTTGAACTCTGCTTTCATAGCCACGAGGTTCGCGGGTCGCGCCGGCCGGATTGTTACGCCTCGGCCGCCTCTTCCGCTGATACTTGAAACTAGTGAAATTCAACACTCGACTATGAGAGCTTAACTTGGACAACTTTGGGCCAATTTTAGTCGCTTGGCCGCCGCTTGCTCCCCCAAATTGAACCAACATTGGCTGGAGGATATCAGTTTTAGAAAGGTGTCGTCAATCAGTCAACTGCAATTGGAAGTGGAAGTCAGCAAACCGTACTCACATCATATTGCCAAGGAAAACGCGTACCAGGTAGACAAATTGTTTCGGGCTGTTTGACTCGAGGTTTCAATGTCGACTGCAACATCCTTAGGTTACAAATGATACAAAGCACAACAAATGCTCCCCGAGCTAGGAGTGTCTTGCACATGAATGACTTTGATAGTTGGTGTTCGTTGTCGTTGAAACTTGGTAGCAATCAAGCCAAGAGCCAGCGGCGAATTTAGTCCGTCCTCAAGCATCCCTCAAGTCTTGTTACAAGGTAAGTAGTTGGTCTGCTTGATAGTCTCAGATGTTCCTCGAGTGAGAGTTATGGAGCAATTGAGCGGGTTAGATCATGTCATAATTGGTTAGCAATTTTTACAATTCAAATGTTGGCGCCATTCTCAAAGCGCATGACCGGTGGATTTTCCGGCATATGAACGCACATCTCAGCGCTGAGGGATAGGAAATTCGCTGCTGCCATGGCCTTGTCCGTTTGCAGCTGGCGCACGAGTATCATACATGTGCTCGAATTACCTCAGCTCTATTCTCAACATCGTGCGCGATATACCGGGCTTTTGTCCACAAGCGATTAAAAAAACCAATCCAATAGAAGACAAATATTAATGACACTGGTCTAAATGCTCTAACACTTGGTGCCCAGCTAGAATCAAATCTCTATTCTTGCTATCAAACCGAGACAAGCATATAGGCGGCAAACATGAAGTTAAACATCTCCAATCCGGCGACCGGTTGTCAAAAACTGATTGAGATTGAGGATGAACGCAAGCTCCGTCCCTTTTTCGACAAGCGTATGGGAGCTGAGGTGTCGGGAGACACTATTGGTGACGAATGGAAGGGATATATCTTCAAAATTACCGGGGGTAACGACAAGCAAGGTTTCCCGATGAAACAGGGTGTTCTCACCAATGGAAGAGTTCGCCTATTACTCAAGGACGGCCATTCTTGTTTTCGCGAGCGCAGAACCGGAGAGAGGAAGCGTAAATCTGTCAGAGGCTGCATCGTCGATTCGAACTTGAGCGTTATCGCGCTGGCAATCCGTAAGAAGGGTGAGTTAAAATTTTGATCCGTTTCAGGTCAACTCAGAGACATACAATCGCTAACATTCCGTACAAATATCACCGATCTTCCTGCAGGAGAAAACGAGATCCCGGGACTCACAGATAGTTCTTTGCCGCGTCGTCTGGGTCCTAAGCGTGCTAGCAAAATTAGGAAATTGTTCAATCTAACTAAGGAAGATGATGTCCGCAAATATGTCGTTAGAAGGCCACTTCCAGTCAAGGAGGGCAAGCCAGCGCCAAAGAAGCCTAGGACTAAGGCGCCAAAGATTCAGCGCCTAATCACACCAAGACGGTTGTATCAGAAGAAGAGGCTTCTTCGTGAGAAGCACCAGCGTGCACAAAAGAGGAAAGAGCAGGCTACCGAGTATGCTCAGCTTCTAGCCCAGAGATATAGGGAGGCTAAGAAGAAGAAGGAGGCCAGAAGGAAGCGTCTGTCTAGTGCTAGAACTCAGAGCACCTCATCCGAGTAACCAGGCTGTTTTGCTCACCAGTATGCATGAAGATACGTTTGGTATTAAACTCATCGATCGTGCATCAGTTTTGATCTAATAACATACAATTTGTCTAATTAATCTACGTAGAAAGGTTTGCACCTCTTTTCGAGTTCTATATGTGTGTTGGTTGATGAAATATAGCGTGTCTGATCCGCAGTGACAAGACTTATCTTTATGAGGCTGTCGTGATGGTCCAGGTCCTTAGCAATGCACCGCCTCCAGGCAGTGCTGAACCGATGACAGGGGACTCAAGACCCCGAAGCTGTACTTCGTGAGAAGTGCGCGAACAAGGCCTCAGTGCTCAGCGAGCCTCATTCTATGCGCGCGTCATCGGCCAGTTTTTCTACTCTGGCAGTCTGGGTCTGGCTCCACAGTGACCGTCACTGAGTGACGAAAACAACAATATTCAAGAAACATTGTATTCTCCGATCCCAAACCAACGGGATCGAGTTCGGCGGTTCGGCCGGCTGCATCACTATTATTAATTGATGCTAGCAGACTTATGATTCATTATTCGACACGACAAGAACATTTCCTGTATGGACCGTTAAATGATTATTATAGACAACAAAATGCCGCACACTTTGACAGTGTCAAACAACGACCAGAATAATCCTGCAAGCGGCCATCATGGAAATCATATTGTCAAAGCTCAGCTGCCCAACCAACAGAGGACCACCGTTAGTATTCCTGCTGGCATGACTATCCGAGAGGCCCTAGGCAAGGCCCTGAAGTTGAGAAAGTTGGAGCCGGATATGTGCACTGTTTTCAGATTGAGCCCACATGGTCAATTCAAGCAGCGCATAGATTGGGATGTAGATGTTGCCATGTTGAAGGGTGACGAAATTGCTGTTGAAACTAAGGATCGAGTGCCTATGCACACCCAACTCTCACATGATTTCGCCAAATCATACCTGACTCTGAGTAAATGTCATTTCTGTCAAGAATTTCTCATGACTGGAATAAGATGCCTTACATGTGGTATTGAGTTCCATCGAAGTTGTTCCAGTTCTGTGCCAAAATTGTGTGAGCCCACCATTGAAAACAGCACCTATTACAGGCATTTGCTGGCACGTTCCACTCGTTTCTCACCAACAAACACACTGACAAACGCTGAATCTCCAACCAACACATCTAGACCCATCAGGCCGCGGGCTCGTAGCGCCGACGAGAATTCCAAGCATAAGTCCAAGTCTCTTAGCCAGGCAGAACAACCGGTGGCTAGCAACAAGAGTGCTCGGGCCAGAGCTCACAACGATCAACATCATGGCACCCAGGCGGGCCCGTGGAATAGTCAGCGCTCAAATGGTCAACAACCTAATCAACTTCAGCCAAACTTCAATTCAAATTCTGTATCAGCCTACAATACTGGCGGTAACTCAACCAAGGTCAGTCCCAGTGACGTTCTCCAAAATCAGCAACAAAACTCAAAAGAGAACCCTCAACATCAGACCTCCACGCACCAGCAAGCATCTAAGCGCGAACTGTTGGAGGAAAAATGGGAGATAGACGGTGATGAGATCACTCGGGAGGAACGCATTGGTCAAGGGAGTTTTGCGACAGTATATAAGGGTAATTGGTTCGGGCCTGTAGCTCTGAAGGAGTTGAACGTGAAAGATCCGACTCCTGCCCAGTTGCAAGACTTCAAGAATGAGGTGGTTGTATTGAAGAAGACGCGGCACGCGAATGTGTTGCTCTTTGTTGGGTATGTCTTGAAACCGGAGTTGATTATTGTCACCCAATGGTGCAAGGGCCGATCCTTATACAAACATTTACATGTTGAGGATAGGAGGGAGTTTACCAACTGCCAAATTCACAACATTGCCATGGGAGTTGCACAGGGTATGGAATATTTGCATGCTAAAACTATCATACATCGTGATCTGAAATCAAACAGTAAGTATCGATTTGCTTCTGAATTGTGTCTATATGATTTCTTGAGCTCTAACAGGATTGTTCACTCTCCAAGATATATTCATACATGATGAAGATGATCTTACAGTAAAGATAGGAGATTTCGGTCTCGCCACATTCAAGACTCGCTGGGAAGGCAATCAGCAAATCTACCATCCAACTGGATCAATTTTGTGGATGGCACCTGAGGTTATCCGCACTAAGCCAGGAGTCAACCCTTTCACCTTCAAGTCCGATGTATACTCATTCGGGATTGTTTTGTATGAGTTACTATCTAGGAAGTTACCTTATTTTGATTTTGAGCATAAGGACGCTTTATTGTTTTTAATAGGCTTGGGAGATCCAGATCGGTCGCCGAAGTTGAATCTCAATGTGATAAAGGATGACAAGCCAGATTATTTGAAAGCGTTGATGTTGAGATGTACAGAGAGAGACCCTGACGATAGGCCGCTATTCACAAGCATAATAAGAGACCTGAAGAAAGTTAAACTATCTGGGATACCAAGATCTGCGAGCGAACCTCTAAGACTAAATGATCTCAACGGATCCGTTGCATTGGATTCTATCAATTATTAAAATCCATATTCGTTGCCATCACGAAATCTCTTTTCCTGACTTTTCATTCGTTTTTGCCTTAACCTTTCTGCCGCCGCTCTCTCTTGTTGTTGACGCCTCAGTTCTATTGTTTCAATCGATAACTCTGGCTCTGGTGGCTGCTCCGCCTCGCTAATGTAGCATCTCAAACGATCCATGCAATCTGCTATATTGAGTGCTTGGAACCTTGTTTTGTCAGATCTGATGGTTAAATACCCATCTTTGTTGATCCTAGATCTATGTAACTCGGCTAATTTACTGCGAGTCTCCGATGGCAACCAATCGGCAGTTTCAACTCTGAAAGAAACACTCACTTTGGTGTTCTTCTTGTTGACATGTTGTCCACCTGGCCCAGAGCTTCTGCAGCTATCAATTATGAGTTTTTTGATTGGTATTATCCCATCAAATCTCTTAATGGCTTGATTCATTGCAACATTGAGCATAGCTTCAAAACAGATTAGCAACGAGAGTGTAATATTGAAACGATGGAAGTTGCCCGCTTTAACAAACTTGCCAAGGGTAAACACTTCAAGACACGTTTTGGCATGCGGAATTTTAGCAAGCAGGTCGCGACACTGGTAATAGCGCACTGTACACCACCTCATGGCTTAGTCGTCGTCCATCCGCTGGACTACCATTTCGCCGTAAGAGCATGGCCAGACTAAGAGTGGTGGTTTATGCAACCTCATCTCGATCAGAGTCAAACAAAAGTCAACATGGGCTCAAAGCTAAGATTAACACTGATTGCATGAACTCTTGATTTTGAGTTCAGCGCTAATCATGCGGCAAACGTCTCCGGGTCGTAGATTGCACTAGGGAAGATGAGTTTAAGCTAAGAATACAGGGTTCTGAGTTAAAAATAACCCATGACTAGTTAAGAGGAATTTGCAAGACCAAGTCCGTGATTATGATGATGACGATCAACTTGTAGTGCCGAAGAACTAGCGACAAATCTGATGGCTGACTTTCACTTCCAACTATAGAAGTGTTTGCGCCCATTCCACAATTGAGCTGTATCCGTCTCTCTTTCTGGTGGCTAAAACGCGCCGGCGTCATGACAGATAATCCAGAGTGGGCTTGTTGCTAGCTTAACCGCAAATCGTGATGATGGATAGCAGTCTAGCTCGAGAGCAGAATCGTAGAGGCTCTACACCCTTGGGGTCAACAATCTGTATTCTAGTGCCAGTTCCAACGAGCTCTGCAAACCTGATTAATCTGCGGCATCTAGAATGGTTATGTATAGCTATTCTATGTCTCTGCCTGACAACGATGACTGATTTTAAATAAAACCTGTCAGAGGATAGTATTCAACTGGTCCGGCTTTGGGGCATGTCAATTTGATGCAATCTGGCTCAGCTACATGGTATATACTTTGGTTTTGAGTCTACGTAGACTCCTGTCGTGGATCTTTAATACCATCGTTTTCGCGCCTCCCATGAGCCAACCTGATATCATCGAGTGTGGTGATCAGATACTCGAGATCAGCAAGCTCGAGTGCGTCATTTGTTCTCAGACTAGTTGGCCACTCGCTGCCATCGTTGGGCCACGACAATCAGCCTAGGCAAACCGACACAAGGAGGAGAGGATGGGGAAATTAAATTTCATGATATTGTTCCGCTTAATTGCATAAGCTGACACGGCCCAGCCAGGATGGCTGAGACCGCAGTGGGCGTGGCTACACCGCCCACTTCTGTCGGGTAAGTGTTGGCGCCAGACTAAGAGAGGCGTGTCTCAGAGATCAGACCTCCCGGAGCCAAATTTCGGATTAGGTTGGTATTTAGCGACTCTCTTGATTGCTCATGCTGAAGGAGGGCGATGCAAACTAAGCACTATACCAAGGATGACATCCGATTGTCGCAATGGGTAGGGCAACTGCAGTTGTGGAGTAGGAGGCAGAAAAGTTGGACGTGAACAAGTGCGCTCTCCAGAGTCCTGCCAACAACTGCTCTGACATGAGCTGAGCAGAACCAACCTGAACTCGCCCGGTCGAAAGGGCTAGCCAGTTCAATCGGGCTAGCGGCCGACTTTGGTTCAATTCGAAGCCTTTTCCTTTCACCAGAGAATTTTAGTTTTTGTGCAAAAGTTTTGATTTATCTGCAGCTCACCAGGTTAAAAGCCTGCGCTTCGGGCGCTGGGCTTCATTTTGTTTCCTAAGTCTAAATTAAAGACTCTTGGGAACACTGCGGCATGACGCCGCATGAGCGACAAGGATTTCAAGTTCAAACTCGATCACCACCAGCCCACTTGAGCCCTCAGCTTGCCGGAGGGCTGTCAGCCGTCGGACACAGCCGTCAGAGTTGGGCTTCTATTGGAGCACCATTGACTTGCGAGAAAGATAGACGATCCTATTCATGCTCTGGCAAGTCAGCTATTTTTGTTCTAAACAGCCCAGAACAAGACAAGCAACACGGACGACGACGACAACAACAATAACAACAACAAAGGCGACCAAGTCGACAAAAGCCTCCTCGCTTGCAAGCTTGTGTCGGCGGATGCTCAAGTGGAGATGGTTGAGCTCTGCTGAGTTAATAATGCTCTGGCTCTCTTTCCATTATGCAAGTGCAGAGTAATAATTGACTTTTATCCCGATTTGGGTGACGCATGATCTGGTGCTGCTGCGGCGGCGGCGGCGGCGGCGGCAAGCTAGCGCGCGCTGGCAAGATTGTTGCAGCCAATGGCTGAGTTTCCTTATATTCAGTGCGAACGTTAATGAACAACTGTCTAGAAGGGCGAGCCCCTGGAGAGTAGTAGAAGTGGCTGATGCTTACCAAGTATTGGGTTGGCAATAACAAAGTTGTTTTTCATTGATTTTGTTTCCTTAGTATCGGCAGCCGAGGGAGCTGGGAGTGCTCCTCATGCTGCCACTGCTGCTGCAACGCGGGTTATGTAACACAAACCTTGCGGTTGTGGCTGAGGCAAGAGCGATGGGCGAGTTCGCTTGGTCGCAAAGGTGGCGGCGGCGGCCTTAAGCGGCAACCAGCCGCCTGGCTAACCGCACGGGTTTGCAGGTGGGCGGGGATCGGGCAAGGAGGAGCGATTTGATGGAGAGCGTCAGCGTCGACGACAGCGCCAGCGATCGAGCTGGCCGGCGCCTGCTCAACGCGCATCAGGCCGACTCGAGCGAGCTTGTTGCTCGTCCTCTTCGTGTTGTCCCCTCCCGCATTGGGCTAGGCCGCTGCACGAAAGGCTCGCTCAGCGCCAGGCCGAGCTGATGCCTGAAAGATAACGAGCGGCAGTAGCAACAAGGGCGCCAAGAGCTGGCCATTGTGGAGCCAACTGTCGCACAACAGAGATGACGCTCAATTTGAATCAAAATTAAATATAGATATTTCCACTTGGGTTCACTGAACAATTCAGCGCGCCATCAATTAATCAAGCAACTCAATTAAATTCATCTGCGCCAACAACAGGCCACCATTGGACGAGCATCGAAACTTAGCTTAGCGCGACAGGAGAGGCTTGCAGGTAGAGTTTAGCAGCATCTTTCGAGCAGCAAAACAATCAAAGCTCGACGTTGACGAACTGTTAGTCCAACAGGAGCGAGAGTTAAGCGAGCAAACAAGCGGTTAGATAGTTTCAGATTGATAGGCAAGTGGAACTCTGTCGGCAAGCTCATTTGTTGGTTGGGCTGCAAATTAAGTCAGTTTGGTCAGGCCCAGCGTTTGGATTTGCTATGGAGGAATAGAATTTACGGGTTGAGCTTCAGTTCGAGAGCCTTTCTTTGGGACGAGCAAACATTATCATATTCAGCAGTCAGTCGTCAACAAACTAATATGACTTCAACGACAACAAACTACGAAATAATTAGCCACTATATCAGCCGAAATCTAATAGAGAATCAAGATTATCAGCCAGTATGTCCCATTGACAGCAGCAACAAGTAATCTTAGCGCCAAGAGAGAAGCTTAGAAACCTTTAAACTGTCAAGTATGGTTGGGTCGGTGGGTCATTTGCCTTGTTTCAAGGACTTGATCGCAGTTTTATTCGAATGTTTTTTAATTATTTCACTTGGTTACCTATCATGCCGCTTCAAATTGATCTCCAACCAAGCAAAGGATCTCAACTCATATCTAACGACGTTTGCCCTACCAATGATAATATTCTTGAACATCGCTCAAATGGAATTTCAAACAATTAATCTATCCTTCTTACTTTGCATGTTAACTGCAAAATTATTCGTATTTATGACAGTTACAATATTAACGCTCACAATTAGTTACCCTTCAAATTTTGGATACGCTGGCTCCCTGTCAATCTTGGCCACGCAATCAAACGATTTTGCGCTCGGTTATCCATTAATCAAGTCACTTTATGGCGAAGCAAAGCCAGAGATGCTAAACTATCTCAGCCTAATGGCGCCGATTCAGTTACTTTTGTTGAATCCACTTGGGATCATGATGTTAGAGTATCATAAATCACAATTGGAGGCAAGCAAAAAGAAAGAAACTGAGTGCCCAAGTCAAGCGTCAGCTTGTCAATTGTGCAACCCAATCCTAGCAAACAAACCAGACAATTTAAGAAGAAGCAAAGGGCTGATCAATGCCAACAAACAAGAACTAAGGCTCAGAAAGCATATGACTCTACCAAAAACGACCAGGAACTCGCTTGCAAGTGGTTTCATCGCGAGTCCTGTTGATATAGATTCCGCAAGCCGAAGGGCTGAATTGGCGGCCGACGAGCAGCTCGCCAAGTGCGCTAGCCAAGCTGACGGCCACACGGCTGTCGGATCCATCGGATATCAGCATAGGAACATAAAGTCTCTAGCGCTTGTTCTACCAGTGCGGACAGCCGAATCCGGAAGTGATAGTGAAGAATCTTTTGATACCATGAATGAACCGTTTGTCAGGAATGGCAACCATCCGAAAGATTTCGGCTCGCCGCCGGATACTAACATTCAGTATGGAATCGATGTGCAACCTGTCTTGCGCGCCAACTCTCCGAATCAAAGATCCCTCGACAATCAACAACCAATAACAGTGAGTGTTATTTCAGGAAGGCGAGGGTCACCGGATATGTTTGAGAACTGTGTCTGTCAGGGCCCAGCTCCAGTCAGCATAGTGGCCCGAGAAAAGAAAATCAACCTCAGTTTCCTTAAGGCTCTTGCAACCAATCCACTTATTATAGCGTCAGTTGTGGCCCTGGTGGTCAATGTCGTCAACGGGCCAGAGCTGCCGAAGTTTGTCACCAGAGTTTCAAATACTATTGCGGCTTCATTTGCCGCACCAGCCCTACTAGTTGTTGGTCTCTCTATGCATGGGAAATTTGAATTATTAATGCGGCACCCAAATGACCTGTTACTTTCATCAATTTTGGTCTTGACAAAGGTTTTGATACTACCAAACCTGATGCGAACTTTAGCTCTCATGATATTACCTAACTACACACCCGCGGAAGAGATCCCATATCTCATTGACTTCTCCTTCCTCTACGGGTTGTTGCCAACGGCCCCGACTGCATGTATCATCGCCAAACAATACGGTGTTCTAGCTAATGTTGTCTCAATCAGCATGCTGTTAAGCACATTCATTTCGGCGCCTTTAATGTTGGCATCGTCTGCGATAATTAACCCATCAACTGTGATCAAGGTCGACGAGATTGAGAGTATCATCTCTCAGACAGTTAAAGTGTCTGGTGTGGTAACTTTGTCATTAGCCTCGTTGACTTTGTATGCGTTCTGGAAGTCGAAAGAACGTATAAATTACATCAATTTGATTAACATGCCAGAGATGGCCTGTCGACGAATCAGAAACAGCATCAAAACCAGTCCAACGCATATATTCCTCTTCCTGTTAACGATAAGCCAAGCAATGGTTGGCATTGGAGCCTTCATTTGGTACTTCGTTGATTCAAGCAGGGCAGACATTCCAGTAATTCATCCCACCAACGTGACAGACGACAATCCTACTCTGGTTGACCCAATAGCCGATCATGATTTAGTCAAAGATACCTGGGCAGATGTCAGTCACTTGGATTTCGGACTCAGAGTGATTTTTAGAGCGCAGTACGTGCTCTCGTCAAGTGGACTGATGTTGGTTCGTTTTGTGATATTGTGCATAATTGTGACCATGACTGCTCGAAGGTTCAGAGGCGATGTGATTGCGCGAAAAGCCTCCTCTCTTTTAGTCAAGATTTATTTAACTCTTTGCGCCTGTCTGGTGATATGGTTGATCTTTGATTCGGAGAAATTGAGACTGTTACCCATTGAGGCAAGCATTCCTAGTCAACCAGTCTCACTCTATGTGCGCTTAATTTACAACATAACCATCTTGATATTAGCCTTGCCACTATTTGCAATGATTATCAGATCCGATAATCGACAGAAGAAATCAATGCTCAAGTCTACGCAAGACTATGACCAAGAGGGTGAAGTTGGTAGCGCGCTTGCGAAGCGTCCATTTGTCAAATCTAGTATATCCATATCAAGCGACTCAAGTTCAGCCTTGACCACTAACACTAACTTGGAATTGAATACGACCACAAACCAAACACCGATAGATACTAACAACAATCAGCAACTTAGCCTGTGCGATTCTCTATCAATTGTCTTGGATTGCAAGCCAAGTGAGATGGGTAGGCAGCGTCCCGCCAGTCCCTTGGAGGATCAAAATATCAACCCTCCAATCAACATGTTTGGCTCGTATGGCGCAATAGTGGCTGGTCAAAGAATCGCCAGTATAAACGAGAGCCAGCCCAATAGATCATATGAAATTGATGAGTCACCAACAAATAGTTACAGCATTCCCACCAGGTGCCTGAATCAAGTACATATAGCAGAGTTCAACAAGTTTTCAATTCTTATAGTGTTCATGTTGGTAGACTCTACACTCAATATGACTTCTATAACTCAAAAGTTGCTTCAAAGCCAGCCCACTGGAACATACAGACAAATCGAAGTAATGGGTGTTGCTTTAGAATTCGGTCAAGGTTTGTTGACGTTCTTAATGTATGGAATGAAGGGTTTGTTCAATTGAGATTAACTGATGGTTTGAGCCCATGTGAGCTGTAGCTATCGCTGCTATTACGCAGGGAATCATTTAGAACTTGGATTAAAATCTTAAACTTGTGATTACACTGCAAACTCTTTCATCACTCTAATGTGAGTCGGGCTATAAATTATTGTCTCTGCACGAGACTGGTTCACTGGTTTCCAAACGGGACATTCTGTCACTCAGATCTAACCTTGTCCTCAATACTTGTTTCTGTTCGATAGTTGACGTATAAGCGATAGACCTTGGGGCTGGGCTAGTCTTAGGGACTTTCAGATTTACAGCAAAACGCGTGATGAACGCGTGCTCGTTAGCGAATAACACGGTCCCTTTTCCTTTTAGAAACTTTCTTCAAGGAATATTGGTTCGCTCATTCTGCAATGAAATAATTTACGCTTAGGGGTTAGGCCTTTACAGGCTTCAAGGTTCCAAATAATCACGATGCCAATCCATTACGTATTCAAGGACTCAAAAACGTCAGACACTGTCGCCAAAGCGTTACTTTTTGTGGCAAAATTTTCAAAAAAGCAAGCGCTTGTCAAGTTCAGCGATTCCTCAGTCAGCATAATATGGGGTGGCTCTCCAAAAACTTATTTCGTTCATGCCGAAGCCACAGCTCTGGATATGTTCAGGAACAGGCAGCAGCTTAGACACTACGGCATAGACCATTGCACAATCATTCAAGTAAACCCCTCCGTTTTAGGCAAGACTCTTAAGGGGGTCACACAAGATCGCGAAGTTTCTGTCTGTGTTATTAGGCCTAATAAAGTCAAGGTCAGTGTAGAATCTGCCGACTCCAGGACGATAGTTCACACCTTTCCATGTGAAACAAAAACACTAGATGACTACAAGTCTATGTTGATAGAGGAAGTTGAGCAGAACGTTTGTCGTTATGATACAAGCTCTTATGTTGATAATATACACCGGCTCAAGCACATAGTGGACAGCTTTGTCAAATTGAACACTCCTAGAGTCTACATCTGGTCACACGAGTCGGAACAAGGAAATGATCTGAGTATCCATAGTAGAACTCAAGGGTCGAACGTACATGTGAGCTTGTCTGACTTGGAGAGCGGGTTTGATCATCTGGATGACGACGATGGAACTCACGTGCGCCGAAACGACGCGGGTGTCAATGTCGATACTAAACAGCTAGCCTTCTTCCTTACAAGTCTAGCCGCGCAAAAGCGCTCAAAAGTTAGTTTTGAAATTGAACACCTCAAATGCCTCAAAATAACGTTCAATAACGAAGTTTTGCAGGGGGAAAAATTTTACCAATCTTTATTGTTGATACACAGTCTCAAATAGAGTAGTCACAGTTAATAATCACCTGTTCCGTCCGCAGATCTTCAATAACATGGAATAGAAAATTTCCCCAGGTATTTGGTTCTCATTGCTAAATTTGTCAATGAGACCTCTGAGTTCTAGCACAGCGTCCACCTCAAACTGCTTATAAATTGCCTCAATATTCAACTCTCGGTAAACTTTCACGATTGCCTCCTGGTTGTGTTTCTCTCTCCTGGCATAATTTTGTTCCAGAATGACCCTTTGTTTTTCGTTAGCCAGCGAAAGCGCTGTCACTATCGGCCAACAACACTTTCCCTCCTCAATGTCGGTACCGATTTTGCCCATGATTACGGGGTCGCCGAAGCAATCCAAGTAATCATCTTGCACCTGGAAAAGTTTGCCCATTTTTCTAAGTATAACGTCAGCTTTCCGGTGTAAAGATGGATCCAATAGCCCTGAGATGATCATACCCAACCTAACTGGCGCCGAAAAGGAATAAAACGACGTCTTGTAATCTATAATAGCATTGTACTTGTCCGTGGTAAATTTCTCCAAGTCAGGGACCTCGCCAGGCTTGGCACTCGATTTCAGATCTAAACACTGGCCCATAGTTGTGCGTAACATGGTATCGAACAACAAGGTCAACAAGTCTGTGAAATAGGCACAATTGATGAAATGTTTTTTGAGAACATAGAATATAGTTTGTTGCATAAAGAATGAATCATTGATGGCAATGTTGCCGACGTTCTTCTTCAGGTGCCAACACTTTTGGCCCCTCCTGGTCAGAGATTCGTCCATAATGTCGTCAAGGATGAGGAAATGGGTTTGTAGCATTTCTATACACCAGCCCACCATGCGAGCCCGCTCTAGATCAGGCCTTTGCTTGAAGTGCTCTGATAGAATTTTGTGAGTCATAACAACTGCAAGTCCCCTGTTTCGTTTCCCATGAGGTAGATTATAGTAGATTGCTTCACGGAACCAAGCGAGCGCCATGGAGACTTCGTCGGCCTCTGCTCCGCTACTGATATCAACAATATTCAATGAGGTTATGTCGGCAACAAAAGGATCCAGAGCCTCGTTGAAGGCTTCGGTCTCCTCTTGCTCCGTGTTATTGTTTGTGTCCATATTTCTTCAACTTGAGATGCTTTAGTTACTGCCGATTGAAAGAGGAGGAGAGCGAAAGATCTCTCCTTGGTAAAGTTCGATACAACTCCTTCGAAGTTGGATCCACGAATGACGGTATGGAGACAGAGCAACAAAGTTTTGAGGTTCACTCCCGCTCGAGTCTCCGAGACAACTTATCTCTGGCTTGGATAAGTTCTCAGACTGTTTGAGGGGAGTCGTCGCGAGGAGCTGTTTAGCTGGCAAATCTAGTGCCTTGGTGAGTTTCGCTTGAGGAGGTTATATTGGCCAAAAGGCAACCAATCAACCAGAGTGGATATAACGCTAGAGGGTTGAGTCATTAATATGTGTGATTTTTGTAAGAAGAACTTATGCTCCGCCCACTTTTTCTGTCTTGAGACTTTCGAAGGGTTGAGTGTTGTATGTAGCTATTCATTTAGTTTGGATTCCAGGTTTCTCGCGGATGACCTTAGGGAATGGACCGTTTAGAAAGTGGGCTAGGGGGGCAGGTGAGCTGAGATCGGCAACAAAATAAATTAAGTCTCCTCTCCTTTAAGAGGGGCACCCTCGTTTGGGATCAATGAAAGCTCGCACAAACCCACACACACTGACGAAGGGAGAGAGCACAGATGCACAGCCGGGCGTCAGATTTTCACAATCACGGGTGCCGCAAAATGCATTCAGCACAAGCGGCGCGCCTGTCGGGGACGCGAGCGAGCAGTGGGCGTGTGTGTGTGTGGAAGCGAAAGCCAAGCCACGTATGTTGTGGTCCAAATGTCCCATTGTCATGACGGGCGAGCAGACAGGAGCGCACAGCTCCATGGTTGGGAGCGAGCGGGCGAGCAAGCTACGCATGAGACGATATTGAATCGCTTGATGCGCATCCCAGGCCCTTCCAGTCTCTTAATCTGACATTGAACTACCCTTGCGCGCACAGTGCAATGTATTTTGTAAATCCTTGAGTTAGCTAGGCAAGGGTTTGAACCCGACGCTGGCCGGCGTTTTGCGAGCAAGAGTGGCGCTCGAAGGCTCCTTAGACGGGTCACCCTCAGCCGGGCTCCTCTGTCTTGAATTGGAGCACATGGCCGGGGTTGGCGGCCGCATACTGAGCGCGGCCAGCGTTGGAGGGCGCAGAAAATACTCTTGCAGCAATATTGTTGGCACAAGAGCAGGCGGCGAATGCGCGTACGAGTTTCCCCACGTGAGCCATCGGGTGGCTGCATTTCGCGGGCCATTTTGCCGGTTGGTGCGTTTTGTTTTCTAGGCTCTCGCGGCCACAATGTTGGCCGGCCAGACGTCCATGGCCGACATGTGCGGCTCAGCCGCCAAGCACACCAATGTGGCGGCCCGCTAAGAGCCAGCACAGCTGGTCCATAGATGACGCCGCCGGCTAACAAGCCGCTCTCAATCCGAAACTTAACCGGTTCTCTCTCCCTCTCCATTGAGCGAGCCATCTCTCCACCTTGCTAGCCCCCCACAGGTTAACTTGCGGTCACGAGAGTGTGGCCACCGCGGCTGCGTTTAGATTGCAAACTCTCGCCTCATCCATCTTCGCTATGGCGCTCCATCCGCCCGACCTGGATCTCTAATTAGAATTCAGCCTCAGGAGTTATAGCCGAGGAGAGCGCGACCGAGCCCGAGGTCGAGTGGGCCAACTTTCATCCCTGGCGCTGGTCTTCGCAGTTCGAGAGGCTCAGCTGCGAGCATCATCGGGCCAAGTTTTGAGTTGGCGCGGCGGCGGCGGCCGCCGGCGCAAAGCTAGCGCATCCCCCATATTGAGACCGGTTTCTCGCTCAATTTGGGTCATAACATTGTGCATATTGACAATGATCCCAATCGGGTCGGCAACTTTTGCGGGCTCGCCGATTGGCGGCGGCGGCGATGAGTGGCCATATCTGGCTGCTTGCCGGTCGAAGGCAGCGAGTTGTAACCAGAGTGCAGAGGCGCGCTTGGCCTGCTCGAAGCGCACGATATAAAGCCGGCAAAGGGCTGGCTATCGCGCAACTGATGGATGTTTGTTCAATCCATGCACACAAACGCACATCTACCTGGACCATCAAACAAGCGCAGATTCGGTCACTCCAACTGGTCTGCCGGCGATCCCTTTAATGGCGCCAGTCTGGCCGCCGGAGACGCGGGCACTCGGCCTGCCAGCTTGAGTCGTCTCGTCTGTTTGGTTGGCCTCGCAAGTCGCAGGTAAGCGCTTGTGTCCAACATGTTATCGCGAGGCTAAGAAATAATTGCTCCATTCGGTTAGCCCCCTGACCCGCGCTCCGCCTCCTCCCTCTGCGGCCAGAGCTTACTCCAAGTGCTCGGCCTAACACCGCTTTCCAAAACAGTCTGAGCTGGCTAATCTGGGCACACAATTTTATCCACCAAAGGCGGCCGCCTTTCCTGTTGCCACCAACACGACCCTTGCTCGTCATCGCTCTACCTCAGCGGCCACCAATTCCGCTAATGAGCAACGCGCGCCCTCGTCTTGCCTATTGGCTGCTGTAAAGCAAACGCACAAGTGTAACACATTACCTGAAATTAATCAACTTGATTGCGTCCCGATCTCTATCCATCTAATCGAATGGCTGCCGGCTTTCGGTGCCGCACGCTGATCCCCGACTAGTCCGAGGTGGCGCCAACTGAGACCGGAGACGACCTTCACACTGGAGCCAGCTGAGCGGCGGAGGGATCGCGACCAAGCTGACGCGCAAACCCTCGAGCGCCCCTCCGCGGCCAACCCCAACACCAAAGCGCAGGTATGCAAATGCGAGACTAAAGCCAAGGAAACAGCTGCGCCGAGCTCGGCTGTTGGCCAAGATCCGCCAACTGTAACTGGCCAAATCAAACCACTCCCCTTTATATTACGACTTGCTAACCGGATACTGGCCAACAATGGGCCCAGCGCCAACGTGCTCGCCGAGTCGGCCAGTTAATTCTCCCCACTAATTCAATCCTGACAGCCAACTTGCTCGCTCGCTCGCCAACCCTCTCTAGCCAATATTACTATTATTGTTATTATCTCAAATTCGCTACCTCAGATCCAGTGGGCTGATCTTGGTTTTGAGCAGCCAAGTTAGTCGGCCACTAAGCCTGCTCTGCAGAGATTGTTGTTGTTGTTGTTGTTGTCGTCGTCGTCGCCGGGAGAGAGTTTAAACCCTCTGCGAGCGTCGCCGGAAGCTCGCTTATCGGAAACAGAGTGTAAATTCCCCCGCTTCCGTTCGTGACAGGGGCTAGGAGGAAATCTGAGCAACTTTGCATTGAAACCAATCCGCGATAAAGCTCAAGCAGTGCACCGTCGATCAATACTTGTTTTTCTAATAAAGTTTACACGCTAGACTGGCGACCTTACCGAGTATCTGCATCCCTTTCGAGCTTTCTGTGTGAGTGGTTGCTTGCATTTCGATAGCAGGCAGAAACTACTTATTTGGCAACATGATAAGCGATGGCCAAAATGTCGTAGCGAGAGAGCGAGAAATTGGCCGGTGACGCCAACCACCTGCTTTGGCATCTGCCCTTCGTCTCAGCTCGTGAATACTGTCTCTCCGTCATCTAAAGCGATTGCAGTTTCTAGAATTCACCAAATTCTATCCTTTGGGTGGATTAATTTGAGCTTAACTTGAGTTTGCGGTCCAGCAATCTCGCTTATGATTTGTACTCCAGCCACAAAGACGGCGCTTTGAAGGAGAGCCAAATAGAGACCTCAACATTAGCATATAATGAAAGCGCTACATTTAATTTTTCGCCAGACGCAGACATGTTTAGTTCATCATTGGTCTCAGCAGTCGGGTTTGTGGAGCGAAACTGGCGTCATTCTTCGCTAGCTGCTGGGCTCATCACCAGACGGAATGCACCTTATCTGGCCCTCCAACGTTGTGCAGGGCTTTAGCTTGAAGGCTTCTGCACAATTTGTGGAAGTTTCTTGTCAGGCTGTGCGAGAACGCGTAGCAACGGGTCCATCTCGACACGACACCATTCGCTCTGCCCCTAGAGCTCGAGAGATCTCAAGTAGCTACGTGAGAGTGAGAATGGCTTTGTAGCTCCGCTTTGACACCATGATGTGTATAAGACAGCGGGCCCGAACTTCAATCCGAAGGCTGACTGGCTCAGCCAGCTTGTCAGCTCAATTTTACGCTCCGACGGCCCCCAAATGATGAACCTTATGAGCTAGCTTCGATGGTCTTGGTGGCCATTGCCTAAGCTAGCTCTCTCGATCCAGACCGAGCTGCTCTTGTTGGCCACTGTTGCTGTTTGAATTTTGGGCCCATGTTGGCTTTGTTCGGCCTCTAGCTGGCGGAAAATAAGTGTTTGATTAAAAAAGCGTGACAAGTTGATCTGTTTTCGCATGTCATGCTGGCCCAATCTCTGGCTTTGGGTTGAGGTAGATTTTCCAGTTATACAAATGCCAGTACGTGCGAGATTGGTTTGAAAAGCGCGCGCTGATAGATGCACGAAGGGGTGGATTCTGTTGAATTCAGGGCTACGTCACGCTGGCTTTTCTCTCTGTCACCAAACACTTTTGCGCACCTGTCCACCAAGTTTGGGGCCTCGGCAAGCAATCAGTCGGCCAACTATAACAAGCAGACATCGGGCGACCATGATGAGATCAAAAAACAGAAGCCGATGCGGAATCCAACAATGTTATTATTTGTAGGAACAAAGCCGCAACTGTTTGCTGATCCTAGTGAGCAAGGGCGAGAGGGGCGCCCGCCTGTTCGAGCACCAGCCAGCTTGTAGGACTTTGCTGAGTGGCTTTGACGACAGCCCATGTCACAATTTGAGCCTTTCCTCTCTGGACTCAGGTCCAAATAAACCGAAAGTCGCGCAATCCATGTATCTTGGGCGCAGAGCCGGGATCGACAGATAGATCCCGATAGCGCCACCGTCGGGGCAGCATATTGGGCCCTAGGCTAACTGGCTGGCCCGTGCTCCACTGCTATGTCCTTCCTGTTCCGGTGAGCTAACCGATCGGAGTGACCTAGAGAATGGGACGGACCGTTGGCAGCAAGCGCGACAACGTTATTATTGGATTTGTTGAACGGACTTTTGCGCGCTAAGCCTCAGGGACAAGGGTTGATTGACTAAAAATCACTCGCCAGAGGATTGCTGGTCCACCAGCGTGCTACGTCAGCTAGCTGCACCAGCCTCCGCCGCCTACCCGCTCTCGTTTGTCCGCTTCCCTAAAACAATCCCAAGCCAGCTCGACAATGGCAATCGCGCTGCTTCCACCGGACCAGAGTTGTTTGGCCGCCAATTTAATTTTGAGCCTAAAGCCGATGATCAAAGCAGCCTGAGGTGGAGGAGGCAGGCAGGCTAGCGTGTCTCATGGCTCACATTACACCTCTGCCTTCCTCGCCGCCCTTGTGTCTTCTCTATGAATGAGGCCAAACCATCATTGGATAAGATTTTATGTCAATCTTAGCGGCTACTGACCGTCCTACTGCTCGGAAGCCTCATTCTCACGACTAAACCTGGCAAGTCCGGCAAAGTTGGAGGCGCCAACGAGCAGCATGGCCGCTGCCAACAAAACCATGACATCGAGTAGGCACGAACAAATATAGTGCCACCCAAACCGACATATCCTCCCGCTAGCTTGCCAGAATCTAATCTACTAATTGCCAATTAATTTGCTTTGCCGGCCCCGTTCAAGCTGACAGGGACAAACGAGTTCCCAAACGCTTCAAGCCCCAAGTGTCTACTTCACAGGCAACGGGTCTAGGTTTCAAGCAGCTCGCTCGCTAGCGGTTGCTATGCCTCCACTAGTATAGTCCCTTTCCAACGCCAAGCTAGCATCATGAAAATCTAACCGATAACTACGTGCAAAATCATTAGTTCTATCGATTCCCCACCTCTTTAAAGAGCATCGATTCCTGTCAGCTAGTTTAGCTCAGTCCGCGCCAGTCCATCTCCTTGCTGCCACAATAGCGGCGAACACCAACCAGACAAGCGCCAGCTATATGGCCACACGAGTTGCCAAGTTCGAGGGCACCTAGCGACTTGAATAAAAACCTCTGCCCGCGACAGAAATGAACTCCCACGATGAAAGTCGCTCTAGTGCGCATTCTCAGTACGAGAGTGGCCCGCAAACCTTGGTGGGGATGCCTCTCCTCAGTCTCGTCGGCCCAGATCCTCTCAGTGTGTCTAGATGTATTTTATGGCAGAGGGTTGGAGAAAGAGAGAGAGAGAGAGAGACAGTTGGGCATAAGCGATCCGAGTTAGCCAATTCAGTCTAGTTGCCGGCGCCTTCAGATGGACCGTCAAAGTGGCACAAGCGACAAGTTCTTGCTCCATTTGCCTATGGACCGAGCCAATGCACCAGTAACAACCTCCAACTAGATGGATAAGTCACAATTTCGGGTTCCTATGAGACGGCGGAGACCAAAGGCTCGGCAAGATGAAGTTAGCGAGAAGAAAGGGAGGCCAACTAGATGAGAGATTTGCAAGTCGAATTAGTCGCATTTGAATCAGTGCGAGAGGGAGAGAGAAAGTGAGGGACCAACCAAGCGAGGGTAGTTGGGCGATTAGAGGAACAAGCGAGGGAGAAGGAGAATCTCGCTCGGGTGGGCAATCAAGATTCTCAGTTGCTCATTTGCACGTTCGAGGCTCACCTGGCAGGTGTGAGGAGGTCGCGATACAAAAACAAGCACTTAGCCTGCGAGACAATAGAGGCCAATTGAGTTAAAGCGCTCGATAGGCGATCTTCACGCCAGGGGGCGAGAGGCTTTGCATGAGTGAAGGCTTAAGCTGGCAAGGGTCAGCAGTTGGTGGGAGGTCTAGCCGGTTTGGTCGGCGCCATCAAACAAGTACAGGTGTGCCTTTTGGGGGCCCAAGACGACGGCTCGAATCCAGCTGGTTAAGGTTTCCTCATAGAACGTGCGTGCGATCGGTTTGTGAGAGGCGTGAGAGAGAGAGAGAGATTTGCACAATTCTCAGACACCAAAGCTTGAACTGAAAATTTGTAGCCAGTAGTCGGCAGCTCACCTAGCCGACTGCAGACCGAATCAGGGTGCTAATAAGCATCCGAGTTTTGCTCGACATGTAAGTAAGAATTGGCAGCTGAATTGGCGCCGGACGCTGATTGAGCCCAGCATAGCCGATCTCGACATCTTTTGTTGTCGTGGCTCGTAAATCATTCTGGCTTAGCGCACCAGGATGTCAACAATCCGCGTTAACCGCCCACTTCCAGAGAGAGAGAGAGAGAGAGAGAGAGAGAGAGAAAGTGAACAACCCGCCCACAGGCTTCCTTCCTCCTCAAGGCTACTCAGTTGAGATTATGGCTAGTGACCGAAGCAAAGTTGCATCCATTGAGTACCTAGCGGCCTACTAGAATTCACTTGTGCGCCAAGTCTGTGAGAATCATAGCTAGCACTGGGCTAGTTAGCGAGCTCACTTGAATCCTCGCTCAAGGGATGCCTTCAAGCCAGGAGGCTCCTAGAGAGCTCTCTAGATGATTGATGGTTTTCAATCGGCCAGCATGTGATGACTAACTTGCTGAAAACTGTCTATCGTCGCTAAAATGCCCCAAACAGCCGCCAAATTCGAGTGGAACTGAAAGTTTTTCAGAGCCTGAGAGGCCAATTACCGTTTGATTGGTCTGGGGCTAGTTTGTAGAGGCTTAAACGTGGCTCACCTGATCTGAGGGCTATTCTACTAGCTCAGAGACGCGACTAAACTAATTTGGTATGATCCGTTTCAACCTGGTGCGTATTTTTAGCCTTTTGCTCGACTAGAGCAGCAGTAGTCGGCTATTTTCCGCCTGATTGCAGCCCTAAACCGTCGGACGATCCAGCTAGTGACTTTTGGGAACATCTAGACGTGAGCACCAATGACGGTGCTCTCCAAATTCTAACGATCAGATCGGCGAGATAACAACTGGCGCCGGATCTGCCAGCTCAAGGGATAATTTCAGGCCCCTTGTCTAGATGGTCATGATGTAGATGAGGCGACACAATAAAAGTTTTTGTTGTGGTATTGACTCTTGCGCAATTGTTAGTTTGGATATTATTGCGGCAGACGGTTAGACTGTCGATAGCAACCATGAGCACCTCAATGGGACTGACACAATCGGCCTACTCTTTGGGGTCCAGCGAGTTTATAGTAGAGCCGATAGTCCTTTGCTCGCGTGATCCTCACCGACTGACCTCGCAACTAGCTTTTATCTGAATGCATAGTCCAGTAGACAAGTGTCTGATCGTTTTAGTATCAGAATGTCTCTGATTAAGAGCTGGCAGAATATTCCAGGTGCTTTGCAGAGAATCGAAAACAAACTAAGCGATGCCGCCTATTAGAATTGAGAGGCTCGACTTCTGGCTCGAGATTAAGCCAGTCAAATTGTTCCAATTGGAGGAATTACATGTAACTAGTCTCGTAACGGATGTCCAGCAGCACGTTTGTTCCCACCACCAAACAACCACTGCTACATGGCGACACGTCGCACTCGCTCGATAACCCGGCAAGCCTCGTCACAGGAAGTCAGCCGTCATGGCCACAAGCCGACATGGACGAGCAGCTTGACTGGCCAACATATAAAGCTAGTCCCTCAGATTAATTGAAAGCCTTCTATCGCCCTGGCACCAAATTAATGCCCTAAACTAGGCACCTCCTTCTGACGATTGAAAGTCGAATTCAAATTTGATTCACTTTTCATTGGCGAGCTTCTCACTGAGCCCTAGTCTCGGGGGTTCAAGAACTGCCTACCTAACTGTCAGCAAAGCCGAGCTATCCGAGCAAAACCACCCGCTCACTCACCATCTTGGCAAGGCCTGTGGCCCTTCAACTCCCTAGCCCCTGTAGCACTTAAGAGCTTTCCAAGTAAACTCAGACTGAAATTTACTCCCCAGTCCATCATAATTTATCGTCCACCATCTGTCAAATGCTTCTGACAACAAGCCTTGGCTCGGCAATAAGAGCAAATTCAACCAACTTACCATTGGTCGCTTTCGTAGGATCGATCGCGTCAAGGCAAGATGGCATCGAGGGAACTTGATGGGCAATGAGTCACTCTAGCTGTCTCGCTTTAGAGCCAGGTGAGCTCAGTAACTCGACTAGTCCGATTGCTTGCTCGGCAGAATAAAAAGCAATTGGTCCGAATTCGATCTTGGCATTCAAACTTTGCCCCTGCCGTGGACCCACAAACCCTTCAAAATTTCGCTTTAGGTCCATCAACAAAGGCTCTTCTCCGAGAGTTGTTGGCGGAGAGGCAAAAACAGCCGCTCAAGCTCGAATATGATCTTCCGCAGACTTCGCGAGGTTGAGCGAGTTTCTAAGCTATACAAATCGTCCTCTCTAATTGAGAGCCCTCAAGTAGCAAGCCTTTTGCGTCCAACGGGCTCCTAGACTCTCATGGCTCCAATAACTCATCCAAGACACTCCCATTATCCATTAATTTCGCTGCTTTTGAATTTAGCAAGTTATCTATCATAAACCGTCCCAGTCTAGCATAGAGCGAAGAGGTCTTGATTGAGTAAACATTCAATTCTCATTGAATGTGCGGTAAACCTTGAATTCTAGTTTTCTGAGATGAGCAGTTGTGGTTCATAAATTTTGAACTTTGGGGTATAGAATTTAGATGATATAAGATAGGAGAGTTAGTTGCGCAAAACGTCTACTTAGTATCTTGGCTCCATGTCAGATTATTAGGCAAGACTCAAAGCTACTCTTTGTTCTGGCTCACCTAGCTCAATGATCTCGTCGACATCTCTATCCTCCGCTGGGGTCCCTAGAAAGATGGATCACATCGCCTAGCTTGCTGACGTCGCTGAAGCAATGTGCACACGCTTAAATTGATCTCGACAATTAGCAGCCCTCAAGGGGAGCCGGAAGCTAGACAAGCTCTGGCAGGCAACTCGCAGCATAGCTGGAGGAGTTTCAAGAGCATCGCTCTGATTGAAGCTAGTCGATCCAGTTTGTCGCTCTGGCTGAGGCTCAAATCAGAGCTCTGAGCCATTTGCTGACGAGGAAGCTGCCTAGTCCTTTAGCTCTCTCGTGGTAGCAGTTTCAAGTAGTCCCGACGGAGCTGACTCACTAGGCTTCCAGATCTGAGCTGCAACTCGAGCTCGACCGCCCGATTGTGTGAGAGGGGACGAAACAAACTTTCAGCGAGTAGCCTTTCTGACGCCGATGATGGCGTGATACATTTTAGAGCTCAAGAGCAGCATAATGAACCTTATACATCTGATTTCGCAAGTATCTTTCCATTTGTATTGAGCTTCGGTAACGGCAATAAAAAAGCGCCAGAATATTCTCACAAAGCTTTGAGCCAATCGAAATCTCATGAACACCAAGTTGCGTAACTGAAAGGAAGCTGCCGATTGTAAACACGGCCATCTTGGCTGACCAAAGCTCGCACAATCCGACCGCGCAAGCTTGCGATTGCGATTGCGCTCAGCTAGACAGATTAAAGGCGAGCGAAGCGATAATCATTTCCGTCTTGGGCGCCCAAAACACCGAAACTTGCTTGTGTCCGAGTGCTGGCCTCGCTCGGTCCTCTGGGTTTGGCTTGGTGGCGCTCTTTTTGGGGGTGGAGCGGGGAGAGCCGTGAGGTCTTGGAAATGGCCGATGAATGTTTAAATAAGCGCTTAAGCTTAATGGCCACTAACAAAGCCAGCGCGGCAAGTTAAACTTGTCGAGTGGACGAGAAGCCTAGGAATGGTTGATTCTGTTGGCGCAGGCAAAGGCGTTTGCTTTTGCCACATGACGACCACAAGCTCGGTGGCCAGCGGCCAACGGGCGGAGGGGGCAAATATGGGTCAGATATTTCATCGATTATTCTTCCAGGCTTGATTTTGAGGTTCGGACTTTGGGCACCGGAAACTGGGCCAGCTCAAACGGAACGAATGGCCATTAATTAAGCAGCTGCTTGGCTTTCAATTGCACCATAATGTGCCCGCCAGTGCTGACTACAGCTACTGCTGGCCAGCTTTTGGAATGGGCCCCAAGGTTGGCATCCCTTGCGACGTCCGTTTCGCCCGAGATGGGCAAACTGGGACTGTTACGCGCGTAAAAAGCCAGAATGCCAGCCGGCTGGTGGTTTCATTTTGTTTTGTCGCTGCTCAGTCTTCGGGGAAGACGAGTCAGTGGGCAAAATTGATACAAGTCTAGTGCTCGCAAGTAATGGCGAGAAACAGAATGAAGCAGATGCCACCATCGACATTCGTCGTCCTCTGCATAATTGGGACCATGGAGACATCCGGAAAGCAGGCTAGCGTGATGGGGCCAACATTGTTGTAACTCCAACAAAACCGGCCTGGCTGACTCGCCCATCACAACTATTATCCTCTCATTGGACTTGCGATGGCGGTGAGAAGATGCATGGATGGAAATCTGTGCAATTGCCTAACCCAAGGCGGGTGAGGTCAAACGTCTCGTGTGGGTGAGGCTGGATTGGTGTGGTAGGTGCCTATTGGTGGCGAAAATAGTGCTACCTCCAATATTGCAGATTGCGACAACATGGCATCGCTGGCCAACGTAAGTCCTGTTTTCTTTCCCCCTTTTCGGCTCCATTCAAGCGCTTACAAGCTGGTAGAAAAGCAATAGATGCTCGGCGACACCAAATTTGCGCTACGCAGCCATTTTTCATCAAACAAAGGCTAACAACAAACGATGCGAAAGGCCGAGCCAGCCCATCCATTGTGCTTTAATTTGATCGCATTTGCCAGTCACAAGCGGCCCCTTACTCCAATTCGAGCGAAATTTTTGCCTCTTTCACTCTTCCAAAGAAGAAGTTCATCTGTAAACATGAACTTGCCTCGTTCGGCCTCAGCTGCAAGTCGGTTGGCCCCATCCTACGTTAGGCCCACCTCTAATTCGTCGAGGCCCGTCCGATTGGCTAAACTGAGCTCCTTGTATGAAGGCCGAGACTTATTATCAAACTAGATGGCGGGCAGCCGTGTTCTTATGACCGCCACTGCCGCTACTGTTGCGGAACATTTGGCGAAACAACGTGTCCCAATTGACCGCCTCTCGAATCGAAAGGGTTAGTTGCTCACGCAACGCGATTGGTCCGGACGGGGCCTACGACTATCTTTGCAAGACGTGCCAGGAAGCACGACTAAGGTCACTACCCTTTGGCCAGCTACAGAGGGAGTTGGCTAGGGCCTAGTAGTAGCACTTCCGCATTGTCATTGATGAGCCTCATTTGATAGGCTAGTCCCAATCGCTCAGATGGCTAGCAGGCTAGTTCAAGTTTCTGGCCAAGCGGAGCAAAATCAATTTCGAAAATTAAGTCTGCATCCCGTGCTTCTCGGCGCCTAAAGCAGAAAAATCACGCCCACCTAGTGACAGTTGCCTGGAGCAGAGTAGCGAGCCCTATCCATGCTTCTGAGCTACACGTACTATTAGCTTTAACTAGCGGCAGTGAACAATGACTTTGAATTATTATTATTGTCGCATTAGGGTCCATTCGGGGCACAACTGTTCAGCTTTTGCCCTCTTCCCTCGGTTCTTCCGACAGCTCAGTTATCTAAGACCCAGGACAGGGTTTGATGAAGGGACGTGAGCACACTTGCATACTGTGTGTAGATGAATGTCACGCAGGGGTTAGCTTGGAATCTGGTTTAGTTGGTATCTAGGCCTTTACATCTACCTTCCAGCTACAATACTATCTCTCTGAGGGCCCAGAAACATTGCTCGCTAGCTCGCTCGCGGGCCAACACTTGAACTGTCTTATTGTGAGCCGGCAACGTTCGAGTGCTCGTTACGCTAAATTGGTGATTCAGATAGGGACACACTTTTGACTTTGCTCAAATTGTATGGAACAGTGATAGGGGCTCCTGTGCTCCTGCTTCATGTTATCTGGCAAAACAATCGCAAACTTCCAGTGTGGCGAGGGAGTCTCACGGAAGCGTAAAAGCTTGGATTGAGAAGGCGCTTTGAGAAAGCAGACAAACAAAAGCGTTTGCAATGGTCGAGCGGCCCTTTGTGGAGATTTTCAGGGGTCACCGGAAGCGTCGGTGGCTATCATATTTGCGAGCAAGCTCATCTAGCATTGTCTTGCCGACTTAGATTACCAGTGAATCTTGAGCTGGCTTGTTAGTTTAGGTGAGGAATAGAGGTGGCAGAGTGAGGCTGCGAGTCAAGTGTATTCGGCGTCAGCTCGAGGGGATGGATGCCTCTGAGTCAGGTTGGCTTGGAAAGCTGTAAGCGGCGTTGGCGACAAAGTGAAGGCACATTATTCTCGGGACCAAACTGCGTCCCTGTAAGACCGCTTATTGTTCTTCTTTACCGTCAATCTTAGCACTGGCGGGTGGTGGAGAGACCTTGAAGGATCCTGATCGTAGATTGGCTGGGCGAAGGTCGGAACGATGTGTACGTGTATGAGTAGACTGGTTATTTAATAGGTTCGACCAAAATTTCCACGCTCCAACTATACTCTCGTTCTCACCACCAAGTTTTGTCCTCCTCTATCAGCGATGAGTTTAACCTCTAGCGGAGTTTGTTGAAGCAGCTAGCGACCACCTTTACAACAACGACTTGGGGACGACGACACATTAGTGCCTGTGTATATGAACGTACTATGCTTAATAGATCAGCCACATTGTGTTTATGATCTAACGAGCTCTCGCACCATCCGCCGGAGCCTAGCTTGAAGAGGACACTCTTCGCCATATACAATGTGATGGCTTGGACTCAGCAGTTGGTGCGAAATCTCACCCTTAGTGGTGCATTACGGAAAGATCGGAATGACTGCCAGTCGAGCGAAAAACTTAACTCTGATGAGAACAGTAACGCCGCCTAACGGTCGCAAATACGACTAATCTAATCTAACCTAACCTAATTGATTCCTGACTTCCGTTATAACTCTTCACAGTGATCGATATCTTGAACTCATACTATCTCCAAATAAGATGCTACAAATATTCGAACAATAAAACAAGCAACATGGATCGTACCAATGAAACCGACTTGAGGCTAATCGATAGTTCAACCATGAACGTTAGTCAAGATACAACCCTGAACAGTATTCCCTATAATACGCTTACTCGCAATGAGCAGGATATGATCGTTAACGTGACAAGAGAATATCCGTTCAATTATGCCACCATCATGTTCGGTTATATAATGCCGTTTGTTCTGGTTCTAACCCTCGTAACTAACACACTTGTTGTTATGGTTCTAGCTCAGAAGCACATGCGAACTCCAACAAATATTGTACTATTCACGATGGCTATAGTGGATCTGATGACGCTACTGTCGCCGTCACCATGGTATATTTACATTTATACTCTAGGATTCCATGATAAGTTCCTGTATCCGCCCACGGCCTGTTATGCTCACCACTTTATGACCGACGTGATTCCAGTTTTCTTTCATACTTCAAGCATTTGGTTGGCATTGTTGCTTGCAAGTCAGCGCTATATATACGTTTGCCATCCAACCTTGGCTCGGACATGGTAAGTTATTTCGCTCTAAATCCAAACTTTGCATGACTTTCAGCCTCACTAAACTGATTAGCATGATACATTTCTGAATCAGGTGCACAGTTCCACGAGTCAGGAAAGCGATAATAATAATACTCGTCACTGCCTTCCTCCATCAACTAACGAGATTCTTCGATAATACATTTGTGTCCGTCTATATTAAGCACGACCAAGGCTACGATTTTGCTTGCAAGTATGAGATCTCCGATTGGGTTCACAAATTGGACATTGCTCTCTATTATACAACCTATTACACGTTTAGAATATTATTTGTATTTATTATACCTTGCGTAGCCCTAATAACCCTGAATTGCTTATTATTTAGAGCTTTAAGACGAGCAGAGAACAAGAGAACCGAATTGCTGCGCACAAAATTCAAACTTGTCGACGCAAACCAATGCAGTGTCACTGGTTTGGATGTTAAAAGGTCAAGTTTCGCGAACACTGATGAGCGTCCAACCAATATTGAATCCACTAGTGGCTTATGCATGGATCAGGGGAGAAATTACACAGAGATGTTGGGAAGTTCAAATTTGCATCAATTGGAGATATCAACTCATCATGTTGAAGGTGGCCCCAATAAGAGTAGGTTCTTCATTGCTTCTTTCAGAGCCAAAGCGAAGCGCAATTCTGGCTCCTGTTTGGTAGAGAAAAAGTCAGATCAGCTAGATAATTCTGGTAGACAACTGCTAGACGGGAATAAATATAGTTTCTCGACATTCGATGAAAGAGGACGTCGAGATTCAATCGAGAGCTCCAATCAAGATACGATCCTCGAAACGGAGCTCAAGGGTCGAGACGATTCGCGTGATAGCTGCTCAGTAACAACAACACACTCAAAAGATATAGTGTGCCAGTCAAGGTTGAAAAGATCCAGAGCTCATAGGCAGGCTATGATCGGTTGCAATTTACCCAAACAGGACAGTCTGAAAGAAGATATCAGCTGCAGCAAAGAGATCGAGGGCGAGTACGAGTGTGCCGAATGTGCTGCTTGCGAAAGAAACCAGAGACTCGACTACCGACGTTGCTCAATTGCAACAACCGAGGGCGCCACTGGCGATCCATTGCATCACGCAACATCCCAGTGCTCGTCCTTGATTGGCGGTGCCACCAACACCACCACAAACGAGGATGTTTCAAGCTGCGCGCCAAACCAGAATGTCTCCTCGAACATGTACATGGCTCACGATGGAACGCTCGAAGCCATCGAGGCAACTTCGCTAAGAGAGGAGGATGGACTAACGGACGAGATAGAGCAGCACAGGCTTAGTTGTTCCGGAAGAAAGTATGAGTTTGGCGCGAAGGAGACCAGATTGGCCAGGATTGGGGCATGCAAGTTGTCGAGGATTTGCAGTGAGGATAGCCGCCTAACTTGCGGTTGTTCATCCGCACTGAAAGACTCTGTTAGCGGCAGGAATGGCGAGCAGCGGCGCAGAGCCAGCCATCGAAATGAATTTTGCACCATGAGCAACTGCCAGTCGCCCTTGGATGGGTTTGTGGGCTCTCATGTTGGCGAGTGCTCCAATCCTAAGTGTGCAGAATCCAGCAGCAAATCAGATCCATGCGTCGATTGCAACAACGGGGCTAGAATGAGCGCGAGGAGCCGGCTAGAAGGTAAGCTCGCTGGACTAACGAGCCGATTTGTGTATGAGCCGGTGAATGGCAACAGGGATTCAAATGCTGATTTGCCCTTGAGCGCAGCCACAGCCCGAACAACGGCCACAACTGCAACCACTGCAACAACCCTCTTTTCTGCCACAAACAACTCCCTTGGATCCCTACTCCAAGTGCGCGGCCTTGCAGCAAGCAAAGACAAGCAACGCGAGCCCCAGGCTCAGCTCAAGAGCCCTATCTCGCTTGCTAGCACTTCCGGACGGGGTAGCGCACCTGCCATGATGCGCGGCTCAAATCCGCCCCCAGTGATCATATCGAATACCCTTGGCGCAGGTAGCTCAGCCTCAATCAGAACTATGGACAGCAATCGAACCACACTGATGCTAATTGTTGTAGTCACGGTCTTTCTGATGGTCGAGGTTCCAGTCGCAATAGTAACCATTTTGCATGTCGTCTTAAACTCTTTTGACGTTTTTAGGGATGTTGAATTTGGATCCTCGCTCAATTATATCAAATTGTTCACCAATTTCTTCATCATGATTAGTTACTCGGTCAATTTTACAATCTATTGCAGTATGTCAAAGAAGTTTCGCGAAACATTCAGGGATCTATTTTTATGCGGCAAACGAGCTAAAAGGAAGCGAGCACATAGGTTATTGTGTCAAGAGCAACAGCAACAACAACAGCACAGCCAATACAATCAGCATATGTTGGATCCGCAGGATAGTCACCTAGGACAGAGCTATCAATCCTCTGCTGTTGGACAGGTCGCTCAAAACGACCTCACAACCTTGGGCGGTGGCGCAAACCAAAACACTGGACTATCGAGGTACTTTCATTGCAGGAAAAATAGCAGCCAACAGAGGGAGTGCGAGCTATGAAATTGTTGAGATACAATGTTTTTGATATATAAATCCGGGATTCGCCACGATGATAAGAAAGAATTAGCGCAACACTGCTTGCTGCTCCGTTGTTGGCAGCAGACTAAGTTGTTGGCATTGGGATAGACCGTTGAGAGAGGGAGGTTTGTTGCTTGATATACAAGTGAGATCTGAAAATAGAGGCCGGCAAATAAATCGGAACCACTAATTTAATCAATTGATATTCTCGCTTTCGTTCATTATCCAAGGGGAGATCCAGCGTGAACGAGGGCCAACAATGGAAAAGAGATGCACCACTCACGTCCCTCTACAAGTAGCCGGCTAAATATGGCCAGAGTGCCATTTACGACCGCCGTCTGCCGCCATGGTCTGCGGGCCCAACCATGGCGGCCGCAGGCAAACCATTCGAACCAGTCGGTTTGCGTTCGAGTGTGGGCGTCAGATTGTCTGGCAAACTTGGATCCCTTTTGACAGCTCGTTCGAAGACCCCAAAGTTGTCTCTGCCTCTTTCTCCTCCTCTCACTCTGCATCTGAGGCGAAATAATAATCCCAAACTCAGCCGGATCAAGAACGCGCACTTGTCTCAATACGAGTGTCTCCAATGGGCCGTTTTGTACACTTTATCCATTTATATCGCCCGCTTTGAATGCTAATCAATTTGCTAGCATTCTCCTCGCGCGTCCGCTGCCTCCCGGAGGCCGCGTATCAACCACAAGGCGGAGAGGGGCGCGCATCTATTATTATTATTATGATTAGCGCCGTAACCCTTGGCACCGTGAGGGCGCTGGAAGGCTCGTTTAGGAAGCAGAGGCGTCGTCTGTGGACCGCTGGCTTGCGGATGATGCGATAGATAAACAAGTTTGTTCTGTCATCTCTCCCCCCATCTGAGGCCGCTAATTTCGCGTTTCCTCTCTCGAGCGCCAGTCTACTTGGTTTCGGGTCGGGGACTCAAGTTGTCACCTTTCCCTCCGGTTGTCATGCACTTGTCACTCGAGCCGCAAGCTGCTATAAACCTCTCGAGAGACTAGCGCCAAATCCGAAACGGAACTCGATCGCAATCGGAAATTTCAGGTTTATGGTGCAGACAACGCGAAGAGATGGTTGCACTTGAATATAAATGAGCGCCAAACAATCGCCCTTCTCTGGCATCCCTAGGCAAACCCAAACTCCTCCCTCTAGTCAATAGCCTCAAGCTTTCGCCATATTGGCCGGCCCACTTGTCTCTGAATTTGGCCAGCTAAGCTCAACTTGCCCCAACCGATCGCTGCGGGAAACGTAAGCCAACTCATTGTTGGCACTTTCCCCAAAGCTAACCAACTATAGCTATGGGCGAGAAACTTTAGAGAGTAAATAATTCATTCATCAACTTTCTATCTATCCAAAGGCCAATGGATGGCGAAACCATCGGCAATGGGGGAGCCGCTGGGGTTCAAGTTTGGTGTGGCTGTTTATGTTTATGTTGCTGCGGTTGCTATCGTGGTCGTTGATGTTGTGATTTAAACAGCCGCACGAACTCACGCCGGAAACCAACCTATATAGGAGAGGTTTCCCGAACTAACTTCCTTATTTACCATCCAAGGGTTTGCGCTCGATGTTGTTCACATTGAACAGCTCGAAACATGCTACAGCAAACGATTGTTGCTCCATCCCCCGCCGGCCAACTTCGCTTCTATGACTTTTGTCGGCCAACTAGCGGTCGCTAGATTGGTCACACAAATTTGGATATTAGTGCACAATCAGTTGAAGTTGACCAATCGCATTACCAACGTATTCAACAGCTCCCCTTTCGTTTGGAACTCTGGTGGTCTTCTCTGGAATTGTTAATTCTGTTTATGTAGCCGGCAATCGTCGGTGGATACGTAACTCAGTTAACTGTTTTCCCCACCCTCTTGTGTGCAAGAACATTCAAAAGCTGGACCTAAGCCCTCCTCGTTGTATTCTCCTCCTCTGACGAATTAATAAAGCGTTCCGTCAGAGAGACTGCAAAGGACACTGGCTACCACCCAGCCTACCATAGAGCACGCCCAACGGTTTAAACTTAGCGCGTTTCTGAATTGCGCGCTCCATTATGCGCGACGAGCAAGATTTCCTATGCCACGGAGTTGGATTGAATTAGGAAGACGAACCCTCACAACCACACGATAACAGCACCCAATCCATTCTTCCATATGTAAAACTACACTTGTAGTTGCTCCATATTCATTCATACACAAATCTGCGTGCCACTAACTCAGTTCATCTCTCTTCCTCGAGCAATCAATCCGGATATCGCATACGACTTGATCTAAGTGTTGGAATGAGGAACAATTCACAAAATTGGCTACACACGGTTTGTATACATTTTCTCCATATCCTAAATCCGAATTAGAGTGAAACCTAGTCTCTTTGCGCCTATTCTAACCGAGATCAGGCCCAGTTAGAGAGTTGGCCCTATAGCCCGGGCGCCCAGAAATCTCATGCGCCACGACGAGTTAGTGCAATGATATCTGGCACAAGAGACGTGATCTAGCGTTGGGAATGTTTCAATTGCTTCGTCTATGTCTTGATTACTCGGGGAGGATTTCATCGTTGTTGCTCTTTTGATAGTATCATGCTCGCCGACCGGATTCAAGGATCCAGTCGAAGCTACATAGAATTAGGCTACTGAAGCCCGCGAGGCTTTACTTGATTGGGCCGCTAGCCCTAAATTGCCCCAAGGTTTCACCTAGTTGAAGTCCGTATAAACTGAACGGGCACAAACTGAACATTCCCAACTATTGCTTGATAATCTGTGAGTGTAAATCTGGCTCATCAAATCAGTGAAAACAATGCCCACAAATTTGTAAGAGAAGCTCTAGCACAAACTGAACATCGTCATGCTCTCACAAACCATCTAAAATGAAGCAAGAACCTAGTAGACTGAGTGGCGACAGCTGAAACTGCCTTGTGCTATGGATAAAGTCGAGTGGATCCGCATATTGCACATCAACTTCAGCAGACCCCTGAATTCAAACTCAAAATATGTACGTCTACCGAACAAACTGACTAGAAATGGATCTGGACATGGAATGTTTGCCGAAACAGTTCCCAGTTGGCCCTGTGATGTGGTCAAGCCTAAATTCACGGCCTCTCTCGTCTCGATCAAACTACTACTGTGTTTTTTCAGGCTTGTTGCCACGCCAGAGTGTTGGCTCAATTTGTCAATGAGCTTATATGGTGGACCAATAAACAGAGGGAATAAAATAAAATTTCTCATCACAGAGTCAATGGGAGAGGGATTAATTTCTTACTCTCCTCAAGAGCCGAAACCCTGAAAGTCGCCTGTTTTGCAAAGGTCAGTTTTAATGTGTGCCTCCTCTCACCTCAAAGGTGGACCTGTGGCTGGGTATAATAAAACGAGTTTTTTTGTCAATGCTGAGTCCGAACAGGGTCTCAAGTCCGAAGACAATTGACACTGATTAAACCTGATATTCTTGTTACAATGTATTGCAGTTGTCGGCAGGCTACAAGAGAAAAACAACCTCCCAGCAGGTGACTATGACCAAACTGACAAGTTTGTCGGCAACGACAAGAGAGGCAGAGGAAAGGCAAGAGAAGAGAAGAGAAGAGAGACTATCCAGGTGTTTGCAATTGTTTCTAGGCTCGGACTGGATGTTGCGCTTAAAAGTGAGCAAGTTGGTCACCGGTAGTTGAACAATTACCATGATCAAATATTTGATCAATGAAAATTGTGCTTACTGGCAGTAGAGCCGTATAGGCTTCTATTAAGCGCTCACCTGACTGCATGTTAGTTCAAACATTGATTGAGTCAACTTGGACCATTGTCAGTTGTCTCAGCACAATCAGCAAACTTTCTTCAAAATTTTCTGATGAAAATCAAGCACACTTGAGCTATCGATTGGCACGATTCACTTTGTTAGCAGGAAAGCGCTTCTCTTTCCCCAAGTACAACCAATCAACTACTTTGCTTCGTTTCGTTGCGAAAGAATAGGTGAGGAGGAAAATTGAAGTGCACTCGAGTTTGACGGACTGATAGAACAGGATCACATTTTTCATCTTACGTTGCCGGTTGCATATGGCTATGCTCGACGCAACGACAACTGTACGAGGAAAACTCAATTTCCCGAGATGAAATGCTGAACCTGGAATCATATCCATCTTGATCAAGGCAGCTTAGTTTGGTGGTCTAGGGGGTCCATACTATACCTTTCGGAGTATGATTCGTTGTCGACAAATGCACAAAAGTTGTGCGAAAAAATCTTATACAATTCTGTTGCCTGAATCAATAGCTATATGTGTGTATATATGTAAACGAAGAAACCACAAACTTTCAAGTTCCTACCCCTGAACAAATAATAATAAAATCTGTCGACGCCAGCTGATGATTTCTCAACCACAAACTGACTTTTCGAGTGACTGGGCTAAAAATGAATTTGTACACTGGAGAGCCAAACGTCGGGAGGATTTGTATTAAAATCACTCGACTTGTTCGCTGCAACAGCCTCTAATTGACACCAGTTTGTTAACTTTCAAACAATACGTTTCTAAACTCAAGTTTCTAAACGTATTCGAAGGTAAATAATCGAGCCAATTTCTCTGTGCCCATGCGCTTCTGAGTGACTAAATTCGAAGCTGAAAAGGCGGACTCGAGCAGGCTGAGCCTTGTCTCGAAGTTGCAGAGCCAAATGCAAAACCAGCGCGCCTCTCAAGCACAGAATTAGAACCTATAAAGGGAGCGTCAAAGTGAATGCGCACGCAGATGGCCAGCGAACTTTCATAAACGCTCGTTCAACGCACAATTTATTTACCAAGTAGCCGAAATTGTGAGTTTCTTATTCAGTCTGTTTCTCAGAGCTCATAGTTACAATTCAGATATGTTTAGGAGGCTTGAATCCAGGCTCTTCTTTGACGATAAAAAACTTCAAGACTAGATGGCTAGCAGCGATCAGCAAGTATCACAGCAAGCGCAACAATGCTCCAGCGGGCGATCAACACCCCTGAGTGTTACATCTCCGGCCGCTCGGCGGCCTAAGTGTGCCAGATGCAGGAATCATGGCATCATCAGCTGGTTGAAGGGTCACAAGAGGCATTGTAAATTTAAGGATTGTTTTTGCGCCAAATGTAACCTAATTGCGGAGCGCCAACGCATAATGGCCCAGCAGGTTGCCCTGAAGAGACAGCAGGCGCATGAGGATGCTCGAGCCATGAGTCTGCAGGAGTTCGTCACAGGGAAGCCCCTACCTGATTCATATTTGCCACCTGGGCCAATATTCGGCATGGTGGTCACAGAGCCTAAACCAAAACGAGGAGACCAAGCTTCATCGGCAATAGTTTCTCCGGACAATCAAGTTTCTCGCTCTCCACCTGAAGCGAGCCATCTCAAAAGGTCATCTACATCAAGTAACACTCCTGCAACTAAGCTCCAACGGATCAATTCGACTCCTCCAACTCGCTCCATCACCCAATACACTGATGAATCAACACCCTCGCCTCCCCTCCAGCAGACTATAGCTGTAGACGATAGACATGAGTTGATTTCGCATTGCCAACGTCCTCGAGCCTATTATCCGACGATTTTGAGCCAGGCTGCAGCTGTAGGTTATCCTGGTGTTACCGACGCCCAACAACTGGTCACAGCGTCTCAAATTTTTGCCTCCCAGTTCGCTGCACAGATGGCCTCTCTGAAACATTTGCCTGTGTCGAGATCGTTAGCAGCACAAGCGTCACAATCTTCTACATCGAACATGTCCAAAATCCAACAGAACCAGCAACATCCACTGCAGACAGAACGACCCAATGAATTTGTATGGCGTCCCTTCCTGTAATGCAACCAATTTTCCTCTACTTAGCAGCCCCCAAAGAACAGCAATTATGTAACTGACATTTGTTCTAGCTACCAATAAACTGGAGGCGTATTTGTGAACACACCATATTGCAGCATTTGCAGGAGCTTAGTTGCCCCACAATTCAAAAATAGATCATGCTACTTGCGAGCAATGTGAGTGGTGATATGACAGTCTAATAGACATCCATCATTCACCTCCGACTAGACATCATAGCCGATATGTTGGCGGGTGCCGCACAAACGGTTCATGAACCACCTTTGCGGATTCTAGCAATTCGATTTGTTGATTTGGATGTAGGTCTTTCAATCTAGGGACACGTATCGCTCGGCCGATTCAGAGAAATTATATTGTATATCTATTAGGAATCCATGGAACCGTTCAGGAGTTGTTTAGATGGTAATGAAGTAGCTAAGAATGAGCGCAAGCGTTACTCAAGAGACGAACTGTTCAAGCTCGCTAAGTTGATGAGTGCAGATACAACTATTTTAGAGAATTTGTCAAGATATGAGTCCTCTGAATTCGCTCAACATCACATGAATGGGGTGTGTCCGAGTTCAGACGATTCCGAATATCAACGACGACTGATCGGCTCTACTATGGGTTTGGGAAATCAGACCTCAGAATTCGGTTCAAACTATACAAGTTTGATTGAGTATAGTGGTAGAGCCAATTCAGGAAGGGATCGTTGTCGAGCATCTCTATCGCGAATGACTTCGAGCCCAATTATTAAGTATAATCAGAAAGATCGCCTTCGTGTATCACTTAAAAGCAATTTGAACGATGAAAATCAGACAGAAATGGCCGAGTCTGGTCAAACTAAATCGCAACTGGGTGCAAGGCAGCAAAAACAGGCTCTCTCTGGAACGATGAGTCATAATACTTGGTTTCATAAGTATCAGCCACAGTCTGTCAATAGACCAACAACTTTGTTTGGACCATTAAGACGAGAGGTTTCGCATCAATCGAGCACACAAGCTTCCGAAGAACCTCTCAGCCTTCCATATGTAACAAACTATAGTCAACTCGCAGGTTATATGCCCAGTTCGGCATCGTCAGTCATCAAGAGTCTAAATTCCACTGATAGAGCTCAATATTGTGCATCAAACGAAATGAATGATGAAGATGAATTCGATATTAGCAACCTTCTAAGCATTACAGTCCTATCAGACATAAAAACAATGAAACAGGACGCATCGAGCGGCGAGCGTCGGAAACCCACTCAGGCCAGGTACTTGGCCAGAGGAAGGTCTCAAAATTTCCATGTGAAACCATTGACTCGTGCGAAAACTACTGCTGAGTTCACAACGAGAGGTAGATCCAAACACGACATCGAGAGTATTTACCCGTCTAACGACCACTATATGCGAACTCAATTCTATGAGGCACCTCTACCGAGTAAGTTTAATCTATCGCAATACAACTCGAACGACCTCCGGAAGGTGGCGCCTATCGTGAGTCAGGTTACGAAGCGCGGGATCAACGAACCTATGGATGAGAGTACAGCTCAAATCATCGAATCATTCAAATCACAGGTAAGAGCAAGAGCTAAGGAACTAGGCCCAGGTGTGGCTAAAGACGGATCAAACGTGAAACCTCATGAAAGCTCGCATTGCTCAGTTATATCCGCGAATAGAAAAGAGGAAAATGGGTCCAATGATCCGAGCACCAATGGAGATAGTCTTACCAACACTCGTGGATCTTCAGCTGACAGATCTTTGCCACAAAAGGTACCTGAGATAACTGGCGATTATGAAAGCTCCGAGCTGGGTATCTCAGGTCCATCCGGATCTGAAAAACTAGTGACCAAACGAGTTTCGAACATTCCGAGATTGATCGCTCTGCATAAGAAAAGTGTTAGAATTGAAGAGCGAGACAAAGATGACTTCATTCTTACGACTGCTGGTTCGAATCCGAGTAAAACTAACATTGCTGGTAAAATAATCTCCCAATACAGACAGTTAAGGGGCAAAAGTCTAGATGAAGAAATACGAGAGGCCTCTTGAGAATAGCTGAATCATAAATCTTGCTTGCCATTAACTTATTGATTCCCAAGTATCAATTGATCAAACCTAATCGATTTGTTTATGATATAACTCTCCTCATGGTTATCTAGCAGCAAAATGGATCAGGTTATTAGTAACAAATTTAAATCGCCTTGGAGCAAGATATGGAATGTATACGATTGGAGAAGGCGGAAACCTCTGACTGAACCAAGAGCAGGATATCACCGAGCGGGAGCTCTTTCACCGTCGAAGCTCGCGCCACTTGAGGTCAGATGGCATCTCGAGCTCTGCTCTGTGATCTCGAGTACTGAAGCAGCAGTACGGATTAAGAGAACGTGTCGAGCTCATAGTGATTGTTGCAGCCATTTTTGTGCACCCGGAAGCCATTAAAGCGCCTCAATATCAACCAGCTTTGTGTTACTGAAAAGAGTCTCATTCTGACTTAGAAACCTGTTCAAGTCAGAGACTTCGCTTTGACACTTTCGGGCCTAAATATTGAAAAATCTCGGTCGATGAATTGCATTAGTCGTAGGGAGGATTACTGGAAATTCTATTTAACTCTGATCCTCTTTTGGCTTTGAGTGAAGAGCTAAGCTACATTGGGTAGTCGACAAGGATCAAATCAATTAGTCTTCTCCGCAGTCCGATAATCCTTTATTATTTTAGCCATGGATTTTTTGCTGAGATAAGAAGCGCAATAGTTTCGGTAGAAATCAGCCACGATAAGTCGAGCCAATTTCAGCTGACTGATCATGAACTAGTCTGCGTTGAACCTGAATGCCAGCCGTTCTCGATTCTAAACGAAAGAAGTCTAAACTCGGAATGTTTGACTGGGCGCAGGACTGAGCGGATAAAATTGGACAGCAAAAACCAAGTTAGATTGAAGATTAGTGATCAAGTTAGCAAGGATTTCGGTCCAGGTACTACAAGCGATCTTACGCGAAATAAACTAAGGCACAGGTTCATGAACTGAGAGCTGCTCTCACTGACCAGTGGGCAGCTTGATCCCTCTGGCTAAAGAGCTTCGCTCCCATCTTGCCACGCTTGCTACCTAGCTTTGCAAACTTGAACCCGTATGAAATGAACCAATAAAGCATAATGCAAATCTAGTTCCAAGCAAACGATCGGCAGCCTAGCCGTGCCTAAATTAGAAAGTAAACTTGTCCATGTGTATGTGTAGAGGGGGACGGAAGCAGGGGAGTAGAGATCAAGTCAATGGATATGGAGGGAACGACTATTCATGAGGCCATGAACTTGGTGGGTGAGATACAAGACACATGTTTGCAAACCTGGCGAACGGCTTTCTATAATCCATCAAAACCGCTCCATACTTTTGAAATCATCGTCAGTGAGCATGCAATTTCTCCATTATGAAAAATGGGAGAGCTACCCCTATTTGAGGAACACGATTAACCCGCCCGAGCCAAGTTTCAGATTTGATGATGTTCAAATGCAGATAGGAAGGAGCCCCAGCAAGTCTCGGCTTTCGAGTTTCGAAGCGATAAGCTATATCCTTTTCGTGAAAACGGAGCCAAGTCTGGGTGAGAGTAACATTCCATTGAGAGGACTTAATTTACTCGCGCCAACTTTTGTTGAGGGAAAAAAGCTCGTGTTAGTTTTCTGAGATGGTGCAAGTTGCCTTCTCATGATCGAGATTCTGATAAAATAGCATGGGGCTTCCTCATGACACTGATCAAAGAGATACCTGCCATATCCCTAACAAGCCCAATGCTGGCTTCACTCCATGCAAGATACCGAATATTGCCAGACACCTCTCTCGTCTGGTAGAACGAAGTAAGGAGGATCGCAGTCGAGGGTGAGGGATAATATGGCATATCCGATAGCTTGCCTGTATCTAAGGGCAGATGCAAAAAGCTTGCCGGGTAAGGCTTATATAAGTTTCACTTGAATATGAGGATGCAACTTCAAAACCGTGGAGGTTTGGGCGATTATTTTTATCGGAATCCAAACTCAGCTTTATAACTTGAAACACGTCCGATGGTCTAGACAGATAGCTTTGCAAAAGAATCCGCCCACAATAGAGGCGAAATTTACAAGTTCCAGTCCCTATTGCGTGGTAGTAAAAGGTTGGCCAGCGTTTCTTTGTAAACGCTGGGTTCGAGCGCTAAACAGGTTGCATATCTTCTCGTTCATTCCCCCTACCTTTGATCCAACCAAATCAGTGAACATCTCTGGTTCAGATGTTTCCCCTGCCACTTGCAGCTTCAATTGCAAAAGTTACACTATCGTTGATAGAAAAGTGTAGCAGGCTAATTTCAAGCTAATTGAGCGGCAGATATTTTGCTTATTGGACCAAGCAGAGGTAATTTTGGTCAGCTTGCAGTTCGCCAAACTTAAAAATTTACCTGTGATCTAATTGAAGCCACGTGATCACAAGATGGAGCACGAAGAGACTGCCTTAGTGAGGGAACTTCGAGAGAATTGCAGATTGGACCAGAATTCGCAAGCCCACCCTTGCAAGAACAATAATGACGAAGACTTTGAGAACGAATATACAATTAACACAATCAACGCTCAGAGCCAGAGTGGGAGAATAAGTGGCGGAAGTGATGAGTCCGCCTTCTTGTCTGGCTCGGAGGCCGATTTATCGAGCGATGCGCACCTGTCATCAGGTAGATCATCAGCGATCAATCGCGAATCGTCGCCAGAGAATCAATCTTTGAGCGAAATCAAACTATTGAACTCAAACTCTAATCTTATTCCTGAGGCTGAGACAGTGTCTGCGATCATTGATGAGGTTAGGGTTAAATTTTTGGATAGCATCAAGAAGGATACGGAGTCAGAGAAGCTGTACGATGTGTCAGATGTCAAGGAGTTAGATAAGCCCCTGGAACCAGCAGGCCAACAAGAACAGGGTCTAGCGTTTAGGTTGATAAGTAGATTCTTGAATCTCAAGAAAATTTCAGCCAAGGGCCTGGAGTCAAGGGAGAAAGAGATCGATGAGGCACTTGAAAATCTAAAAGAGCTGCTCAAGTTTCGTCACCACTACCAGCTCTCGACCGTTTTGCCCGATCAATTTTCGAGGGAGTTCTATATTCTCAGCGGCATGTTCCCTTTTGGCCATGATAGGCAAAATATCCCAGTATTATACCTGAGGGCTCGCATTCACCGCCGCTGGTCTCGCGGATTGGACGAATCGTTTAGACGTTACGTAGCTTGGCAGGTTAATCAAATGACAAAATCATATTCGGGAGCTCGAATCGAAAAATCGATCGGTTTAGATGGCATTGCAAAGGATGGATCATTTGGAATTTGCTTTGACTGTCTCCATGTGAGCTATTCTTGTCTTGACATGGACTTTTTAAGGTTTTTAGTGCGAGTTCTAGTTCAACACTATCCAACTTATTGCCGTTACTCCCTGTGTGTCGATTTGCCTTGGTTATTCCGCTCAGTTTGGAAGCTTGTCAGGAGTTGGCTACCTGAGGAAGCACAAAACACTGTCCAACTAATTACGGCAAAGGAGTTGACAAATTATATTGCAGAGGATCAAATACCGAATTGTATTACCTTTAATGATCTAAAGAGAGATGACAAGCCAGCGAGTGGAAAACACAAGCTGCCCGAAAATTGGGATTCAATTAAGGCAATCGATGACTTAGCGAATGATTTGAATATGGGACAGAACGAGATCAAACAATTCAAAAGCCATGTCGAAAAAGTTCGCAAAGAATACGAGCAGCTTGGCGCTCTCTAGTGATGATGGAACGGAACTAGATTACGTCGAATCGATCGGGACATAAGTTTTTGACTTTTGCTAAGCATCTCTCTAGAGATTTACTAGACTAGAGGTTTACTATCAATTGAAGATATATATATATATATAGTATCACAATCACAACAATGCGCGTCACTAGCGCCGAAAACCAAGTCACCACAGTGAATCTACCATATCACAGCGCTCTCCTAAGTCTCTTTGGTCCCTGTCTGGGCCACTGGTTCCTGAGTTTCTAATTCGCTATTCGACTCAATTGTTGTGAGAGACGAACGCTTGGAGTTTAGTCTGATACAACGTGGACAGTTTCTTTTCTTCCGATGGAAACAGTTCTTGTGATAAACTGTGTTACACTTCGAACAAGCGGTGCTATTCTTTGAAAAGGGGTACAAGACATCGTGTGGGTCTTTGCAAAGCTCGCAGTAGTATCCTTTACCTCGGCAAGATTCACAATTTTTCACAATATGACTCTCTAAATTATACTGCAACTGATCCAACAGTTCGTGAACTTGATCGATATCGTACAGATCGTTCAATGTGAAGAAGTTTAATAAATCACCGCTCAAAAAGTGCTTCGGTACTTGTATCAGATTAGGCTTATTTGGTTGACCACAGACCTCCAGGTACTTGAGCATCGATTGAATCCGCTCGCGAATCTTCTTGATCTCGACCAATTTGTCGATGAATCCGTATAACATTGAATTGATTTGAAACAAATTAAATAATACCGGTTTTGTGCGCAATAAACATATTTTCTGTAGAGAGGTCTTTGATACAGGCTTCGGAGTAAAGTCCCAGCTTCTCAACACGCGTGCTGGTATCGGCATTAGTTCGGATCCTGTATGACACCGGTAGCAATAGTATCTTCCATCGTAATGACACAGTCTAGACGAATTTAAATCGATATCTTTACCACAGTCTACACAGGTAAAAGCCTGTGCATGGAGTCCGATCTCTGGACAAATTTGCATGATCAGTAAGTCTGTCTTGAACAAATGTGGATCATTTTGCAACCTCTTGCTAGTAAAATGTATATCATTGGCACCACTAGAAACTCTATCTGACATGCTGGATGAGGATTGAAGAGAGGATTCGATGTCAGATGAACTTGGTACCCTACTCGACTTGCTCAAGACAGATCGCTCTCTGTCGACTCGGCGTCTCTCCTGCGCCTCCAGTAATTGATCTGCTACGATAAATTCATCTTGATCGATGTCCAAACACTCTAATAGCAGCGAGGGACAACTCCGGCCATCATCAAATGAATCTTGATTCACCTGATGGAGACAATATTCGCAGGTTAGCGTTCCACTCAGGATGAAACTCGTGGCTCTGGCAGGGAGAATAGATTGCGCCAAAGGTTTCATGGCATTAGCCGTTATTTGGATGGGCGAAGTGATAAATCGGGATGATACGACTGCGCTTATGTATGGTGACAAGTCAGCCAGATATCCGGGGGACTGGTACAAGGAGGACTTTACAAATCTGTGTCCGTTGCACATGACGTCCGATGACATTTAGCTCGCAACAGTTCGATTTGATATGTGCAAAGTGGAAGTGAGTTTCATAGTATCTGCTCCTCGAATGAATAGACCCTGGTGTCCAGATGATCTGGTCTCTTCATGACCGGTAGAAAATAACTCTAAATTGAACGAAACAAGAGTAGGAGTCCATTACTGAGTCTTATAGTATTCTATTATTTATTTCTATTTATTTTAGTCGTTTTTTAGTCTTATTTATTTTAGTCGTTTTGGTACATACTATTCTTGAAAAGCTTGGAATGTAGACTTCTCCATTGCTTCTAGTGATGATACTCAACGAGAACATTCATAGACTCTATGATATAATGCAAATAGATGTTTGTGTGTACTGCCGACGATATTCACGCCTTTGCGGCATTTTTCATGTTCTGAGCATCTATCCGATGAGCGATCACTGAAACGAACTAGCTGCGAGGAAACAGGTCTTTTTGGTTGAGGCCATTTTCCCAATCAAATTTCAAAGTCATGCAGTGAGGGACTCGATATTTTATTCCGATGCAACCCCATCCAATATACCAGTCGAGGACGACCATCTCTAACCCATCGGGTGAATCAGTCGAAGACTCATTCGCATCAAGCTGAACCATCGTCAGTGATATCTTATTCTCTATGGCCGACGTCATGGTTTTGTTCGGGTCCGGTGGCCATTCATCTGAGATGATGATGCTAATCCAAAATGCAAACTTGTCGAAAAGAATGGATCTCAAGGAAATAAACAGGTTGATTTGCGTTGTGAGCGAAGATGACAAATTGATAGGCGAAAAGATGAAACACGAATTTAGAGAGCTGAGGTCTAATAATAAATTGGAAACTGTGGCACTGCGGAGAGGTCGAAAGGTAGGCCAATCATATTTAACATCTATCTGGACGACTATTGTGAGCATAATCCACTCGATAAATCTGATTCTCACCTACAAACCAAAACTATGTTTGACCAATGGTCCTGCTGTGGGAGTAACCATGGCAGTTGCGATTCGTTGTTTACAATTAGCCACATGTTGTTTAGGTTATAGTTGCCAAATATTGTACATAGAGAGTTTCTGTCGGACGAAAACTCTCTCACTATCAGGAAAGCTAATTTATCATCTCAGGCTGGCAGATCAGTTCTATGTTCAGTGGCCGGAGCTAAGTGCACGGTATGGGAGGGCTCGTTATGAAGGTATTCTAGTTTAAACACTCAGAACGACAGGATCGTGAGACCTAAACAATCACGACAATGGTGCGTCCGACCCTGCCAAAGGAATCGCTCAAGATCGTTCTAGGCACCAATCAGAGGAGTATCTTTCAGTTCCTGTAAGTCGACTCTCAGCTTTTCTAGAACTGAGTCTCTGAAGTAGATTCGATCATCATCGGCTGCTGTATGTCTTTCAATGTTGAACCAAACTCCTGGAGGTGTTGTCATATTGATTATATCAATTAAAAGGGAAAGTTTGGTAACATATGCGTCCTTCATCTGAAGATTTCTCTCGTAGATCTTCAAGTTATAGGCGCTCTGCACTACAGTTGAATTATTGTCTAGATTTTCCACCTTAAGCTCTTGATGAGGCACAGACCATGCCTTAGTGATCTGAATGTCCATCTTCCTGATGGTTTTGTGCAAATAACTCTGATATTTTTCCAAGACAACAAAGTCGTATCCTCTGAGCTTCAAGTTTAATAAATCATAGAGACCGATCTTAGACTTAACAGGAACTGGTGGTAGGCTAGGGCAGTGCACCAGCCGGACTAGCGTTAGGAGCATGTCGAGGTTATTGTAAGAGTTCGAAGTCTAAAGTGTTTTGGTTCAATGTTATTTGGTCTTTAAATATGGTCTGTACCAGCCCGTCGGCTCACAATTGCAGACTGTCCTGGATGGGAAGCGGGCCAGGTTGCTACGGGAGTTTGCGTGTTAATTTTGGGATTCTCAGGTGGGCGCGTCACTCCCGATCCAGCCTTTCCCATAGTCATGGAAGTTCCAGTCCCTCGTTCGAGGTTTTCTTTTTTCTCGGCAGCTTTTTCAGGTTTCCAGTTAGTTGTCTGCACGCGCGATGGTCGCGTACGCCCCCAAGATGATAATTCTTTCGAGACAAATTATAAATTCTCATCATCCAATTTTGGCCCATTGATGTGACCTGCAAGATGCATCGTCCGACTAAATCGAGAAAACCGTTCTCTCCTACAGTCAGCATAATTATAGAGTTCCCTCATGGAGCTTGAAAGAACCATCTCAATAGAACCTATTCTATTGCCCTCTCCACCGCCAGGTCTCCACAAGCAGCCCAGTCTAACCCTTGACGAATTCTTCTTAATTGACACTAACTTCACTGTCCAAGCGATCCAATCCCTAGACTCCTCTAGGACTAATATGACGATTTCTGAAGCTTGTCAGAGTATGCGTGTTCCTTTGGGCGAGCGCGATGATTCCTATTGCTTTCGATTGAGTATTTCATGCAAGAAAGAGCTGGATGAGGACTTTCGTTCGCCAAAGATGGTCCAGAAGGTCGATATGTATGGTTTATTTTGGCCAGTTAAAGATGCCTCGGTATACCTCAAGGAAGAGAATAGACTCTTCTATGCCTTTCAAAGTGGCTACGAATCACAACCCCACTCCGTTTATGGAGGGATGTCAGAGTGGCTACAAGTGATATCTGGAGAGATTGAGCTGACCCTTATAAAGCCCACTAAATTGAACCTAACTAAGTATTCGTCCTGGGAACCTCCAGAACAGTTCAAACCCGAAGTCAACACCACCATAATCCACACCCTGGTATCTGATTCGTTTATTGTTATACCCTGCGGCTGGATCAGGATCTTCAAGGCTAACCAAGACACTTGTGCACTAGCTGGAAGATTTCTCAACGTCAGAAGTCTGGCAGCACAGTTGGATTGTCTTGCTAGAGATATCATAAACACGAATGGCAAATACGCGTCTAAAAGGGATGTTGAAATCAGATGCTTATATTGGATTACTATCGCAAGATTACTCGATGACCATATGGAGCGGTCGGCCAAAAGAGAACGAGGTGATACCGTTAATGAAGAGATGGAAGAATCAATGCTCTCATCTCTCAATGTTAAGACCTTGGAATTGTTGAAGCGAACTCTCACAGATTGGAGGGCGAAGCACAAGTCAATTTGCACACCTATGAATTTGTACGCTCCGTCGGGGATTCAGCTATCTTTAATTGTTACTGACTTGACAAATTATATCAAATCTCGGTCAACACCCAGAAAACCTCTCTAGGGCTTGATAGACTCTGTCGATATCCTCCCGGATTAGGTATCCATTAACTACCAAACGGATCGACGCGACAGGAACAGTCATCTCCTCTTCCTCAATATAGCGTGATACTGAGAGAGCTATGTGCTCCTCAGCCAAAATATTATGACAAATGTTGTCCAACAATTTCTCATCCTCTTTATTGTAGACCGTCTTGTGTAGGGGATTCGTTGAACTTGGGACCAACAATTTGATTGGTGACAGCGGATGCGATATGTTTTTCAATTTTGTCAGTCTACCCAATACCTCTTGCGCATACTCGTACATTCCATGAGCATTCTTAACGATTGATTGATCATCGCAAATCAGCTTCAAAGACTCGAGGGCAACTCGAGCTTGGAAAGGGGGGAGTGAGGCTGAGAAGCAGTACCCAGAACCAGCCAGTCGCTGATGGTCAATGACGTAAGTGGAACCAGCGCAGAAGCCTCCGTAGGCGCTGAGAGCATTTTCCAATGAAGCCATTATCAGGTCTATGTCATTGATGTCCACGTTGAAGTGTTGTGATACACCTTTGCCCTCAGATCCGAGGACACCGAAGGATCTCGACTCATCTATAAACAATCGAATCTTGAATCTCTTCTTGAGCTCAATCAGCTCCCTTAAAGGACAGATGTCTCCCCTCGATGCGTATATGCCTTCGACAATCAGGAATGTACGTTGTTTCTTAGTCGTCCCAAAGCGTTTGACCTGGTCTTGGATTGACTCCTCGATCAATTGTTCCAAGTGCTTCGTATCATTGTGCTTGAATTTGATCACTTTGCTCTTAGAAGCTATCACCCCTTGTTGAATGGCAAAGTTCGAGCAGTCGTCGACAAATATGATATCTGATGGCTTTGCATACGCAGGTATTGCCGAAGCTATTGTTGAAAAGCCAAATGAATACAAGACAGCTTCTTGGACATTTAAAAACTCAGCCAACTCTTTCTCTAGCTCTAAATGTACATCCATGGTGCCATAGAACGCCCTCGGTCCACATGAGCCGACGCCATATTTTCGTAATGCCTGAATGGCTGATTGTTCCAGTCTTTGATTTCCAGTCAAACCGAGGTAGTTGTTCGTGCCAAAATTGAGGCACTCGACTCCGTCTATCGTTATAAATCTTCCTGGTTTTGAGGTGATCACGTGAGGATTGAGAACGTGTTGATATTCCTCTGCAGCAACCTCGGGAACAAGTGGCTCTGGGGTCCATGATTCAAGAAAATGACGCTCCTCTAGCGGAGATGATGATCTGGATAAATCCATCTATAATTGCTTATATGGATTCTCGCTAGAGCTCAGGATGCTTGTATTAAAAGTTAGATGCCATTTGAATGACCAAATCGAGCAATACTTATTGGCAGTATTATGTAGTGGTAGTGGGTGTAATAAAATGGGTTTATTGTCCCAGTTCTGAGCACGAGGTTATCTAGTTTGAGTTAAAGGATTGCAGACAAGATTCGATGTTGAAATTTGCAAGCGCATGTTTGATTCAAACAACCGATATGGAATGTGGCGCGATCATCTCCCATTTATTTGGACCTGAGTCATAAAGCCTCAAATGTCGTGCAGCTCTCATCGGATCAGCAAACACTTTCGTTTAATTGAAGGGTCGAAAATAAGTGTACGATCAAACTATCACAAGCTAGCTAAGTACGAATCCTCAATTTTGTCTCTGTATCGAAAATCTTTGTACAAAGCGTTCCAATTGGTTATCGCTATTTTGCTTCAGGTCCGATCAGAACTAAGAACGGAGCTGTATGATCCTAATCTAGACCTTTGTTAATGTCTCATCATCTTATGAGTCATGATCGATCCATACTCAATGAGTGCTCGGAATGAGTGTGCTGGAGACTCGATGAACCTAGAAACACGATTGGATCCCAATCGAGACGAGATTTTCATTTCCGCTTATAGTTGAAGGTTCAGATTTCGAAAATCTTGCGATTGCCACGGAAAGAAACTGATCGAGGCTGAAACCTGTAACATCTAATTATATGCAGAAGCTGGCAATGATTTAAATTTGTCACCAGATAGAAGAGAAACGATGGTTATATGGGAGACTTGAAAGATCCGTGCCTACACCTGTTGACTCGAGCTGTATATCTGAATTAGTTCCTTGACCAGCTACAGCTGATTACTGTTTGCGTTTGCAAGTAGATACCAACTTCTATCCAGATAGCTCAGGTCTCGGTAACGTACTGTGCCTGTCTGCACGGTTCGCAAGACATTCTGCTAGAGGCATTGGCAGACCAAAAGCTAGTTGAATGGCTCAAACTGAATTTTGCCAAAGTAAGTCGTTAAAAACTGCCTCCACACACTCCAAATCCTGGCCAACGACCAATACTCTCCCGTTTGTTAGCTACCAACTCAAGAATAGGGTAGAGCAGTTTCGAAGTGGAGATAGAAACCTTGTGGATCCAATGAACCGTTCTCATACCATGGCTTTGAATTCCAATTTTGCCGGTAGCCAATAGCTTACAATGAAAGCACTGGTTTGGTATTGTCTCGCACTATTTGGCTTCCATACTGCTAGTTTCACTAAAGCTGAACGAAGAAAAGTATTGTGTTGCAGTTGAAAGTGGAGTCGCACCGATCTATTACTCGGTCTGTTGGACTCCAAGCTCGGTAGCGGTGGGTTCGGCAAGGCGTCAACCGCTCGGTTCACTAACCATGGAGCTCAATGCCGTAAAGATGGCCCTGACAGCAATGCCATGTTGTTGACTAGGGCCAGCATTGACTTCCAAATGGCAAACACAATGGTAGAGACAGTGGCCTCAATTAGCGCGTCACAATGTAGATCCAGATCAATATCGAGCTCTAGTTGCGAACCATTGACATTTGTGCTCGTCTAGACTGTACTCATCCGCGAGCCGATATTCATCGTTCAAACTAGAATTGAATCAACAAGTTGTAATGAACATAAGTCCGATGATTGATGTGTCAAGCTGGCGATGGTTGAATTAAGAGCGCGGTAAGGCAGGTTTAGAAACAGCGAGAAACCTCCGATCGCCACTTGCAAGCTAATAAGGAATCAGATGCTTAGAGTTGGATGGATGCGAATTGTAACATTACGCCAGATGATCGGCCGCCACTAGCGAGATCTAAACCAGAGATGATTAGCAATGGCTCAAGATCTAAGCTCTCTATTACGATTGGAAAAACCGTTATTTTCATGACCATTGTGAGCTTCCTATTTGTGGGCCTCTTCATAAATCTCATTCAATTAATCTTGACCTTCACAATCAAGTTTAGTGATAATCAGAAATGGCGAACCGCGCACAAGATCCTGAATGGTCAACTAGTCTATATTTTGTTCTCGCCACCAATATGTTTAATCTACTATTGGTCTAACGCAACAGTAAACATCCAATTGGCGGACAAAAATTTGATCGAAGATGCTAAAAAGCCTCTCGTTGGAATCATGATCCCCAATCACTCTTACGAGCTCGACTATATGATTTGTTTCGTGCTAGCAGATCAACTTGGCAACCTAGGCGCCTACAAGTCGTTCTCAAAAAAGGAGTTGAAATACTTGCCAATTGTTGGTTGGTCCATGTGGATGTCAGATATAATATTTGTGGAACGAAATTGGGAACAAGATCGGAAGGGTCTTGCACGAAAGTTGGACCAACTTCTGGACTATGAGCAGACGTTGCTGGGCCTCTTTGCCGAAGGAACGAGATGGACGCCCGACAAGCACGAGGCTTCGACGAGATTTGCACGATCTCGAGGTTTAGAGCCCCTAAAATATCACCTAACTCCTCGTCCAAGAGGTTTCAACTACACGGTTAGACACTTCTTGAGACACGTTGCGAACAAAAGGATTGACGAAAACATTTTTAGATTGTTCAGTCTCCAGATTGTTATGCCCGATCGTCCGAATTTTAGAGACTTCTTGAACGGTCAGCAACTAAGAGCTGATGTTTACTGCGAGGAAGTGATTATTAGTCCGGAGCTTAAGAGTGAAGTTCTAGCCTCGAAAGATGAGGACGACTGCCCGGGTTTAACAAAGCTTTTGCACGATATTTACAAGAGGAAGGACACCTTGGTCGACAGTTACAAGGAAAATGGCGATAGATTCATTGTTGACCCAGAGAGAGGGGGGCCATTTCCGTTCAAGCGGGGTAAACTCGCCCCCGCAATCTGGTTCATTGGCTTCTGCTTCACCTATTCCGTATTATCCTATTTGGCTGTGACAGTTTTTTTCAACTCTGTGATCTTCTGGTCGGTGCTGACCAGTTTTATTGGATGTTGTGCATGGATGCTCAAAAAGATCGAGCATGAAAGTAGAGCTAAAAGTTTGACCCGATCTGATACTAGCACCCTGAGCGCGGGATACCATAGTGACCACGGGGATCGAGAGCCGACAAAATGTCGCCTAAGGTGTCCTTGAATAAAATGCGTTACTTGCTCAAAGATATCGCCAGTTCAGGTCTTGGAGTCTGATAGTTTTCTTTTGGCAAGTTTGTTTGGATGAGGACGAAATTGGCGAGTCATTCCTATTTCGTCAATACCGGTTCAGCTCGTGGCGCGAATCTGGAACAGAGACTAACGAGCGAACAACTGGGATCATGAAAAGTTGTGCAATTCTCGGTATCGATTGCGGCTCGTACATGTCGCTTGACAAACTGTCGTGATTGTTTCACGGGCTTTCGTCTAAAAAATCCATTGTCGAGCTAGTTAGGATTCAACAAACAGTCAGAGTGCCGACAGGATGCCGCTGCAATCCTTATTTATAACAGGTCTCGTTGTGAAACGGG
>ENA-UOVY01000096-UOVY01000096.1-plant-metagenome-genome-assembly--contig:-NODE-96-length-53859-cov-5.171549_pt1 | contig 53859 bp, 43 predicted proteins | sample MGYA00249840_ERZ761561 | MGnify/ENA primary metagenome ERZ761561 (study PRJEB28882, sample SAMN05720143) | plant metagenome | isolation source: Guanajuato, Mexico | place: Mexico:Guanajuato, Mexico...
TCCATTTGTTGCTGGTGCTCCGTTTGTTGCTCCACTACCTGCTCCATTTGTTGCTCCTGATCCACTGCCTACTGGTTCGGTAGTTTCTTCTGAAACACCTAGGCTTTTCGACGGACTTTCTTTTAATTTTGCATTACTTAGACTTTTAGGCTTATTTGTAAGGGTTGGTTTATCGAAACAGCTAGATGTGGTTAGCGCTACTATAGAACCGTATACGAGTTTTTTTATATTATTTTTCATAGGTATATATATTTGGGTGATTATCCCTTAACTTGAAAATATAGCTGCGTAATAAGAAAATATTAATAAAGGGGTAAAGCTTTAATTTTTATACTTTATAACTAGATTATTAACCAATCTTATCAATGATGCAAATCTAAATATATTTTTAATATATTCCAAATACTTAGCTTTATTTTATCTTATTTTTAAATAACGGAAGAGGTCTATCTGTTTGGTATAGCTAGCAATTATAGTTGTGGTTAAATTAAAAATCAGTCTATCACTTTTTTAAACTTCTGCCAATGCTTCTGCCCCACTTGTGATTTCTGCTAGTGCACTTGTGATCAATGCTTGCCTTGTTCTATTGTAGCTGATACGAAGTGCTTTTAAAAGGTCATTTGCATTGTCGGTTGCTTGGCTCATCGTAACCATCCTTGCTGCATGTTCACTGGCACTGGATTCAATTAGCATATGGATGATTTTATGGTTGAGTACTTCAGGAATAAGCTCTGCGATAAATAGCGCTTGGGAAGGTTCGTAGATATACTGGCGTGGTTGGCAGGCGGATTTCCTATATATTGCTTTTATATCAGGTAAAAAAGGTAAAAAGGGAAACACAGTTACTGCTTGTTTGCCAGAATTTTTAAAAGCAGTATAAACCAATACAATTTCACTATAGCTGTTTTGCTGAAAGGCTTCTATACAATAAGTAGTCAGTTCACTACTGGCTTGATCATACGGTTTTGATAAAAGATCAACATAAGCTTCTATAATAGGTATATCAGACTTTTTAAAAAACTGATGGGCTTTTTTACCAATTGCCACCACTTCTACAGAGATAGATGGATCTTGCTTGCGTCTTGTAATATATTCATATGCGCCTTTGAGTACATTTTTATTAAATGCACCACACAATCCTCGATCGGAGGCAACCACTATCAATAATAACCGCTGTCCTATCTTTTTTTGGCTCAAAGGGTGGACTGAATGGGCTTCATCTATATTTTGTAGTGCAGCATGCAACAACAAATGATGTTGGGTGGTATATGCTCTTAAAGGGAATAGTACCTGCTGGATCTTATGCAATTTCGAAGCAGATACCATTTTCATGGCTTTGGTGATTTGTTGGGTAAAGGCGATCAGATTGATGCGGTCTACTACTTCTTTAAGATGTGCCATAGTGATCGGATTGCTTTACGCTTAATTTAAGCTCGAAAGGTACTGCTATCGCTTTTTTCTTTATTTTTAGCACTATATTTTATTAGAAGAGGCGCTGCCGCTTCTACTAGTACTTCGGTCATTTGCGTTTCCCACTTTCCTGCTGCAATGGTGGTAAGCATAGTAGGGTGCTGGCTGCGCAATAGAGCCAAAAACTCTTTTTCAAATGGTTTAAGCTGATCCAGTGTAACGGTATCCAAGTACCCATTCATAGCTATATATAGAATAGCAACTTGCTCTTCTATCGGCATAGGCGTATGCAAATTTTGCTTAAGCAATTCTTGGTTTTTACGACCTCTGTCGATGGCTTTTTTAGTAGTCGCGTCTAAATCGGCGCTAAATTTTGAAAAGGCTTCTAATTCAGCAAATTGTGCTTGGTCCAATTTTAAGGTAGCGGCCACTTTTTTGATGGCCTTGATTTGTGCAGCACCGCCAATGCGGGATACAGAAATGCCAACGTTAATGGCAGGCTTGATCCCTGCATTGAATAAATTCATTTCTAAAAATATTTGCCCATCCGTAATGGAAATAACGTTGGTGGGAATATAAGCCGATACGTCACCCATTTGGGTCTCTATAATGGGCAATGCGGTAAGCGATCCGCCGCCTTTTACTTTTCCAACTAAACCATCAGGAATCGATTCCATAGAAGCAGCCATTCCATCGTTGGCAATAATGCGCGCTGCACGTTCTAGTAGACGGGCATGTAGATAAAAAATATCACCAGGAAAAGCTTCCCGGCCAGGTGGCCTTCTTAATAGTAAAGATAATTCTCTATACGCAACAGCCTGTTTGGAAAGGTCATCATAGATAATCAATGCATCTCTGCCTGTATCTCTAAAAAATTCGCCAATAGCTGCACCCGCAAAGGGGGCAAAAGATTGCATAGGTGCGGAAGCAGAAGAAGGGGCTGCTACGATCGTTGTATAGGCCATTGCACCATGGCGGGTTAAGGTGTCTACTACATTGGCTATAGCCGATGCTTTTTGACCAATGGCTACATATATACAATAAATAGGTTTCCCTTGCTCAAATAATTTACGCTGATGGATAATAGTGTCTAGAGCAATAGAGGTCTTACCAGATTGCCTATCTCCAATAATAAGCTCTCGTTGTCCTTTGCCAATTGGAATCATTGCGTCAATGGCTTTGAGCCCTGTTTGGAGAGGGGCATCTACTGGTTGACGATAGATTACACCAGGGCCGTTCCGTTCTAGAGCCATTTCAAAAGTTTCCCCAACAATAGGACCCTTTCCATCTATCGGTAAACCAAGGGTATCGACTACACGACCTAGTAACCCTTCGCCTACTCGAATGGAGGCAACATTTTTGGTTCGCGTTACGACATCGCCCTCTTTGATGGAATTGGCCTCTCCTAAAATAACGGCACCTACCATATGCTCTTCTAAGTTTAACGCCAATCCTTTTGATCCATTCGAAAAAGATAGCAACTCTCCTGCTTGTGCATGTAAAAGACCGTAGATGCGGACTACACCATCACCAGATTGAACGACTATACCTGTTTCTGCTAGTTCAGCTTCTGTTTTAAAATTGGCTAGTTGTGCTTTGAGTATTCCAGTAACCGCATCTGTATTTATTTGTGCCATTGGTTCAATTATATAATTTTGTCTGCTCCATAGCCTATGGTTGCATTTAACTAGGCCGTCTATACTATAAGGCTATCCCAAACGGCTTTGTAGGGTATGTAGCGCGTGCTGTATACTTCTGTCTAATTTTAGTGTGCCCATTTGAAGAATGTAGCCTCCAATAATAGAGGGATCAATTTGTTGTTTCATGACTACTTCTTTACAAGATACCCATTTTTTAACCTCTTCTGTCAATTGTTTGATCAAAGTTTCTGGTAAAGCCGTGGCAGTTGTTAAAAGGGCAGATTGAATACCCCTATAGCTACGATAGGCTACCCAAAAAGCAGTTAAAATTTCTTTTAGTAAACCAATTTGATTTTGATCAATGATTATTTCAAGGAACCTCCATAGCATAGGACTAAGGGGCTGCGTACAAATTTTTTCAAGTAGTTTCCGTTTACAATAACGGGGTATAGTAGGATTATTGAGCAATCCATCTAGTAAAGGATAGTCCCTAAACTGATTTTGCAAAAAAGAAAGGTCATTATGTATACTTGTGAGTATGTTACCTTGAATAGCTTGGGCTAAAAACAGGCTAGCATATCGTGTTGCTATCTTCTTTTTTTTTAACATAGATCAGGGTTTGTATGCATTAGGCAGTTCATTTGCCATGAGCCGTTCTATTAGCGCCCATTGGGATGGATCTTGACTTAATTCTTTGACCAATAATTTTTCAGTAATTTGAACGACTAGTGATCCAACATTGGCTTTAACGGCTTCAAGGGCACGTTCTTCTTCTCTAGTTATGGCTACTTTAGCTTCTGCCAATAAACGTTCTTTTACGACTAAAGCTTCTTGATGTGCTTGGTCAATAATGGCCTGTTGGGTAACCAGCGCTTCACCAAGAATACGTGCACGTTCTAGACGCGCTTCTTCCATAAGCTTGGCTCGGTCTTCCTCTAGTTGCTTGATTAATACTTTTGCTTCAGTGATTTTATATACTGCATGGGCCACTGCATCTTCTCGTGCTTTTAGGATTTCTAAAATAGGCCTCCAGGCAAATTTAGATAAGACCAAAAGCACAACTAAAAAGGTTATGGTTTGCCAAAATATAATACCAAAATCTGGCGTTATTAAAGTCATAAAAGCTATAGTTGTAAGAAATATAGAGTAGCCAAGTTGGCTAACCCCATACTATTTTGTAGCGATCAAAAGACAAATTAGTACGCCAAATAGAGCAACTCCTTCAATAAGTGCACAAGCAATAATCATGGCAGTTTGAATCTTTCCACTCATCTCTGGCTGTCTGCTTATAGCTTCCATCGCAGCGGCTCCAATCTTACCAATCCCAATGCCTGCACCTAAGGCAATAATACCTGCACCAATACCCGCACTAAATACATCTAATAAAACCAACATAAAAATTTCTGTTTAATTGTTAAAAAGAGGATAGGTAAATATATAAAATATTAAGCAATACAACCCTATTAATGGTTGCCTTCATCAACAGCTTGCCCCAGGTAAATGGCAGAAAGCAGTGTAAAAACATAGGCTTGTAAAAATGCAACGAGCAATTTTAGCAAAAACATAAAAACTCCAAAAGGAACACTGACCATCAAGCCGATGGATATACTTTTCATGGTAAAAACAAGTCCTATAATACTTAATAAAATAATGTGACCTGCTGTAATGTTGGCGAATAACCGAACCATAAGGGAAAAAAACTTGGTTAAAATCCCCAATATTTCTACTGTGATCATAATAGGCAACAACCAATTTGGTACCCCTTCTGGCTTAAATATATGACGCCAATAGGATTTGTTACCGTTGAAAATAGTAATAAGCATAGTAAAAGCAGCCAGCACCAAGGTGACTGAAATGCTTCCTGTTACATTGGCACCACCTGGCAATAGCCCCAAAAGATTATTAAGCCATATAAAGCAAAAAATAGTTAATAGATAAGGTAAAAATCTTCTACAGTGTTGCGGGCCTATGTTAGGCATAGCTATTTCATTTTTTATAAAAGATATAATTAAATCTATACAAGCCAACCATCCTTTAGGTGGAGCAAGTGGGGCCCTCCGATACTTGTTTGCTATCCATAGCAGTCCGCTTATTAGGAGTATCATACTTAAAAACATAGCTGCTATGTTTTTTGTGATGGACAGATCTAAGACAGATCGGCTCGGATCTAGCGCATGAATTTTTTGATTCGAAAGAACGTAACCACGGAATGGGATAGATTGGTGGTTTTTACCATAAAAATGGGCAGAAGAGAAACATTCTATACCTTTATCTGAAGAATACAGTATAACGGGTAGATATAGTTCAATATGTTTACCAGTAATAGTGGCAAAATGCCAACTATGGGCATCTATAACATGCTCTATAACTGGATTTTCAGCTTGTGACGGTGTGGCATGGCCACTAAAAGATGGCCAAGATAGGATAAAAACCAATAGGTATTTTAGCCAAACAACTTTTTTTAATGGCATCTGCTCCTTGAGGATGGAATGGAATAGACTAGATAATTTATACTGTAACATAAGCAATTGGGGCTTAAAAATAAATATTTATCCATACTAAGGTACACAGTTATAAGGAATTTTTCAAAAAATGCTATGTACCGATCTATTTAGCTTTAGTATACTATTTTAAATATATAGACCAGTTGCATTAATCAAAAAAAGACCAATGGATACCAATGTCTGCTGCTTTTTTAAGTCCAGGATAAAATGGTGTGGCAAAATAGGCAGATGGCTTATTCATAAAATCGTTGATAAAGCTGTATTTCACAGAAATTTTTAAGTTATTAATACGGATATTGTAAAATAGGTCTATAATTGGGCGCCCTTGTGTAGGAAACTGGTTTTGGCGGTAAAATTGTTGTGCGATTAGATCGTATCCATCTCCATAGTAAAGCTCTTTAAAATGTACATTGACACCTGTTTCTATATCCATCTTTTTATCGTAGGGCTGGTTTGCATAATAATAACGACCTGTATACATATAAGGAGGTATATAACCTTTAAAAAACTTTTTCCCCTGGCTGATATCCCATTGTATGGTAATATTGTGGTCAAAATGAAAGTATGAAAAGAAACGAAACTTTAAGTTTCCCTCTAAAGAAAAGAGATAAATAGGAGTAGTGGCCTGTATTGGCTCCGATATACAATGGTCGGCTCTATCTGGTAATATGGCCTTCTGATAGCAAATATAGTTGTTTAGCTTTTTAAGCGATAAAATAGGATGAATGGTTATATGGGGCCATTTATACCATACTGCTCCATCTATTGCTTGTGCAGATGGCGCTACAAAATCCTTGTTCCATAACCTGTGTCTGCTATAACCATAGGATACTATATATGGCACTTTATGCTTAATGGTATGACAGGAAACTTTAAAAAATTTATCTTGGTAAGCTATGTTTAATTTATGATAACCTCCTTTTTCTAATAGATAAGCGCCATCTACATAAAGCCTACGATGGTTGGTAAAGTGCAACCGTGTATTAGCCCCTACATAGTGCTCTTTTACTGCTTTTTTGTCCTTTAAAGAACGGTCGTATGTTTTTGCATCAGGCGTAAAGAAATTATATTCTAGATCAATGGATTCGATTTTATAATGTACTGCATAAAATAGATTAGGGCACTCTATATCTCCTTTAATGCCTATTTCATTGCCACAGGATTGCATGGCTACACGGTGTTCTTCTTTGTCATTTTTATCATCTTCATACACTTCTTCGGAGATAAAATCGAGTAGTATTTTGTCTAAATTTTTAATGGTACATAGATTGTTTATACGTTTATAGTTCAACTCATGGTATAGTTGTAATGGTTTACTGAACTCGTAATGATGATAGAGGTAAAAATTACGTCTAAGATCTTTATGCATTACTTTTTTATCTATTTTGTTTTGCATATATGCCTCTTGTAACAAAGGTAAAGAAGATGCATACCGTTTACTTGGATTTTTTTCATCAAACTCAAATTGGGCTTTTTCATTCTTGCTTGAACGTACGCCACCCGTTTCTTTGGTCAGATACTGCTTATTCGATCCACTCATAAATAGATGATAGCACTCATCTGAACTTTTTATATGGGTAAAAATATCAAAATGGGGGAACCCATTAATGATTTTATCATCTTTGCTGTGGGGCCATTCTTTTTCTGTCATAGCACCATGCAAATGGATGCCTATATGGCAGTTTTTAAGGAGCCGTTGGGTATAACAGCCATCAAAGAAGAAACTACCTAAGTTGGCCAGTACAACATTAAAATAGGCATATGCTTTGGCAGTATAGTAGTAACGTATGTCTTGAGGTGGTTGAAAGTAAAAGTCATAGACCGAAAGGCCATAGGTCGCACCTATATGCTGGGGTAACTTGTAAAATAAATGTTGAGCCGCCGTCCAATGATTACCAAGATCTTGAAAATTATAGTGATAACGTTCTGCAACTGTAAAATGGTCCATCTTAGTCACCGATCGGTCGATGCGATGATACTTTCTGTAATTTTGTTTTATGGCACGTGGTGTTATAAAAAAAGTAGTACTTGCGTCCACTTTTTCTTCTTGCGTTTTTTCAAAGATCTCTTCTGCCTTTTCGTTTCCATACGCATTAAATGATAGGATAACTACCAAAAGGCATAGATTATACCGCCACCCAATCCAAAGATTTGCCATATTAATATTTTTAATACTGAAGTTACAAATATAATAACTTGTGTGTAGCTACCATGGTAAAATAAATCAGAAAATTACAGGTAATGTCAATCTGCTTAAAGCGGATAACTACTATAGTGGATATAGTGGTCTGAAAAATTAGGACAGAAAAATATTAATTTTATTTCTGAATACCCTGAATTCCAATTTATTTTTATTCGTTCTACCTGGTCTAACTTGTTATGTTATATAAATTTTTATATAATACTATTATAGCAAATAAATATAGTTATTCGTTTATCGATCAAATTAGTTATTGGTTTTCTATAATAGGATTTTTTACGTAAAAATTTCAATCGTTTATCAAAGGAAATAACTAAAGAACCTTTCTATCTTTAGATATAATCATATATAGGATACAATAAATGCTATAATATAATTTTATATCTGATAATAAGCTATAAAATAAATAAACCAACGTAATCATGTATACCAAATATATTTCGCCTCCTCAGTATGCCAAGTTAATAAGCCTAAGAATGGTAATACTTTTATGTTTTGCTATTGCTCTGTTCAGCTTAGGTAATCGATGTAGTACTAGTAGGGTAAAGTTTGAACACAGTACCAGAAAAGATAATCCGTCCAAAAAACTTAATAGTGGGTCTACTTTAGACCAACAAAAGGATATTACTCTTTGTCAAGATAACAAAAAAATACAAGATTTAGTAGAAAAAGAAACCCACATTAATGTAAAGAAAAATAAAAAATATTTCAATATTTCTATTGAAAATGAAGAAAATCAATATTTATTGAAAGAAACAAATCTTGATAATGTGAATAAAAAAAGGGAAGATTACTCTATTCCTATTCAGAATGTATCAATTACTCAAGATTTATCGCAAAAATCAATTCATGATAATGTGAATCAAGCACACAAAAATCACTCTATTCCTATTGAAAATAAAGAAAAACCCCAAAATTTATCGGACAAAGAAATGATACCTATTTCGTGTGATGCTTCAATTGAAAGGCATGATAAGAATGTAGAAGCATTACAAAAAAAATCTATTCATGTAGATAAACAAGATACTTCAATAAATAAGGGTGGAATTACTGATCTGCATAAAGCAGTTAAAAAGGATGACATAAAAACTGTAAAACGTTTACTACAAGCAGGTGTTAAGGTGGACGAACAAGATCAAAACGGCTATACTGCTCTTCATATAGCAGCTGAATGTAAAAAAGAACAAATTGTCAATTTGTTAATAAAAAACAGATGCGCTAAGTTGAATTTAAAAACTAACTTTGGCTATACTCCTCTTTATTTATCATCTTTATTTAACCACAACAACATTGTTGCATTATTAATAAAACAAGGAGCTAGCATAGATGAACGTGATGAAAAAGGACGAACGCCTCTTCATATAGTCATTTCAAATAAGAATAAAAAAATTTCCAGTTTAAATAATGATAACACAATTTCCAAATTACTAATAAATAAAGGTGCTGATGTAAAGGCACGTGATAACAACAAATCCACGCCTCTTCATTACGCAATTTTATTTGAAAATCAGGAAATATTAAAACTATTGATAAATAAAGGTGCTGATGTAAATGCAAAAAATAAAAAAGGAGAAACGCCTATTCATTACGCAGTTTTATGTAAAGATCAGGAAATATTAAAACTATTGATAAATAAAGGTGCTGATGTAAATGCAAAAAATAAAAAAGGAGAAACGCCTATTCATATAGCAATATCAAATAAGAATACAGCAATTTCTGAATTGCTAATAAACGCAAATGCCAGTATAAATTTGAAAAGTAGACAAGAAGCTACTCCTCTTCATTACGCAGTTTATTACAACAATTTAGAGATTGTACAATTATTAATAAGCAACAAATCTGATATAAATGCAAAAGATAAAAACGAAGCTACTTCTCTTCATTACGCAGCGCAAAAAGGTTATCCAGCAATAGTTAAAGAGTTACTTTCACATCCAGATGTTTTGGTTAATGAAAAAAATATACTTGGATATACCCCTATTAATCTAGCTAAAGATAAAGAATGCATTATTCTTTTAAAGGAAGCTATACTGAAAGGTTGAATTGTGTTAAAGCTTGTTCTTCTATATTTAAACCATCAATATGGATTTTTTATCCATGACAAATTAAGTAAATAAATACAGAGTTCATATTACTCTACTAAGCGCTTCTTGTAACACATCTGTTACAACCATTGTATCCATACTATTGGATAATTTATAAGGAAATATAGTCCTGCTATGCCAGTCTATAATAGTTGTAAAACGCAAATATACCCCCCTTCAATAGTTAAACAGAGACAAAAATATTTATGATTTGAATGGACATATGGAGGTAAATCATTTTTGCATTCGCATTTCGTTCTACATAATAATAAGCCTGCATCAATTGTGTTATAATTGCTTTTAATTGGTTTATCGTCACACTAAGGCCAAATTTCTTGATAAACATTTCCTCAGCAGGTAACCCTATTTGAAAAAGTGAATGATTCAATTTTCCCAATAAGGTAGCCCTACTCATCTGTAGTGCGTAAGTAAAAAAATTCTTTTGTGATTCAATAGATAGTTTATAAAATACTTCAGATTGGGCAACCAATTTAATCAAATTACCACTATAGCAACAACGTATCCACTGACTAAAATAGTCAAAGTTTTCTCCAACACTTTGCTCGATCCATTGAAAAGCTTTAGATAAATTCCCTTGAGCCAGAAATGCTATTTCTTTACATCGATGGCTATCTAAATCACTATAGATATTGCGCAACACTTGCTCAATGGCTTCTTCGGAAAAAGGAGGAATAGCATGCTGTTGAGCACGTGATCTAATGGTCGGTAATATTTTTTCACTATTGGAACCAACCAATAAAAAAATAGTAGATGGAGGTGGCTCTTCTAAGGTTTTTAATAGTGCATTAGCTGCTGTATGATGGAGATATTCTGGTAGCCATATGCAGACAACTTTATACGGCCCCATAAAAGGTTTTAAGCTAAGTTGTTGAATAATTTTACCAACCTCTTTTTTACTAATTTGACATTGTTTACGATCGAAGTGCATAGCACTAATCCACTCTTCTAAGGTCAAAAAAGGATTTTTTTTAAGCAAAGTACGGAATGTCTCTAGATAATTTTTATCTGATTGTAGGTCAACAACTGCACTACTAGTTTTTTTAGGAAAAACTAGCAGCAAATCGGGATGGGTCAATTTTTCCATGCTAGCACACGAAAAACAACTGCCACAAGCATCTGTTTGCTTAGGGGAACTGCAATTTAAATAAGTAGCAAAGGCTAATGCTAAAGCAAGATTTGCAGAACCAGTAGGACCTATAAAAAGCTGCGCATGTGCTACCTTATCCGTAACAGCTACTCTTATTAAACCATTTTTAAAAGCATAGTGGTCAGGTATTTTGGCAAATTGCATATCAAATAATAGATTTAAACCTTTGCTACTTGAACACCTAGTCTATTCCTAGTTTTAGCAGTACCATACAACAAGGTGACCATATAGCAAGAAACTTTTATGTATGCTGGATGACTTTCTGCTTGATTGAAAAGCATAAAAAATTAAATACTGATGCAAAAAATTGATCTAACAGATAGGGTTAAAACGAGAAACATCAAAAAAAATTTGACACAACCACTAACCGATTCCTTGGATTGCGACCATTGACTAAACTTAATACTAAATTATACTTATTGGTTAGAAGAAAAAATAAATTTTATAGATTATTAGCCTATTTAAATAGTAGCATTTTTCTTTTTGTACTTTTGATTGAAACGCTCAATCCTACCTGCTGTATCTACAAAAATTTTCTTACCTGTATAAAAAGGATGGGAAACATAACTAACTTCTACTTTAAACAAAGGATATGTTTTTTTATCTTCCCACTCAATAGTTTCTGATGTATGTATAGTAGAACGGGTCATAAACTTAGCACCACTAGAAGTGTCTAAAAAAACAACTGGCCTATATTCCGGATGAATGTCTTTTTTCATAAGTATATTAAATAAATAGTATAATTGATTAGATAAAACTATGCCCCAAATCTAGGAAAATTTATTCATTATCTCTACGTTTCTTTGGCTAAAAAATAGTACTTTATCTCTTCAATCTTTTGATTAATCGTTCTTGTATAAAAGAGCTAGTGATCCAATGTTATTGATGCACCGCTTCGTATTCTTCTTCCTCCCACCACAAATTGGTCACATAATACTTAATCATACTATCTTCTCCATAATCACGTTGGGTTTTTATTTGTAAAGTGTAGTTAAAAGTATCTCCAGCCCAGCGAAACTTAATTTTATTTCTAAAACTTCCATAATAGGCCTTTATGCTATTAACCTTATTGCTGGAATCTCCAAATGTGCTGAGTGCTATAGCATGACTCATAGCATATAAACCACGTCCTTTTTTACCAATTTTAGCAATAACTTCAAATGCATGGCATGCATTTAATGGAGGTGTAATATTATACCAACTGCCATCCCCAGGGACTTCACCAGAAGCATATGCACCCCTACGCCCATGCATACTGACGTTACCATTTACAGTTAATTTCTCTGATGGATTGGTAGTGCCTATACCAACATGGCCATTAGACTGGACAAGGAATCTACTCTCTCCTTCTTTATCCACAAGATTAAACCCAAAGGATGGACCATTTTTAGGATATTGTTCAATACTCCAGGTAGGTTTAAAATCATTTAAGCTATTAAAAAATGTTATCAACTTAGCGGAACTACCTTTAGGAGATAAACTCAAGCCATAATCTTGAGAAAGAATTCTATCATCTTGTTTATGGAACATGGAATCTATCAAATCTTCAAAATCACGTTGGCTAGGAATAGATCCCTTTTCAAAGCTTTTCTTTAGTTCTTCTCTACTAGTGATGGCCATGATCGGTTTTAATATATTTTTTAGTGATTAAACAGTATTGTTCTAAGCTTGGTATAGGGCTACCTTGATCTATAGATGGCAAGGGTTCTGCTTCTTTAGGCACCTGCCATGGACCTACTATAAAATCTTCAGCAATAGCCATATCACCTACGCTACCGTGACGCAACTTCAGAGCAGTATCAAATGTATCCACGACAGCTATTTTATGTTTTTTTGAAGAAACCATAACAGACCATGGATGGCTTGCAAATAAATGGCTATCATAGGTTGTTATCTTATCTAATTTTAAGTCTGGAGGTTTACCAGCATACTTTAATATAGAAAAATTTCCTATGCCTTCTACATAATAACGGTTATTAATGAAGTCTATAATTTTAGAAGTAGGTATACTACCACCCAACTGGACATCTTCTGATGGGTTCAATACCCATGGAGAAAAAAAGTTATACAAATCTTGGTGTAGTAAATTTAAAAATAATCCTTTTTCATAATCAGGTTTAAATTTAACTGTAACATTAACCTTCACATCCTCATAAGTAGGATTTACTACTTCATACTTTATAAATGGAGCACTTACACTTTGAATATATGTTTTAATTTCAGCTAATAGCTGCCTACTGACCATAGGCATACCCACACTAAGATCTGTTTTAGCCATCACTACAATGGTTATATGACCAGGTTTTACCATATTATTCCTGTTTTTTGAGGTATGGTTGATACACTTTACTCTGAAAATTTCTGGAAATTTTTCAAGGATCATGCGCTCATAATCCCAGACCGATATAGCCCTATTTTTATGCCTTAACCGCTCACTAACCCGTCTATATAAAGCTTGATGATTTTCAAACTGTCTTCCTCCAAAGGTTGGACAAGGTTGTAGGACCAATTCAATACCCTCTATAGGGTTTTTAAGTGCTTGAATCGCTTTCTCGGGTAGTACTGGAGCAGAAAAAACACCATTCTTATCCATAAGTCTTGATACAGGAGCAGCTTGTATATAAACGCCTACTATAGTGGGTAGGACGCCAATATCATTGATAAATTCTGCTTTAAACCAAGTTAACCCTGGCTTCATGCAGGTATTATTTTTATTGAGCTCATTGGGCAATTTAGATAAATCAAAGATCATAATACCAGACTTGGATAACCCATTGGTGCCATCTACAACAATCGCTTCCTCAAAGGGTTCCCAAATATTATCATATAAGTAAAACCATTTGGGTCTTGAGGTTTCTTGATCTGAACTATTTTCAGAAATGGCTATATGCATGGATAAATTTGTACCATTTAGATCTTCTATGCCAAAAGCTATAAATCGCTCTGGTATCAATGGCAATAATGTAACTGGTGCCAGCAACTTACTGGGAAATAGCTTTAAATAGCCAAAAGAAGCAATACGGAAAAAACTGTTTAGATACTTTTCTTCCTCTTCTCCAGGAGGAGAAGTCAATACAATTGACTCCTCTGCTTCATAATCTACGGTAATGGCCTTGATACGGGGTGTATAAGGTTCATTCAAAATAATGGCATCTTCTTCTTGCTTTTTCTGAACATTTTTAACGAGTACACTACTCATCAAATTGGGATAGATAGCATGACCAAAAGCTTGTTCAGGTGTATATAATTGTAATTTTAAGAAGCCGGCTGCTGTTTTAGGACCATAAACAGAAACCTCTAATGGCGTATTTGTTTTAGTGATTCGTAATGCAGCTACATCAATTTCACTAATGGTTCTAAGATCATCTAACCGCTCGCTACCTTTATTGGTTTTAGCAATTTGAAAAAGAGATACCCGTTGCCTATTTTGAACATAAGATGGATTCCAATGCTGATGATTTAAGTAAGAAATAGTGACTTTAAAGTCATCATTGTTCACTTTAGTAGGATAAGCATCATAATAACTCTTAAACCCTCCTTCTATAGTAGGCAGACTATCCCATTTGATATGTATTTTCAAATCAGTCAAATTTTTAGAAAAAACTTCGCCACTGCCTATATAAAAACTACTGTCTAATTTGGCTAAGGGGCCAAAAGGTTCAAAAATTTGACTATTATCAATAATACCTAATTGATTCTGAAGAATTAATCCACGATACCCCTGCACACTAACTTTTAAATCTATTCTTTCCAGTACCAATCCACTTAAAAGATATAAACCAGTAAGTGAGGCCCCATCACGTATACCAATAGATAAAGTAGGGGTCCCAGGATTAACTATACCACCTTTATATCCGGTAGGCAATGCTTCAACTGGTGGTACTTCTGTATTGAGCAATAATGTCATATCTAGACAACAGGTATCATGGATAAACCGTATTGTTATAAATTCTTTTGGTATATCCAACCATCCATCTTTAGTGGTCACTTGTAATCTTAACATAGTGTGAAAGATATCTGACAATTGTTTTAACAATACTTCATTATCTATTTCTTTATTTGGATTCCGCTTGATTAATACCTGAAAAGACTCAAAGTTAAATTTCCATTTTATATAAATGGTACGGATGCCTTCAGCAAGGTACAATAAAGGGGAAGCAACCAATAAAGCCAAGTGTTGGTTGGTTTGCTTTTGGGCTATTTTATTGTCTTTTAAGGTAGGGAATAATTGAAAGGGAAGGGTCTGCAATAGTTCGTTATTATAAGTAGCAGCAGATAACTCAATGGTTTGATATCCCTCTTGATCAACTTTTTTAGTAGTAAATAGGGTATTAATCTCAGAGATTTTAGCCTTATTGACGGTTATATTCCTTTTTGTTTCAAACAAAATATCTTCACCATTAACTGGATTTTTTGCAACCAAAAGGCTGCCTTCTGGTACAAAAGCAAAAGAATGGTTGGGACTAAGCACAAAATGGACATAAGCCTGGTCCGGAATAGAAGGATTATTATTAAATTTTAATACATGCCTATAGTAGTGATCTAAGGTCCTTTGTGGAATATAATTAAGATGTGCATCTGCATACTCTAGCAGCTGTAAAAAAGCTATCAAAAGTGCCATATGTGGCTCTTTGTTTTTAGAAGAGAGGGTGTCAAAATAATCGCTAGCAGATAACGCTTTTAAGGTATAAATGGTATTAAAAACTGCATCAAAAAAATCGTCAAAAGTATCGATAACTTGATCATCATTAAGCTGTGTACCCCTTAGTTCATCATAAAGCAAATCGGATTTTAATTGCCATAAAGAAGTATGATCACACTTTTTATAAAGAAAAGTAGAAAAGTTTATAAAAGATTGAATAGAACTGGTTTTATGATGCTGTTGGATTAACCCATATATTTTAGTAATATGGACATTGATTTCTTCATCTATAATGGTAGCTAGTTTGACGCGAACCACATCTTCATTGGATAGGTTTTTATACCAATAATCTAATAATATAATCAGCTCTTGCGCCACAGACAATATGGTTTCTATAGACTTTTTATCTGAAATGCCTCTATGCATGCGCCGTAGTGTTAAAAAATCTTCATGAATACGTTTTTTTAATCGATCAATATTGGTATGTAAAATTAGAGAACGTACAACCGTATCATCCTGCTCTAGAAATCTTCGCCAGATATTTTGATCTATTCGTTGATCATTGTTGTCGTAGTAGGCCAATAAATCTGTATACAGATACAGAAAGCGAAGGTGATCACTAAGTTGTCTGTCACTAATCAATAGATCGTTTTCTACTAATTGAGGAAGTAATCGTTCAGCATGGCAGGTGCCTCTTCTGGCAAATAAAATATTAAGCTTCTTTTGAATATTCATTTATTTAAACTATGATCTTTTTCCAAAAATTAAGATATTGGGTTAAAAGTAAGGGAAGGGTCTAGACAATCGCCCTGCTTTCACATTAATCTAATCTAAAAAGCACTTATAAAAAAGTAATTAAGCTGAAAATTTATGCACTTCTTATCTTATATACTGAGCATAGTTGCTTGTATAACAACAAATTTTAAATGGAATCATTCTATTGGCCTTTGCCACAAAGGAGAAATGGTCGTACAAACCTTCTGCAATATAGCATCAGACACTACAAATGAGCAAGATATGCCTGCTGATTCTTTAGATGAAATACTCAAAAAAGAGACCCATTCTGGTGGTGCGATTCAAAACATATTAGGTGGGTTGGCACTCTGTTACAATGTTTTAACCAATCTTCTTTTATACCCAATTTTTTCTTTTTTACTATTATTATTGTCGCTAGGGGCTATTGTACTGGGTGGACTTTGGATAAAAAAAATAAAAAATGAAAAATCAATTTCGACAAGATGGATCCTATCTACTTTTTTGTATTTACTTTTCTATCTAGATCTATTTTTAGTGGTCTACCAGAAAAAGAAAATTCTTCTTTTAATGCTAGAATTAGAAAAGGATCTTTTTTTAATAAGTGCGGCTGGATGTATAGGTTATGTAGTCGGTAAGTTCTTTTCTAGTAAGTTTTTTGAAGAAAAAGAGCTGCCCTAAATCCCAAAAGAGTCTATTGCATTTGCTCTAAAAAAATATTATTATTGTTTGTTATTTGAATTTAAAAACTAGTAAACATATTAGCTACTTTTCTAAGTATTTCTTTTGCCGATATTTAAGTCTTTTCCATTCTACTACCATTCCTGACCTTACAAAGGAAAATTTAAGATCAGGGCAAGGGAAAATCAAAAATAGAGGCGACGGAAAATGTATGCTCCATCATTCAGGTCATGGTTAAAGAGGATGGTAGGGCCTAAGTTTTTACACAATTTTTTCAAGATGTTCACCACTTAACATTATGTCACTTGATTTTTTATTGGTTGCATTGGCGATATTTTTGCTATGTACATTCTTGGTTTCTTTGTGTACTTTAAATAGAAACAAAAGAGTTACCAACTTTGTAGAACATGCTATTGGCCATAAACAATTTTCTACACTTACTATAGTAGCTACTATAGCAGGTGTCCATTGTACAGGCCCATTATTACAGCATAGTATAGTAGAGGCTCCTCGTATAGGTCTATTCTATATAGCATATAGAATAGGTCTTACGCTTTTTCCTTTATTATTTTTAAGCTGGTTATCAGGATATATGAACAAGTTTATGGATAATCTATCGATGCCAGAAACGATGGCTACTGCATATGGTAGGTGTGGAAGATTGATTACTGCTTTATTTGAGGTGGCTAATGCGATGATTATTATTTCATTACAAATTCATGTTATGTATAATACAGTGAGCCGATTGCTCCTTTCAGCTAGTCCACTGGTGGTTACTATAGTAATCACTATAGGCATGGTTGTTTATACAACATATGGTGGTGCGCGTGCTATTGCGTTGACAGCTCTATGGCAATGCACTGTTTTTGCTATACTTCTTATTGTACTAGCTTGGCTAGTTTTTAAGCAAGCAGATAAACCAATTATTGCAATGATTGATTTTTTACAAGATCAAAAACAATTCGAACTACATAACCTTATGCCCTCTGACAATAACGTAAAAAGCATATTGCGATACCTTGCTATTATTTTTGGTCCTATAAGTCCATATCTTGTCCATAATGTATATATAGCTTCTAGCCCAACTCAGTCAAGAAAAGCATTCTTATATGCAGGTATTTTTTGTACTGCTATTGTAGCATCTATGCTAGGAGTAGGTTTGTGTATTTTTGTCCGGTTTCCCAATATAGCTTCTAAAGATATTTGGGATTATTTTCTTACCCATTCTTCTCCTCACTTACAAGGAATGGTCTGTTTGATTATATTAGCTTGCGCTATGTCTACAGTTGATTCTAGATTACATGTAGCGAGTATTATGCTTGCCTATGATATACCGAACAGTATACCTTTTTTAAAAAGATTTGTTTACACCCGCCAACTTCTAGCCACACGTCTAGCGCTGTTTGTGGTGGCATTAGTTGCTTTATTACTCTCTTTTTATTCTTTGTCTATACTACGAAGAATCCTTGCATGGTATGGTCGTTTTTATGTACCCATACTAATGGCTCCATTTATTTTAGTTGTTTTAAATTTCCGTACTACTTTTTCTGTTGCCTTAATAGGAATGTTTACCGGCTTACTATCTGTTTTTGCTTGGCGCAAATGGATATTTCCTATACTTCATACAGATAGTAGCCTCGTTCCTTGTATGTTAATGAATGGCTTAGCTATGATCGTGGCACACTACTTAAGAAACAGACAAAAAAAGATAACACCCTCTAAAAAAATCTTAAATTGATTTAGCCTATCATTAACAAGGGAACAGACCCTATAGAAGAAGCACGAATAGAATATAAGCTAGGTATTTTTTATATTAAAGAAAATAAGATCTCCAATCTTCAGTTTTGAGCTTTTGTATTAATTTTTAACTTTTATGAAAGAAAAATATTGTAGTAACTATTTCAGAATTATCTTACCAATGGGCATAGTTTGTTCCTTGATTATAGCTTGTAGTAGGGTAAGTGAGCAATATGCTATAGATGATTATAGCGATAATCCTAATAAAAAAGATTGCCTAAATCCTAATACATCGTTTACAAACAGTGCTATAGAAAAAGGGACAAATAAGGACCAAATAGATCAAAAGCTATTTAGTCTCGAGACACAACTTCTTAATAAGATCAAAAATATTGGACAAGGAGAAAATAATATAGATATCAATAGCGTACAAAGCGTACAAGGTATATTACAAAGTAGCTTCACAACATTTTATAGTATAATACATCTTAAAGATTTTTGTTATAAAAATGAGATTTTACATAAATTAGCAAGCGTAAAAGGAAATAATCAAGATACAGCAACAGCTATTATAAAATTATTATTGGATAAGCTAGGACCTACCTTTTTTATAGGCATATCTTTTAAAAAAATAGAAAGATATAAACATTTTACGGTTTCTAAATCTCAGTCTAATATAATACCAAAGATAAAAAACAATATTTTTTGGGAACAAAGTCAAATTAATAGATTCCTAAAATCTCGATACCCTTTAAAGTCTATTACTAATCTGCTTTTACAAAAAAATAATTCGGGTAAAACACCTCTATGTATAGCAGCAGAATCAAGGAACTTAAAAGCATTCACGCATTTGTTAGAGGCAACCCATATTTGGGTTGGACTGTATCCTGAAGACCACATAGATAAGAAAAGAAAGGATTTGTTAGGCATACTACATACTACTGATCAGATAGATATTTTAGTCGATGAGTTATACAAGTACGCATCGCATTACCCGTTTTTCGGTTCACAAGGTCTATGTTGTACATATCCTAACTGTTTATGTACTTACGAAGAAGGATTAAATTTAATAAATAATGTGCTTAAGGATGTCTTCTTATCTAAGGAAGCAATAAAAAAAATTCGCGACCTAGGTAAGACATTAAAGAGAAATTATAATATAAATTCTAGTAAAAATTCTAGTCCAGACAGTTTTGATAGTGGAGATACAGGCTACCAAAATTCCATCCAACAACCCATGCAAGAGAACATTCAAAAAAGACTTATAATCGGATACTAAAAAACAACTATCTACCCATTTCACTAAACCAATGACCGAATAATAACGCAAATGCAAGACAGAAATAAACAAAAGAGGAAACAAATATTATCTATGCGTTCTATTGTTTCAAGCCATATCTGCTAAACAGAATGACTTTGCAGTAATGCTTCTAGAGTATAGGCTTGATCTAAGCAATAGTTCCCTATTTGGGTTCGACATAACGCATAGAGGTACGCTCCAACGCCTAGCTTTTGTCCTAAATCATGGACAAGACTTCGTACGTAGGTCCCTTTGCTACAAACCAATTTAAAATCGACAAATGGTAGATTAAAGGCTGTCAGAAGAAAAGAATAAATGGTAATAGAACGGGGAGATAATATAGTTTCTTCCCCTCTTCTAGCCATTTTATAGGCTCTTTTCCCACCTATTTTAATAGCTGAATAGATGGGAGGTGTTTGTGTTATAGCCCCAACAAAAGTAGCCGCAGCAGCGATTACCATCTCTTCAGTGATGTGATCATAACTAGACAAGCTATTAAAAGGTGTTTCTAAATCCATAGATGGTGTAGTTTTACCCAGCACCATTTGACCAATATAAGTCTTATCTAGCCCTTGCAGGGTGGTAATTTTTTTAGTTTGCGTGCCACTACATAACAAAAGTAATCCTGTAGCTAGGGGATCCAAGGTACCCGCATGACCTATTTTTTTTATTTTTAATGCACAACGAATTTTTTTTACCACATCAAAGGAAGTCCATCCTAAAGGTTTATGAACCATAAAAATAGCGTCAGAAAGGTCATTTTGCAGTTTATCCATATTATTTTTACATTTTGAGACTAAACTTGGAAGATACAGCTAGCTAAATAAAAACTATCTCTTTAGATTTATAACAATATTGGGTACCATCGCGTCCCTCTACAACCAACTCCCCTGCTTTATTCACAGATAATATACACCCTTCCATCCATCCATTTGTGGTAGAAAAAGTATGAAATCCTGTTTTACGGTAGAGTCTTTTGACATACTTTTCCCAAAGTAAATTATCCATTCTATTTTGTAAATGAGCATAATAAATACCAAAAGCATCCATAATATGGGTTAACAATAACGCTCTATCAAAGCTTTTTCCTCTATGTATAGCTAAGGAAGTGCAATGAGCAGACTCAAAATGCAGTTGGTTAACGTTTAATCCAATACCAATGACCGCTGCCTTTATTTTATGGCCATCTCCTATATTGGTTTCAATTAATATACCACCTAATTTTTGATCTAAGTAATAAAGATCATTGGGCCATTTTATAGACATCCCCTCTGGCAAGTAGCCTACTAGTGTATCATAGATTGTCAAACTAGTAATAACATTCAAAGCAAATACCCCGTCTATTGTTAACCATTCCGGATATACAATAAAAGAAAAAAGAAGATTTTTTCCTGATTCTGAAATCCATTCACTACCACGCTGCCCTCTACCTTTATATTGATGATCTGCAATAAAAACCGTTCCTTCTGCTGCATGTAGTAGACAAGTTTGGGCTAGATCGTTGGTAGAAGCACAACTTTTGTAATAAAATGATGCCCTATCAAATAGGGCACTAGTCTGAATAGCACTATTGAAGGGGTCAAATAGATCATTCATAGAAATATGATTTACATCTATTACTTTTTATATACAACTTGTAGAAGGCAAGATGTAAGAGGATTGCTCAGCCTATTCTTCCCATTGCACAAAACTTGTCCGTTCGCGCTTGAACTAATTTTTCAATAGACTTACTGGACAGTTTTTCTAGATGCATTAGAATACTTTCTTTAATCAGCGCTGCTGCAGTTCGTAAATCTCTATGGGCCCCTCCTATTGGTTCTTTAATCAACCCATCTATCAAACGAAAATTAGCCATATCGTTAGCCGTTACTTGTAACATTTCTGCCGCTTGTTCTTTATAATCCCAACTTTTCCAAAGAATAGAGGAGCAAGATTCAGGTGTAATCACAGAATACCAAGCATGTTCTAACATAAGTACATAGTCCCCTATTGCAATGCCTAAGGCACCCCCTGATGCACCTTCTCCAATGACAATCGATATAATAGGCACACGTAACCCAAACATAGCTTGAATATTGGTAGCAATCGCTTCTGCTTGCCCACGCTCTTCTGCTTCCACTCCGGGATAGGCACCCGGTGTATCTATAAAGGTAATAATAGGTTTATTAAATTTTTCTGCCAAACGCATCAAACGAAGCGCTTTGCGGTATCCTTCTGGATTGGCCATGCCAAAATTACGCCATTGTCGCTCCTTCGTAGTTCTCCCCTTTTGGTGGCCAATAAACATCATAGTTTGCCCATTTATCGTACCAAAGCCACCAATGATTGCCTTATCATCCCCTACAAAACGATCTCCATGTAGTTCAAAAAAATTTTCTGTAATCTGCTGGATGTAATCAAGTGTATAAGGTCTATCTGGATGACGGGCCAACTGAACCCGTTGCCACCTGGTTAGATTTTGAAAAGTTTTCTTTTGTAATGCCTTGATATCATTGGCCAATTTAGCAATTGAGGCCATAAGCGCCGGTGCATTTTGCGCTTTAGCTGCTTCTTGCATCTTGATAAGCTTTTCTTCAAGTTTAACAATTGGTTTTTCGAAATCTAATAGCATAAAATGGATTTTTTAAACTTTATGGAGGACCTGTTATTTAATAATGAACAATAAAGAAATTTTCTGGTATAAATGCTATTTTGAATCAATAGGATCAGCATGTTTAGGCCCTATTTTCTTTACCCTATAAACAAATCTAATGCTTTTTTATCTTAACTTTTTAGTACACTATACAAGTGCGACAGAACCCTATAAGTTATCATAGTCTATACTGCTTTGTAAAAGTATATTGTTTCTATCATCCGTATTACTAGTAAATGGAATATTAGCATGCTCTTCTTGCATTTGCATACTGGACAGTGATTGAATTAAATTGGAAGCTAAATATGGGGTTTTAATGCAATTTGCGTATCGATTTGAATTGGAAATATCTAATGAGCCAACATTTATATTTTTTCTAACCACTTCTTGACTAGTCTCTTTAGACCAGATGTCTTTTAAAAAATTGTCCATTTCACGATGCTCTTTAAAAGCATTTTTTATTTTTTCTTTTGTACTTTCATCTATTGTATCTTTAAATGCTTCCGATAAGAATTTCACTACATTAACGTATTGATTTTTAGCCGCTATTAATAGTGCCGGCTCACTCTTCTTCTCATCAATATTATTGATATCTACTAGGAGCTTACCTTTTTCGTCTTGTACCAAAAGATTTTTAATGGTCTTAACGTTCGTTCCAGTTTTAATTGCATAATCAAATAATAATTGTAATACCTCTTTTTTTTTCGAAGCATCGTTAATAGTAAGGGCATATGTAATAGCTGTATTCCCACTATTATCTCTATAATTTAAACTTGGTTTCAATGTATTTTTTAACTCTAAAGATTGCTTTATTTTCTTTATATCTTTTACTTGTTGTATTTTAGTCAAAAAACTAATATTGATCTCAAAATGATCACAGTACTTCTGTTTATATCCAGTGCTTATACTGTTAACATTAATATTTGGATCATCCATTAAAAGATGAATTATCTTTTCATTAGCATTATTTTCTAATGCTAGTGCCAAGGGGGTTTCACCTTTATCATTCTCAGCATTGATATCAATATCTGTTGTATCTAAAAGATACTTAGCTACTTCAAAAAAGCAACCAGTTTTTGATACAAGATGCAAAAAAGTATCACCTTCTATACTTTTATACTTAATAGCTTTATCTTTGTCAATCTCTACATATGGCTCATTGTTATTATCTTTTATAAGAAGTTTTTCTAACATATCAGTGGCCATTTTTTGCTCTACCATATAGCTAAATAAAAGCTGCAATATACGTTTATTCTTTGCCTCAGTAACTAAATCAATAACTGTTTTTTGTGCTATTTCATCCTTGTAATAAAAACTTGGTAAAAATTCTTTCTTACCTTTCTTACCTTTCTTACCTTTCTTATCTTTGTCCAGTAATTGTTCTATTTTTTGGGTACTATTTTTATTTTCTGGTTGTATTGCCTCCTGTACAGCATCAAATAACTCCTTGTCAATTTTACGCTTTACTTTGTTAAATGCATCGAACTTTACTTTAATTTTTTCAAACAACTCACCAACCAAATCTTCATTTTTATAGTCAATACTCAAATTGGTATTTGGATTAGCAAATAGATAACGTAATGTTTCTTTATTTGTTTCTTTTTGTACTTTATTTTCTATAACTACACAATATAAAAGGGTAGTTCCATCTTTATACTGAATATTAGGATTAGCTCCATTTGTTAACAACAATTCAACAATCTTTGCATGGCCTCTTACTGATGCAACATACAAAGGAGTTCTTCCGTTATTATCCTGAATATTTACCTTAGCTCCATTTGTTAACAACAATTCAACAATCTTTGCATGACCTTTGTCTGATGCCACATACAAAGGAGTTTTTCCTTCCTCAGTCTGAATATTTGGATCAGCTCCATCTGTTAACAACAATTCAACAATCTTTGCATGGCCTCTTACTGATGCAGCATACAAAGGAGTTTCTCGGTCATTATCCTTAATATTGACATTAGCTCCATGTGTTAACAATAATTCAACGATCTTTTCCTTGCCTTCTTTTGATGCCGCATGCAAAGAAGTTTTTCTTCCTTGATACTGAATGTTAGGATTAGCTCCATGTGTTAATAACAATTCAACAATCTTTGCGTGGCCTCTTACTGATGCCGAATGCAAAGGAGCTATTCCGTTTTTATCCTGAATATTGATATTAGCTCCATGTGCTAACAACAATTCAGCAATCTTTTCATTGTCTTCTTTTAATGCCACATGCAAAGGAGCCTCTCCCATTGCAGTCCGAATATTAGGATTAGCATTATATTGTAACAAAAGCTCAACAATATTTTCGTGGCCTTTTTCTGATGCCACATACAAAGGAGTTTTTCCTTCTTTATCCTGAGCATCAGGATTAGCTCCACGGCTTAATAGAAATTTAACAAAATCTTTATCACCACATTCTATTGCTCCTATTAAAAAAGCTGCTATAGTTTCTTCTGAATAATTTTTAATATCATATTGCTGAAAGAGTTCTTTAGATTTTTTATATTCATTCTTCTTATTATGTGTACTTTTTAATAAGTCGTCAACTAACTCGTCAATACTATTTTCCCCATTATCTATATTATTTTTGTTAGATTTTCTTTGGGAGTTATGCTTTTTATAAACTGGATTTAAACCATTTTTAATCTTATTTTTCACTACAGATGTTGTGTTATCTACACCGAATTTTTGAGCAACATTACTACTTAATACAGTAAGAGGATTATATATTGCTTCAATTTTTACAATTGGTAAATCTGATGTAGCTGTTTTATACTGTTCCAAATAAACTTGCAATCTTTTACCCTCTTCAGAAAATCCTTTATCCTGTAATACATTTATAATTTCTCTAACATATTCTATACTTCCTTCTTTGTTTGCATCCAGCAAATATGTTTTTGTTAGTTCTACTATATCTTTATTTCCTGAATTTATTAGTTCTAATATCCTATTTTTCCATTCTTTAGGCGAAGAAGTCTTATTAGGTTCAATATCTATACTACTTATATTTTCGCTTATATTTTTTGGCTGTACTATATCTTGTATCCTAGTGAATATTTTTTTACTACCTTCTTTTTCTATAATCGTAACACATTTACGAGCACGCGTAATTTGAACAAACAGCTCATTCAACTGATGTCCATGTAAGTTACCTGAAGTATTAGAATTATTACTCTTTGTTTCTCTGTCTTTTGACCGTGAACGCTTAAACTCCATTTTATTACATAATTCACGAATATCGTTTGCTTCAATATTTATAATACTATTGCATATATTATTGTAATAGCTCTCGTTAGAGGATATAGGGTTATAAATCATAATGTGATCAAATTCTAGCCCTTTTGCTTCATGCACAGTTAATGCAACTACCGCTTTTGTACCTAATTTCTCACTACATAAATCTTTAAATTCCTTTTTATCTTGTTCGGTTGAACATAAAACAGCAAACTCTGCTGATGCAAAATTTGCGTTTTCTTCTATTACGGTTTTTATATCTACCTCTGAATAAGTAACAAACCTTATACTTCCAGTATTTCCAGGTATACTCTTTATAAAAAGGTGCTCTAAAGGAAGCGATTTATCTTCTACACCACAACAATAATTTTTCAGATGTAGTACGCGCTGAGCTAACTCTGTAACCTGTTCACTATTGCGATAATCTTCCTGGAGAAAATAAAAAATATTATTATGAACATAAATATGATTATTATCAGTAAGAAACTTATTCAATGAAGACATAGAGAAGCAGCCGGGGTATATTACTTGGTTTATATCACCACATAACATAAATTGATGCTTATTTTCTTCTTTTAAGCTTCCTAATATTAAATTTAATACACTGATAGAAAAATCTTGAACCTCATCTATAATAACTGCGCTGTAAATCTTTTTTAGGTTATTAATACATTTATGAGCATTAAGATTAATATCATAATATTTGTGATTTAATTCTACCCATTGCTTATATATTTCAAATAGTTGATATACTTCTTCTTTCATATTCTTAGGAAATACAGACTTCCTCGCTCCTAGGTTAATATATTCTTCTTTATTTAAGCAACGATCTGGATTAGATCCAGTGATAATATCAAATTCAATAAGTAGTAGATTTTCTTTATCTGTATTTTGCGTAAACAATTTATAACTTTGTCGATAGTTTAGTTTAATATGGTAGAGGAACAGCGAAAATATATTTTTATCAATCGGATTTTTACCGCTTATATTGCTATTTAGTTCTTCTCCTATATCTACTTTTCTAAGAAACTCATGAACAGATAGGAATTCTATTTCCTTATTTGATTCTTTATTGTCCTCACGACAATAATCATAGAATGATTCGCGTGACTTATCTATAAGATTTTTAGATCTAGTAATATATAGAATTTTGCCTTCAATGTTATCGTTGTCTTTTACCTTTCTAAGCCTCTCCAAGGCTACTAAGGTTTTTCCACTACCAGCAGATCCACTAACTACTAAAGGTAAATTATGACTAACTATCTCTTCTTGTTTTTTATTAAGCAATATTGGTTTTATACCGAACATACTTACCTTAGCACTGCTATTATCTGTATCAGTATACAACTCTTCTACATTCTCTATTTCTTCTATTTTTATACCTTCTTGTTGGCATTCTTCTACTATTTTTCGATTTTTTAAAAATTTTGATTTTTTATATTCATGATTTGGTAATACTTCTAAAATAACAAAAGCTTTTTTGCCATTACACTGCAATGAACTTTCTTTTTTATCACTGTATTTTACGTTTACGCTAATAAATAATACCCTACATGTATCATTCAGTCTAGCACTATAGTATTTACTTCCTTTTAATTGCTCTATTTTGAATCCTGAATGTGTGGTTCCTTGCTTCAATACATCAAGGAATGTATCGTATCTGTTTTTTAGGGTTAGACCGTCGTTTTCTAATAGAGTCAAGTCTAATTTATTATATTCATATATATTCTTATGCATACTGTAAAAGTCAAGATCTAATTTTATAGAAAATATAGGCGCTGTCGCATCTATACTTAATTTTTGTTAATTCTCCCCCTTGTCTTCAAATTTGGTTATTGTGAGTCTATACGTTTAGCAAAGTTCTAAAAAGTAGATGCGTGTTTTTTAGATCCGATTAATTGTCCTTTTTGAATGATTCTAATATTTTCTATTCCTGGTAATGTTAGCAGCATGAAAACTTTTAAACCTCCGCATGGATTTCATCCGTTTTTTTATAAACCTATGATCTTGTTAGAATCTATTATTCAAGTATTTGTTTTGAAATATTTGAATCTTGTGATCTTGATCTAGTTCTTTATTTAATGCATCAAGTGCAGATTTATTACTACCGCTTTTGTCAACTACCACTTTGGATGGACTGTTATTATATCTGATAGCCTTACAAAAAAAAATAAAGAGCTGCAGAATTATATCTACGTTCACTTAGAAAAAAATCAACTGTATCTCCATAATGATCTACTGCTCTATATAAATCAATTCACTTACCATTTATCTTAAAATAACTCACATCCATCCTCCAACTACTGACAAGTGGTCGTTTTCTTTTTTCTTAATTTCTAATCTAGGAGTGGAACAAACTTCAGAACCCATTTTTGTAAAGTAGAGTGATCAAAGTGAACCAAACCCAACATTAACCTGTTGTAGTAGTTCATTCCATTTTATACCTTCTAGTATTTAGGATTCAAATGATTCAGTTGTATTTAATTTTTCTAATGAATTTATATTAAATTTAGAGATATCCCCCCTACGCTCTCTAATGAACCGATTTTATTTAATACTAATGATGATAAAAATAAACGCCCTATTTCGTTTACTTTTTTATAATTAGAACGGGGTATCTTTGCACCAAATAAAAAATAATTTGCTAAAAACTATATTTGATCCAAATATTCTTTTCTTTATAAACCTAATTTTACTAAATTAATGTATATTTATACTTTGTATTTATATATTGTGCATTAAAAAGTGTTTTTTAGGTTGTTGGAACACTATCGCATATGGATAACCTAAGATACTCTTGTTATAGCTCCGCCCAAAAGTAAAGCATAAAACAGTTGAATACACTGTTAAGCTTGTCTTTAAGTAGTTTACATTACTTGTCATTAGAAAAAACTTAAATTACTAATTTGTAAAAATATACTCAATATGCTTTAATAAGATCTTTATCAAAAGCTTATTCGCAAGTATAAGTATGTTTATAACATTATACAAATATTTATCATTTTTTATAATTCAGTTTAAGTACAATCTTACAAGAAAAAGGTATCGTAATAGGGAAAAAAGGTTCTATCCCGTTTGTTATATGGAGTAAGCTATTTAACCTGAACGCTGGATTTATATCAGTAAAAAATATATTATATATAAATATTTTCTAGTTCGAAATATGAGTTATAGCGCCTATCGGTAACCAATACATTCTAAAGTCCACTGTTTTATGCTGTTAAATGAGTCGATAGAGCAGTAGATAACTTAAAAAATATTTACGCACTTAAAAAGAAAGAGAGAAACATTTACCAGCTCTGTGGAGATACTACTATTTTACGATAATTAGCAGGTATCTTTAAACGAATATTGGGTTTTTTAAGCCCTTTAAAATGGAATTTGTGTAAAGTTATGCTGCCTTTATTAGCCTGTTTCCTATTTTTTAATGAAAAAAATATTTTAATCCCAGAAAAAAAAGTCCTATTTTCAATTACTTTATGTTGGTATAAAACTTTAAACCAATAGTTCTGTTGTCTATCAATTAATTCAGTGCCTATAACCCTACTGGTAGATGCATCATAGATATAGGCCAAGGGATCAGGTAATAGATTGGGTATTTTATGGTCAATAGATCGACCAAGTGTACCTAAAAGCAATGACTGAATAAATGAATAATAGAAATGATAAGGCTGACTCTTATAATCCCATTGATAGACTAGATGACGCAAGCGATCTACAACAGTCACACCTTTTTTATTGATGAGGCCACGCATGATCTCTATACCCAAGGGCCCCTTTACGATAAAATGAATTTGTCGACCATAGGCTACACAGCAAACTATACGTCCACGAAAAGAATAATGTAGATTGATAAAATGAAAAACAGCCTGTATAGAAAAGTAAGGAGGGAAAGTAGGAAATACATTAGCTAAATCAAGCAATTCCGAACTGAATGGTTCCGTGCGGCACCCAGCAAACAAATAGAATATAGCCAAAAGCATATGGAGCAAAGGGGACTGCATAGACTTTTTAGTGCATAATCGGGCGGCTATAAACCACCCTCTATCATTGATTGGGCCAATATGAGCCATAAAAACGCAACCAAAATGATAGGTAACTATACATGAATATAGTGAAAGGCAATAGCACCCTCTAAAAATTCTGAAGTGGCCTCTATCACAGGCTTAGGAAGCTTTTCATAATGCTGGGTAATCTCATATTGTCGCTGGGCATCTATGCTATCTTTTTCATCTGCAATAGAGATAAACTCTTCTAATTTAAGGTCTAATACACTCTTCCTATTCATAGCAATCTGTTTGGCACGCTTCGTAATGATAACGGTACTTTCATAAATATTTCCGGTAGGGGCAATTAACTTATGGATGTCTTTAGGGGTCACATATACTTTTTTATTTAAGCTCATAGTGGTAAATATAGTTGGTTAAAAAAAAGTTCTTTTAAAATGGTGCTTTCTGCCTTATCTTTTTTGGCATTCAGATAGGCTCCTCTACAAAGAGCATAACTGGTTACTTTTTTTCTAGATTAAATGGTTGCTGCATACCTAATTGTTTATAACACTTTATTAACAGCCGATCTACTTGCTCTTTACAAGAAGCATCTGGATAGACCTGCTGAAAGTTTTTAAGGGCTACAACAGCTGCATTATAGTATCCCAACTGAACATATAGCGCGGCAGCTTGGAAACTTTTTTTCATAAGACGGGTTTTCAAAGTTTGCAACCTATCTAAAGCTTTGTTTCGATAGAGGCCAGTTGGATAAACGGCTAAATAGTGGTCCAACGAAGCTATCGCATCATAAGTAACCGTTTGATCTAAACGTATATCTACCTCTTCACAAGCCAAGCTATACCCTTTCATAAAAAGAGCTTCTTCTACCTCAGGGAAAGTAGGATACTGCTTTACAAATAAATGAAACTGATTGGAACCAATCAGATATTTCTTTGTATAAAAATTACCATAAGCCTGATACCATTCAAACTTTGCGCGGTCTCTTCTATTTTTTAACATAGGTAAAAGCAATTCGATCTGCTCATTGGCTTTAGCATAACGCTTCCGCTCATAAAGCCGAACTATTGCTTCTTGTTTTTGCTCAAGTAAAGATTGGGATTTATGGGCTTGATCCCTAGCAAACAAGTAAGCATTGGTTCCTACACAAATGAAAATCCATAGAAATAGAACACTAAATTTATACCTAAAAGATAGATAAGTGATATAACTTTTCATAGTAAATGGGAAATGGTATAAAACGATAGATAAATGGTATCAAAAATATATTAGGACAAGCCTTAATGGTGCTAATCTTTATCTAGTATGTTAGATAATAAGATGTATAGATACAAATCTACTAAACTATACTTATATATTTATTGCTAAATAGCAATAAAATTTGGTTCTATTCCATTTTTTTAAATAGATCCTGTCTTATCTATTATTTATAGTTGATTTTATATGGATCTTCTATTTAACAAACTATGCTAAAAAGCATATTTCATGATAAAAATTTTGTTCTAAATTTTTAGTCGACCAATAGGTACAGACTATTCTATATGAATCTTCTTTTTAAACCTCCTAAATAGGCCAGTAAGCGCTACCAGTCGTTTTTGTTGCGCATTTAGTCCAACCCACCCTTTACCAGTTGATTGTGGCAACAGATAGTGGGCAGCTAATATACTTAAGACACTAGCTATTGAACTCATTACCACAATAACCATTTTTATTCTAAAGCCCAAATGTATCCCCATCCAATAAAATAATAAAAATATAATCATACCTATAAAAGCAGTATGGGAACTACCACGAAAACCAAAAACAGCTAAGAGAAAAAGGGGACACACTGAGGACTGACAAAAACCCAAAATATAGGCATACATTTTATCCCAAAAATAACCAAAAGACATAAATAGATGATTACTATACTGCGTTAATACCATAACCAATAGACTGACCATTACTATCGTCCATTTGGCCACCTTAATCTTAAGCCTATCAGAAATGGGCTTTGCCCTTGGAATACTTTCCATCAGATCATGCCCAACTAACACAGCACAAAGATGTAAATAAGAATCAGCTGTAGACATAGCCATACCTAATACACCAATGACAACCAACCCAGATAAACAAGATGGCATATTAGTTACTATATACTGCCAAACTTCTGTTACCGGTGAGGTTGGACTTGCTACAAAAACGAATAACCCAATCAGGCACAAAAAGAGTACTATAAAAAACCCAATTAAACTGCTGTACAAAAAAACTTTTTTGACTTGAACAGGACTAGAACACATATACATTCTCTGAATAAGTACAGGGTCATAAGTCCACAAAGCACAAGTTGGAAGGTATAGCAAAAATTGCCACCGCTTAACATCAGAATGGAATAGACTATTGAATGTAAACTTTTTTTTATATAAAAACGATACTATTTCTAGAATAGATTGATTTGTTTTTAAAAACATAAGCTTAACAATAAAAAAAATAATAGCGATACAGGTTATACCTTGCAGCACATCGGTATTCGTAACGGAACAAATACCCCCCAAAGCAGAATAGGCCATAACCATAAAAGCTACCCAGATAGCAACCTTCCTAGGATCTATTGATTCTATACAGATGTCCATGATAAAACATATCATATTGATCTGACGGCAAATCATATAAATAGAAATAAAAATACAAAATAAAGCAGCAACCATCCTAAGATACTTTCCATATGCATAGCCTATTGTTTCTATCACAGAAAAATGCGACATAAATGGGGCCATATGGACCCATAGTAGGCTCATAAACCACAAAAGTAAAACATTAGTAAACATAAAAATCATGGTCACCAGATCAACGCTAAAATAACCAACCTTTACAATATATATCACGGATATACTATCAAAAGCAGTCGCCACTACCGTAGCCAGTAATCTAAAGGTAGAAACCCGTTTATTATCGACAGCATATGCACGGAATGTGGTTGCTTTCCCGCTCATAAAAGCTACCACTAGGGTCAATAATAAAAAAAGAGCTACTAATAATAGAGGGATAGAAAATAGGAACATGATAGAACCCTAATAAGTTATAATAGATTAAAATAAAAAGGACATTATCAAACCAAAATAAGGTCTATAGCCTATCCATTAGCCATCGGTAATTTTTTCTTGATCAGCTGATGGGTCATTCATATGGCTGCGCAACATAAGCAATACTGCTACTACTATTAAAAAGCAAAAAAATGCCACGATGAAGAAACCAAGATAGTTACTCGAAAGGATTTGATTCAACCAGCAGGCCAGTCCAAGTAATAAAAAACGCAACCCTAAACCAAATAAAATAAAAGCTGTAGAAAAGATTAGCAAGATCCAGCCTATTTTTTTGGCCCTTTTTTTTAGGCTATGTTGAAATGTATAGATTAATAGGGCCAATTTTTCTCTTACTAGTTCCACTATACAAGCCATTCCAAATAGCTTACTTACTATTTTAACAATTCTAAAAAACATTCTGGTAAAGTGAGCTAGAGATAAAAGTTTATTTTGGTTGAGTAGATTTTCGATGGTTTTTAACATCAAGCTATAACACCTTACAAACCAAAACTATCCATAAAAAATCAATAAAAATTAAGCTATAGGTTATTTCATACTGGTAGCTATTCTACTGCTTGGTAACCTTAACAGACATATAGGTTCTATGTACACTATTTGTATGTGTACTAAAAAAGGACTGGTTCATATCCATATCATTTTTATAAAGCTTCCCATAGACATATCCAACCAGGGCACCAGCCAACTGGGCTAAGTAAGCACCTGCACATTGCGTGGGCAGATGGAAAAGCGCAATCAACAATAAAGCAAGTGCAATATATCTTAATGGCAACGAGAAAAAGAAGCAATACAACCTTAAATTAGGCATACATGTGCAAACAGCTGACATAATAGCATAAATGGCTGCTGAAGGACCAGTAAGATCAGTAGCGATGCCCTTAAAAGGTGGCGAAAAGTGGTATAATATACCAAAAACTACCGCACCTATTATTTGTCCCAAACCATAAAGGAGGAACATATGTTTTGAACGTTTCATGACCGGTATTCTTTGTCCAAAGATATATAGTATAAAAATATCCCAAAACAAATCTATAAAACCTTTATGGATAAAAGAGTAGGTAATAATGGCCCATGGCCGCTGTAGCAACAATGGATAGAGAGAAGGAAAGGTTAATTGTTTACAAAACCACAAAAAGTAATCTTTACAGCCACAGATATAACACGCAGTATCAAACAAAAAAAGCAATAAAAAACTTAAAATATGTATTAAAATAAGTTGCCTCAACCCATTCTTAGAAGCTTTAAATTGATTGCGCAAATAGAGGTAGACCATATGCATAAATACCAGAAATTAACAAAAATTACAAGAATCAAATACTGTCTTAAACACTGGAAACTACTTAGCGCATCTACCGGGCTTTCTATTTAGATTTACTAAATAATACCATGCTAAGACTTAGAATAGATCAATACATTTTAGTTTTTTTAGTTAGACGAACTAAAGTATTAAATGTACAAAAACTTATTGTATATTTTAACTACTAGTCCAACGCCTAAAAGATAAATAGTTGTTAAAAAAGCTTTACCATTAAAGATTCCATCTTATTAGAAATAGTCAATATTAATACGTATATTCAGCTGGTCAGTTTGGATAGGCAATTTATTGGCCTTTTTAAGATTTTGATATAGGCCTATAATTTTCTTAAATTTGCACACCTTTAGGTTTAAAACAAAAATTAATAAATAATACATGTTAACCATACAACAGCTCGTAAAAAAAGGGAGGAAAAAACCTTCTTCTGCATCGAAGTCCCCAGCACTTGCATCATGTCCGCAGCGAAGGGGTGTATGCATCAAAGTGTATACTATGAAGCCAAGAAAACCTAACTCTTCTATGAAAAAAGTAGCTAGAGTACGTCTCACAACGGGTAAAGAAGTAAACACCTATATTCCTGGAGAAGGCCATAACTTGCAAGAGCACTCTATTGTGCTGGTCAGAGGAGGGGGCGTAAAAGATTTATCAGGTGTCAGCTACTCTATTATTCGTGGTGTATTGGATACTTCAGGTGTAAGTGGAAGGTGCCAAGGTAGATCTGTGTATGGTGCTAAAAAACAAAAAAAAAGTAACAAGTTGACATTTAAATAGCTCCATAAAAGGATTAATTTCAGTGAAAGAAATAATATGAGAAGAAAACAAGCTACGAAAAGAGTATTGGCACCTGACTATAAATATGGTGATCCACTTGTGACTAGGTTTGTAAACGGATTAATGGAACGAGGTAAAAAAAGTCTTGCTTTTAGTATTTTTTATGACACGATTCAAGCAGTCTCTCAAAAAACAAAAGAAGAAGGATTAGAAGTTTGGCGCAAAGCGCTCCAAAACGTAACCCCCACCTTAGAAGTCAAACGTCGACGTGTTGGTGGGGCTACCCTTCAAGTTCCCGTTGAAATAAGGCCAGATAGAAGAGTGTTTTTAGGTATGAAATGGTTGATTACTTATGCAAGATCACGTGGAGAAAAGACTATGAAAGAAAAACTCACCAATGAAATCATTGCAGCTGCTAAGGAAGAAGGTGCTGCTTTCAAGCGTAAAGTAGATACCCATAAAATGGCAAGTTCCAGTAGAGCCTACTCACACTTTAACCTGAGATAAATGGCAAGCGAGCTAACTTTTTTAAGAAACATAGGCATCATGGCTCATATTGATGCGGGTAAAACAACTACGACAGAACGTATTTTATATTACACAGGGCTAACCCATAAAATAGGTGAAGTACATGATGGAGGAGCTGTGATGGACTGGATGGCCCAAGAGCAAGAACGTGGCATTACCATTACCTCTGCTGCTACGACTACATTTTGGAAATATCCTACCATACAGGGCAAAACAACTGATAAGAGCCAAACGTACAAGGTAAACATCATCGACACACCTGGTCACGTAGATTTTACAGTAGAAGTCGAGCGTTCTTTGCGTGTTTTAGATGGCGCTGTTGCTTTATTTTGTGCGGTATCTGGTGTAGAGCCCCAATCTGAAACGGTTTGGCATCAAGCAGATAAATATAGGGTACCCCGTATCTGTTTTATAAACAAAATGGATAGAGCTGGTGCAAATTTTTTTAATGCCTTAAATGAAATCAAGGAAAAACTAGGCGCCAATCCTGTTCCTTTACAAATTCCTATTGGCAGTGAAACCTCATTTAAAGGGGTAGTAGATTTGATTACCAATGAAGCAATCGTTTGGAATGAACATGATTTAGGGATGACTTACCAGGTTATACCCATTCCTAGTGATTTGATAGAGACTGTTGAGGAATGGCGTCAAAAGCTGATTGAAAGTGTAGCCAGTTATGATGACCGATTAATGGAAAAATTCTTTGACCATCCAGATGCGATTACACCGGATGAAATAAGAGCAGCCATTCGAAAAGCGGTTGTTGATTTATCGTTTTCCCCTGTACTCTGTGGTTCTGCCTTTAAGAATAAGGGGGTTCAGGCACTATTGGATGCAGCATGTGCCTACCTTCCTTCTCCACTAGATTTGCCTCCAGTAGCCTGCACCCATCCAGATACAGAAGCAGTAATGCTTAGAAAACCAGATAATAGTGAGCCATTTACGGCATTAGCTTTTAAAATCGCAACTGATCCTTTTGTGGGTAGACTGGCCTTTTTACGGATCTATTCTGGTACGCTAGATGCAGGATCCTATGTTCAAAACAATAGAACAGGCAAAAAAGAACGAATCGCGCGTCTGATGCAGATGCATGCCAATAAACAAAATCCCATCAATGGGGTACAAGCAGGAGACATTTGTGCAGTAGTAGGCTTTAAAGAAATTAAAACAGGAGATACCCTGACAAGTGAAAAAGACAAAGCTATATTAGAAGCGATCACCTTTCCAGAACCAGTAATTGGTTATTCTATTGAACCAAAAAAACAGGCAGACCAGGATAAATTGACCCTATCTATTGCTAAGCTGATGGAAGAGGATCCAACTTTACGAATGGAAACCAATCGTGAAACAGGTCAAACCATTTTGAAAGGAATGGGTGAATTACACTTGGAAATTATTATTGATCGGCTTAAGCGTGAATTTAAACTTGAAATCAACCAAGGTGCTCCACAAGTGGCCTATAAAGAAGCACTTACTGCTACGGTAGAGCATAAAGAAGTTTATAAAAAGCAAACAGGTGGTAGAGGTAAATTTGCAGATATCGTTTTTGAGATAGGACCTGTAGTTGAGGGGGAATCTATTAAGCCTGGATTAGAATTTATAAATAAAATTATTGGGGGGGTGATTCCTAAAGAATTTATTCCAGCTATTCAAAAAGGGTTTGCAGCAGCTATGGAAAATGGCCCATTGGCAAACTACCCGGTAGAATCTATGCGGGTTAAAATTTTTCATGGTTCTTATCATGATGTAGATTCAGATGCGCTATCTTTTGAATTAGCGGCCAGAGCTGGATTTAGAGCCGCTGCACAAAAAGCTTCTCCTGTAATCTTAGAGCCTATCATGTCTGTAGAAGTAGCTACCCCTAATGAGTTTACAGGTTCTGTAACCGGAGATCTTAATAGAAGAAGGGGTATTATGAAAGGAATGGATAGTAAAGGGGGCACACAAATTGTTAAAGCAGATGTACCATTGGCAGAGCTATTTGGTTATGTTACAGATCTGAGAACCATTACCTCAGGTAGAGCATCTGCTTCATTAACTTTTTCGCATTATGAGCCTGTTCCTAAAAATTTAGCAGAAGGTATTATTAATAAAACAAAAGGCATAACGGTATAGCATCATAAGCACCAATCATATGAACCAAAAAATTCGAATCAAACTTAAATCATTCGATGCTGTGCTCTTAGATAAATCAGCAGATAGCATCGTTAAGGCTGTGAAAGCTACTAAAACAGTAGTAAATGGTCCTATCCCACTTCCAGGTAAAAAAGAAGTGTATACGGTATTGCGTTCACCACATGTGAATAAAAAGTCGCGTGAGCAATTTCAACTTTGTACCCATAAAAGATTGATAGATATTTACTCTAGCAGTTCAAAAGCAGTAGATGCATTGACCAAGCTGGAACTACCTAGTGGTGTAGAGGTTGAAATTAAAGTTTAAAACTGTGATAAAACAATTATAATCTTTATATAAAAAACTACTTTTATAGATGGGTGATTCGTATATATCTTCTGTTCGGCCATCTTACATAAAAAGTAAAAATCTACTTTAGAAAAAAGTTTGGTTAAAAAACCATTCTCAAACTGAAAATCAGCTAGCTTCTAGATTAGATGCTATTTGTCAATTGTAAGAATAGGCTTTTTACAACTTTTTATAGTATGCGTTCATCTTTTTCTATTTTTTGATTGCTATGTCCTTCTTAATCCACTTTATTAGCGCAGGGCTTATTGGTTTAATGATCGGATGGTGGGTAGCAAGGATGCGAAGCAAAGTAACCATTTCAACTTTGCAAAATACAATTGCCAATCTGGAAAAGCATTTAGAAGCGTGCCAATATCAATCTAACACATTACAAGAACAATACCTCCAAATTAGTAAAGAATTAGCAGCTTCAGAAGCCCATAGCCACTATTTAGAGGAAAAAATAACCGAACAAGGACAATCTGTAGAACAAATTCAAAGACAACTGACCATCCATTTTAAAAACTTAGCACATGAACTATTAGAAGAAAAAAGTAAAAATTTTTCAGACCATAGTCAACGCCAAATGGAACAGTTATTAACACCACTTAGCGAAAAAATTAAGGGATTTGCCCAACAGGTAACACAGTACAACCAAGAAAGTTTGGAAAGAAATGTGGCTTTACGGACAGAGCTAAAGCAACTCCATGACCTTAATCTAAAAATCACAAAAGAAGCAGAAGGGCTCACCAAGGCACTGAAAGGAAATACAAAATTACAAGGAGGATGGGGTGAGTTTATTTTAGAAAATATTCTTGCCCAATCCGGACTGGTTAAAAATAGAGAATATGTAATACAACCCTCTATTACTACAGAAGATGGACAAAGATTGCAGCCAGATGTAATCATTCATCTACCAGAAGGTCGCAATATTGTCATTGATGCAAAAGTATCTTTAACCCATTATGAACAGTTTTTTAACAATCCTCCGGAACAAGCTTTTCATCTTAAGCAACATATTTACTCCATTAGACGTCATATTAAAACACTAAGCGAGAAGCAATATCAATCACTTTACAACCTTCAAGGGCTAGACTTTGTTTTAATGTTTATACCCATTGAACCAGCATTTGCACTAGCGGTTCAAGAAGAGGTTATGCTCTTTAATGAAGCCTATGAACGCAATATTGTTATTGTATCACCATCAAATTTAATAGCTACCCTACGTACCATTGCAAATTTATGGAGACAAGCCTATCAAAATCAAAATGCTTTAGAAATTGCCAACCAAGGTGGTGCCTTATACGATAAATTTGTTGCCTTTATAGAAGACATAAAAAGCATAGGTCGGCAATTGGATTTAACACAAAAAAACTTCCTAGAAGCGACTAAAAAACTATATGATGGAAAGGGAAGCTTGGTATCTAGAGCAGAGAAAATGAAACAATTAGGTGCACGGGCTAGTAAAGTATTAGATCAAAAACTCATAGATAAAGCCAAAGAAAACTAAAAAATAATGGGACCATCTGTCTAAACCATAGTAGTTAACATGAACTATAAAAATACAATGCGCTCTAGTAAAAAAGTATGGTTAAATTTTTATTTTATTTCGATCTTATTTTTTACAATATGGATGTTTTTTTTTGATTACCAAAATATATTTGTACAATATAGTTTGTACAAACGTTGGAAGAAATTGCAAACAGATGCGATTGACTACACTTTTCAGATTCAAAAGATTAAAAAAGAAAAAAAAGAGCTTGCCTCTAATCCTGATTTTTTAGAGCAGCTTGCTCGTGAAAAATATTATATGAAGCGAGAAAAAGAAGATTTATACGTTATTATACCAGCATAGCATAAGCAAACAAATAGCTAAACTTTTAGCTGTTTTTGATAATACTTAAATCGTCTATAATAGCTTCATGTCAATTGCCATACATAGCAGAAAAATTTGTCCAGTTGGCTTAGATTTTTTAAAGAAACTGGTCACTTTAGCAAAAAAGTACCAAAAACGGGTAATAATTTCTACCACTCTAGCTGAATTGTTACATACATCTGTGGTTGCGCAACTACCCCTTTTCGATTTAAAGCAGTTAAATCTACAACTAGATTTAGAATTGATCATAAGTTTAGGGGGGGATGGCACGTTTCTAGAAACTACCCATTATCTTAAAGACCATGCCATTCCTTTATTAGGTATCCATACAGGTAATTTGGGATTTTTAACTAGGGCTACCCAAGCAGAGGCGATTGCTGGATTAGTAGCCTTTTTTAAAGGGGAGTATACCTTAGAAGAGCGGATACTTTTGGCCTTATATGAATCAGATGTTCCCATTGCTTTTGCATTGAATGAAGTAGCACTGGTGAAACGAGATAAGGTTAATTTATTAACCATTGATGGCTATATAGATGGGCAATTTATTACTACTTATCGGGCAGATGGGTTGATTATTGCTACCCCTACAGGTTCTACAGCCTATTCGTTGAGTTGCGCAGGCCCTATTGTATTAACTAGTTCAAATAGCTTGGTAATTACGCCTATCAGTCCTCATAATTTAGCCCTAAGGCCATTGGTTGTGGCTGATACCGCGCTATTAAGTTTCGTAGTAAGACGTCATAATAAAGATATGCTGGTAGCTATAGATGGAAGGACTATCCCAATCACTATACAAGAACAACTTGTGGTTAAAAAAGCGCCCTTTTTATTAAAACTAGTCCAATTTAGCGATGCAACTATTTTTGATGTATTGCGTGAAAAGTTGTATTGGGGATTGGATGCTAGAAAACAATAGCGGTTACAAACCTAGTAAAACACTACTAATAAAATGAAACCTATATAGGCTACAAAGACTTCTGGTATCTAGGCCAATCATTAATATATTTTTTATATATTTTAACTTTGTATTTAAAGTAAAAAGTTACCTTTCAGTATAAAGTTCGTTCAAAAAACTTACGCATCATACTGGCTTGTATATTGCTATAGGTCCATTCTATGTAAATTATTTTGACGCTGAATCTAAAAAATATTTAACCCATGCTATTTAACCCATTATATTTTGAAATCAGGGAGATCCGTTTTACGCTTATGATGGAAATCGTACTAGTGGGTTGCTTCATATACTGGGTATATACATTTTTTAAGGGAAGTGTAGCGGAAAAGAGTATGTTGGGTTTATGTATGGTACATCTTCTTTACCGGATGGCTCAAACGCTACATATTAAACTGTTGGCATCTATTTTAAGCATATTTACAAGCCCCATTGTTCCAATCATTTTATTTCAAAGAGAGATTCGCCATTTTTTATTTAGTATGGGAAAAAATCTTTTGGGTAGCAAAGCTATGATCACACAAATGGTTCCATGGTGGAGGGATAAAAAAACGGAAGTAGATGTAACACCAGTGGTAAAAGCGGTTCAAACATTAGGTGGCAGCAACACAGGTGCGCTCATCGTTTTTACAAAAGATGGAGATCTTAGATATTATGAAGAGTCTGGAGATTTAATTAACGCTATAGTTTCTGCTCGATTATTGATTGCGATCTTCAACAAAGATAGCCCATTGCATGATGGTGCAGTTATTATTCATAGCAATAAGATCGTAGCAGCAAGGTGCATTTTACCCGTGACTGAAAATGAACATATTGCTGCTTGTTTTGGATTGCGCCATAAAGCAGCTATTGGACTTAGTGAAATGACAGACGCACTCGTTTTAATCGTTTCAGAAGAATCGGGTCAAATATCCATAGCTAGAAAAGGCACAATGGAAAACAACCTATCTGCTCAAGAAATTAGAAGTAGGCTAAAGGATTATATCAGTAAAGATTGAAATCCTTGATATAGATGAAAGATGTACTGTTTTTTACCAGACGCGCCCTATCTTTGATAAAAATGATTTGATTTATAAAATACCAGAAGATGCGGACCATACAATTTAGAGAAGCATTGCGAGAAGCAATGATAGAAGAAATGCAAAGAGATGAAATGGTCTTTTTAATGGGTGAAGAAGTAGCCTCATATAATGGGGCCTATAAAGTCAGCCAAGGTATGTTGGAACATTTTGGCCCCACAAGGGTCATAGATACGCCTATTAGCGAATTAGGGTTTACAGGACTAGGTATCGGTGCAGCTATGAATGGTTTGCGTCCTATTATAGAATTTATGACTTTTAATTTTTCCTTAGTAGCGATAGATCAGATTGTAAACGGGGCTGCTAAGATGTATGCGATGTCTGGTGGGCAATACCATGTGCCTATTGTCTTCAGAGGACCAACCGGTAATGCGGGCATGTTAAGTGTCCAACATTCTCAAAATTTTGAAAATTGGTATGCAAACTGTCCAGGGCTAAAAGTAGTAGTGCCTTCTAATCCTTATGATGCAAAAGGGTTGCTTAAAAGTGCCATTAGAGATGATGATCCAGTTATATTTATGGAATCAGAGTTAATGTATGGTGACTTAGGCAAGTTGCCTTTAGAAACCTATTTGCTCCCAATCGGTAAAGCCCATCTGATAGAAATGGGGAACGATGTAACTTTGGTCTCTTTTGGTAAAATGATAAAAATAGCCAATGAAGCGACAACTGTCATGAAAAAGCAAGGTATATCTGTAGAATTAATTGATTTACGTACCGTCCGACCATTGGACTTATCTACTATTATTCAGTCAGTAAAAAAAACCAACCGCTTGGTAGTTCTAGAAGAAGCCTGGCCGCTGGCCTCTATTGCCTCTGAAATAGCTTACCAAGTACAAAAACATGCTTTTGACTATCTAGATGCACCTATTCAAAAGGTAAATAGCCTGGATGTACCGTTGCCCTATGCGCCTACATTAATAGAGACCATTTTACCCAATGTAGCCAAAACAGTGGCGGCACTAAAGCAAGTTTTATATTTAGCCTAATAGACAAAAAATGGACAAAAAATATCTTATAGGCAATTGGAAAATGTACAAAACCATAGAAGAAGCTACTGCTTTTATGCAACATTTATTGCCTCAATTAGAGGCCATAGATAGCAGCTCATTGGCCTTATTTATTACACCTGCTTTTGTGCACTTACCAACTATAGGGGCGTTACTAAGTGGTTCAACTTTTATGCAGTTAGCTGCGCAAAATTGCCACCACGAACCAGAAGGTGCTTTTACTGGAGAAGTATCTGCGGCCATGCTAGCCGATATAGGGGTAGGTGGCGTACTGATTGGCCATAGTGAACGAAGAATGTACCAAAAAGAAGATCATATACTCTTGGCTAAAAAAGTTAAAAGGGTCTTAGAAAGGGGTATGAAACCCTTTCTTTGCTGTGGAGAAAGTTTGGAGGAGCGTAGAAATGGCAAACATAAAGCAGTAGTACAACAACAGATAGAAGAAAGTTTAGATGGCATTACAGAAATAGAAAAAGTAGCTATTGCATACGAACCTATTTGGGCCATTGGTACAGGAGAAGTAGCCTGTTTAGAAGTGATTGAAGCAATGCACAGCTTTATAAAAGAAATTTTATGGCACCAATATGGCAGTAAAAATGTCCCGATCCTATATGGTGGCAGCTGTAATCCACAAAATGCCAAAGCAATATTTAACTGTCCCAATGTAGACGGTGGTCTTATTGGGGGCGCTTCTCTGCGGGTAGATGATTTTATAAAAATCGTTACTGCATTACTTGAACAAAAAGATGGCACAAAATGTAATTAGAGTAGAGCAAATCGCTAAGATGGTGCAAAAAGAGCTAGGTATGCTCTTTTTAACAGAAGCCAGGAGGTGGTTGGGCCATGTATTTATATCGGTTACAACGGTCAACGTAAGCGGCGATTTGAGTTTGGCAAAAGTTTACCTAAGTTTTTCGCTTCATGAGGATCCAGAAGGGTTGTTAAAAAAGATAAATGACCATATACATACCATTAAAAGATTATTGGGCAAAAGGATGGCTGGTAAAATATATAAAATACCCCATTTAAAGTTTATACTCGATCATTCAGTTGGGCAAGGTGCACGTGTGACTGCTTTAATAGACCAATTAAATTTTGTAGAGCAATAAAAGGATAGTTGTACAGTATGGAAACGCCACGCTATACCCCAAATGATATACAACATTTACCCAATTTGCCAGGGATTTATCTATTCTATAACCAAAAAGAAGAGGTTATTTATGTAGGTAAAGCAAAAAATATAAAAAAAAGGGTGGGTGATTATTTTATGGCTAGCAAGGTACATAATTTAAAAACAGAGCGGATGGTTGGCCATATTGCCTCTATTGCCTATACGGCTTTAAATTCCGAGTATGAAGCGCTACTTTTAGAAAACAACCTCATCAAAGCGCTACAACCACGGTATAATATTTTGCTAAAGGATGGAAAAACTTACCCTTACTTATGTATTACAAATGATCGTTTCCCTAAACTGATGATCACTCGTAAAACAGTCCCTTCTTTGGGAAAATACTATGGCCCCTTTACCAGCTCCTACACGATTAAACAAACCTTAGGGGTCATTAAAAAATTATTTACTTTTCGTACCTGCAACTATAACCTTGCAAATATAACCAAAAATAAGTTTAAAGTTTGTTTGGATTACCATTTGGGCCACTGCAAAGGGCCTTGCGAGCATTATCAAGATGAATCAAATTATCAAAAAGAAATAGAGCAAATAGAGGCCTTACTTAAAAACAATTTTGCTTCTGTGAAGAAGGCATTTAAAGAACAAATGCGCGCAGCTGCAGAGCTACTTGATTATAAACAAGCCCAACGGTATAAGGAAAAACTAATGGTACTGGATCAATACCAAGCGAAGTCTTTAGTGATCAATCCACTAGTGGGCGACTTAGATGTGGTGGCTATTCTTTCAAATGAGACCCATGCTTTTGTAGGTTACCTGCATATTAAACAAGGAGCCATTTCTTTTACCCAACATCGTGTGCTAACCAAAAAATTGGAAGAGGAAATGGAAGATCTATTGCCTTTAGTGATCTGTGCACTCCGTTCTTGCAGCCATAGTAATGCGCCAGAAGTGTTAGTGAATCTGCCACTGAACCAAACCATAGGCCCTTTTGCCATCACGATGCCCAAAATGGGTGACAAGCGCAAACTGGTAGATTTGGCGCTTCAAAATGCCTTATTATGCAAAAAAGATTTTTTATATCAAAAATCTAATTTTCAAGAAAAAACCAATCTAACACTTGCAAAATTACAAGATGATTTAAAGTTAAAAGAGCTACCTTATTGGATAGAATGTTTTGACAATTCCAATATTCAAGGGGCCCATCCAGTAGCGGCTATGGTTTGCTTTAAGGATGGCAAACCTTCTAAAAAAGACTATCGCCACTATCATATTAAAACGGTAGTAGGGCCCAATGATTTTGCCTCTATGTATGAAATCGTCAAGCGCCGTTATCAACCAAAAGCACAATCCGTACTACCCAATCTTATTGTAATAGATGGTGGGAAAGGGCAACTTAACGCTGCTATTCTGGCGCTAGAGGAATTAGGTATATATGGCAAAGTAGCCATTATCAGCATTGCCAAACGATTAGAAGAACTCTACTTTCCCAATGATCCCTTTCCCTTATATTTGAACAAACAATCTCCTACACTGAAACTGCTCCAACAGCTCAGAAATGAGGCCCATCGTTTTGCTATTACCTTTCATAGAAAACAACGTAGCAAAAATACATTCCAGTCTACAGATATTCCCGGTATTGGTCCAAAAACATTAGCTACGCTATTAGAAAAATTGGGTAGTCCCAAAACAATTCAATCCAGTTCTTTATCGACACTAGCTGGGATAATTGGGCCATCAAAAGCGAAGCGATTGCATGACTATTTTTTAGACCAAGCCAATGTAGCTAAAAATAGCTCAAATATTTTATAAATGGCAACTTTACTTCGTGCGGTAGTAGTCATACCTACTTACAATGAACAAGAAAACATTGAAGCGTTATTAGCAGCTATTTTTGGCTTAAACATAGGGCTACATGTCCTAGTTGTAGATGACCACTCCCCTGATGGTACAGCAGAGATGGTCATGCGGCTACAATCCTATTACCCGGATGTATTACATCTTTTAAATCGATCTGAAAAAGAGGGGTTAGGCCGTGCCTATTTGGCCGGATTTGCTTGGGCACTGACTTACCCTTATGACTACATTTGCACCATGGATGGAGATTTTTCTCATGCGCCTACTGATTTGCCTCGACTCTTAACCATGTGTGCCGATCCTACCATTGATATGGTGATTGGCTCACGGTACATTACAGGTGGGCGTGTGATCAATTGGCCACTGATGAGAAGGGTATTGTCCCACATGGCCAACTGGTTCGCTCGGTCTATTACAGGCATACCTATTAAAGATACGACTGCTGGATTTATCTGTTATCGACGGACCCTACTCAAACACATTTTAAAGATAGCTTCTGTAGGCTATAGCTTTCAAGTAGAAATAAAATTTCTAGCTTATCAATATGGGGCCAATATGGTAGAGTTGCCTATTACCTTTATCAATAGAGTACGAGGGAAGTCTAAAATGGGTCTCATTATGGCAGGAGAAAGTTTTTTTCGTTTGATACAAATGAAATGGAAGAGCTGGAGGTAAGCAAGTATCTATTTACGTCGGATCTCTTATTCCTAACCTGAACTCAGTTTAGGTAAATTTTTTAGAGTAAGGACTGTCTACAGAAAGCACATTCATATTTAGGATTACCGCATTTCGGGTCTCCTGCTATATCATAATACTTCTTTATAGCACTCCTAGCTATGCAAGCTATATGGACCACTATGTTATTACCGCAACAAGGTAGCCTGTAAAAATCTAATGGATCTCCTAAATCAGATGGAGTATCAGAGCAACATATCAGACAATCCTCTCTCATATTCACAGGATCTCCAAATTTTTCTTTTAGTTTTTTTATTAATTCTTTTTTGGACATTACAAGAGGTCTTGAAGCTCTCGTATGTACTTGTAACATAGCAAGTGGTGGTAATATTTCTGCATCTTGTTTTATTACATCTATATAATCGTCCATCATCCTTTTTATATCTATTTTGTTTTTTTGATTTGATGAGGTTCTATATTTTTGTAGAAAATTTTTTATATATGCTACATGTTCCCTATTTATTCCTTTGCGTTTTAATTCGTTTAGTCCTTCTCGTACACTATTTATATATAAAGCTTCCTTTCTTTTTTGTTCCTCGATTTCTGCTCTTTTTATAGATTCTTTTATCGCTTTTTGTAGATCTTCTCTTTCTTTTTCACTTAAAGAACGGACTTCAACTTCCTTACCTATACACTTGGATTTTTCTATATTTAAAGGTGACTGTCCTTTTGATTTTTCTAAATTTTTATTTTTATTTTCATCATGTTTTTTGAAATAATCCGCTAATACTTTACCTCTTAATTTAGCTATTCCTTTATCCGAATAATCCACGAAATCATTATTATTATTATTTAACTTCTTCATAACTATTGGTTTATTGCATGTGTTGTTTTTTTTGCTTTTATCTTTAATAACACCTTCAAAACAACTGCTACTAAAGAATAGAATACTAAATGGTAGGACAACCTGATTTAGAAAAAATGAAAAACGTGTTTTAGGTTTAATATAGTCGATCATATATATAGATTGAAATACTTTATAAAAATATATAAGCAAATATTGTCTTTAACATAAACTTAAAGGTAGTATATTATAGGGCTTTATAGGGCTTTTAGCCTATTTTAAGGCAAAAAAATTGCTAAAGCTTATATCATAAGGTATGAAATTTGTAACGTTTTCTGTCTATGTATATTCTTTTTTACCTGATACTTTTTTACCTAATACTTCAATCTACAAATTATTTTTTGTTTTTTTAAGTTCTATTTTGAATATTTAATAAAAAATTAGAAAATATTCCATTATATAGTGAACTGAAAAAGTAAAACAAAAAATAAGAAAATTGTTCCCTAAGACTTTTAAATGCTAGGTAAAAAATCAGATTACTAGACTTTACCCTAGATCATGTCTTTAGACAGTGGCTTACATAGAGGGTTTCAAAGGCAAATTCGGCCATAGTTGCATAAGATAAAAAGTTTCTTTTTTTCTTATAATCAATTGTTCTTCTTTTTTTTGATCATTATAAGACAATAAGTGCAATAGGCCATGCACCATTACCATATAAAGCTCGGCTGCCATTTGGCGTTTATAGGTCTTAGCGTTTTCCCTAACCCGTTCAATGCTTATATACACATCTCCAAAAATGGTTTTTGGATCGGTGGCATAGTTGAATGTGATCACATCTGTTAAAGTATCATGGCCCAAATAGGTGATATTTTTAGCATGTAAATAGCTATCCGAACAAAAAATAAAGTTAAGCTGGATTAGGGTATAGCCTTCTTGTTGGATAACCATTTGCAACCAAGCAGAAATTTTTTTTTTCTGTTTTAATATAAAACTAATTTCTTCTGAAAAATAATAAATATTCATTTTGATCTTATTATCTTGCCATAGGGAGGGAATGATCAAGTAAACTTTATCCCATCAGGCGGTAAATTACGACTTATTCTGTTAAAAAGATATAGCATGTATACTCAAGATCAGTTTGTGGCTATTGAGCCTAAATCGAGTCGTTGGCCTATTACTATACTCCATCAAAACCAAAAAAAGTTTTTAACGGAAGTGGTGGAGAAAAGTCTTACTTCTTTGTGTACACGTTATCCAATGGACCTGGTACTTTACCGGATATTGGCGCAAACAACTTCTAGAGAGTTAGCTAGAATAACATCAGATCCATGGCATTGTGATCCTAAAGATGATCGCTCTTTTTGGGAAGCAATGGCAGCTGCTATCGCAAATAAAATAGAAGCAAAGAAGCTTTTAAAAAGTGTAATAGAACGCTACGTAAAAGAAATTTGCAGCTATTTTAGTGTCCGTCATTATCAGTGTATAGCCAAAGGTGTGCACCATACCTTTGTTTATCTGCTTAAGCCCCATTTTTTTGGCTTTGGAACAAAAAAGTGGACCTTCCCACACAAAAGGTTGCAAGAGAAATTTCATTTGATGGGGCAAACGGATACCATTCGAGCGTTGGCCCAAATAGGGACTATTGTTTTAGTACCTACCCATGTGAGCAATTGGGACTCTTTGGTGATAGGGTTGGCTATGCAACAATTGGGACTACCTCCTTTGACCTGGGGAGCAGGATTGAATTTATTTAATAATAAAGGATTTCGTTATATGTTTAATAAACTAGGTACCTACAAGGTGGATCGACGTAAAAAGACCATACCCTACTTACAAGTACAAAAAGATTATGCCTCACTTATACTGGAATGGGGCTGTCATACCTTATTTTATCCGGGTGGAACCCGTAGTCGCTTAGGTGCAATAGAATCCGATTTAAAATTAGGATTATTAGCCACCCCTTTTGAGGCCCAGGAACGAAACTTCCAAAATAAAGGCACAAATGGCAAGAAAGTTTTTATTTTTCCTATAGTAATCAATTACCACTGTGTCTTAGAAGCCTACCAATTGATCCGTGAGTCGGTTGAAATTAAAGAGGTGGAAGCCTCTATGCGTCTACAAGATAATTGTTGTACCAATCTGTCGTTCACTAAAAATATATTCTTTAAAGGGTCAGAAATATTCGTTAATATAGGCACACCATTAGATGTAATGGGAAATAGGGTAGATATAGAGGGACGTAGTTTCGATCATCAAGGCCAAACAATAGATTTATATCAACAGTTTCTAGATCTTTCCATCCAAAAAGCTGCTAAAAATCGGTCAGATGACTATGTTAAATTGGTGCGCCATAAAATCATAGCAACCTACTACGCTATGAATACTGTTCTAAGTAGCCATTTAGTAGCTTTTGTAGCCTATGAACTGGCTCGAAAAAGCCAAAAATTTGCCATGAATCTGACCCGTATTATCATCCAGTATTCCGACTTTATGGTAGCATTTGGCCATACCTATCAAGCGTTACAACGGCTTTATAGAGAAAAAAAAATAGATTTTACCCCTATTGTAAAGAATGGTTCATTAGATGCTATTCTCCAAGATGGATTGGCTAGATTAGGCATCTACCATGGCCAACCACCATTGGTGGTAGCAAAAGAAGGCAACCTACTTATTCAAGATCTTTTAACATTATTTTATTATCACAACAGACTCACTGGCTATGGGCTCCAAGCAGTTTTTTCTTAGTAATCAGGTAGCCGTTTTAGGGGCTGGGAAGTTTGGCACAGCTATTGCAAACTTAATTGCGCCTAATGTAAACCAGATATGGCTTTATACGCATAAAGCAGCACGTGCTGCGAGTGGACAAATAAATCGCACCATGGCAGCTCAACCATTGGCGGCTAATATTGTAGTCACAGACGATTTGGTAACCGTTTTGCGTGGTTGTCCAGTTATTTTTCCAATAGTGCCTGCCGCTAAATTTCGTGGATTAATGCAAGAAATTGCTCCACATCTTAAACCAGACCACATATGTATACATGGCACCAAAGGGTTGGATTTGGTCCGATATGATGGCCTATTGACCAGAAGCCATCTGGCTACTATGAGTGAAGTCATCATGCAAGAAACAACCCTTCGACAGATTGGTTGTTTGGCTGGCCCCAATTTGTCTGGAGATTTAGTTAAAAAAGATCCAGCGGTTACCGTCATTGCCAGTGGTAGTGAAAAGGTCTTATCTATAGGGAAGCAGCTTTTAACCCAAAATTGGTTTCGTGTCTATACAAGCGATGATCTCCTTAGTGTAGAAATGTGTAGTGTGCTTAAAAACATTTTTGCCATTGGTGCGGGTATGCTACAAGGCATGGGGTATCAATGCAATACCTATGCCTTTTTCCTTACCATGTCCATTGCAGAAATGCATTATATTATGACCACTATGGGCATCGGTACAACTGCTTTATTCGGACCAGCTGGTCTAGGCGATCTTGTGGCTACCTCTGGCAGTAGGGCTAGTAGAAATTATACGATTGGCTATCGTTTGGCAAAAGGTGAAAAGCTAAGCGCCATTTTGCATGAAGCAAAAGAGGTTTCTGAAGGGGTACAAACGGTTCAAACCATTCACCAACTTATGCAGTTTTATAGCGTAGAAGCGCCTATTACAGCACTTATCTACCGCATCCTTTTTGAGGAACTTCCATTGAAGCAAGCGCTTGCCCATTTAATGGGTGGCTCGGAAAACGCTACCTATCTACTGATGTAAGCGCTATACTGAACTGAAAACGGTAGATAATCTCCTCATAAAATATTTTCTATATTAACTTTTGTGTCCGTTCAACACTGTGGCAGAAAACGGAATTTTTCCTAAATTTTGACTAAAATTCGGAACAAATCTTGAACATTTTCGACAAAAAAACTGTCCTAAAATCATGCCTAAAGCAGGCTGAAAAGCAAACTTCTGCCACAGTGATGAACGCATACTAACTTTTACATTTGTATCCTCTCTAATAGCTCAAATAAAAAGAGCATTTTATCTATAAAAACAGCAAAATTACTTGCGTTAAATAATAAATTGTTTATCAAAATCCGCCCATATTTTTAGGCAATTGACAGGTTTAACAGTTATAGAATTTCATCAGCTACTGTATATGACAAATCAGATTTCTACTTGTCGAAGTTTTTACTTCTATTGTAATCAAGAAATAATGTAAAGGTAAAATCGATTCAATTTTTGAAGGCCATTCTATAAAACAATAGCAACCAGAAGCAAAATAACTTTCAAAATCTAGTACAATTGCATCATCAACATGATCCAGTCTGTAGCAATCAAAGTGGTAAATAGGAATATGATCTACCGTTTCATATTCATTAATAATTGAAAAAGTTGGGCTGTTGACCGTATGAACCGTTTGCAGCGCCTTACAAAGCTCCTTAATTAGGGTGGTTTTACCAGAACCTATAGGACCTTCTAGTAACCATATTCTGTGGTCAGCTGCATAAGCTAGCAATTGATAAGCTGTGTGTTGTAGCTCTTTCCAAACACTGTTTAAGATCATCTGTCGTTGCTACATTTTGCTCTTTTTTTATCTTTCCCTTGAAAGTATTTTAATAAAGGCCACTTTTGAGTATCTCGAACAATATCTTCTGCTTGTTGCAATAGTGCTGGATCGTACCCTTCCTGTTCAAGTATTTTCAAAGCAATGGATTGGTCTGCCTCACCTGGTACAACTTTATAAGTATAGTGTAATTTTTGATCTGGTTTTTCATCTATAAAAACTTTAAAATTTCTAATACCCCGGTCTTTAAATGTATCGGCTAGATGCATTAAAATTGGATAGTGTGTAGAAACAATATGAAGCGCATTAATGTATTTGGCCATACCAGCCAATATACTATAAGCTGCAGCACTCGCTTCAACTGGATTGGTACGGGCAAAAGGCTCATCAGAAATAGTAAAAATAAATTCATTTGGTTTAGAACTTTCCAGCATATTCATATACCGATGCATGCGTTCTACTTCTATCATAAAGAGAGAAGCACCAGAGGCTATATCGTCCTTGAGTTCTATAAAGGTGTTGATCTTATCAAAAGGAGTAATGATCGCACTTTTAGCAGCTGCAATCCCAAATGTTTGGCTGAGTAATAAATTACTTGCTACACCAGAAATAAAAGAAGATTTTCCACCTGCATTCGGTCCACAAAGGATCATATTACGAGTCTTATGGCCATCCATTTCTATAGTATTGTCTACAACTGTTTCAGGATTCAACATTGGATACCACATTCCATCCAACATTATACATGGAGTGGTTTGTTGTGAACGATCTAAGAACTTAGTGAAAGTGTAACAGTGTGTTGGAAAGGTTTGTTTGGCCTCTTTTACTAAAGTAGCCATACCCATAAAGCCATCTAACTGACCTAATGCATACATGGCGGGTTTTAAGCAATCTTTATGTTCTACGAACAAATTGTATGTAGCGAGTAGCTTACCACTATTTCCACGAATATAGGACCAATTATTAAGTTGCATATCTAACAAGTTGCTTATTAAAATGCCTATTTCACTCGATTCTTTACGTTTTGCCAATAGGGTCCTTATTGCACTTAAGGATGGACCATAATTTGTTTCTAATGGTTGATTGGCTGCTACAATATTACTGATCTGTTGGATGGTTTGCATAAAAATTTGTACATCCCGCATACGGCTGGCTAAACTACGAAAAACAGCACTATACTCTTTATAACTTTTTATGCCACAATAACCGCGCCATACAGCTGCCGTGTGCGTAACCGCTACACCTAAAAAAGGTAAAAGCGATGGCTTGCCATTGGTATACTTATAATGCCTTATAACAGATCCGATGGAGGTAATGGGCAAAAATAAGGGAAAAGCAGCATAGGTATCGCTTCTATTGCCTTGCAAAAAACCTCCTTTTGAAATAGACGTCATCCAGTGGGTAGCTTCACACAAAAACAGTCCTAATATTGGAAGTGAGACAAATTCTCCATATATGTCTAGAATGTTTCTAAAAAAAATCCGGGTATTAAGCTTCCGAGCTATTTTATTGACAGCAGGATTAGGTGATAGGAACCGCTGATGCATATAATTCCTATATGCATAGCTATAAAGTGGATCTGTATGGGTCCATAAAGAAATTAAACGTTGTTCTACTCTTTGGTATAATGCCAAAGCTTGTTTTAAATTTGCCAAAGAAGTTGGGTCTTCTAATAATAGTTGCAAGGTTTGTTGACGGTTGGTTAGTGTGGTAATATCACTGGTTGGCGTTACCAAAAGTGTAGCC
>ENA-UOVY01000098-UOVY01000098.1-plant-metagenome-genome-assembly--contig:-NODE-98-length-53840-cov-639.838505_pt1 | contig 53840 bp, 32 predicted proteins | sample MGYA00249840_ERZ761561 | MGnify/ENA primary metagenome ERZ761561 (study PRJEB28882, sample SAMN05720143) | plant metagenome | isolation source: Guanajuato, Mexico | place: Mexico:Guanajuato, Mexico...
AGAGCTCGTCATAGAAATTAATTTCCTACCTCCATCCCTCTCTCTCTCTCTCTCTTTTACTTCCCATTCTATTCGATTGCCTCGCTGGCACACATTCAAGCTCGAAGTTGATCAGTTACGACGGATTAGCCATATGGTCTGGTATCCTCTTCATTTACCTCGCACGAATATTGCCGCCACCATCAAGCTTCGGCCATTGTTGGTGTCGTTGCCAGCGCCGCTGCCGCCGTTTGGTTGCTCGGCATTAGCGTTTTACACTAATAGAGATACCTAGCCGCCCAGATTTGGGTGGAGGGGTTGGAATCATAATTGAGATAGCCAAACCGTGACACTACATGCCAGCCGCATAGCAATGCTTACGAGGAAGCTAGCCGAGGATTGGAGCAAGCCGGAGTGGGCTGAAGCCTGTAATTATCTACTATCAAATGGTATCTTGCCAATGTCATGCACAGACACAGACAGGTTAAAACCAGGATTCTTGCGTTTAGAATCGCTCTAAAACTTTGGCAAGATCAACAGATTAGAGAACCTCTCGCTTCAAAGTCAACCACTAAACTTAATTGGACAGTGAAAGTCTCGTTCTCTTAGAAATTACTAGACGCCACCTTCACTAGGCCAAACAAATTTCTCCCGATAAGTTGCTCTTGAACCGAGACGTATTCATACTTCACAAACCTTATGGCTCGTTTACCTTATGAGTGGAGATACTCTAAACTCTCGTCCTTAACTGGCTAGGACCAGCCGATAAGACTTGCTAAAAAGTGCTCGTCAAGACACTTTTGAGCAGCCTGACTTGATCGCCACTTCGGTGGCATAATGACACTTACCATAGTAAAACAAACAATCACTATATTCACCTTGGAATAGCCAAGCGAGAAAGATCGGGAGAGACAGAGACATTTCAAACTGGCATGACCTAAGCGTAAACAATTTTGAACATCGGCCAAAGTTGAGGAAACATTTTATTGGCCAGGTTTGGTCTAACATAAGTAAGATTTATTCGCTGAAAAAATTGCACTTTCCGAAAGTTTGACCAGAGTATAAATTATCATTGCCAATGCTCACGTCTGTGCCTCATTGTTTAAGCTTATATCTCTCTCTAAACGGGCATATCTCTCTAACAGGGGCTTGTAGACATCCGTTGAGGCTATTGCTGTTGGCTCAGCTTGCTTGACTAAATATTTATCGCTTTCGCCTGCACCTATAACCATGCCCGCAAAGTCGATCGGATTCTCGCTTAGATCTGCGCACTTATCGAACGACTGGTTCAGTTTTTGTTGCTCTAGCTCGTGGGCGTACTTTGCCAGATAGGCTGAGCCTAGACATGCTGAATTCGGTAGCTCCAGAGTATAAACTGGAGAATGGAATACATCAGCCACCACTTGCAAGATCGCCTTGTTAGCTGACGCACCTCCAGTTACTAAAACTCGACTTACTTGTGCCATATCTAAACCCAGGCACTGGCTATGGTGGTACAAGCGCATGAATTGGCCCTCCAAGCAAGCACGGATCTCCAGTTCATCTGAAAAGGACTCAACTCGTTTGTCGAGCTTGTTATATCTGAAATCGCCTCTACACAGGGGATAGATTTCACGAAGATCGAAGTAAAAGCCAATATTCCCAAAGTTACCCCGCGGAACTGAGTCGAGGAGACGCGAGAAGTGGTTCCAGTCGCCAGAACTGCACGAATCTCGGATCCTTTCGCGAGTCTTTGAGCCATTCTTGAAACAAATCAGGCCTAAATATTGGCTCTCGTCGACTGGATTTCTCAGAATATGCCCATTAACACTGGGTTTCGGATCCTTGAGCCAGAAGAATGCTGTATCACTGGTTCCTAGGCTAACAATCAATTCGTCCTTGCTAAGACAAAAGCCAGCCGCAGAGGCTGGATTGTCGCCGGTGAATGAGCTGACTAGACACTCGGGCGGGAATCCATAACGCTCCATCAGATAACGAGAGACTCGACCGATAACCTCATGAGTATCTACTATATTGTCATCCATCATACTCTCTGCAGCGCCAAGCCGCAATCGTAGGGCAGCGAGCTCACTAGTATCCCCACCGACTAGAGCCTGTAGGCAGAGTTCTGACCACCGTTTGGTTTTTAAATCCATCATGTTCATCCCAGAGGCATCTGATGCATCCCAAGGTGCGTATGATCCAATAAAACATGATGCTAGAAAGCCACTTATCAATGTTATCCGTTCAGTGTTTGCATACACCTCTGGCCTCCGTCTGAATATCTTGGCGATTTGGGGTCCAGTGAAGCGCTCATAAGCTCGACTACCAGTGATCTCAGCCAGTTTCTCTGGACCGCCGACAAAATTTTCAATTCGTTGACAGTCCTCTGTGGTGCTGGAGTCCATCCAGACGGGCGAATCACGGAGTGTGAAGGCCGATACAAGTTCTTTATGAAGGTAATTGTCTGGGTTCAAATTGGCCAACAATGAGCTCGAGCCGCGACGCCACCAAACGCTACCATGTTGTTGGGCACAACCTGATATCCCAACAACGGTGCTGAAATCTAATCCATCAATCTTGAGCTTATCGAAGCACATGTCCAGGGCTTTCAGCCACATGTTAACAGGGGCCGTCACGGTGTTGCCATTCTCATTCTTATTGACCCCGCCTTTCGTCTTGTATTCACTTAACTCCTCGTCGAAATTTACATTTATGTGGTGACAAACTTTAAGCCTATCATCAATCACAATAGCTTTTAGCTGATCAGAGTTTGGGAAGTCAAGTTGTCGAAGTCGGTTACATTTCTAAACGATGCTCGCTCCAATAGGTCTACCCACCCACCCACCTGTTGAGTGCTTAGATCCAGTCCAAGAAATTTCGAGTCTGAATCTACATTTTCGCGGTTTTGCAACGAAATATTGTCCAAATGTATTGTTGATACATCGGTTCTATTTGAGCTATTGTCGGACATGGTTTCTCTGGCTATGATATAGTTGTCGCTTCTGTATGATTAATTGCGTAAATACTTAAGAATTTTACCCCGATCCTATTCCACTTGGAAGTTCCTCTTCTCTATTAGATTAGCTATCTACAACGAAGACTATCCTCAACTAACATTTCGGTGCACTCTACTATGATATTCGATACCTTTATCTGATCCGATCCAAGAGGCTGCTTTTTGGACGCCATTGAGCCATTTACTCGAACCTGACAGTGTCAGGCTGACACTTGTTTGGTGCTGTAAGTTGCGATGAAGATTGAGCATGAAAAAAAGACAATTGTCTTGATGTATCTGTTCTTGGCTTCTCAGGCCGGGTTCGATTCTCAGTTGCGTTCTTTTTTCCCTTTGGTAGACATTTGCACTCGCGCGCATGCTAATGCTCGTCCAATTTTGATTCACTCAGGACTAAAATGAATAGAAATTTACCTGAGAATGTGTTTAATCTTAACACTGAGCCAGGAGGAATTCACTGCGACCAAATCCGGTGTCATGTCGGGAAAGGACGCTACGCTTCCATGATATGTCACAACGCTGCAACAGAGGGAGATCGTTTCTTTATGCCGGAAGCAGGCACTAGCTCAGAGTTCCGAGACGCAAGCTTGTATCCTCTCCGATAGACGAAATTTAAGTACATCTGTAGACTTTTGAACGCACATACTCAATACCAACATGCTCTGTGTCGTTGGTATTGGAGAAATCTAGTCGAGCGCCGATGGCAGACCCATCTCGCGATGGTGAAGCTCGATCTTTTGCAATCGACGTCCTTAAAGTCTGTCTGTTTGCCTGCTCTAGAGTAAAGCGTAACGCCAACACTAAGGTGCCACCGGATGCAAAATCAAATTTAATTGATCGATTCGGTGATCAAAGTTTGTTGAATTTTATAGATTGTAAGTATTCTGATAAGCCATTGTAGAACTGTGCTCTAATCGCGATTATGGTCAAGCTCGAACGGTATTTCCGCAGGTTTAACGCAGGTTCCCCAATAGTAATGCTCTCTTGAGACAAATATCCGCCAAAAATTCGCTGCTCAGGGCACTCGAGGTCGTACTAGTTGTCAACGGTTTGGGTTCTGCATGTTTGTTCGTCAGGTTTGTATTGGAATCGCATCGATGTGTCGAATCCAGGTTGATGGCCTTAAAGTGATCAATGTATTGAGGAACAAAGCTACTGTGTACGAAGACGATTCCACTTTCAGACATCTCTCGCTTGCGCAGTTCCATTTCATGTGTATCAATACCTCTGCAAGCATCCTCAATGACAAAGGTGAGAAAACCAGCCTTCACGGCGTCTAGCGCACTCGCCGCAACGCAGTAATCAAGAGCTAGACCACAAACGAAGACATCGTTTATGTCGCGTGTGTTGAGCTCTTGCCTCAAGCCCGTCTCGCAAAGGCGCATGTTATCCCAGAATGCACTATAGGCATCGATTTCCGACCGAGTGCCCTTCAGTATTCTGATTGAGTTGGGAACTATTTTCAAATTTGGATGCAACTCGGCGCCCCAGGAGTTCTGTACGCAGTGGACCGGCCAGAGCTTCTGCTCTGTCTTGCCCTCATCAAATAATACGGTGTCGAATAAGTTTGCTCTACCCATCAGTCGGCTTGGCCTGAAACGACGAGATGCAGCTACACAGCCGTCACTGTTTGTGTCCGATGTGCCATTGCAGCTAGGTTTACCTGGGCAGCCCTGCTGCTCTCTCTTGAGGGTATATTTTCTCAAATGCAAATTGTCATGAAAGCCGATATGGTCGAGCGGATGCCAATCTTGCGTGTATACTACAGCTTCAAAAGAGCAAGTCTCTAAGAGCTCGTTGATAACCGGAACAACATCGACCCCATCCTGGTGAGCGGGACCGTTTATTAGTGCGAGTGATCCATCAATGAAATCGTTTTGAACGTCAACTACAACAAGGGCACAAGACCGATGAAAGACCTTGAGGATCCAGTTGAGGCAGAGGTATTCAAATTCAGCAATATCAATCAGACCATCGGCATTGGAATCAAAGGTGGCGAACAACTGTCGTTCTTGTTCCTGAGTGAACTTGCTCCGACTGGTTTGGCTCTCGGAAGTCGCAACCGGCTCAATTCGACCGATTCTGGTGCCTGAAAAGGCATAGAGATACTTGTAAACAGTCGCAGTCAAGAAATCTTGAAATTGGCCGAATCTCAAGCCACCCTCTTGTGGAGCTTTGAATTTCTCGAACCAAAGCTGTCGCTTCTCTCGAAGGGACCAATCACTCACTTCTGGTGCTCCCCTCATCGCTTCCAACTTAGGTTAGATTACTGTGAGATAGGTAGATTGAAATCACCAGTCAATCTCGAACCGAATGGTCAAATTTCGAAAACAAATAATATCAGGCCAACGTTACCATGGTGCAGTCGCATGACCACCATAATCAAACAGGAAGTCAGTCTGCGTGCTCCACGAGAGTGTAAAATGCCCCATCACGCCTGACCATAGCAGCTCATCCATCTTGGGGTAAAAAGAGTTCTGTTGGTGTTGTGGATGCCCTTGACTGGGACCTGGAAAGGAGGGATTGCATCGATAGGGTGCTATATTCGGAACTACGAAACAAGAGTCTGACGCAAGTGCAAATTAAGGACAGAGGGAAACGCTTACCATGAGCCTTACAGTATAGCGGCAGAGACGGGATTATAGAGTCAATGCAAAACCAATTCTTCCCAAACTACCGAACTTCAATGTTTCCGTTGATAGAGGCTAACTCGCGTTAGATTGTCAGAGTGGATGAACTGAAAGCCATGGTGAATCAGCATCGATGCACTTGTTTGTATCTGCTCTTTGCTTCTTGGACTAAGTTGCAAATGCGAACATGCGGCTAAGATTTATGGGTCATTGTAATACTTCAAGCATGAATGGTTTATTGGTACTTCACATCGTCAAGTCCATAATAGCGTTAACAATATCGTTGTTGTTGTTTTTTAGGGCCTTGACAGCCAAGTTACGAGTTACATTTGCCTGTTGCATAACCAAATCGATGTCCTTAGGATCCACCCCAGTTTCATCAGCCGGCTCGTTATCGTCTTCCTCGTAGTTCAATTTCGGCTTAGCCTTGGACTTTTGTTCCTCAGGTAGATGTACAACATCTGTCTTGAATTTTTCAGCCGCAGCTAGCTGTGCTTTCTGTGACAGATCCTCAATCTTGGCTTCGCCGAACACAATATAAGTGTCGGAAGCGGGACTCTTGTACACATCGGGCTTATTGATTACGAAGAGTATGTTCTTCGACTTTCTAATGGCAACCCTGTTGACCCCTTGCACCTGCTTGAGCCCAAGCTTGGATATGACTTTGCGGGATTTCTTCTCGCCACGAGTTTGTCTCGATTCTGAATCATCATTTACCAGTGTTCTGAGTGTCTCCCCCGCTCTCTGAACATGAGCTGTAGCTGCGGCAGCCGTCGCGGATGCCGAGTTTGTTGTGGGAGATGTTGAGGTCATATTCGGATTGGAAGATGATACCTGGATAAGAGCCTGAGATGAAGCTGTATACCTAAGTTAGAGATTATCAACTATGGTCGAATAGTTTCGCTTTGGAGAACATTGCCAAGGTGCAAAACATGCGGATCCATGCGCACACGGAACGCATGCGTTGGATCACAGCGCAAATATTCAAACAGAGTTCCTTTCAGGAGTTTGGATTGTATCTGTTCTCAGCTTCTCGGACTGTGCAAAGTTGGATCGAGGAATTAGTACAGTCCTCCACTAAATAAAACACAAACAATAGGACTTGGATTTCATTATTTTCACCTTATTCTAGTCGAGAGAATTCAAAAAATAAATAATTTTGTGGAGTTAAATAATAAAAGTCGACCAACAACTAGGTAAATTCTTCTACTGTAAATTTAAAATAAGAGGCCTGACACTCTAAGAGCGCATTAATTTTCAGCCTCATAAAACGAGAACACCTGAATCTAGCGCAAACTTATATCGGCTCGACAAAATTTAACTCGCGGATTTTTAGTTGATATTAACAAGACATTGAGATCTTATTTGACCGCTACTGATGCTGTCAGAAATTGAATTTTAAGCCCTCTGAACAGTCCGCACAAGATGAAGAGCAACAACAATATCAATAATAATAACAACAACAACCCGTCGAGCAGGTATAACAATAGCAATATGCCGAATACTCAGAACCAGGGATACAACCAGCAAAATTCGCAACATGACAGGCGAAAACCACAAAATCATCAGCAATCTCATCAGCAACCACATTTCCAAGGTCAGAGAGACAGAAGCGGACAGAGGAACCAGGGAGGCCAGCATCCAGATAGCAGCATGAGTAGGGATAACACCATCAATCAGGGAAATTCCAATTCCTTGGGCTCTGTCAGATTTACTCCAGGTTACCCGACACGCGAGTTGCCGCCGATAGAAACTAAAGCGGATCCAAACAAAAAGTTCACCGGTAGATGCAGACTATTCGTTGGAAATCTGGCACACAACACGACTGAAGACAAACTGAGAAGCCTCTTCGAGCAGTACGGAGAGGTTGGCGAGGTTTACCTTGGCCCCAAGAGTGCGTTTGCCTTCATCAAGATGGACACTCGTCAAAACGCCGAAGCAGCTCGAGATGCTTTGGATTGTAGTAATTACGAGAATAGGACTCTCAGAGTAAGGTTAGCCGCACATGCGGCGGCGGTTCGAGTTAAACACTTATCTCCCCAAGTTACCAATGAATTACTCGCCTACGCGTTCAGATATTTTGGAGAAATTGAACGTGCCGTTGTGGTTGTCGATGATAAGGGTAAATCAATCGGTGAGGGTGTTGTAGAATATTCTCGCAAACAATCCGCACTCTACGCCATGAAAAGATGTCAGCAGGAATGCTTCATGCTGACGGCTTCACCTAAACCAGTGCTCGTTGAACCGTTCGATCAGCAAGACGAGGATGAAGGTCTACCAGAGAAATCCATCAATAAGAATTCCGTAGAGTTTAAAGAGCAGCGAGACGTCGGACCACGCTTTGCTGAGCAAGGCACGTTCGAGCATACCTTTGCTTTGAGATGGAAAGAGCTTTATGAAATAGAGAAGCAAAAGCGAGAATGTCTTGAGCAAGAAATCCAAGAAGCACGGAAGAACCTCCAAGATCAAATCGAGTATTCGCGCTTAGAGCATGATACGATTCAATTGAGGAATCGTCTACAACAGTTGGAAGACGATCGCTTGAAACTTCAACAAATGAAAGAGCAGACCATGAGTGATGCTCAGCAGCGAGAGGAATATAGAAGACAACAAGACCTGATGATCCGACAAAGGGAAGAGGAAATCTTACGCCGGCAGCAACTCGGTGATTCAAACGGCATGAATCATCAGGAGACAGCTTTGAGAATGCAAGCCACTGCTCTTCAAGACTTATTGAACAGTCAAGATCGACCCACCATTAGCGATGACGTTAACGACAAACACCAAGCACAACAAGAAACCCAACCGACAGGGCCTCCACTTGGCCCCGAGCAAGATTCAGGTCTATCCATTAACCAAATGAGCATGCTGACCGGACAGATATCCAACCAACCACGTAGCTTCGTAGATGCTGCCATGATGGGCCTAAGTCAACAATCTTTCATGCCCATGCAGCAACAAATGAGCATGCCACCCCCACCTCAGAACCCAACAAATCAGCCAAACATGTTCGCAGCCTTCATACCGCAACCACATCAACTTCAAATGGCTCTTGATGCCTCTAGCGCCGCCAACTATATCTCACCACCACCGGGCTACACAATGGTGAGTCAGCAGCAAGGAACTTCTGGTGGATTTGGTCGACCACCAAAATTCAACAGAAATCACAGCAACAACAATAATAATGCGAGTAACAACAATATAGTAGTTCAATCCGGAGGTCGACCCCGCAAACGGGGACGATACTGACAGTGTGTCGAGGACCCTGTTCCAGTGACGGCGCAGTTAGAAAGATCAGATATTTAGGCAAGACTTCATGCACATTGTAAATTCGCAAATCAATTACACTACGCACTTGTCATTTACTTAACAAAGATGTCATTCAATGAATGACCAAGTGTTGAATCCTCATGCATGTTGAAAATGGTTACTTTAATTACATTTATGGCTCGAGTCAAAGTAATGTATTCTATCGTCGGAGGTTAATGTATTTAGCTAGTCGCAATTGAGGTTCAAATGATAAATCTTAATCTGACATAGGAGTTGAGCGAATTTCGGATGGCGCTTCCGAGAAAGCACTGTCGAAAAGTTCAGAGGTGTCATCCGACACCTCGATACCGATCGTGGTGTCCATCATCTCAGCATTAGGCTCGCTTGGCGCCGGATCATATCTATGTAGACTTATGCGCCACAGCCTAATTTGTTGGTCCCATGATCGTCTCGAGTACTTAACCCATTTGCGTGGGGTGCGTGGTTGCTCGCGAGCTCTTTCTCGCTTGGGTACCGTTTCGACATAGTTCTGATATCCCAGAGTGTTTTTTCCGTAGTCAATCTGCTTCTGGCGTCTCTTCAAGACATTGGAGTCGCGTTCTTGTTCGTAGACAAAGGGTTTTTTCTCGATGGTTTTCTTTCTGATAACGGCCTTCGATGGGGATGTTTCCTCTCGATTTTTCGTGAGATCGTCGGGCTTGTCATTTGACTTTTTTGAGGAGGCAGCTGATGCAGATTCTTTCGCTTTTGCTTTTGCTAGATCTCTTTGTCTCTTCTTCTGGATGGCAGCCTCAATTATGTCATCTGCACTAATATTCGACAGATTAAGCCAGAAGTTGCAATCATTCTCTTGGCCTTTGGCAAGTGCCTGCTTGTCCTTACTTATGATATCAGTCCAGTCATTTGATCGTGCTTGGGGCATCTTGAAAATAAGAGTGATTTAGATGAGTTTCGAAAGCTTGATTGTTGTGACAGAGCGGTGGTGCCCCAATGAACCTGTCAGTGCACGCCTCTCTCAGTTCTAGGTGCGTGAGAAGGCTAGGTAGGAGTAGAGATTCTCGCTCACCTATTGAAACCAGATTACAGGATTCTGGGGAGCTATCCGGTTTGGGTTGATAGCCTATGCGTCGAGTGCCGCAAGTTACGCGCCACACATAGCGTCTGTTGTCGTTCAGTAAGGCAACAAGCGGTATGCGTGTTTGGCGCCAAACTCACTTCTTTGGCTTTTATTTATTTTCAAGGCTGTACAGTCGCCATAAAATAGATTGCGGATTGAACGTGTATGTCCATGGGCCACCTGGCGTAGACCATGACGACTAAAAACGCGCGCCCCTGCAGTACCACAAACAATTCCTTCTATATGCACTGAGAAGAGTACTGTCCACGACAAAAACAAATGGTCAAATGAATAACGCCATGTCGGAGTCCTGCCATCTCGACCACGCACCCATGATTTAAGTCGATACTGGTTTGACATCACCCCCAGACTGCCAATGACATCAGAATGAAAATCAGGGCTTTGAACGAATCAGACCTTTCCAATGGCTCATCCGACGAGAGTTCTAATGATGAGGGCCGACAGCAGACGCCGAGCAAAGAGGCACTCGAGGATCAATGCTTCGACAAGTATCACCAAGCCATGGCAGCCATCCAGGAACTCAAGGACGATGAGGCTAAAAACTTTCTACAGGATCTCAACGAGCAACTAAACGATTTAGGCACAGAAAGCGACACGTTTGCTCAGTTGAGATTTTCAGTGTTGAAGAATCTTGGAAATTTTCACGCCGAAAGCATCGATTATTACATTGATGCTCTAGCTATCGACCCATCTGACATAACCTTATGGATAAAAGCAGGTGACCGGAGCGCTAAATTAGGCAATTTCATGTTTGCTAAACATTGTTATGAGCAGGCACTAGGAATTAACCCTGAGAACTGGGTTGCCATTGAGCGCTTGATGGAACTGTACTACATACTTCACCTGCCGTTCGAATTATACGATATTTGCATGAGAGCCATATCGTTGAACCCTCGCCATAGAAAAGCACTAATCCTGCTTTCGGAAGTGAAGAAAATCCAACCGTCCCTCAACATTGACCAGATCGTCGATGTTCCTGAAAGTCAGGTTGAGAGTGTGGTCAAGCCTCTCAGTGAGGTGAAAAAACGACGGAGACACAAAATCCAAGATGAGCTTTCGAAATTTAAGCGAGCGAGACTTGGCATAACCCTCGATACAGCACGCACCCAATCACTGGCTTCATTTGGCAACTACATCATCAAAATATATGAGCGATTTGCTCGCCAAGGTATCACAAGAAACTCGGTGATAGATATAACACTTAACAACACGCTATCGTTCTCGCAACAATTCTGCAATGGCTCAGTCAATAGTCAATCTAATGATCAAAGGAGCTGTGAATTTCAAACTAGTTGCAGCCAAGACATCGAGATGACAGTTGAGCCTGATGGCGGCAGCATAAGTGATAACGATAAACCAGGTGCCATCAATGAGGAGAATGACCAAACTAAGAGCAACAGTCGAGGTCGACTGAATCAAACGTTCCAAAAAAGTTCGAGTCTTTCTTTTGCAGCCATGTTGTTTCCAATGGATCTTGGTGATAAGCGGCGATCGAGTCGGAACAGATCTAATCAAGATGATACGTTCAGTTTCAAAATGAAGTTTGATGAGCTAAACGAACTTTTGCCTGAGTGTTTGAGAATAGGTGCAATTGAGCAAGCTCTGCAAAGGAGACGAGAAGAGCAAGAACGTAGCTCGGACAAGAAAGAAAATGAGAGGCAAAACGAGTGCATTATTGCTGAAACAAATTTGGAGCCCATTCGCGAAGATCTCATCATCAAAGATATGATTGAAGCAATCGCTGGAGCGATACAACCCGGAGTAACGGCAATAAAGAACGATATCAAACTATGTGATATGTTTTATCTATACCTGACGAAGCTTTCATCTAAGAAACAAAACACCCTACCCGAGGCATACAGTAAAATATACAGAATTTACAGGCGCCTATGTCCTCTACCCACGGGCGACATTTTCGTCGAAATTGGACAAGACGGGCTGACGATCGACGAGCTTTGGTTTACCCTAACTGCAAACGAGATTGCGTATCAGCCCCAAGAATGCCCACTCTTGCTTAGAATATTAGAGCAGCTACAACTACACCTCGACGAAGCCCAGCATAAAGAGTTCTTGGTCAGACTCTTCCTCATATTGGGTGCTAATGCAGATTACCGATACCTTGAAGTTGCCTTGCAGAACATTGAAGAGGACACAAAGGTCTATGCTTCAAATAGGAAGATTATAACAAGGGCCTATATAAAAACGCTGATAGATCGTATGAATGAGAAGTTACAACAGGAGAGTGAATTTCCAGATGACTCAATCGAACTCATCAACAGATTGGCACCTAAATCCGAAAATGAGATGAGTGATAGAGAGATAGCTTCCTTGTGCTCAGCAATCAAGTCTGCTGGTGTTTGGCAACGCGGCTTGGACATTCTAAATCAAAGGAACGATCTGAACTTGGATATAATAATCGAAACAATCAACATTTGTCTGGAGAATGGGGCTACTATGGATGCAATATTGGCTAGTAAGTTGTGCAAGGATGCTATATCCGGATGTAGGCCAGCAACCTGGACCTGTTTGTACCGCGGCTGGCGCAGTGTTTTGACAAATGACGAAATATCGTCTGAGGACACTATTAACAGGATGGACAAATTCTTTGAACTGGGACACCAGACCCTTGGGAAAAAAGGTACTTGCACAACCGATAATGGAGAATATCTAATGCTTTATGTAAAACATCTGCTTGATGAAGGCGACAACTTTGAAGAACGTAGTCTACTAGGCGCACTCAACTGTCTATTTGGTTACCCAATCAAGAAACCAGCCTCGGTTGCTGGTCATAAGGCAACTAGAGTACCTATGGTCTGGAAATATGCTGAGATAATTTATCATTACTTGGCTCCCGACGAGCTGCCAACTTACATGAGCCTGCTCAGAAAGGTTGGTATAACAAGCGAACTAGAACCCTTGTTGAGGGAAATTGCTCTGTCCACTCCGGATGAGTTGAACCCTGGAAGAGAGGTTCACGTTATCGAAGATTTCATCGACAAGGGTAAGCCCTTAGTAGGATTGAACACATGCCAGCACGAAGTCACAAAGGATATATTCTACTTCCTGGCGGATTTCTACTTCAAGAACAAAGATTTTACCAAGGCGAAAGAGTTCTATAACTACGATCTAGTGATTAATATAGACAGATTTGACTCATGGGCCGCTTCAGGACTGATAAGAGCGAACGGAATCGATAGAGCGCTCTCTGAAGGAACTATTACCACCGAAGATTTTGTGGAGGGGCCGTTTCATGAACTTGCGGACTCCGCTATTCGTTGTTTTGAGCAGGCAACAAGGTTGAAACCTAATGAGGCAAAGGCAACTCTCTGGATTGAATTTGGTAACCTTACTTACAATTTAACATCCCTTGCGTCGAGGCTTTTTGCCTACGACGATTTTGAGGCAGAAATTGAGAACAAAGAACCAGGAGACACATCCAAGCTGGAAGCGAGGCACAAACATTTATATAGTCTCGCCAAACATTGTTTCAAGTCTGCTAATTCACTTTGCCAATCTGAGGAGATTTGGCTACACTACTATATGCTCGGAAAGATATACGAGAAAGTTGATACATTTAGAGCATTGGAATACTACAACAGGGCCGACTCTCAGTTGTTCCATGAAGGTGCCAGCTACCCCAAGAAGATCTCTTACCACAACCCGCCTGACCTAGCCTACGAAGCTATGGAGGTCCACTATCGGATCCACTCGTCAGCTTTGAAGTTTCTGCTCAACACTCATGAATTGACACAGGATCACATGAACCACCTCAAAAGATTTTTACTCAATGCCCAACGATCGCCCTTCGTCGAATTCGAGGGCCTTCAATTCCCCAAATCTTGCGTCGAGCAAGCCATAGATCAGGATGTCAACTATCTCTTGAATGATCTACTTGAAGCCGTCTGCAGCGACGCAGAGTTTGATGAACTGATCTTCATGTGTCTACATGGCATGAAACGCTGCTTGGTTAGATGCGATAAAAACTTCAAGGCTCTATATAGACTATCTTTTTATTATCAGAAGATTCGAGACTCTAGGATGGCACAAGACATCTTAATCGTGAGAGAGCTTAACACCGATCGTCGCATCAAAAACCTACTTGAGAGAAAGCCAGGTGTTCCAGAATTCCAAGCTGCACCGCCAGACTTGAAAGGGGTCGACTCACTATTCAAAGATCGAAAAATGGGTAATCTCTTCTTTAATATATGGAGGATTCCTGTCGAGGAAGTCGACAGGCCGGGCTGTTTTGAGCATTGGATGTTCAAATGCACGTGGTTACTCATAAAGACATGCATAGATCTTAGTGATACAAGCATGCTAACGGTTATAGCATTCCAATTGAGTCGTCAGCCTGAAACATCGAAAAAGTACCTCCAAGACAAAGCTAGAGTTCTTTTGGCACTGTTTGCTGTAAAATCTGTCATAAATATCATCACTAGTGCAATAGATGGTTCCGGGGACGACCATGAGAGGAAACGTCATTTCATAAAGGAGGGCTTGACCATTGTTGACCGTTTCATCAAAGCCAATGTGTTTGCGGATAGAATGCGCGAATTGTTCACAAAACTTCAAGATCAACTAGCATCTGTACAACCTTGATATCTTTAGCCAAGACATGCGCTCAATAACATCCTGCCGATCTCCTTATTTTTTAATTGGACCTCTCCTCTCCCTAAATTGTTTGCCTTTAGAAATTGCCCTAGCTTTCATCGCTTCATTGAAATCTCTGTGCTCATCCCTAAAGAGCCCATACTGTCGTAGGATATGGGTTAGGGCTCGTATTTGTGGATGGGCTGGATAGTATTTGTGTCCATAATTGTGGTCTAAATCAGTTGGCACCTTTTGAACCCAATTAAAGATAGAACATTCTTTGTGCCATTTGGTTAACCAGCGTGCGACTGGTTGGTGGCCGATACCATACTCATAATCCCTCTTGGGCAACTCTGGCATATAAAAATCGTTAAAGATCTTGCACGAGAGTTTTCTCATCCTTTGAGAATACTTGGATGTAGTTAGAATGACAGGAAACTTGGACATCACTAGTTTTCGCTGTTCCTAATAGATTCACAAAAGAGAGCTTGGGTTTTTCTTAGCCGAGCTAGGGGAGCTTTGAATAATGCTGATGTTTATTTCTGGGTCTGCGTTTACTGTTGTTTCTAAAATGAGCAAATCAAAATTCTGAAGCCAAAACCAACACATGACGCGCGATGTGCTGATACTTCGTATTTGATCTTGAATACGTGTCATGGCATCAACAATGACTTTCTTAAGATTCCACTCTTAGATCGTATTACCAGTTAACCATTCTAATCTCATCACAACATTGATAAGTAGATTTAGTTTCGCATTCAAGACTTCCAAGAAGCCCGTTCGAACCGTGCAAAATCCATGAATTTACAATCCCTCAAAATCGTTCACGAGCATCCTACAGTACCTGTGACCGCGAAATGAATGTCTTCGAACTGAAGCCGAACCAAGAGCTTAGATTCCAAGTCGGAGATGAACCCGTAAAATTGGAATTGAGGCGAGGGTTAGCAGAAGTTTATGGGACGGAGATACTGATCAATAGGGCCTACAACTTTCCTCGTAACTCGAGGGCAGCGGTCTTTACATATCAGGGTGCGACTGTTGAGGTCACAGGCGCCCCATTAAAGTGCCATGTTGGTCAGAAGTGCGACTATATGACTTTCTATTTGAACATCCACGGAGAACTAGAGAAGATGCGAGCCGAGGCAGAGAGCCTCAGCGACCAAGTTAGATTTAGCTCAATAACCAATGATGAGCCAAGCGGATCTCAGAGACAACAGACGAACGACAACCCAGATTCTAGCCCACTTATAAAACCAGACATAAGTAAAACGCCAATATGCTTAGTTTGTAAACCAATGTATGCTAGAAATGTAGGTAAATCGACGCTTTGTCGTATATTATTAAACTATGCAACCAGACGCGGCCGAGCCCCCATATTTGTTGATCTAGATACAGACCAAAGTCATATAGGGCTACCTGGAACCATTGGTGCCCTCTCAATCGAGGAACCGATAGACATTGAGACAGGTTTCTCTTTGCAATCCTCGATGCTAATGCACTTTGGCCACACGAGCCCAGCCGGTGATAGGGCCTTGCTCTATAAGCAGTTGATTGAGAACATGGCCAAAAACGTCCATCTCAAATTAGAGCAAGATAAGAAGAGTTATTATTCAGGGGTCATAATCAACACAGGTGCCTGGTCAGATGATTCCGATTATAAGCTACTTGTGCATGCTTGCAAGGAATTCAAGGCCAACATGGTCCTTGTGATGGACGATGAAGTTTTGCAGGACGATTTAAAGAAGGACCTGACGGATTCAGCGCACCCTGTGAACGTTTTAAATGTTCCTAAAACTGTAGGAATCGTAACGAGAGTATCTGAATCAAATGTTGAATCAAGATATTTGAGAATCAAGGAATATTTTTATGGATCTCCACACGAAAGTTACAGTCCAATGACAAGTGAGATCAAATTTTCGTTCTTAAAGAGACTTATTTATCGCATTGGAAATCCTCTGATGCTGCCAGATTCTTTGATGCCCTTGGGTACAAAGACTCAAGATAATCAGATCAAGATTTCTCCTTATGATTGCACGGGCTCAGATCTGTTGCATCATATACTAGCAATCTCATGGTGCAAGATAGATGAAGTTCTCAAGGAGCCCGCAGTAGTTTTACGGACCAACATAATGGGCTTTATATGTATCACGAGTGTAAAGGCCGATGGTGATGTAGTGAGCATTTTAACACCACAGAAATTACCTAGCCCAATGGACCACGTTTTGTTGTACTCGGACGTTCAATATATGGACTCTCTCATCTAGTTTGAAATTGTAAGTCGTGGTCTTTTATAGCACGATGAGGAACGGACCAAAAACGAGAGGCCTTCAAAGAATAATAAAAATCACGGAAATGAACCAAAATTCGCCTAGACTCCTTCTGAAGGTTTCGATTGCTATGAATATCAGCGGCTGCTCATTTCCCACAACACTTACACTATCTATTGAGAATTGCATCCAATGAATTGTCTGGGACCATAGTAGTTGACATTTTAGCCTTTGAAATGTTGAGCGCTCCGCGCCAGCATTCATAAGCATCGAGTAAAACAGATATGGCACTTCACCTAACGATATCCTCTAATTGGCACTAAAGCAAAAGCAATCACTCATTTCATCTCCGTTCGTGCTCTATATATTACTTCGACGGCTCCATTGGAGCGTCTCCAGGATTCAATTGGATGAGGGGCACACTGATGAGTGGCGTGAGTTTCCAGCCATGTACTACAAAATCAAGCGACGCAATCACAGCTACATCGGCGGCGAGGACTGACTGCCAATCAACCATGCACTCGAGGCAACGAGGAAAGGGGGCATTTCGAAATGATTCTAGCTTCTGGGGAAGGAGCAGTCACAAGCTCGACCATGCCCTGCCGCCAGAGTGCTTGGCGCACAGCTCACCTGCGAGCATATTTCTTGGCCCCCGCCCTTTGCCTCCTGCAGCGCCATTATAACGACCAAGCTAGAGAAGTTCGGCCCCAGAAATTGGGGTTGCGAGAGGAGGGGAAGATTGTATCTAGTGAAGACGTTCACTAGGTGTTGCCGACGAGCCTCGATTCACAGACGAGAGCGCCGCATTGACTCGTTTTCATCTTGACGAAGCAGCAACTCACTCTAGAGGGAGTTCGATATTTGATTCAATTGATTATGCGATCACAAGAAACACGAATTCGAGCAATCTCCTCTCGAAGCAGGACCGTCACAAACTCATGAACGAACCTCCTCTCTGGCCGCCAAGTTGTTGCTATGGAGAAAAGTGGCTCGAGCCAAGACTGGCGCTGCTGATAAACTGCGCGGATCTCTAATTGGATTTGATCACCACTGAGGTAGCCTGGAGAGTCGTTTGCTCGCTGAATTGTGCGAACTCCTGCCGATTGTTTTGCCAATTAGGAGAAGGTGGACATTTTCTGCCTTTTCGTCCGCTGAGCCCTCTCATCGTTGCTTACCTGCTCTAGTTTGTCCATCAATCAATCCTCTGGCTGACATTTCTGAGACCGAGATCTGTTCCCTTGAATCGGATCCGTTTGATGCCTGTCGAGAGGAATAAAGCGAAACCTATGAATTGAATCAACTAGTCTTGTGGGAGAATCTGGATTTCAATTGAACTAAATTGAGGGAATCTATGGAACTGAAAACTATTGGAAGTAAAACAACATCCATCGCTTGTGGATTCTTTTCAATGTCTGGCCTGTGAAGCACCATCACTGGTGGCTTCGAACGGTGGCTGCAAGCAGTTGAATCTGTCTGATTCAATATGATGAGCTAGATCAGATGCGCTGTGGAGAATTGCGGTATAGTTCATAGTGTAGACCTGACTATTGTCAGCCTTAAACGATGCTCAGTCCAGAAAGACTTGTGACTGTAGCAGTTGCATAGCCCAACCGAATCCGTTATGCCCCGATTCAGGCGGGCTAATTTTCATTTCCGCCTGTGGTCGGATGCACTAGCTCTCTGAAATACTTTATTTATATTCGCTCTAGTTATGCGAGACACCCTCGGATTTCCAACTAATTCGTCGTGATCGATTGCTCATAAAGAATGCGGCCAATGAGAGAAGGGCGCGCTCCAATTTGCCTCGATGGCCACACTCAATTCAAATATCGTCCGATATCACAAATACCTCATCGGATGTCTGTTGAAATTGAGATTCGTGAATTCGCATGGCTGGAAGCTGATTAGGCCATGCGCTGGAGTTGATTTACCTCTCTGTGCAGCTATGAGCTCTACCTGGACAGTAACCGGAAGCTGCCATTTCCGGACTAAGCAGCGTCGACTAGCTTGCAAGGATAGTCGGGCAAATACGAGCAATGATTGAGTTGTGGCGATCATTGAACCTCCAAAGTCTTGAGGTCTGGAGCCAAGGACGGGCATGTCTACATCGATCGCAAGCCGGTATGTTACCACAGAACGAAGGGCGTATGAATACGATCAGCACTCGTGTTGTCCGAGTGGTCCTTGGAGGGACTGTTGATGCCAATGATTCTTCAGTATCAATGCCTTTGCGTCCAAGTATCTCAATGACATGGTCACGGCTTTTGGTGATCGCTTTCAAGTTGTGTAGGTCTGGTAGTGATTGTTGGTCGATGGCACGACAAAAGGGAAGGTGGATGCGACCAGCAAAGCCTCTAGTTGCGCTAAAGTGGGTTAGAATACCTGCTCAATCGCATGCTCGCCCTTTGTTGATTGAACATCTGAGTAAAATTGCCCTCCTGTAAAGAATCGTCAACAAACTCGAACATGAACCGCACATATTCTACCATTAAAAACGCTATTCTACATAGTTGATGTCATATGAACAATGGAACTGTAGCCTAAAATCGATGCGAATTCAGGCAAATTCTGATCTCAGAGATCGCATCGACAGTCGTCGTCGTCCTTGCGCGATGCTAGATCCTTGCTGCGCAGCGCGCTATGCGACGCCTGCAGACTATACGGCCAGCGAGCGCATAGCGCCCAAGCTGTGACACAACTCCTCCTACCATTCGAACTATTGCGGGCAAGCTGATCATAATCTAACTGTAACAGTTGCACAGACTTTCTTCATGGTGAAGCTTCGTCAGGTAGAGCCTCATCAAAACTCGTTCAAGAACACTTTGCGATTGTCTCTCAGATAAGTATAGAGCGCCGATCGTTAGCAGAACAGACCGTCGAGGCCAACTCAAGTGCACTCAGTCTTAGCCAGGGTGTGGAGTAAGTTTTTGTTGGAAAGTTGTCTTGTTGGTCAAGAATTGGAGAGCGGAGATTTCAATGGCAACTTTGGGTCTAGACCCGAACAAACTGAGAGACTTCAACTGGTCGTTATCGATCAAAGTTTAAGAGTTTAGAGCTTCGCTTCACTGACACAATCGAGTAGGCCAACCTGAGATAGGTGTGTGAGGTTTGGCACTGAAGCGATTGTAAATTTCTGAGAGAGAGGCGTTGTTCAGCCTTACAGGAGGAAGTTGATCAGAAGAGAGCTGAGGCGAGAGAGTTTTTATCAGGATTGGGTGATAAAATTAACGTAATATCAGTCAAGATGTACGTAAAGGGCCCTTTTTGTCGTGCGCAAGCTTGTCCGACCAACTCCGTGTTCAAATACCAGCATGAATCACCGAAATCTTCCCGGTCGTCAGAGTTGGGAGGGGATTTCGAGCGACCTCAACTCAATGACTTGAGTAATAAAACGTATATTGGGGGTCGCAGACGAAGATTGTACGATGTTGAGAGTAACAGGTCGACGTTGAGCAGAGAGACGAAGAGTTGGACACATGAGGCTGACAAGGTTGCTCGACAAGGACGAAAAGTTTATATATCAGACACTCTTTCGTCAGCCATGTTAGCCTGCCTGCCTATCATGTTGATTCTAGCAAATTTGACACCAGGTAAGTAACTATCAGCTGCTGCCATCCGCGGGACGGCCTAGCGAACACTTGATTTTGGTTGAGTTTAGTGAGAAGGCAAACAAGGCTGAGGTGTCGCATAGATCCCAATGAAACTTGTCACCATGAAATTATGCAACAATCTCGTTCCAATCTCCCCCTGCTGAACAAACCAGTCGCCGAGTGTGTCGATTGTTTCAAATGTTCATCCCGTAACGGCTCAAATCCTGCCTGCGAGGATCCCTTCCATAATCTGAACACGACACGGGTCACTACACCCGTCCCGCCCGACCCGCTACCCAACGTCATGTACCATTCGCCCTGCCATGCTGGTAAGAAAGGCAAGGAGGGGCTGTTTCCGGCATCAACTTGTATTAAGCTCATTGGAACCATAGGTGAGTATGCAGCAAAATAAACAACCAATCCTGGCGCCTGAGGGCACTGGCCTCGTACAAATGGCAGTCATCTCAGGCGTGCTCGCTTGATCCCACTCACAGGCAAACATTCAAATTCGAGCCCTAATATTGCGGGCCATGTTGAGCAGCGCTCGCTCCTCTGAATGCCCACAGGTGACGATAGGTTTGCGAGTATCTATGTGATTTCATCGGCGTTCTCCTCTCGCCTGTCTGATACTGACGGATTACGGAGCGCAAAACAAGAGTCCTAGTAGAGGGCCTAGCTAGGAAGGGCGCTATCCTGTTGGCTCAGTCATATTTGACGGATTGGATTGAATGCGACCGCTCCAACTGACTCTAAACTCCTTTTCAAATGAACGATTCAAACTAGATACAACCGGCGAGACACTAGTCGTGCGCCATTGCGCCCTTGACTCCGGCACTTTAACGCAGGATACTGAGTTAGGTAAATATCAAGGGTAACAATATTGAGATCAGCAGCTTAAGTCGAGAAGAGAGAGGCTCAGAAATGCGAAATTGCTATTGAAACTAGAGTTACTCCTGAATTTAACAATTCCGGTCCGGCCTCTCTCTGGATTCGATTGCTGGAGTTCTCGAAACTACTATCGCTCTTTGGTCAACACTAACTTGCTCGTTACTTGAATTAGCTCGCATGTCGCATTGTGGGAAGTTCCAATTTGAAGACGATATGCTAAAAGGTAAGGGAAACAAACGGGGCATCGACCGAATTGATAGTCAGCCCAAATGCGGCTCCTCTAGTTTGCCCTCCGGCAAAAGAGTTAGACGTTGCAACTTGCTGCATCAACGCAAACCAGCTTCGGCCTCGGATGAACTTGCTAGTTATTCATGAATAAGCTCGGTCTCATCTCAATGCTTGAAACGAAATTCCTAATCCTAACTTGCATCAACTCTCAATTTCTCATCCGATGTTGATGACCGGCAACGATCGCTCGATAGGCTGTGTGCTTGCATGTCCGGATGATGCTTGCAACTCTGCCCAGCCCATGGCTGGGATGCTCGTCTCACCGCTACTTCCCCTGCTTATCACACTCAATTTGCTCCTCAGTGTTCGGTTTTGGCCCCGAGAATCGCGCTGAGGCTTCCACCTAGCCAATACATCTCGTTGTAAGAAGCCATGATGTTTTGCTTTGACATCCACTAAAGTGTATTAAGGATTGAAGGGGCAAAGTCATGGCAGAAGGGTGGACAGTTCTGAGAGCATGAACATGCAGGCGGCTCGTGTTAGAGGACTCCCAGGCTCTTCGTCCAAAGCACCTTTGAGCCCCTCTTATCCTAGCTGAGGCGCGCTGACAAGCTTATCCAAGTATTGGCTCGTACCTGGGTTTCGACATATGGACGAATGGAACACATTGTTTTGAAGCGAGGAAGGCAAGCGAGGGATGAGATCGCGGTATATGTACACGATAACCGAAATAACAATGTGCGACCCATCGTTCGAGCGCGAAGCTGTCGCTCAATCTAATGAGAGCTGCACAAATGACTGGAGGCCAGGAGATGAATCGAGGGAAGGAGCCCTCATTAGATTCTCATGCATCGCATCATCTGAAGGTGAATGACAGTCGTACACACAAACCAACCTGCTGAAGTAAACGGTGACCTCTTTGAGTGGAGGAAACTCAGCTCAGTGGTTCAGCGCTTGAATGAAATTTGAGGTTCCCAAGGATCTTACCCATAACGAGCGTAATACTGTACACTTATTCTGAGTGTTAGCATAGACTTTTATCGGATTTGAGTCTTCCGGTTGACCCGTAGAGAGTTCGTAATAACTTGCTCAAATGGACGTGACTGAGCCTCAGCTTTTGTTCCGCTGAAGATCTGTTGGATCAGCATAAAAGTATTTACTTACAACTCAGCTTTGCCACGTCCATTTTCTCTACAAACAAGCTTGATCAAACTCTGAGTCCTAGATTCTCGACAGCCTTTGTGAGCTTAACCCTCAAGCTTTCGGTCATTTTAACTGCTCCTGTCGCATTAGGATCGTCAATCAAATTAAAAAGGTTCTCATTGATGACGTGCAACATGGGCAGGCGGAGTATTGAGTTCACCTGCTTATAATCCCGCTGCAATGCGTCCGAATCTATACTCGACATGTCCGATTGTCTGTCCGCTAATTCCGATTGCAACTTGTGTAGGTCCACGTAATCCTTGTAGGCCGCCAAGATGTTGTCTGGCGTTGGTGCCCTTAAGTTCATCACAAGATCGATTACCGAATTCAATTTTGGTGCCATGATTATCCCATCATTGAGAGGAGCGCTGGTCATGGTGGCGATTGAAAGCGCCAAAGAGAATAGGACAAATTTAAAGCCGTCGGTCAGCTTGAGTGGTGTAGACTTCGTAAGAGTGATCATTTTATTTCAGTTAAGAAGCTGTCTCGTTATATTTTACTACCTGTTTGAGGACAAAATTGCAGCAAGAAAGCCGAAGGTGAAAACCTTAGGCATATATTTGCTATGACTCCACAAACATAGTTCACTTGTTTTTTGATTTGCTATTTTTGGGTTCAAAGCGATGCATTCGCGACACGATCCCACTTCGACAGTCTGACGTATCCGCACAACTTGGGTTCCCAGAAAACAGGGGACGTCCACGAATCGAGACTGAACTCATGGTTAGCAAGAGTCAACCTCTAAAATAAAACAGAACTCATCTACAGTAACTAGTCACTGATAGCTTCTGGTGGGAAGCACTACGCCGAGCTCTGGACTGCACAGACTCGACTCGAGGGAGCTACGATTGGTGAAAGCTCAGATGCCAAGTCCATGTTGGACTGGCCAGCATCATTTTCGGAAATCTGAGGCACATGTTTGATTGGATTGACCCATCAGGAGCTAAGCACCGAGAGATTATTGCCTGTGAGAGGTTGGACTTACTCGAAGCCCGAGAATCAGTTCGAGCAGCTGACAAAATTGCGTCAGCATCCTCGATTTCAATCCACTCGGTGAGCTCTCAGAGGGTCTGGAATAGGAATATTAGTCTGAATTTCGACCGCCCCCTCCCTTTAGCACAAGGAAGGGGATCGCCATGAGTCAGGTCAGTTCGAGCTGGTCTCAGAGGTGTCCTCAGATTAAATCATTCGATGTTCCAAGATTCGAGCCACCTTGAAGGCAGAATGGACCGATGGGCAAGAGATTTGATGTTCAATTTAATGGACTTATGCTGAGAGGCTTATCTGAATTAGAGAAGTTCGGCCGCCATCGGGTGGAGACCATTAGACCCTAGAGCGATGTTTATTCATTTCAAGGCTTATGGGTTTCATATTCCGTATGTTCTTTCAATGTATCCATTCATAGTTGTAGTTGCTTAAACGTGAATCAACTACGTAGAATCAGATTCCAAATCAACGGTGATCGGTGAATCTGGCGCTGTTTGAGCGGCACTATAAAGCATTTGCCGGGTCGTGTCCACCAGATACAGATTCTAACGGCAACCTATCCTAAATTAGAGCAGCACTCTCATATAAATTGACAATTTCGACGATCGTATGAACATCGAATACGAGCACAGTTCCGGAATGACCATCTTCGAAAGGTAACCATGATCCTCCATGAATAATGAACACTCTCTGCCTTCGTTGGCCTCAAGAACGTACACGAAAAGGGCTCCTAGAAGGCTGTGTTGCAACTCTGAATCGAGTCCGAGAAGCCAAGAACAGATACATCAAAAATGAGGACCGTTAAGGTGCGGGGAAAGCGATCGCTTCCTCTCATTTCAGCAATAAAACTGACTACGATAGTTATTCCCGGTGGTGGCCTTCTTTGAAAAAGGCCAGCGTCTTGATTAGATTCATTGGTTGCCGTTTATTTGCTTCTTGGCACTGGTTTGCACATATCACTTAAATTTCCTCAGATCTATCCTCTTCAATCAACATTTGTGTATCCTTATCAGTTTCCACAGAGGATGGATCCAGAGATACTGAACGGAATTGGCTAACATCCTTAGAGTTTGACTTGAGAGATGAAGTTATGGAGGGCGAAATGGAGGTCATGAGGGAGCTACCCTCGTGACTCTTGCCAGACATCTTAACATCATTTGCGTCGCTACTGTCTAATGCATCATACATTGGATTGCTGAAGTCAGTCGAAGCCTTTGGAGCACCGCCTTGATTGAATCCTCTATCACGATTGCCACTGTCTTGTAGTAAAATGTCGTCGCTGTCTAAGCTAGCCATGAATGGAGGAGCAGTGAATTCAACATTTGATCCATTTCGGAAAAGAACACTTTGGCTGGACTTAAATTCGCGTTTCTTGAAGAATACGTAGCCAGCAGCAAAGATAAAAGCGGCGCAGATCAGCATCACGAACAGGATTGATTCGAATAGTGACTCTCCGCTTGAGAATACAGGTCTTCGTCGGACATAATCCTCGCAGTCAGATCCCTCGTAGTCTTCAGGGCAACGACAAACAATCTTACTTGGACTTTGATTGCTCTCAACGCAAATGCCGCCATTTCGGCACTTGCAAGTTATTGGCTGAGCTTTTGATTGTTCCAGGGGCGATTGGCAGTGGCCACTCTCTGATTGTAGAGCCCCATCAGGACAGATGCATCTGTGGCCCAGGGGTATCAGAACGCATAGATGGCTACAGTTTGAATCATCACAGAAGTTTGTAAGTCCCTTGTTGTATTTCTTCTCGTGGAACAATTTGACATCGTTCGTGTGCTCTAAACTGCGCTTGACCAGCACCTTCACTCCGTGAGCGAACTTGTCTTGCCGGTAAATCTCGTTTGTATCACGCGTCACCCAGTATAGATGATCTTCAAAAATGTCAATGCTGAATGGGTGCAGAACGCCCTCATGGAGGACCGTGTATCGATCTGATCCATCTGGGGTGGATGTTTCGATGGTGTTCAATTTGGTGTCGCACCAATAGATTCTATGGTTGTTTTCAAAGTCGATGGTCAAGCCGGAGGGATAACCCAACTTTTCGTTAACTATAATCCGCCGTTTGGTACCGTCCATCCAAGCCTTCTCGATTTTAGGTGAAGAACCAGCTTCAGTCCAGAACATGTGGCCAAGCTCGGGATCGACAGCGAGCGAAGTTGGCCTCTCAAGCCCGACAGGAACGACAGTACGCCTGTACCTTCCATCAAGTTTGGAAACATATATCTTGCCCTTTGGTCTGGGCATATTGTTTTGATTGACATCGATCCAGTACAGATTTCTCGCCACCCAATCAACAGCAATATCAACGGGCGATGATAGGCTCTTCAAGTTCAGATTTTGCGGAAAACCATTTCCGTGACTAGAATCACTTATATCGGGGATGACCGCGCGTTTTATGGCCCGCTCGTGGGAGTCACTCCAGTAAATGATTGATTCAACTGGATCAAAGTCGATGGCTTGAATGCGACTTTCGCCGCTAATCAGCGAGGATTGATGATGCTCTCCAACGTCAACCGCTCTTACCTCTGGCCCATTTGCATACAATATGTACGGCGTTCCCCCTGTGGCAGCGCATCGATCATCATAGAGGGTAAAACCTGGTTTACATTCGCAATGATGAGAGCCGAGATCGTTTACACAAATTTGGGAACAATTATTCAGCCGCAACGAGGAGCACTCGTTGATATCTGCGCAAGTTCGAGATGCATCGGCGGGCACTTGATAGCCACGAGGGCATACGCAGATATATCCGCCACCGGTGATGCTTTGGCAAGTATGCGAGCAGTTCCCTATTTGCATTGGCGGGTTACACACTCCCACATTGCAACCGCGTTCATCAGACATATCATCGCAGTCTTGTACGTTGTTGCAAACCCTATCGAGCGACAGACACTTATCGTGATCGCATTTGAATTGATCCCCAGAGCATTTGAGTGGAGTATGCTTGCAGATTGTTTTGTTGTTTTCGTCGCTTCCGTCTCCGCAGTTGTCTTCTCCGTTGCACAGTTGCCATCTTGGAATGCAACGCCTATTAGCGCAAAGGAACTTCCTCACCGAGTCGCACTCATGAGTCTGACACAAAGAGGGCTCCTCATCACTTGTGTCAGATCCATCCACGGCGCAGTCCTGTTCGCCGTCGCAAACAAAATCTTGTCTCAAGCAAACCGTGTTGTTGCATTGAAATTGTGACTGGGGACAGTAGCGTCCATCTGGAAATCTGGGCTTACAATTGGCTTCGTCGCTTGCATCGTCACAGTCTCGGTTGCCGTCGCATACAAGCTTCTCGGATACGCAATGGCCAGACCGACACTTGAACTGACCTGACTTACATTCGTAAACTAAACAGTCCTTCTCGTCACTACGCTCGATATCACCACAATCGTTGTCATTATCACAGCGCCAAGATTTCTGAATGCACTTTTTGTTGGCACATTGGAACTCGCTTTCGGAACACTCACGGTAAAGATCGGTACACATGGCTGGATCTTCATCGGAGCCATCGCTGCAGTCCATGTCGAAGTCGCATCTCCATCTGAGTGGAATACATTTACCATTCTTGCACTTGAAATCGCCGGACTCTTGACATTTGGGACATAATTCAGGGTGCGACTCATCTGAACTCAAGCCACCATCTTTTGCATCATGGCAATCGTCATTTTCGTTACAGAACAACCAACTTGGAATGCACCTATAATTGTTAGGGGATGGACACTTCAACCAACCTGTTGTACAGTTTTGGAGTCGGCAAATGTGGGCTGGCTCGTCGGTTGATTGAGTCTCATCGGGACCGTCGTGACAGTCATTGTCACCATCGCACATCCATAATTTCGGTATACACTTCCCGTGAGCGCATCTAAACTGGGTCTGTGGGTCGCACTCTTTCTGGTGGCATATGGTCTTGTCCTCATCGCTGCCATCGGAACAGTCATTGTCAGAATCGCAAACCCACGAGTCAGGAATACAACGGCCAGTTGTCTTGCACCGGAAGGAGTGCTCGCCACAAGGCGTGTCACAGAAGCCCTCGTCATCTCGGTTCGGACAATCGGGGATTCCGTCGCATATGCGAACTCGAGAGATACAAGAAGTACTATTTTTACACTGATACATTCCTGGCTTGCAACTAAAAGGCGGACAATTCTGTTCGTCGCTTTTGTCTGCACAATCTGGCTCAGAATCGCATTTCCAGTAATTTGGTATGCATTTCTCGTCTGGTTTGCCGCATCTATGGTGACCCGCTGTACAGTTTGCTGCGCAAGTTTTGTTGTTTGCCTCCAAAACAAAATTGTTGGGACACGCACACCTGTAATCAGTCGCACCCGGTTTTATCAAGCAAAGGTGAGAACATCCTCCATTGTTTGAGCCGCAAGGGTTGTGATACGGCAGCTGATGTAGTGGGTGGTAGACGTGGACGTCGTATGGCCTATGAGATGTGTTACGCAACACTCTAAGATTTTCGCCAGTCAACTTATTGGCACTCATCAAAGCTTTCTTGTTCCAATCGGTCCAATACATCGTGTCATCAAACACCGATAGTGCAAACACATGGGGCACCTGGGAACCAGATAAGACCACCTGCCGCCGCTTACCATCATAATCTGCGTGCTCTATACGATCCAAGTGCGCATCTGCCCAGTAGATCTTATCGCTGAAGTAGTCAATGGTGAGCGCGTTAGGCCAAACAAGTTTGTCCTCATACAGCACTATCCGTTTGAAATCGCTACCGTCCATTCCTATTCGAGCAATGAAAGCTTGATGACTCCAGTCGGTGAAAAACAGGTATCCAATACCTGGATGCACAGCCAGAGCTCGAGGATCATAAACCCTCTGACCGAGTATTGTTTTCCTATGTCTGCCATCTAATTCGGCCACATCGAGATGCTTGCTTGTTCGATCAATCCAGTAAAGTTTCTTGCCAACCCAGTCCACCGCCAAACCTTCCAGACCATGAGCGTCATGCCGAACAATCGTCTCCTCGCCAGTTCCGTTCATGAATGTTCGATGTATCGTTTTGTTGCCCACATCTGCATAGTAGAGCCGATTCTCAGAGTAGTCGTAGTCGAGTGCTACTACGTTCTTAAGCTCCATCTTGATGAGATTGTAAACCGTGCCATCAGTGCTCATATTTCTAAGGTAGTACCGATTACTGAAAATTAGCCAGGGAGTAATGGAATGATCTCTCCTTTTGCAAGTCCTTTCGTTGAGCTCTCGCTCATAGTAGGTCTCGTCACATTTGCAAAAGTGACGCCCAGGTGCATTGATACAATGTTGGCTACAGTTTCCGTTTCTTTCACTGCACTCGTCGATATCTTGACATGCCTTGCCATCTTTCATCAAACGATAACCGGCATTGCACTCGCAATGGAATCCAATCAACGTATTGATGCATTTGTGCTCACACTGATTGAGCTCGGGGCTAGCGCACTCATCAACATTGCAATGGGGCGACTCATCAGATTGGTCATCGCAATCGATCTGCTTGTTGCATACGCGTTCGTATGGTATGCATTGTGAATTCTTACACTTGAACTGACCTTCGGGACAAACGCTAGCTTCCGTTTTACACTCTGGAGCATTCTCATCGGCCCCATCAGCTCCACAATCGTTTTCGCCGTCGCACATGTAAATCTTTCGTATGCACTTGTTGTTGGGGCACTTGAATTCGGTTGTAGTGTTGCAGGCTCTGAACTCGCACTTAATATGCTCATCAGATCCATCGCTGCAATCCAGATCAAAGTCGCATTCCCAATTTTTGTTGATACACTTGCCGTTCTTGCATTGAAACTGACCAGGCTCGCAAGGCTCTAGAGGGGGGCAGTTGAATAGAGTGCTGTTTTCGTCTGCTCCTGAAGCACAATCTGCATCCTTATCGCAAACCCACTTCTTTGGTATGCATTGAGCTCTACCCCAAACTCGGTTTTCAGGGCAGTAGAACTCAAGCTCAGGGTCGCATTTCCTCGTGTCACATTGGTGCCGGCTATCCTCATCAGAATTATCTAAGCAATCGTTGTCGCCATCACAAATGTAGGCTCTTGGGATGCAGTTGCCATTGTCACAGGTAAATAGGTCGCCAAAGCAGGTCTTTGTTTCATTCTTGCATGTTGCCTCCGGCTCGTCGGCCCCATCGCCACAATCATTGTCTCCATCACAGAACCACTGACCAGGAATGCACCTATTGCTTGGACACTTAAAACTGTTCGGGGGACACTTCTTCGCCGCGCACAGTACAGGGTCCTCGTCGGCCGAGGTTCCGTTTGGGCCGGCAAATCCGCAGTCGTTGTCGGAGTCGCATAGCCAAAAGTCTTCTACACATATGTTGGTGTGCGTACATTTGAATAGATTTGGTCCACAAGTCTTGTTATTTGGACAAATGTCGTGATTCTCATCACTGGTTCGGTTGTCCTTACAGTCGTTGATACCATTGCATACTTGTGATTGCGGGATGCACTTTTGGTTAGCGCATGTAAACTCCCCTTTAGCACATGGCGGATATTGGCAGTCTTCTTCATCCGAAGCATCACCGTTACCGCAGTCTGGGTCGTGATCGCACCGCCAATTCTTCGGGATACATCTCCCAGTTCGACATCGGAACTCGTTTACATTGCACTGATGAATTTTGCAAAATGCTGGATCTTCGTCGGCACTTATGTTGGTTGGCTTTTGGTTTTGTGGAACTGCCGATGGCGGTGTCAAGCCACAGTCTCCATCGCCATCACAAACCCAAAACCGTGGCAAGCATTTACCGGATGGGCACGCAAACTTGTTTTCATCACAAGTGACGTTCTCAGGAACACACATTTTACCCTCATTGGCCACTTTGAAACCAAATTCACACCTACACTCGGCTCTATCGTCAGGACCTGGATGGCAAGAATGAGCGCAGCCCCCGTTGTTTATAGAGCATGGGGATTTGCCACAAAACTGCTTTTGTGATGTAAATATATGTATGTCTCGAGGTGATTCGTCCAATCGTTTCACTATCTCTACCATATTCGAGCCGGTGTTCTTCTCGGCACGATAGACCCCATGAAGCTGTAAGTCAGTCCAATAGATATAGTTGCCGTGGACTGAAAGTGCGAATGGATATATTGTTGCAGATATGAGCACTTGCCGATTGCTTCCACTCATGTCACTTCGCTCAATCTTCTCCCTACTGGCATCTGTCCAGTACAACTTCTTATCCAGATAGTCAATAGCTAAACCTGATGGCTGAGTGAGCGAGGAGTTGATTATTGGTGTCTTCTGATCTCCTGCCATGGTTACTCTAAAAATGCGTCCCGAGTTACCGAGCCTACCCCAATCAGTGTAGTATAGATATCCTGCGCAGGGATCTAAAACCAAGGCCCTGGGTCTATCCACATGAACAATATCTACTATTTGTGAGCCGTCTAGATTCATGGCATATATACTCTTGTTTGAGGAGTCAGTCCAATAGATCTTCTTGGAGACCCAATCGTAGGCTATGCCCTCTGGATTGATACCTTGCTTTAGGATTATCGTTGGCTTACCATCTATGGCACTCTTTGGAGATGTAGAATCGATTTCAATCTGCGCAATCATTGGCTCAGGTCTTATTTGACTGAATAGTATCCGTTTGTTCTCATAGTCATAGTCGAGACCAACAACGTTCGATAGATTGACATGAGGTGAAAATGGGGAAGCATGCGACTTGTCTAGACTAAAACTTCTGATTTCTCGTCTAGTGGTGATCAACAGGTATTCCTCGGGTTGAATGCAAGTTCGCCCATCATTATCTAATTTACCTATTGCACATTCGCACCTCTCTCGATCCTCGCCTGGCATAGCGAAACATAACTGATCGCATCTATTGCGGCTGTCGCTGGACGAATTCTTTGAGCACGGTGAAGAGCCAAGCGGCTGATTTCGGAAGTCGTACATCACAATGTCGCGAAGTTTTTCTATATCTGATTTGATTGGTGTAGGCGCCACCTTGGATTTCTCGGCTTTGTTGAATTTTGAGCCCTTAAAAACCATCCTCATGTTTCTATCTACCCAGAACAGGTCATCTCCGAGGATGGCCAAACCATAAACACTCGGAAGTCCTCGCCAAATTGTTGATATCTGGCCTGTGGTGTCGATCCGCATAATGGCGTCACCAACAGAATCACACCAGTAAACATCGTGGTTACTAACATCTACCACAAGATCTCTAGGGGTAAATAACCCAGTTGAGACGATGGCCTTCTTATCAGATGCATCCAAATTAGCACGCCAGATTCTTGGGAACTGACCCGAGTCGATCCAATACAGGTGTCTACTGAGCGGATCTACAGCCAACTCCCTTGGTGCCTCTGTACTGGTCTTGTATATGACAAGTCGATTGCTTCCGTCCAGGGACGACACCTCCATGAATGTCTCGTGCGGAAATTGATTGGTAAAGTATAGATTCTGAGCAATCCAATCGATACATAATCCACGAATGCCACTTCCGCCAATACCGTCTGAGATTATATGTTTCTTGTCTGACCCATCTGGTCTCATGCGGAAAATGCCGTTCGATGGGGAACCTTGATTGAATTCTATCCAGTATATATGGTTTTTGCCCACATGGACATCAGCGTGAAGAATGTTGCGACCGTTACCCGCCAGAGGTTGCATTGCTTCAGCGTGATCCTCTAGGCTGAATCCTTGCATTCTTGAGAGTGAGGCAACGATAGCAAACGATTTGTAGGTGGAGCATTCAGTATCTGAGCCGGGGCTTAGCTTCGATCCTGCCCCACAGATACACCTTCTACCTCTGTTCTCGATAGGTATGCATATGTGGGAGCAACCGCCATTGGATTGCTGACATGGATGAGTCTCGCCTTGTTTAAATCGCTTCCCGAATAGCTTCATGTTGGACAAGTTTGGAGAGTTTTCGTCAAGGTTGATGATGCTGCTTGATGGATCTAATTCCTCACCGTCTTCGGGGATGTTTACTCTCACAACTCTTTCGTAGATTGGGTCAAGGTAGAAAAGCTTGTTATTGTAGACAGATAGACCCAATGGACGACCAACCTGCCAATTTGCTACTATCAATTTTGGCTCGAAATTCCCGTTATAATCTATTGAGTATATCTCTCCATTGCTCGATCCTACTAAGCTATAGTATAATCTTTGACTTTGAAGATCGATAGTGAGAGACTCAAGAGTGTCGTCTTTGAATTTGTCATAAATGGTGGTTGAGTTTGTGCCGTCCATGTTGGCCTTAGCTAGCTTCTTCGAGACTCCATAACCACCGTCATCGAGCCAGTACATCTTGCCGTTGTTCGGATCTAGTACGATTGCTTTTGGTCGAGCAACTCCTTTAGGGGTACCATCATTGTCTAAGATTGTTCTCCTGTGATTCTTATCTGAATTGACTTTAATCACAACGATACTAGATACTCGGTGGGTGCCAAGAAATAAATTTCGTCCTAGCCAATCGAATGCAACACAATATGGAGCTCCCTGAATTCCGTCAGGTAAAAACTTGCTCGAGTTTCCATGTCGCAGACTAACTCGATTCAGCGATGAGTTGAATTGGGTGTAAGGAGTGAACCTATCCTCTGTAAAAGGTGTTGCTGGAGGTCCGCTTTCAAATAATCCTTTTTCGTTGGGAGATTCGCGCATCTTAATCCAGTAGACCATATCTTCCCGCTTATCGTAATCAAAGTCAAACCCATTATCTATGCCTATAATAGGGGTAAAGTGGTTCATAGATTTAAATGGTGCAGGTCGGATACTGAGATCAATGAGTTGGGTCTGCTTCATGACCATCAAAAATGGCTGATCAACTTGTACACACTCGATTTCACGACTTGAAACATAACCGGGTCTGCACTTACAGGTGTAATTGGCAGGAGTTGGCGATAACAGGCATATTTGATCACAACGATTGTTCTGGCACGGGTTCGGATAAATGGGTTGTAGAACTGGATGATTTGCGTGAATACCTAGAGGGTGGGAAACTAAATGAGAAACAACTGTCTGATTGCCGCCTCTAAATTTTCTGGTCGACGTCACTCGATTCAGTTGCCGGTCAGTCCAATAGATAGTATCTTCGAAAATCGTTAAAGAGTGCGGGTGCAACAAGTAATGACTGTTCGCTAAAACTTGATGTCGACCAGTGCCATCGTAGTTACAAAAATCAATATAGTCTAATTTGCTATCAGCAAAGTAGATTCGCTTGTTGGGGGTATCTAAAGTTATCCCATTTGGCCAATATATCTTTGTATTGATAATTGTTTGGCGCCCAGAGCCATCAAGACCTGCTCGCTCGATACGAGGCGATTCGCCCCAATCAGTCCAGAAGAACCACCTTGCATCAGGTGCTGGGTCAATGGCTAGTCCCCTTGGTTGGCTTATTTTCTCTAGATTGACGACTACAACGCGATTGTCTCCATTCAATGTCGATACCTCAATTGTCTTCAGCCTGGAATCGACCCAATAAAGATTTCTGCCAACCCAGTCGAGAGCTAAGCCTTCGACTAGATCTAATCCACTACCAATAACAACTTGAGGGTCACTTGATCCCTTGCTAAGTCTGAAGATCTTCTTCGCCTGCATATCAGACCAGAATATTGTCATTGAGTGCATGTCAGACGCAGTGGCGACAACGTTGTCTACCTTTACAGGTATGCGCTCTAGGTTTGTAGTGTTCAGATTGGCTATCAGTATGGATCGGCGATTTGATATAATTAGATAAGGGTCATTCACAATGCTTGCCGAACCAACCTCGAGATCTTCTGCCGCAAAGGCTGTTCTGTTGATTGTCTTACAAAACGTATGATTGATGAGTTGGTAACCATCGGCACATGAACATTTAAATCCGTTCTTTGTATCTGTGCAAATTTGGCTGCATACACCCGGGGGCTCGCATTCGTTGACCCCAATACAGGTGTTGTTCGTTGGATCCATAGTCTCGCCCAAAGGACATAGACAGAGTGGCCCAAGAGGTGTTTTATGGCACTTGGTTGTGTTCGAGCCGCACTGATTGGGTCCACATTCGACTAAATCACAGCTCGGACCCTCATCAGTGCCCCCATTGCAGTCGATTTTTCCGTCGCATACTTTTTCAATTGGAATACATTTCTCAGTCGATAGAGCTCCAGATCCGGGTTTGTTAAATTTGGATAGTTTTGGTGCTGTTGATCCAGGCTTAGCCGACTTGGGGTTCGATATTGCACTTGAGGGGCACTGCCACTTACCGTGAGGACAGGAGAACGATGGTGGAGTGCATGCATGTCGCGCGTCTTCATCGCTACCATCACCACAATCATCATTACCATCGCAAATCCAGGTGAGACTATGAAGGCATTTTCCGTTGTTACACTTAAAGTGATTCGGCGGACATTGATAAAGTTCGCAAGACTGTTCATCCTCGCCGTTCGGGCAGTCTTTTGAGCCATCACACCTGAATGTTAGAGGAATACAGGTCTTGGTTGATGAGCATTGAAATTGTGACTTCAGATCTGCACAAAAGCCATCTATAGCACCAGGGCCAGGTGTGCTGAGCTGTGTCTTAGGACAGTCAGCTTCATCACTCTGATCAATACAATCAGCGATTCCGTCACATTTAAATGATTTGTGGATGCATTGTCGACGATTCTCGCATCTGAACTGGCTCTCTGAGCAAACTGTGACTGGACAATCTCTTTCATCGGCAGTAACGTTGTCAGCATCACCAGGCTGTGGGCCGCAGTCATTCTCTCCATCGCAACGCCAAGTTGCTGGAATACAAGTGTTGGTTCCTGGACAGGTAAATTGGTAATAGGCACACGTTTTCTTTTCGCACTGTTTTTCGTCGCTCCGATCGCCACAGTCATCTTCCGCATCGCAAACCCAAGCTTTAGTTATGCAACGTCCATTTCCGCATGAGAACTCAGTCGCATCACAAGTTATGTTGCGGCAGTCGAGTTCATCAGAGCCATCAGGGCAGTCGTTATCTGAATCACACTTGAACGTTGATGGAATACATCTGCCAGTTGCGCAGCGGAACTCTAACGACGTACAATTTGGACGATTGCAATCCTTCTTTGAGCCCTCTATTTTGCGTTCATCGCTACCATCGAGACAGTCATCATCTCCATCACAGACCCAAGTTTTAGGTATACAACGCTGATTATCACAGGTAAAATCCCAAGCATTCGGGCATGGATTGATTGGCGGTTCGCGCTTAGGATCTGATATGCAAGATATGTTATCTGGGGCCAGCTTTTCTCCATACGGACAGCCGCAGACAGCAGTGAGACCTGACTCGGTTGGTGTTGATTTGGCAAACTTTAAGGTTGTTAGATCAATCATGGTTGTGTTTGCAACTTTGCTTGTTGTGCTGTTTAAGGTTGGAACACTTTGTGTAGCATTTACTGTAAGTGAACTCGATATGACTATAGGAACTGCAAAACAAAACTTTTGACAGGGTGAAGCTCCCTTAGCGCAGGGATGATTCGGATGAATATGCTGGTTTTCCAGGCTATAAATTCTAATACCGTACAATCGATTACCCTCGTCTACACTCAATATTACTTTTTCGTTACTGCCAGTTTCTTTGTTCATCTTGATTACGGCATCCAAGCGCCAATCGGTCAAATAGAGCCATTCCTGGTGAATCACCAACGAAAATGGATGCTTGATCGAAGGCGTTGTGAAAGCGCGAACATCGGTTCCGTCCAATTTGGCATGTTGTATTTGGTCAAGCAAGGCATCGCACCAATACAATCTATCAGCTTGAAAATCAATGCTCAAACCATTTGGCCAACCAAGAAGTAAACCCTTGAAAATGGTTACATTTGTTCCGTCTAGATAAGCTCGGCTAATGTTTGCCGGCCTATCCCATTCGCTGTAGAATAAGAGGCCTCTGTTTGGATGGAGCACTATTGCCCTTGGTCGTTTTAAATTTGTCAGGAGAACCCTTCTTTGGGTCGTGTTTGAAACATTAATCACATTTAAGGTTCCCTTTCTACTGTCTATGTAATATAAATTCTGAGATGCCCAATCAAGCGCCAGCCCTTCGACGCCCTCATTCTGTGATGCAAGTATATTCTCTTTCCCTGTTCCATTTGGCCGTATTCTATAGATTACATCCAATATGACATCTGAATAATATATAAATTGATTACGAGTATCAAAGTCTAGGCCAACAAAGCGAGCTGACCTACTCTCAATTGGCACTATAGCATCACTGAATGTCTGATTTGGGATTAGGACTGTACCATTGTAGGCTTGGTAAGTGGAATTAACTATTGGTAGGATTGCTAAAGTTTGATTGTTCTTTCCAGTGTAGATCAACGAAGTGTAAGTATTGGCACTGTTGCTTGATGATAATGATAATGATTGTGAGCTTGGTTGGCTGACAATGGTGGTGGGTGACAAATTTACAAGTGAGGAGATTGGAGGGTAGGAATTTGAGCTTGAATTAGCTTGAGAGCTTGAGGACGATGAGTTGTACGTCAATGATGGGGTTAAGGTTCCATTATTGAGTATTATACCTCGTATATAGTTTTGTTGAGAATATATCAAGTACTCTTCAACAGGAATACAGGACCTTAGATTTTTATCTAATTGTTTGCCAATGGGACAGGCGCATCTATATGTGTAGCCGGTTGTACTCTGAGTTGGGGCGACCAAGACACACAGATACTGACAGTCGCCATTGTTTTTGAAACAAGGGTTTTGTACAAGCGAGAGTTGCTGATTAGTGGGCAATTGTAGAACACTTGTTGAGTTATTTGATGTTTCAGGAGTTTTGCTTTCTAAAAGTGATGCGATCTTTTCTGTGCTAAAAGTTGCCTTGTCAGCTAAAAAGCCACTGAGATTGGGCGATAGTAACGCCGTCAGGAGGAGAAAGATTAATGCTTTCATGTTCTGGTTAGATGGCGGTCAGTTTCAATAAAAGGATGGTGACGAAGATACTTGGGAATACCATATCATACAATACAATTATTAAAATATTGGCTCTTAAAGGTGGCTTGCAAATCTAATTTACAAAACATTTTTCTAATTTGAAGATGAACTCAGGTGAAAACTACAGCCACCGCACTTGAACGGCTGCCGCTGCTTCTACTGATGGCGCCTTCGTCTCTGTTTATGCCACCACTGTTTCTCCTCCCAGAGCCGATGCCGCCTCTCCTCCTGGTGCTGCGAAAAATTCAACTAGGCAAAGTTGCCGTAATGAACAGGAGAAACAAGTCTGCAGTTAAGAAAGGGGGTTAAGTGCACGCTTTTGACTGCAGTGAAGATTAGAATATCAGTTTGTGGGTCTGTCCTCTCGTCTGTCTCGCGAGCAACCTGTTTGGCCAAAGCCCGGCTCTGCAAACAACAAGTGTTCGTTCAGGTTCCAAGCTTCGCTGGCCGCGCGAGCACCGCAGCTCCTTCGTCCGCTCGGTGCCCAAGTCAAGTTGTGAGCGTATATACACTGCCGCCCCACCGCCGCCGCCGCCGCCTCCATGGCTGCTCATCCTGCCCTCTGAACCGCCGCCGCCTCGGCCCCTCCAAAGCGGTCTCTCCCCGGTGAACGCCCCTGAGCGCGCAAGGCCACACCCATGGGCGAGCGACGCCAAGTCTAGCCAGCAAGTTCGATCAGAATGAGCATCTCGCTTATTCAACGGTTCCACCGGGCTCTTGCTGGGAACAGGTAGATTGGACGTACTTTTATGCGACCTCTCTCTCTTTCTCTCTCCTCCCTCCCTCCACTCTTGCATCCACAAAACAACTCTCGCGTTTATCTACCAAAAAGGTCCAACTTCCTCCCTTGCCCCTCTCGCTATCCCCGCCGCTGCCGCCGCCGCTTCCTCCTGGCTGGCTAGCTAGCGGACTAGCTCGGCCAAGCGAGCATCCTTTGATCTGCATCGTGGAGGCTGCAAATCGACCAACTGCGCTCTCTCGCGCGTTCATTGGTTTGAGCGCAAAAGCTTGCTCTAGCCGCCCTTTCGAACGGTTGAAGTGGCACCTTGGTGAGAATGGTTACCACTACTGGAGCTCATTTATAGGATCCTCGAGCTCATTGCCAGCTCCATGGGCTCGAGCGAGCCAATTCGATTCGCGGGATTCACTTTTGGCGAGAGCTTTTGGAGAAGTGAGCAAACTCCTGCCATCACTGGCCACTGAAACCTTTGAACCAAGTGGCCGTGCCGCTATCACACTACAGTTGTTGCAAACTAACAATCGGAACTAGTTAGCGAGCCAGTGGAAGGGAAACAGTGTTGTCGACAACTCGCCATGTTGTAACAACAATCAACAATCAAAAGGAATCCCAGCAGAGCAACGTTTAAACCCGTTCCGACGGCCACCGCGGATGCAGTGGGCTGGAAAGAGGCTTAAACAAATATCGCCGCTGTCAGAGGTTTTAGATTGTTCAGTTCATTCAATCCGTGACGCATATTCGTTGTTGCATAAGTCTGCAACAAGCCTCCCTCGCAAGCAAACAAAGGCTCGGGCAACAGCCGGCCCCTTTCAAAGGTGCGCCAAGCAGACGTGACGAGCGCCTTGTTTTGAAATCAAAACAAGAATCATGCAAGCCAGTTGGGATGCCCGAGGCCCAATTGTCGTCCAAATCAGCCCGATAGTTTTCTGAAATATGGTATCCAATTCGAGTATAGAAACGAGGTTTAGAATAAACAAAAGTTCTGTCCTTTCCAAGACTCAACACTGGCGAAAGTGCTGCCCGAGGATCATGGCGAGATGGATAGAGCACCGGCCACGCCTCCAAGCGGGAGCTATGCTTGAACTTACGAGAGTGGAGTGCGGGACACAAGCAGTGGCTGCGCGAAGCTCGCGCGTTCGCCGCGAGTCATGCATCCAGCTTGGATTGCGCATGTGCCGCTCGTCGCTTGGCCACCAAGCGGCCAAGGCGGCGACAACAACCGCTGCTACTGTCATGTTCAGGTTTTGGCTTTGATCAAGGCGCCTGCGTCCAGGCGAACTGTCTGAGTTTGGGGCTGAATGTTCGAAAAAGGTTAGTCTGGGCCGAGGCCAATACTTCAGATCAGCCTGACTTTCCTCCACCAACCAGAGCTTGAGCAGTGAATAGATTGTCACATATATTATTATGGTCCCGCACTTAGTTGGCACCTCTGTTGACTGGGCCTCACCTCTTACTCATATAAGTGTCCAACGAGCGACACGCATGGAGGGATTCTAGCTGCCTCGTTCCATTGGCCCCATTTGCTACGCTTAGGGAGCTAAGTCTCGACAACAGAAGAGAGGTAGTTAGAAGTGTCAGTTTACGCGTCCAAGTCGAGATGAACCATTAGACTGACTATTGTTTGCTCGAAAGGGGGTTCAAGCAACTCTTTCTCTGTTGGTGCGAGCAAAACTCTCATGTAGATGGACCCCAAAACAGGGAAGCTCGCATCCTTATTACCAGCCAAGAATGAACCCTCCAAAAAATGCTCGTTTAGTTCCGCCATATATTTATTGATAATTTTTGAATTCATATTAAAACACTGCGCTTGCGAACAACGGTTCAGTTATCCACCGGAAACGTCCCAATACGACTCCATCGACGAACAAATTCTCGGCGAATCGTTTTGGTCAATCTCGAACCAATCTAATACTGAAACTCATCTATCATCACTGCAAACTCCGCCCCTAGGTCCATCCATAAATAAGCTTTATAATTTTGCAAACACTATTGATGGGGAGGATTGGAGAAATGTCGAACAGATTGAAAGATATTCTGGTGCAAGTATTGAGCCCGTTCTATCCAGTGGCCATTACGTTCAAAGTCCAGCAAGTGAATTATTCTCCCCAATATTGAATTTTCAACAAATTGAACCTGTTCTTTCAACTGCAAGTAGTTCAAAGTATCATCCTCTCTCCAATAGTTTACCTCAAAAGCAGTTAAAGCAGAACTCAGCCGAAACGAAGGATGCGTTCGACTCCATCGAGAATGGCAGTGGCGGTGGTTGGGAGAACTTGCCCTTCGATGATACGACACGCATTTTGGAAGAAGCTGCCACTCTAGCCGAGTACAGCTCAATACAGCCAACACCCTCGTTTTCGTCTGATTTTGAACAACTTGAAACCGCCTCTATCGGCCATCAGTCCAACAGAGCACCAGTACTCATGAAAAGACTGCCTAAGCTTGCTCTTACTGCCGGTCAAGTTTGGAGCTATTTTATTCCATACGACACGTTCTCCGATGAGGATGGCAATCTTAGAAACCTCAAAACTACTGTGTTTATCAAAGACAAAGACCACAATGAAACTGCCAATAGAGGACTAGACTCCAACTCAAGCATAAACAGTAGCCAATATTTTTCCTGGTTGCAGTACGATCGAAACACCCAGTTGTTGTATGGGTTGCCAACTGAAAACGATTCCGGTCGGCACGGATTGGTGCTCGTGGTTAGCGATAGGTATGGTGCAACAAGCTCAGAAGATATTGAGATCATTGTACGGCAACATCCGTCTGTTCGTGCCTTCGCCCATGAATTCATTATCAATAATGTTGAATGGGATATGGGAAGATTTCCCTCGATGGTGGATGCCTTGGGCGAGTTCATGAAACGAATCAGCTCCCGTATCTACTCCGAGCGACCGTTTGAGCATCTTATAATACACCATTACGTCGTCAGCAATCAGACCCTCAATTCGAGTGATTCGATCAAAGGTTCGGGTTCACATCATAATTCGAGCACCCCAACCTATACAAACCCTTTCTTTACCATATCCTGGTCGAACGGTTCCTTCCCAATTCACCCATGTAATCTTACGCAAGTGGAGAGGTTAGCTAAGCCATTGGTTGACCTTGAGAATGCTGATTGGTCGTTGGAAAAAAGTGAAAGGTTACAACTTATGCCCTCTCAAAATCTCATCGCTGCCTTGCAGCCTGAGTTCAGACCTCAAAGTGTTAAAATCAACCTTCGAGGCAGTTGTGAAAGCTCTGACAAACTCAAGGAAGAGAGTATACCCTCCTCAGATGGCGCTGATTCTGGGCCAAAACTACGAGTGAAGATTGGTAAACTCACTTGGATGCTCGGCGAACCCATAGAATTCCGTATTCCGAGTGAAACCTTCTATGCAGATGAAGGAACTCTAGATACAAGAGATCTACAACTTAGCCTGCATACAATCGATGGACTAATTTTTGACAAAGATCCAAAATACAGCTTCTTAGAATTTGATCAAGAGAGTCAAATTCTTTACGGATTGCCTTTCAAGCTAGAGGATCATGCTGGGCAGAGAGAAATTCAGCTTACAGCCAGACATCCAAAGAGCGGATCAAAAGCACGAGAGGTCTTCATCATCGATATCGAGGCTCCTGATTTGACAACTGTGAATAATAGAGCTTTCAAGATGTCGCTTTATATGGTTCCTCGCACGAATGAGTTTGGTCCACGTGATAGAGTATTCTTGAGTCACAAAGTAGTTGGTGCCTTAAGAACCGGAATTACATCATTTCATCACACTCGAGATAATCCTGAGCTAGTCGTCATGAATATCCAAAAATTTTCCCTCAGTCCTTTTTCTAGAGTACAGCCTGATGCGCCTTCCCTGAATGGGAAGTCGACAGATTCCACTGGCAGTAATGAACCTTATTTTAGCAGAGATAACTTCGCCCAAGGTCAGGCGAACTCATTCTACAGGTACACCTGGACCAATGAAACCATCGGTTATCAGGGAAATTGTCCGGTTGAGGTTATAAGGGAGAACATTCTAAGGGCTTTAGAGCAAACAATGTTGGAGCTTAAGTCTACAGATGCACCCATCTCCGATGACAGTTCCAAGAACGACTCCATTAGATTTTATGATAGACTACGTGCTCATTTCCTACCCGAATCGGATCTTATACATCTCAGGTTTGAGCCCCTAGGTGCTTGCGTTTCCGCATTGGAGCTTCACGATGTTGGAAACAGTGATATAGCGGATCAGACTGATAGATTCGGGGATTCCTTGGACTCTGTACAGGAAGTCTCTACCCTTGGCACAGTCGTTACAACCTTGGCCTCACAACAGGAAGTTGAACCAAACAATGACGAGTACTGGTCCATTGTCGTACTGATTGTATTAGTCGTTGCCTTGATTTTTGTTGTTGTAGTATTCTTTATGGGTATGCATACCTACAAAATGAACCAGGATAAGAGGTTCGAACTTCAAGTCAGATTAGCGCAGGCGAGACAGAATTCCATGTACCTTTCGAGCATTTTGTTAGCAAATCAGAATGTTCCAAACGGATTGCTGACTCAAGTTCGTCCATCTGATAGCCAGAAAACTGCTCCTACACCTCTCGATGCCGACAGAGAATCCCGAAAACCACTAATCCTTGACACGGAGAAACAGATGATTGGTGGAAAACATCTATATCCGTTGGATATGAAACCAACATCTGTCCAACTAAGTGGCCAGACTGTACAAACTACTCCTCTGCGACCAAATACTACATTCACTCTCGATTCAATTGCAAATGTTTGGCATCATCCTTCGACGTTGAACCTCAACCAGAGCCCTTCTTTCATGCTCTATCCTAGCAACGACGAGAGAAAACGAAGCGTGACCTTAAATCGGCGGCCAAACAATTCGTCACGGGGACTAGGGTCAAATCAGATGCTTCCAAGTAGTTTGAATCATTCACAGTCCATAATGTCAGTTGTACACCAAACAAAAGCACCTAACCAAGTACATCACATACCAATCTTATACTCAAATTCATCGGTTCCCGTGGAGCGAATAGACGGATCTAGCTTGTACAGCTCAGCCTCAAGCCAGCTTAGGAGCCATATGAGACCTACTCCATTTCAGCTTGCAAACGGTCTTGCCCAAGGTTTCAACCCGCCAATTATGGCAAGTGGTAATTTGATCGTTGACTATAACTCTCCGATCAAAGCTCAAACGCAGAGAACGATGGACGCCAACGGTTTAGTTAATGTTGCACCACGTAACAAGTTCCGGTCCCCGTCTTACTCGCCATCTTCATCCATAACAAATCAGTCCGTAATAACAAACCCGAATTTTGCCCCACCTCACTGAAATCTACTCTATGATAAAATGATCTCAGATAAAGATTTTGTCTATGACGACCCTTTGCAAAGGCACCTGTACTGCCCTACTAGTAGTAACTTACTACTGTCTCTTTGAGGTGTTTGGTTATTTAGACGGAATAAGCAGGCATGCTCTGTTGTTAAAATCTGCGATACAACAGGTTTTGCTCGTCGGCGAAAAGTCGATATCATAGTGAAGAGGTGTTTGGTCCATTTTTAGTGAACCGATGTCAACGAGCTCATCTAACGAATACTTCGATGGCGCCTGTGAGTGTTTCTCTGATTGAGATCTAAAATCGTCCATCGAGAAAGAGAACGAGCCGGCGTACATTGCCGCGAGGTAAACCTGCATACTGGAATTGGGAATGGCACAAATCTTGACGCGCCAGATGCCACCTCCTTTGACTGCAATTGTGCTCCTGTGACAAACCTCAGGCTTAGAACCCAAATCCTGACCCAACTCGATGTGATAAATCTTGATAGTCTCATCGTATGATCCAACCAGAACTTCTACCAAATCCTGATCACCGAAACGTTTGATACCGACCGTAGAGATGCAAGTTACTCCAGCGTGGAAATCTCTTCTCAAGTTAGAGTATAGCAGAGCCAGGGAATCATCGTTTTTGAGCTCATAGATGCTCCACGAAGAGTCTTCTGCGGCGACCATGATTATTTCTCTTCCAGAAGTGAGTATTAGAGATCTTAGTTGCCATATTGAGTCCCCTCGTGTCACTGTTTCTCTCGAAACTTTCCCATCATTTATGATTGACACGAACCCTTCAGCATCACCAACAAGGATTTTGCTCAATGGACGGTAAGGACATGGCACTACAGGTGGTTGTGTTGATTTCGGATCTGATAGGTCACTGGTGTCTGCAATGCTGCCTTCGAATAGCCGGACTTGATCGCTCGATTTGTGTATAAAGTCAACACAAGTCAACATTGAAGAACCTTCTATATTCACAAGGTGCTGGAGACGAATCTCGATAGCGCTATCAATCGATAATTTATAAACCCCCAACTTCCCATTGGAGTGGGCTGTATAGATGAGGTAGCTCATCTCTCTTTGGACGAAAGTGCAGTTCGCGTCGAACACTCCGCCACCTTGGTGACAATCGAATCCATACTCGATAATCGGCCCATAGGCGCCATTCTCTCGAATAAGTATAAACTTACCAGCCCTATTGTTGACATCCTCCAGCCTCTTTCTCACTTGACAGTCGTTCAGATAAGGATAGCACTTGGATTTTGCCTCATCAATGGAGGTAAAGAGTTCGTACGTCCCAACAAGAAACCTGTCGACCTCTGACAGGTAGTGAACGACACACGGTTTTTGATCCAATGGCAAAATTTCTACTCGAACAACCATCTATCGTAGCGGGTCTAATGATTTTGCTACAACCAAAGTGTTTCACATCGTTCCCGGTTCCAGGCTCCCTCTGACTGGGAAGCATAAATGCTATCATGTGACAATATAAAACTTAGAACTTTCCGAGTCGGGCGATTCGAGTAAGACAGGAATTGGACGAGGGTGCACGCTGCGCCTTTCACATGATATTTATTTCAGCAGTGAGTTTAGATACCCGCACAGAAGGCCAAAGAAAGCTCACGTGTTGTTTCTCTCAACTTCATCTTTGACACACATGTGGAGTTCGTTCCAAGTGACAATGTATCTAGTATGGAATTTACCTCATTATTCTGAACCTCTCACCATAGAACTAGTCTAAAAACGGCAAGACTGATAATGCAACTCACGAACGAAGCTGCTAGAATTGCCAAAGATCAATCTCGCGTGGAGCCGAAGACTCAACTAGGAAATCATCGGCTTTCATTAACATGCGTTTGTCTTAGTTCGAATGGTCTCTATGCATTCACAGGTTCTAAGGATGGTTCGATTGTCAAGTGGTGTCTGCAAACAAGAAAAATCGTCGCTAAAGTCAATGCCGTATCAAGTAGAGAGGCAGAGCAAAATGAGGAGGTTTCCAAAAGCCATCACACCAAGCACATTAATTGTATCACCATCTCGTCCGACGACAAATTTCTCGTCTCTGGTGGCTGGGACAAACAAATCCGTGTCTGGTCTCCTGATAATCTCAGCTGGGTGCATACATTTTCCAAACATAGACAGGAGGTCACAGCTTTGGCATTCCGCGATGGCCACCATCTGTTATATAGTGGCTCCGCAGACAACTCAGTGATGCTATGGACACTGGAGGACGACGATAATCGGTGCTTTGTAGAGGCACTGTTTGGACACGAATCAACCGTTACTAGTATGGATGTACTTAAAAAGGAAAGGGTTCTAACTGCTGGTGGCCGGGATCAAACAATCAGAATTTGGAAGATAGTCGAGCAGGCACAGACCGTATATGAAAGCAAACACGAGTCAGTCGATGTGGTGAGATATGTTGACGATAAAACATTTGTAAGTGGTGGAGAAGATGGGTCTATATCAGTATGGACGACGATGAAGAGAACTCCCGTGGTCACCATTGATAATGCTCATAGGCTTAGCCCGAACGCAATCGAAGGGCTGAACTTTGATCAAGTGCCGAAGTTGGCCTGGATTTCGTCTCTGGCTACTTTCTCTACAGCGATAAAGTCCTCAAAATCAACCAAGAGAGTCAAACTTGATGATGCGGTTGAAGGATTTACAAACGAGTTTGATGGTGACCAAGGAAGTGATTCTGATGGTGCTGATTCCGATAGGGGGGTTGTTGGAAAATCTAGCATGAAGAAGGTTCCTGTCGCTATGATAGCGTCGGGTTCATGCAATTCAGAGATCAAACTCTGGAAGCTAATAAAGGCCGGAAGTGATTACGAACTAAAGTTCCAACAATTGTTCGAATGCCCTGGTTTCATCAACGACCTTGAGTTCACACCCGACGGCAAAAGACTGATCGCAGCCTGTGGGCAAGAACACAAGTATGGAAGGTGGTGGAAATTGAGGGGTTCAAAGAATTGTATACGGATATTCGATGTAAATTAAAGTTTATGATTCGATCTTGTATCTGTTCTTGGCTTCTTGGACCGAGTTCTGTTGAAAAAAGTGACCTCTGTTTGAAGTAAATTCTTCTCATAGTGTCATTGGGCTAAAATATAGATCATCGCTAGTATATGTCGCCGGTTGGTCTCACGATTCTCGTTGAGCCAGAGGAATAATGAAGGTTAATCATTTACGCCCCGGACTGGCAAGATGTCAGGCGGGAACCTCCTCGGAACGAAAAAAGTGTGTCCGCCAGGGCTCGAACCTGGGACCTTCTGTGTGTTAGACAGATGTGATGAACCAACTACACTACGGACACAAGATATTTTGCTGTGGCGTAAAGCCAATCCAATTAGTGGGTCGTGACTTGTGACGAGTTTAACTCGTACATATCTCGATTTGCATTCTCGATTTTTGCATTCTTGAAACCAAAAACTCTTTGGTTCGATTTTGGGTGACACTAGATGATTGAGAAACCAGAGTTTGTCGACCTCCGTCCATACTCCTGCGGGCAAGATGAAACAAATACTATGCGAGCAGTTGTGAGGTTCTCTGCATCCCCAGCGTTCACATGGTCATCATAGGCTTGTAGTACATTCTGATAGACGAAGGGCTTCTACTACCCTTCAGAAATCCATCATCTTCTATCCTGCCAAGTTTCTTTTTATTGGCACTTCGATGAACTATAGCACCTTTGAGTCGGCAAACTTTCGGATCAGTCATAAGCAAAGCTAACCATGGACTCGGAAAATAATATTGCCGGAAAATCGCGGCTATCAACAGGGGCCGAACTCGAGAGCAAGCAACCTCTCACTAGCGAACAGAAGATGGAACGGATAATCGATTGCCTCAAGAGCACCAATCTCAAGGATACCGAGACCACAGATAGAGCTTTCAACAATCTGATCGTGCTAGCGCGTGATAGCTCGCCCCAGGTGGTATTCTCACACCCTGATTGTCTAAGTATAATTCGCGAGACTCTCGACAAGAACAAAGCCGAAGAGACTGGCACCCAGATAGTCATCTCTTGTTTTAGGCTCTTGGGTGAACTGTCCAAGATGAGCGTTCAACGGACTAAACTTATCCTCCAGAATCTTCCTATTGATTACATAACCGACGTAATTTGCTACAGCAAGGACAATGAACTAATGACCTCCTATCAGTACTTAGTACAAACAATGATCAACACACTATCTGGCGTCCAAGAGATGTTGATCAAAATGAAAAATCAAGCCAAGTTGGACAAAGAGCGCACTCTAACTGTAGCTGAATCGATAGGAAATCGAGCCTCGAAGAAAGTTGATGATGAGATGGTCAGAGCGAACGAATCAATCCTATTTGAAATATTGGTGCGCCTGATTCGCCGCTCCTCATCATACATAATCTCGGCAACATCTCGCGACTGCTTGCTGGCTCTCGTGATGAGTAATATCGATTATCAGGGTCTAAACTTTGGTGTCCAACTTGTCAAAGAGGGTTGCCTTCAGAACTTGCTGGACATAGCATCTGAGGTTGACGATTTGAAGAATCCAAGCAGTATGGAGATAACATCCATGACACACTCATTGGTGGCTGCCGTCCTGGATAGAATGTACTCTTGCCACGATCATGACCAATCGCGAGAGGTCTTCCGAGAGAACGTCCAACAGTACGTCAACAAAAGACTACACAATCCTGACATGGAGGACAAAGTTCGAGCAGCAAAAGTTTTCACGGTTCTACTGGCTGGGCCAGCCGAAATAGGAAACTCATGTATTGGTCGCACTGGAATGATTGAAATGATTCTTGCCATGGCGAGTAGTGAGGATTACGCTCAGCAAAAATCAGCCTTAGATGCTATTATTGCAGCCGCCTCAAAGAAAGATAAATGCACAGCTATCGCCAACCTAGGTGAGAAAGTGCTCAATGAGCTTCGTGAGTCTAAAAACGAGGAAATCAGACTACGTGCTCTAGTTGGATTGTCAAAAGTGGGCTCAGTAGGAAGTACCGATGCCTCGATTAGACCCTTCTCGCGCGACGCTAACCCTTCTTTTGCACGCGATTGTCGAGCCATTATAAGTCGCCCTACTCCTGAGTTCAAACTTAAGCAGTATGCCATTGAAGCTCTCGCTTATCTAAGCTTTGATGGTGACGTTAAGGAGGAGCTTGTCGACGATATGCCAGCACTCAATGTACTTTATGAAACAATGACCCTCGATACCAGCTCGCCGGTAGTCTACTCAGTTCTAAACATATTTGTTAACCTAACTAATAGTTACGATAAGCAGGAGCACTCACCTGAGTTACTGGAGTTGGCGAAATTCGCTCAACAGCACATACCAGAAGAACACCCAAAGGATAAGAGGGATGTGCTCGAGAAACGTTTGGAGAAATTGGCCCAGAGCGAGTTGGTTCCTACACTCGTTCAACTATCTAAAACCGAATCTAAAGCATCAAAGGAACTTATTTCACGAATCATGAACGCTCTATGCGAAATTGAGCACATTCGCGGCCGTTTAGTTCAACAAGGAGCTGTGAAGCTTTTGATGACCATATCGCAGTCTGATTCGAAGCCAACGGAAAAGTATAGCCTGCTTGCCTCGCACGCGTTAGCTAGACTCGGCATCACAATCAATCCCGAGTTGGTGTATCCAGGCCAGAGGTTGATCGCCGTTATAAAACCCCTCAAGAGACTCTTGAAACCGGAATGCACTGCCTTACAAAATTTCGAGGGTTTGTTGGCGCTAACAAACGTAGCTCAGGCTAGTGAGAACGCGAGAGCTCACATACTTCATGACAACGGGTTCTCCTTAATAGAGGCCCTCATGTTCGAGGATCACGAGATGATCAGGCGTGCCGCCGTACAATGTGTGGTTAACCTGATACGCGAGCCACAATTGGTGTCGTTATACGAGGCCGAAAACGATCGAGTCAAATACCTAGTCATATTGTGCCAAGAGGAAGATCTCGAAACAGTGAAAGCAGCCTCAGGCGCCTTAGCAATGTTGTGCCAAATATCAGAGAAGGCTTGCGAGAGGGTCTTTAGTGCGAAGCAATGGTTCGAAATTTTGATCTTGTTGCTCTCAAATGAGAACGTTGAATTAGTACATCGAGCAGCTGTGATCATCCACTCCCTTGTTCGTTGCAAGAATCCTCATTTTGCTGAACGAGTGTTCGAGTCAAAACTTTTCGAGGTGCTTGTTGCACTAACTTTACCTCAGGTTAGCCATATACCTGAGGCGATAAAAGCTCTTGCAAGCGCCACACTGAAGCTTGGCAAGCAGCGTAATCTGATCAAGGACGCTGGTGCAATTAGTCATATCGATGTCGATAACAGTGACAGTGATTGAAAATGGGTCGAAAAGTTTGAATCTACCTCTTTGGTTAGCTATAACTCACAACAGCTCAATTGATGGTTGCTCTGGCACAAAATGCGGGCCACTAGAACCTCATTATAACTTGTCCACTTGAGAATTCTATCCATCAATGATTAAGGCTCCCTGTAACTCGCACCTAACTCTGTCCCCCACTGACAATAAGCCGAGTATAAAACAACTGAGACCCTCATCATACAGCTTAAAATACTCTTGAATGTCAAGCGTTTATTAATCTTGGGTATCTTCACTTCTGAACTCAGCTGAAGCTAGACTGTTCATATGCGTTGTGAACAAAAAGGATCACGGTTCAAGGAATGAGATTGAGAATTCATAGTTTCACGGTTTAAGTGCTCTTTGGCTTTTCGGCCGTCTCAGATGCGCGCTTCTTCAAGACGATGTAATTTGATGAACCTGACAAGCTGGAGCCGGTCGAGTAACCAACACTCGATGGCGCAACTCCAACTGTTTGGTAGCCAGCTGAGCTTGGAACGCCAACAGTTTGGTAGTTTCTGTAAGTTCCTGTGTTCGCAGTTGCTGGTACAGAGGCGGAGCGACCAACAATTCCGCTAGAGGAGACCCCAAAGACGGTTGGCTGTGCTCCATTCAAGCTTCTGTAGTAGCTTGATGGGAGGTGGTTGTTGTAGGATCCGTAGGCTCCAGGTTGATTATAGCCGCCGTAGACTCCCGCCTGGTTGTAGCCATAGCCATAGCCGTAACCATATGGGCTGTTTCCTGCGCCGTAGTATCCGTAACGATTGTCCATGCCATATCCGTAACCTGGATAGTATCCATATCCGTAACCATTGTATGACGGTTGTTGGACATAGGAGTAACCAGCACTCTGTGGAGCGACAGCTTGTTGAGTAGCAACACGCTGTGGTTGGTAGACTAGCTGCTCGTTGTTCGGTGGTGAGGCTAGAACCTCGACATCAGCTGAGTTCTCTGACTTTGTTCCAACCTCATTGGTTTGCACCTTTGCGCGGAATCCACCCTCGTCGGCGATGTACTCTACGCGACGTTGACGGCCATCGACATCAACTAGTGAACGGATATCCGCTTATTAGTTTATCATGCCGTTTTGAACCAATTAGAGGCAATCTTATCAAACTATACCTACCGATGTTGTAAAAGCCAGTAACCCTTCCGTTTGGGTCACGTTGCTCAGCTGCTGAATGGGTGTCAGTTTGGTATCCGTATGAATATGGTTCCGGGGCGGCATTTTCGCCTGCTGCACCGTTCTGGGCGCGAGCTCCAACGATAGCCAGGGCAACAAGAACAAGGACCTGCGTTTGCATACAAGAATCGTACGTTAGTAATTTGCACTTTCTATCACTTGCCTCCTTGAACTATGGCTCAACTTCTCTAGGGAAACTCACCTTATACATGACTGAAGTTCGGACTTGCTTCGTGTATCAATGAGAACGAACTATCACTTGTTGGGTGATCGGATTGAATGAGCTCGAATATGGTGTCTGCCCGACACATTTATACGATTCGTGCGACCATCTCAAGCCCAGTTTGCTCCTATACACTCTAAAGAGGAGTCAAGAAACTCTCTAAGAATGTAGCCAGACCATTCTATCGGCTTTGAGCTCGTGCGCGCAATCTCATGCCAACGAACGACGTGTCCTGAAGGTACGGAGGCAATGCGGTCGCATCCGGCTAGGCAGCTTCGAGATCCTCAGGAGGTTGTAAAGCATGCGCTGAAAACCAGTCTTGGTCTATGTGGCCAAGCCATCTTATCATACTAGATGAGAGCGTTGGATCTAGAGACAATCAAGTTTGCGATACTAATGTGGTCGACTGGTTGCAATCTAACCCTGGTGTCTCCAAGAAAGAGTGCTCAGAATCATATAGACACATGTGCTTGGTTGAGAGTGGAAGGATTGAAGGCTCCTCGTTTAGTTTGCACAAGTCCACGCTTAGGTGCTCGCTGGGAGATGAGCTGAGCCAAAAAAGGGTCTCAAATCGAGAGTTCAGTGCGATATGTCCCGAACGAGCTCACTCATCCTATCAAGGTACATTGTAGAGGAGGGTCTCTTTTTTGATTCCCCTTAACTTGAGGGATTATGAAAGTGCTGCCAATTGAATTAGCAGCAAGGATCGTCTCTTCAGCATTCAAGACTTCCTTCAGTGACAACTCCGATTGGAGAGCTGCCTCTGTTTGGCAAAAACTTTTACTCTGTTTGGCGAACCATCAAGATTCCTGTGAGCCCAGAAAGATGGGATACCTTACTGGGGTATATAATTTTCGTTGAACTCATACACGAGCCAGGTACGATAAGCTTGCTTAGCCGTGTGCGCGTATCTAATTGAATGTATTCTAACCGGCAATAGCTCATTATCGCTGTTGATGACGACGTTACAAACTCGTAAACCTCGTTTGCTTGTCTGAGTGAAATTGTCAGGTTTTGTTCGAATTGATATGTTCACAGTGGCCTTGGACAAAATATAGCTCCTGCGGCCGAGCGATTCTTGGCACAAGCTGGAGTTTGATTTACGACTTACACTGGGATTCGAAGCTAAGCCTACAAGCGAACATTCGGACGGGATGCAGTGGTAGAACTAAACTTGTCTCCATGAACAATTCCACAAGAGAATTGATACAACCTGCCATTACGTGGACAACTCTTGCCGCTGAATTGATACATTGGATTTTGTACCCAACTCATGAAATCCTCTGCCTTTCTCTACGCCCGAAACCTGATTGGTCTATACTGATAGTGGTAGACGAGCTCATTGAATCGAATGCATGGTCATCATGATAGGAGGTTAATAAACATTCTGATCGAACCTGATCAGACCCATCAAAGTACGAATCATGCGTGCATCAGGATTTTCGATGATGTTTGCACCACCTTGAAATCGCTTCCGCCCATGAGAGGAAATCTTGAGTAAAACTCACCAAAGCTCTATAGCTGCCACCTGCTCTGCACAGCGCTATTTATTTTAGCATTGGAGCTTCTCCAATGCGCGTAGCAGGTGGTCCAAGATTTGCAACAGCTTAGCCGGCTACTGAGGTCGGCAATATAAGTATCGATTACTCAGGTTGTGCAAGATCTTGGGACAACAGGTTGTTTGGTGCTGATACGAGAAAGCTTTGCCTATAGATAGCTCAATTTTCAATTACTCTCCCCACCTACGTGAATTCTATACTGACGACATAATGACTAGAATATCTCGTGTAATTCAACGAGAACATACATTAGAAAAGGAGCCTCATAGAGAGCCAGGGTGTGGAGTATCTTATGCGGTGTTTCTGCTTTTCGATCAACCCGGATCGCTAGAGTATAACTCTGGCGGGACAAGTTGTGGAGCTGCCTGGAACTATCGTCCACGGCCTCAAGTGATGTATGATTCTTAACTTGAGACTGATGTTCGATCGCGCGCAGAGGGCAGATTATATGACCATAAGGTATGGTCCGATCCGATGAGATCCCCCCCCCCCAAGACCTCTCAATAAGTGATAGTAGTTATCCAAATTTCTGATGGCATTGTAGATGATGAAAAACTTTTCTTCCGAGATTCGTGTCCAATATCAAACTATCGGTTATCCTCGTGGAACATTGGATCCCAGCTCGATATGTATCTACTCTAGGTTTCTCGGGTCAGGTTCGATTCTCTTACGGACAAAATTTTCATTCGTTGGGTGGTTCAGTCCCCCTCTGATGTCTTTTGTTTTTTAGTCAACTATTGCTCATCCACGAAGAACACATGTTATTTTTCGCAAGTGATCAATTCGGCTCGAGAAAGAGTATTATTTATT
>ENA-UOVY01000100-UOVY01000100.1-plant-metagenome-genome-assembly--contig:-NODE-100-length-53529-cov-653.632251_pt1 | contig 53529 bp, 40 predicted proteins | sample MGYA00249840_ERZ761561 | MGnify/ENA primary metagenome ERZ761561 (study PRJEB28882, sample SAMN05720143) | plant metagenome | isolation source: Guanajuato, Mexico | place: Mexico:Guanajuato, Mexico...
ACGTGTGCGGTGGGACCCAAAACTTGAATAAAGATCGCGAGTCGCGACTTGCCCTAGCCGAAGTTCATCCTCGAGGAAATTGAGAGGACTTGACTTCATTCGATTGGTCGCCGAATCTCCTTGTTATAATTGGTATCGTTCGAAGCTGGAGAAGTCTACATTCCGTGCTTTTCAAGAATAGTATGTGCTTACGACTAAAATAAATAAGACCTCAACTGACACAGTCACACGTTTGGTAGAGTCCTTCGGCCGAGCTTAAATCAATCTAATCCGACGACTTCATGCTCAATCCGTGTCCACATGGGCAAAGGAAGTAAACCTAATAGTATCAAGGTGATAGGCGACGAAATATCAAGACCAGTGTCTTCTTTCAAGAAACTCTATCACCAATATGGAATTGCGGATAATCTCAGGGAGGCGATCAAGAGATCAGGTTTTAAAGCTCCAACAGCGGTCCAATCTCAGGTCATACCCCTTATGCTAGATCGGCGAGAGATTTTATGCTCTGCACCCACTGGCTCAGGAAAGTCGCTTGCCTTTTTGCTCCCCATTATTCATCAACTAGAAGAACCCAAGAGGTTGGGCTCCTTTCGAGCTCTCATCCTAGCTCCAACTCGCGAGCTCGCAAAGCAGCTCCATCGCGAGGCCTTATGGATATCGCAAGGATCGAATTTACGCATTCATCACCTTCGAGATGTCAAAGAAGCAGCAAAAAAGTTCAATCCAGACTCATTGTATAAATACGATATACTTGTAACGACTCCAAACAGGCTCTCTTCCCTCCTCAAGACTGACCCACCCTCGATCAGTCTTTCGAAATTGGAATGGCTAGTGATTGACGAGTGTGATAGGTTATTTGAATCTGGTTTCAAGGATGACTTGACCATCATCTACAAGCATTGCGTTCTATCGGATAATTGCCGTAGGGCCATGTTCTCGGCGACACTCGAGGATGGTCTGTTGAAGTGGGCCCAAGTGCAAATGAACAACCTAGCCACGGTCATAGTGGGCGGCAAGAATAGACCAGTTCCCAATCTCGAGCAGAAGTTGATCTACGTAGGAAACGAGGCAGGAAAGATACTCTCTCTAAGAGAAATGATTGTGTCCGGCATAGCGGTCCCAGTGTTGATTTTTGTAGAGACCAAAGAGAAAGCAAAGCGCTTAGCGAACGAATTCATGTACGACGACTTAAATATCGAATTCATACACTCAGAACGCGATCAAAAGGAACGTGATTCGATTGTGTCAAGATTTCGTGAGGGTAGCGTCTGGTTCCTTGTGTGCACCGATCTCATGGGTAGAGGTATCGACTTCAAGGGTGTTAATGTCGTTATAAATTACGATTGCCCCAAGACCTCCGTCTCATATATTCATCGGATAGGTCGAACAGGTCGAGCTGGTCACCGGGGTAAAGCCGTTACTTTCGTCGCAGACGAAGATAAAGGAGTCCTGTCTGAGGTTGTCAAGGTTGTGAAACGATCCGGTGGTGAGATACCAAACGCAATCATGAGCCTCCTAGCGAGACAGCAGAAGGTGAAAGTGAAGACAGAAAATAATGTCAGGAAGGGGAGGAGAGTGAAGAGTAAGAAAACTCACGGGCACATCAAGATCGATACGCACCCATTAAAAAGGTCTAGAGGTTCTTCATGAGTGAGTCTGCTAACATCGCTCATGTGTCGATATTTATGATCGAGTTGCTTTCTCATCCGAGGCCACTCATTGTCCGCGTCAACTGTCCTGCTGTTGGTTGTCGATATATTAGTTCTGGAGTTCGATCCGAGGGGCCGAGAACAGAGATACTGGAAGATGGGAAGGCCAACCTGTTAGTTTGACGCTGCTGTCAGAAAAAAACAGCACGAGGGCGTGAGGAATCGATCTACTCTATTACACCGGCGCCTTGATCTCTCCAGAGAATGTAGAACACATCCAGGTAGCAAACTGATAAATTAAACATGTGCCAAGCAGAGATAGGTGACTAACTTAAAAGAGCTATCTAATAGGCTCCAACTATAATTGTAGACTTAGTCAGCGTTCATCAGCAACTCTTAGTTGATTTTGTGTTGGGCACGCACTCTAGGCAAGAAAAGTTTAGACCTCAGCAAGATCTAAGTCTGCAATCGTTAATCAAAAGAAAAATTGATATACCTGGGCAGGGCGGGATCAATCAACTTGTTCTTATTGACATTCGCTATGCTCTAGTCCCTAAATTCTACAACTCTTTTCATCAATAGCAAGCGCTTCAGCAGATATGGATGAGGGCATTAAAAAGACCGTCAAATCTATCCCACTTCTACGAACTCGGGCCGGACCCCGTGATGCAGCCTGGCCAACAAGGCTAAAAGAGGAATACTTAGCTCTGATCAAGCATGTGCAGCAAAATAAGGAGAACGATAGCGACTGGTTTTTGTTGGAGTCCAATAAAGATGGTACTAAATGGTTCGGTAAATGCTGGCATATTCAAAACTATTTGAAATATGAGTTCGAGATCGAATTCGAGATTCCCGTCACCTATCCTGAGACTGCACCTGAGATAACGATACCAGAGCTAGATGGAAGAACGCCCAAGATGTATAGAGGAGGAAAAATATGTACCTCAGATCATTTCAAGCCCTTGTGGGCGCGGAACGTTCCCAAGTTCGGAATTGCACATGCCATGGCTCTCGGGCTCGCACCATGGCTGGCTGTTGAGATACCTGATTTGATAGAGAAAGGTGCCGTTTCTTATAAGCAAAAGACGACAGAATCTACCACAGGCGAATCTTCAACAAACTGATTCCATTTTTGATGAAGGCGTGTTAGTGGAGTTTGATAGTTGAGTAAACAACCCGAAGCAATCGAACCATTTGGATACAAACCAGCTGTTCAACATACTCTGGATCCTGAGCCTCTAGAATCCAGTTGGAATTTAAGGTTATTTTAATTTTAAGATGACTTTGCCTCGCTATTATGTATTTTAGATTCAGGCCTCTCTATCTCGCACTTTCTATATGTCAGACTTAATTAGTGCACTTAGGTGCTTGCTTAGCGTATGATTCCTAAAAATCTGATTTGTCAGTCTGATTGAATATTTACAACATTGATTGTCTTGTCTTGCAGAAAGCTAAGTATTACCAAATCACGGTTTTCGTTAGTTCAAATCAAGTAATATGAAGATTCCAGGCATCAGAGAGCTGTTAGATACATGCTCTAGATCTATTATATTCGGCTTCATAATTCGTGTTGTTGAGGTTGCAGTTACAAAATATTGCTGAAACAGTCTATCGACGATAGGACTGATTGATGGGCTTGGAAAGTATTAATGTAGCAACTTGGTTACTGCTCAGGCCATTCGTTACAATCAATCATGTTGGCAAAGTTCTCAATATAAGATGGCAGTTGCTGATTCAAATGCATGCGGAATATGTGAAGTTTGAGAGCATCTTTGCGGTTGATCGTGAAATCACAGCCCTGTGCCATAGTGCATTTATAATTGAATCTGTGCTCATAAAGATGACTGAGATACTGTTTTGCCAAACGGAATGTTGAGGGCACCTGACAAAAGTTGCAAACATAGGGTCTTTGACCGTGCTTTCGCATGTGAACGTCGAGGTCAGGCATGTGTTCAAATTTCACGGAACACTTATCGCAATAGAACTCGCGACGTCTTCTCTCCGACAGTTGGACAACTTGCTTGTCAGCTGTGGCTGAGTACATTTCAGGGGTAAGCTCAAGGTGCGTGGACAAATGTTTAGTCAGTTGGAATCTGACGGAAAACTTGTAATCGCATAGATGGCATTTGAATTTGTTTCTTTTGGTTGGGTCGGGCTCAAGGTCTTGTTCTTCGCCTTCGTTCTGGAAGGAGTCGCCGTCGCTACTGTGTCCTTCGTCCTCCGTGCTGCCGTCGTCAGCAATAAGGGACATAGGCAAGCGCTGTGCGCTTCTCTTGGGTAGGACCTTGAGCGGAAGCTTAATTTTCCTCTCTATTGGAATACTAGGCTGACTGCTAGCAGATTGATTGTCCGTGGAGATCGCCGAACGGCTCTTCTTGAGGCCTGGCGAAGACATTGACTTCGTAAAGCTAATACCATTGTTGATGGACGCATAGTCTTGGTGCCCGAACGTGCTCGATCTTGGAGGATTTTTTCTCAGTCGAGAATCCCGTCTTGGTGTAGATACTTCAGACTTCGGTTGAGAATCGGTCATTGAAATTGAGTCCTCATCTTCCCCTGATTGATTTTCATGCTTCTCTGAAGTTTCAGTGGACTGATCCTCGGGGCAAATAACTTCAACATGATCCTCCCTCTCAGTCTCATCATCGGGTGGATCTCTGCTAGCTAGAGTTGCGTTCTCGGGTAACTTCCGACGGAAGTGACAACAATATATATGTAGTTTGAGAAGCTGTAAGTTAGATGTGTGATGATCACACCTAGGATCCATCTTGCAGTAGTAGTTGAAATAGTGAGATGCTCGATGCTTTTGGAAGCTCTTCCAAATGCCAAAGGTCTGACCACAACCCTTAACTGGACACTTGAACGGCTCTTTGCCATGCTTGAGCATATGGTATTGATATTCATGGACGGTCTTGAACTTCTGGCCACAAGGCTTGCACATGCTATACTGCATCCTCCGACCAAAGAACGGTAAACTGCTGTTATTCGAAGTCTTGCTGTACATTCCAGGGTCTAGGTCAAAATGTGTTGTTGAATGCAGATCAATTCCAAACTTGCGCTTGAATTTCTTAGCACAACCTTTAAACTCGCATACGAATGGAAAATCGTCGGAGTGAACAACCTTGTGATGGCGTAGTTTGCGCAACGAGGGGAATGATTTCCCGCAACCGGGTTCGTCACAGAGGAAACCGTCTCCATAATTCTGTATGGTCTCTACTTGGACTTGATTCGAGAACTCAACACGTGGAGTCGCCTCTTTTGCACGTCGTTTGCTGCCGGCGCTGTTGCCGTTCTTGATTCCAGCTCGCTGAGCCCCACCGCTACCGCTGGCTTGCTGGTGGGAACTTTTGGGTGTGCTAGATGTGAGGTTGATACGGTTGGTGGAGGAATTAGGTGTTGAAGAGGAGAATATCCTGCTGTCAGAGGTTTCGAAGTCTTCTACGTGATCATAGCTTTCGTTGCCGGCACGATCATAATTGCTGCCCCTGGCTGGGTCGGGCTCAAGGTCTTGTTCTTCGCCTTCGTTCTGGAAGGAGTCGCCGTCGCTACTGTGTCCTTCGTCCTCCGTGCTGCCGTCGTCAGCAATAAGGGACATAGGCAAGCGCTGTGCGCTTCTCTTGGGTAGGACCTTGAGCGGAAGCTTAATTTTCCTCTCTATTGGAATACTAGGCTGACTGCTAGCAGATTGATTGTCCGTGGAGATCGCCGAACGGCTCTTCTTGAGGCCTGGCGAAGACATTGACTTCGTAAAGCTAATACCATTGTTGATGGACGCATAGTCTTGGTGCCCGAACGTGCTCGATCTTGGAGGATTTTTTCTCAGTCGAGAATCCCGTCTTGGTGTAGATACTTCAGACTTCGGTTGAGAATCGGTCATTGAAATTGAGTCCTCATCTTCCCCTGATTGATTTTCATGCTTCTCTGAAGTTTCAGTGGACTGATCCTCGGGGCAAATAACTTCAACATGATCCTCCCTCTCAGTCTCATCATCGGGTGGATCTCTGCTAGCTAGAGTTGCGTTCTCGGGTAACTTCCGACGGAAGTGACAACAATATATATGTAGTTTGAGAAGCTGTAAGTTAGATGTGTGATGATCACACCTAGGATCCATCTTGCAGTAGTAGTTGAAATAGTGAGATGCTCGATGCTTTTGGAAGCTCTTCCAAATGCCAAAGGTCTGACCACAACCCTTAACTGGACACTTGAACGGCTCTTTGCCATGCTTGAGCATATGGTATTGATATTCATGGACGGTCTTGAACTTCTGGCCACAAGGCTTGCACATGCTATACTGCATCCTCCGACCAAAGAACGGTAAACTGCTGTTATTCGAAGTCTTGCTGTACATTCCAGGGTCTAGGTCAAAATGTGTTGTTGAATGCAGATCAATTCCAAACTTGCGCTTGAATTTCTTAGCACAACCTTTAAACTCGCATACGAATGGAAAATCGTCGGAGTGAACAACCTTGTGATGGCGTAGTTTGCGCAACGAGGGGAATGATTTCCCGCAACCGGGTTCGTCACAGAGGAAACCGTCTCCATAATTCTGTATGGTCTCTACTTGGACTTGATTCGAGAACTCAACACGTGGAGTCGCCTCTTTTGCACGTCGTTTGCTGCCGGCGCTGTTGCCGTTCTTGATTCCAGCTCGCTGAGCCCCACCGCTACCGCTGGCTTGCTGGTGGGAACTTTTGGGTGTGCTAGATGTGAGGTTGATACGGTTGGTGGAGGAATTAGGTGTTGCAGTGGCAAATATCCTGCTATCGGACATTTCATAATCTTCAACATTGTCATAGCTCTCATCGACTAGGTCATGTTCAAATTCTTGTTGGCGATTGTGGGGGTGATTCTGGAAGCTTTGGTGGTGATGGAGTCTTTGCTGTTGTTGTTGTTGCTGGTGGTGGTGGTTGTTGAGTTGATTGCGACGCTCTTGTTGAAGCTGTTGCTGGATATTCCTTTGGAGGATGCTGGCCGTGGATAGGGAGTTAAAGTCGACGTTTGCGCAGTCATCTATGGATATGTCATTGTTTTCCAGAAAAGCAAGTCTCATAACGTCGCTCATATGTCTATAATTATGCTCGAATTGCTTTCTCATCGGAGGTGACTCGTCGTTGCCCGCATCAACTGTCCTGCTGTTTGGTGGTTGGAAGTTGGGTGAGCCGATTTGTTGGTTTGCGGTAGCTGCTTGGCTCGCGCTTCCGCCTCCATGGTTTGAGTTTTGGGAGCGCTGAGGTCTGTGGGAGGTTGGTTGGCGATGCGGAGACCTAGGGTGGCTTTGTTGTTGCTGTTGATGCTGCTGCTGCTGCTTTTGGAGGTTCTGGTTCTGGTGCTGGTGCTGGTGATTGTGTTGTGGTTCGTTGTGGTCGCCGAAGGAGGTGTGACTGTCGATGATGAATGTCACCGACTTGTGCCGACTCGACTTGACTGGCCTCTGCTTGTGGCGCATCTTGGCCTCGCTCGCTTCCTCTCCTCCTCGAGCTCCTAATACAAGTCTACGGGAGCGGCAAATGTGCGAGGGCGTCGGCGGGTTGCGGGCTCTTTCTGTTGGACTCAATAGTTTGTATTGGTCTATATATATATTTATATACACATATATGGGCGATTTTGTTTACACGCAACCTGTTGTTTTGCAATGCGAACCAATGCATATAGCCTATCATAGCTAGCGTATCTTTGGTAGATACGCTCGCAGTCAGCGAGCAAGCCAGCCAGCCAGCGAGCCAAATTCACTCACTCGCTCGCACACACACACACTCGCTGAGTTCGGAGGATAGCAGCAGGCAGGCAGGCAGGCAGGCAGGCAAGCGGAGGAGCGCTTTTGTGCCTATGCGAGCTTCTCTCGCCCAGCGGCTGGCCCTCTCGCTCGCAAGTCGCGATTTGCGAGCGCTTTTGTGCGCTATCTCGCTCGCTCGCACACAAGCGCCCGCTCATGGCTACACAAGAGCCCCCATTGGACTTGTGTGTGTAGGTTTGCGACGAAATAGCCGGAGAATGCGTTTCAGGCGAGCGCCACTAGCGCTCGCACACACAAGCACACAAACACACTCTGGGCGAGGAAGCGAGCGAGCGAGCGAGCAGACAAAATTCCAACAGTTGGTTTCCATTGTGGCAACACAGCGCTCGTTGCCTCCGCCGCTGGTGCGCCAACGCCGGAGGCCTGAGGGGAGCGAGAGTGCATATAGAGCTGCCGCTTCTGTCGACGTCGCCTTGCGCTCAGTAGGCAGCTCGCCGCCCATAGGCCTGATGGCGGCTCTCGTGGGCCAGCGGCAGCACATGACTGGTTTTGCGCACTCCTGGCAGCCTAGCGTTTGGCAGCGCTCCCTTGCAACTCCGCTTGGCCGGCAGCGGCATTGGCAGCAGCAGCAGTGGTGGCGGCAGTGGCAGCAGCGCCAGCAGCGCCAGCAGCAGCGCGAGAATGGGCCGCTGCGAGAGGAGCGGGAGGCTAGAGGGCAAAGCCAGTGGCGGCTCGCAAGACTGGCAAGTTTTTGGGGGAGCGCGCGGACCGTGGAGGCTGCTGGCATCGTCGTCGTCGTTGGCGGCGTTTGCCTGCTGTGCAGGCCTGTGCGCGCCGGCCGCGTACGAGCGCCATTTGTGCGAGCGGCGGATGCGCGCGAGGGGCACACTGGGAGCCCCCACGCTAGCGGCAGCAGCCCGGCCGCAATCCTCCGGTTCGAGCCTAGAGACCCGAATCTGGTTGTCGCCCTTCCAGGCGGCGGCGGCGGCTCTGGCGCACGCATAGCGTTGCAGTGTGGCCCCCAGCCCGCGAGACGCCAGCGCGGCGAGAGCGCACACAAGCGCACCGCTGCATGCGTGGCAGGCACCGCTCGAGCCCTAGGCGGAGCGGCGCCCTCCGTCTGGCCTCCGCTCACGGGGGCGCCATGTGACGCGCTATGCCCGTATCTCATGGCCACGCCGCTGGCAAACCCTATGGACGCGCGGCCGGCGAGCCACTTCGGGTTGCGCTGACCCTGCTAGGCATCCTGTCATGGCGGCCAGTTTGTTTGGCCATCGGCGGCGAGCAAGCCGGATTTGAGATGGGCGACGGAAGGCTATCAAGAGCCACTATGCACACGCTAATGCGCTCACACAAGCACCTGTCGCTCGGTCTCGTGTGCGCAAGTGTCAGCCCTGTTGCCTTCGAGCTGCGCAGGCTGGGCTGGCTTGGAGCGAGCGGTGGGGGCCGCCGCTTTGCTAGGTAGGCTGGCCGCAGCGAAGCCGGCCGATATTACACAATGCGCGAGCGGAAGAGGCAGCGCAACAGGTTCTGTTGGCTCGCCGCGGGACAAAGAGCGAGCGGCGGGCAGGCAGGCAGGCAGGCGGCAGGGGACTAGATGCGCTCATTGTGTGCGATTTTTGCGCTCTTACGGGAACGCGATGAGCATAGCAATTTGATGGGGGCAGAAGAGGGAGGAGGCTGGAGCGGCCACGTTTGGATCCATCCTGCCGCCGCAAATGCAAGCGCTGGAGGGATCCAAGCGCAGCGCCGCCCCCCCTGGCTGCTTTCGCGACCAACTAACTGCCGCGGCTGCTGCGCTGCATCGGCCTGCATGCTGCCTGCAGCCGGCACCAACCAATCACAGTGGACGTCAAAACTTCAAGTCTCTCGCTCGAGCCTTGCTCACACAGGTGAGCCAAGGGCCAGGGCTTCAGTGGCGCCTGGCTCCTGCTGGCGGCGCTGCTATCCAAACGCGCCGCTTTCTGCTTGGCTTCAGGTGCGTCGAGGAGTGCGCAACAGCGCGCCATCGGCGACGCCATGCACTCGCCCTAGCTCGACTAGCACTGGCGGCGGCGGCGGCGGCGGCAGCAACAACAACAATAAGACTGACTGGAGCGCTCGGAATCGCTCCTAAATCTCCGGGCTACCTGTTGCTGGCAGCCGGGCAGATCAGTCCAATCGCTGACGACGCCGCTCGCTCGCTCGCCCGCCTTGCAACCCATGAAGCGTTCGGAGATAAGACCAGTTCTAGCATGCTGTAACCTCTCACACCGAACCCTTAGAATGAAGCCCGAAAGCTTAGAGTGGAAAAACTAGCCACAATAAAAGGCGCTGACTCAACTTCTCAAACCTCGACTCTCGTCTCTCCCCCCCCCCCCTACAGCTGCCCCTCTCGTTGGGTCTCATCTCATCTCATCCCATCATGGTCATTGCCGTTTCTTTGAATAGGCTGACGCAGTCTGCTAGCGCGACTGCCAATGAAACCGCCACAAACTCCGCCGACGCCACCACTACCTCCTCCTCCTCCACCTCCAACTCAACCTTCAGCCGCTCTGCCGCCGAGCTGACCGGCTAGACGAGTGTTTGTCGGTTATTGGAGGTGGACAGGGCAGGTATATTGGGCCGGGCGAGTTTCGCGTGACCAACAACATCGTTCAATGTTATGGGCAGAGCTGCAGGCTCGCCCATGGCCAGACAGCCGCTCTCAAATACCCTCGGCAAAACGCGCATGGCTGCAAGCGCTGGTGAGCCAAACAACCGTACAGGTGAGGACGACTTAAAAATGCCTGATTCCTCTCTAGAGCCTCAAGTCTTTAGGCTGCGGAGAATTGGAGAGATATGAGCGGACGAGGGAGCATTAAAGAGCCGACTAGTCGCCCTACAGCCCATTGCTCCTCTAGCAGTTTGCGAGGAGCATATGGGGAGAGCTTGCTCGCCCTCCCAATCCTGCTCAAGAGCAGCCCGAATCTGGCTGAGATTCCAGGAGTGATACTCGCATCTGATGAGCTCCAAGGCTTCGCGGCCACTTGTTGCCGTTCTATTGCCCATCGTTCAAGACTCACAGCGCAATCTCACGTCCAAAACTCGAATCTTGCCTCCTCCTGCTCCGCAAATCGCTTTAAGTTCGCGCACGATGCTTGCAATGATTCCTCCTCGGCTTATCCGTCACTGGCTAGAGCGAAAAACTCGCAGCTGTGGATATAGAGCCTCTGCTATCATGGTCACTGCTCGTTATAAGATGAACTGTCGCCATCTATCGTCTCGCCTCCATCAACACTCCGCAAACTAAGCCTGCGCTTCCTCGAACGCGCTCTCTATGTTGAACCAGACCACTCGTGCACGATAAAGCTGCTAAGACCGCCAAATGGTAATTCCATTTCCTGGCCAAAGATTGTTCTACTCTAATCTACAAGCGTCAACTCATGAGGTAACGCTCATCAGATCCTCTAACTAGACTCCACCCGACAGGTGTTCGCTCGAGACTTCAATGCTTCTCAGGTCGAACAATACGCAAAATAAATCATCTCGAGCGTGAATTGGTTTTCCCATGAGAGTGTTTGTCATACCATTCTCATATATACTGAACCTCGATGTCACTCAGACATTGAGCTGGTTCTCGAGATCATAATCTACCTATTTTGTAGTGAAATGTGATGCAAGAGCAGCTTGAGTACTAGGTAGATGAAGCGTGCTCAGTGCCAGATTTCTGATTCTGGAAATTCATTTATTTAGCTTAGCACTAGGCGGTTGATTCTTTCAGATATGCAATTAGATCGGCCCTGTCTTGAGGTTTCTTGAGCCCTGCAAAGATCATCTTTGTTCCAGGAATATACTTCTTCGGGTTCTCTAGATACTCGAAGAGGGTTTCCTCGCCCCAAGTGATGCCCTTGTCTATATTTGCCTTGGTGTAGTCGAAGCCTTCGGCTTGTCCGGTTTTGCGGCCGAACAAGCCGTGTAGATTCGGCCCTTGCTTGTGCCCGCCGCCCTTATTCACCACGTGACATTGCGAACACGATCTGACGAAAATCTTCTTGCCTTTTTCAGCATTTCCGGGGGGAATATCTGGCATATTGTCCAAGTTGATTGCAGGTTGTATAGGTGAGTGAGCGAAGCAAGAGGTATGAATTCGTATGCGAGACTAGGTGGCCCATTGACTCTTCCCGAATGCTCTCTGTGGCTTGAGTTTGCTCTTGACGACCTTGCGCGTGATATCGTGGCGAACCTGAGGCTTCACACAGTGTACGATAGTGCTCGACAATGATGCGTCAGAATACCATGCGATGCACTGTGATACTCGCGCGCTCAGTCATGATTTTACGGTCAGCGACTGTGCGGCCTCGGGATAAAATAAAATAAAATGAGTTTCTATTTATCTCCAGTTGAAGCTTCACGTGTACCCCAATCGACACTTCATATATCCTGCATTCAACATCTTCATAGGACCAAATACAAAGTGAGGCACCAAGTGTCCATTCCGGGAGATGGGTGCCCATGACTCCACTAAAAATATTTATTATTGCAATTAAAAACGATACGAGAGATCCACATTCTAGACCTTCAGTGGCATCGATCTATGCCTATTAAATTATTCTTCCTTGAGTCCACCAAATGGATAACAAGACAGACCCCGTCATAATCGAGCTCCTGAAATGGCTCAAGGACAATTTGCCCCCGGACGTGGACGAGGCGGAGATTTTTAAGAAAGTGCGTAGAGTTCAGAAAGTCTTCGATACTTTGATCGGACTCTCCTTCGAGGAATTCTACAACCATGCCATGAGTATCCAACAAAGCCAGAAAGAAGACGATCAAACCTTCACTACTTTAGAGGACGCTGTCAGTGATAAGCTGGACGAAATGAAGGATTACATCAGCCTGAACGAGGAAAAGTTAGTTAAGACGAAAAAACTCAACGGCTCTAGAGCCAAGCTCGACCTCAAAAGAGAGCAGTATCAGCTCATATCTTCAATAAGATTGGATGGTTGCATGGATCTCATAAGTCGTTACAACCACCTAATGGGGAAGAAATAAAGATCTACTCGATGATTGTACATACACAGCTGGCTTTAATTTATTTTCACCATAGGTCCGGTGTCAGATATGAATAGGTTTTCTGAATGGCCAGGTATGTCGCCTGGGCAAAGTTACCTAGGGTGGCGGTCGATCCGGTTGCTTGCGTGTAGCAATCCTCAATTCCCGCCATTGTTAGAAGTTTCTTGGGCACAGGTGCCGACACGATACCAGTACCTCTTGGGGCTGGAATAAGTCTGACTCTGACGGATCCACACTTCCCATTAAGCTAGAGATGGATTGGAGGATTACGTTGGTTAACGATGCGTTTCAGTAACATCACAGTGTAGGGGATCCTTGGGAGTAAGAGAAACTGTATTGGACATGGTCTGTCATTCAGTCATAATGGTAAAAACCACATTACTGAATGACTATGGAATATGCCCTATCGGACACTCAACTCCGAGGAGGAATGACACATTGATTTACGACAGACGAGTAAAGCTAGGCGCAATTGATCGACGCCATCGCCTGAATATCGGTACTCAGAAGGTAACAACCATCAAGATCTCTAGGACCGATAGTAGATTACCTATTCTGTCGGGATAAGATAAGGTGAGATTGAAGAAATATTCGAGAATGACTTACTTTGCAAGGTACAGTGTGTGGTTTACCAATTTTGTTACCCCAATATCCACGTCTTACTGGTATAACAGACAATTTGGCTAGGGTGATTGCTCCTCGGATGGCGGTCGCTACTTCTTTACTACACTTGACGCCGAAACCAACGTGACCATTACCGTCACCGACGGCAACAAAGGCTTTGAATCTGGTTCGTTGACCGGCTCTTGTCTGCTTCTGGACAGGCATAATTTTGAGGACCTCATCCTTGAGGAGCGGACCAAGAAAGTGATCGATAATTTCTGCCTCCTTGATCGGCAAGGACATTCTGTAGATTTCCTCTAGAGACTTGATTTTACCATCCTTAACTAAACGACCTAACCTGGTAACAGGGGTCCAGTCTTTGCCGTCTTTACCGTCCTTGCCCCCTCGTCCACCACCACGACCGCCGGGTCCACCGCCCCTTCCTCCGCCTCGCCCGCGACCTCTCCCTCGGCCACCAAATTCGCCCCGCGGTCTATCCCGGGGTGGACCTCCGGCTGTATCTGCCATCCTTAACTGTTGGGCCTGTCAACCTGGAAAATCTTGTAACTTGAAAGTGAGGGGTGCCTGGGTTGAATTGAACCGGATTGGTAGCATGAGCTTGTGGCACGATTCACGTTTTGCCACAGGCAGCATGCACAGCTTGTTGGCCGGTTCAATGTGACTGTAAAGGAGCCCGGAAAGGCTGCTTGGCTCATTGTGGATTTGGAAAAATTACAATGCGCACTCTCAGTAGTAATGGAGGGGTTTTTAAAAATTTTGTGTCTCGCCAGCGCCTCTATCGGTGGGTCATCCCAGTGAACATGGACAACAATCTCGGCTCTTTGATACTCTCAATCTCATGACTTTCTCACTATTCTACCAGTAATCCACAATGTTGTTTTTATCAGTGATATTCCTACTAGTTTTAGTTATTCTGGTCCACCTTACACTCAAGTATCATCTTCCAAGGCGGAGGCGCAGGAATACAATTGCCTTCTTTCATCTGTATTGCACATCTGGTGGGGGCGGCGAGAGGGTCCTCTGGCATACAATAGAGGCGTTGTTCAACAAGTACCCCAACTACTCCGTCTACATATACTCGCACAAGAGTGTCAAGGGAGATACTCTCAGAACTCTTTTGAATGTTAAAGACCTGTTCAAAATAGATCTGGTAACCGACAAACGTTTTATCGACAAACTCGAGTTTGTACCCCTGAATTGTTCGTCTCTCATTGAAGCAAAGAGGTATCCCTTCCTGACGCTTCTATTCCAGAATCTCGGATCTATTTTGCTTGCTTGTGAGGCGGCATACAGAATAACGCCGGAAATTTACATGGAGACCATAGGTTTCACATTCACCCTACCAGTATTCAAACTACTCCGCTGCACCGTGATAACTTATGTCCATTATCCAACAATAAGTAGCGATATGATTCAAAACGTTCGGACTAGCACCCATGCATCGTTCAATAATCGAGAGATCTTCATTCGAAGTCCAACACTGAGGAGTGTCAAGTTGATTTACTATAGGATCTTGGCCTACCTATACGGTTTAGCGGGCAGACGAGCTGATCTAGTTCTAGTCAATTCATCATGGACTCAAGCCCACATAAGTTCTCTTTGGAAAACTAAAGCACATGTCGTATACCCGCCTTGTGACGTTGAAAGCTTTAAGTCGTTGCATTCGCGAGGAGCGAAATGCGCCTCACCTGCTCTAAATATCATCTCGATAGCACAATTCAGACCAGAGAAAAAACATCAGCTTCAAATCGAAGCGTTCGATTTGTTTCTTGGCAAAACGGGCGCTTACGACTCTAGGTTGACTTTATATGGAGGCTGTCGTGAGGAAGCAGACAAAAAGCGAGTTGATGGTCTGAGAGAATTCATTCGAAGATTGGATCTCGAGTCAAATATTGAGATATTGGTTGGTGCCTCTTTTGAGCGTCTTCTTCAAGGCATGAAGGATGCTGATGTTGCTATACACACAATGGAGAACGAACACTTTGGTATCGTCCTGCTCGAATGCATGGCTGCTGGCCTGTTGACGGTGGCTCATAATTCTGGTGGCCCAAAAGCCGACATAATTGAAGACGGCCGAGATGGCTTTTTGGCAAATGATTTGGAGGATTTCGCCGCAAAATTGGTCACAATCAGCAGGATGAACACGCAACAAAGACAAGAGATTTGTGAGAGGGCGATGAAGAAATCCGATAAGTTCAGCACACGAGTGTTCGAGGTTAGCTTCATCAAATTAGTGGACCAATTTCTGAGGAGATAGATGGAATTGCTTGCGCGTACGCACGAGCCAAAGTTGAACCCCCCCCCCCCGGCCCCAGGTCAATTCTTCAAAATCAGTGGACCTGAAACGATCATTCCTGGACTCATTTTAAGTTTGAGTGGCCATAGGCAGCCCCTCTTGTTCGGCAATGGACGCGATTGTTTGTTAAACCAAATTCAGTTACTCGCTCCAGGAAGAGTCTTGATCCTGATTGAATTATCATTGGCTGATGTTTCGAAGGAGCGGCACTTGTATTGTTTGTCTAAGCTGACCTGGATTTAAGTGGCCAGCCTGGCGCGAAAACGTGAATCTCTGTCCCAACACCGGAAGCACTAGTACTCATCGGCTTTCTGAAATGTTGTTTGACCAGTTCTAGCCTGCAGGCTTGGGTGTGAGTGCCTTCAGTTATTGTATATATATTTATATGTTCTCGATTCAGACTAAAAAAGATCCCCCTTTGTCTGACGTTATTTGATTACATGGGAGATAATCAGATTAAACTGTTGTCGACACTAGTCTACTCTTAAGCAACCATTTCAGCGTTAAAAAAACTAGCCAATTTCGTCCATCTGCGGACCACATATGCCAAACAAACTGGATTCGCCAGATATTGCGTCGTGCTAAAGCAGGCAAACAGAGTTGGAGGATAGTGGTGAAGATGTCGACATTGGCCACTAATCAATAATTAATCAAGCGTGTATCTCGAGCACGAGGTTTGATGAATAGGTTTAAACATACGAGAATTGAGCTGGCGCCATGTTAGCGTTCAGTTTAGCCTGAATGCATGGGCGATTTATTAATCTAGTCTAGTTAATTTGCGCAATTGGCCAACATTATAGGCCTCTCGAGTTTGGGGCCGTCGTCTCTTTGTGATGGCAAGCAATGGTGGGGGCAAAACTAAATACTGGCCGGACTCGACCATATCAAATCACTGAGCGGAAAAACTAGAGGAGTTGGGCGCGTAGAGGCCACGAGCTACGCGCATCCGCTCGCTTGTACCGAGACGCCACTCAAACCAGACAGCACGAGCATGCGTTGGTGGGTTGTGCGCACCCGTGGGGCCCCAAGCGGATTGCAATACGACCCTATAAGGGGGTGCTCTCGAACAAGCTGCTCTGATGTTGGAGTCGACTCTTGCGCTTTCAGTATCGTTTTGGAAGCAGTTGATTGATGGGTTTGTCCAGCGCCTCTAGGATGGATCCTGACATCCAGCAGCCCTTGTTGTCCGCAAATCAGAACCAGCGAAGAATCGGCGCCAGTGATAGCAGCTGTCAAGCTTCATTCTCGAGCGTTTTACCATCCTGTCAGGCGAATTATCTCTATGACACCTATGTGGCCAACAATAACCACCAATCTCATCTCACCTGTCAGCAACATGAACCTTCAGCGAGTCAACACCAGGATGAGGCCTCAGCAAGCAAAGAGTTGGTTGCCAACAGGACTTTCAACTCTGGCACTTGGTGTCAGGTAAAGTCGCAGGAGAATTATCTAGATTGTATGCCGCTTGCAAGCTATAATGAGGCAACAAACCTACCAGCGGCTCAACCTCATGGTGGCCAATTTTGTGAGACTATTTATACAGGTCAAACTGACTACAGCTACCCAATCGGCTACACTCGTTCTAACTGGCCCCAGTGCTCCCCCGCTAACGAGGCTCTGCACTACAATCAGTACAATTATGGTTACTATGGATCTTCAAATCAACAGGAGAATATTCAAACCAAGTTGGCTCACTATCACAGCAACCAGGCTCATTATTTCGACCAACACGATCAAAGGTTCAACTATTCCAACACTAGCGATCACTACAACCCAGGCTCTCAGGCTAATCTTGAGCTCAACTACGTTCAACGGACAGCTCCCGCCGCTGAGCCCACCCATTATGTTGGCGATACTAGACTTGCTCAAGTGGAATCTCAATCGAACACTTGGTATCCCGCAAATGTGGTCTTATCTACAGCTAATGTGGCTTCGGCTCAATCAAAAGCATCGCAAACTGGCGAGCGAGTAAATAAAGACTCACCAGCGCTTGAATTAACGCAAGAGGATCAACAGCAGGTGACTAAAACCAAGGTACTAGCCAAGTTGGAGTGCAAGATCGACGACAAACCTGTATCACATCTGGTTCAAAGGACAAATCAGTGCGCTGTTTGCGGCCGCAACTACGCTCGTCCATCCACCTTGAAAACCCATTTGCGCACCCACACTAACGAGCGCCCATTCAAATGCGACGTTTGCCATAAAACCTTCTCTCAGGCCGCCAATTTAACGGCTCACCAGCGCGTCCACACAGGTAACTAAGAGCTGGCTCAATAGTTCAGCGGATTAGATTTAGTCGCCCACTCTCTGACCCACTCGCTCGTTTCTTTTCTAGGCGAACGCCCATTCTCCTGTCCCATCTGCAGCCGCCAATTCAGCCAAAGCTCCTCTGTCATAACCCACCTGCGGACTCACAGTGGTGAGTACTTTGCACAAGCCCGAACTAAGCTGAAATAGACCCAATTCAGGTAACTAACTGGTTTAAATTGGAACAAATTCAGGCGAACGACCCTATAGGTGCAGCATGTGCAGTAGAACCTTTAGCGATTCATCCACACTGACGAAACACTGTAGGATACATAGCGGTGAGAAGCCGTACCAATGTGACTATTGTCCATTGAATTTTTCACAATCTGGAAATCTCAGTCGCCATCTGAAATTACATCTACTCAATGCAAACACTAGTTCAACTGGCACCTCAAATGGTTGCCCATCGAATCAGTCCCCAATTTATAACGATGTCGATCAATCAAATAATAGTCAACCGGACACCGTTTGCGTGACACTTGCGCCCAAGAGATTGCACCAAAAGCTTCAATATGATTGATTTTGAGGGGAATAAAAGTTCGTCAGTCCTATATTGCGAGCCAGAAGTTCAATTCGGAAGCTCTGACCGTCCTAAAGCGTTCTCAACTAGAGATTGAACCAGTCGAGAGTTTTTGGTTTGTCATATATGCGCAACCACCTCCTACAACTGTTTTTATTTCGATAAACCTTACCCATATTGCCTTGTCCAGGACAGAGGGAACGAGGCGATCCTCCGAACTAATGACATTTATATAGAGAACTCTGCCATCTAGATTCGGCTGGATTGTGATCATAGGCTCAAGCCTATCGAAACGAGAGTCATTGATAAAGCCAAGATCCCATTCGCGATCCAGTGTTCGGAGCTGATGTAGTTGGGTCAGAGTTTGCCAACAATCAGAATAGTTTTAGAATCTGACATTAGAAGGTCGAATTAGAAGTGCCTACAGTGTTTCCATTTTCCATGGATCGTATATGCTCCTAGTTTACATCGTCGGCCACCCAAGGACCGAAACATTTGCACCCAAGGATGGGTTAATGCTGATTCTCCTATGCGATAACCGATTGCAGTCGGCTTTTTGCATAGCTCCGCATCTGATCTGGACTCAACTGAAGCTTTCCTCATCTAACCAACTTTCATGAGGCAAAACATCGAACAATGTGGCTCGCAATGGAGTGAAATCACTGACTCAATAAGACCATGACTATGTGGTGGAGAAGTCTCAACGGTCTCTCAGCTAGTTGATATATCAAACAAAGAAGGTTATCATCTCAACCTAAGATCACCGCAAATGTGTGATGATACCGCTCTGCGATCTAGCAAGCGAACGACAACATTGCAATATCAATTAAAGCCTAAAGTCTGGATGCATGTTTGTTGTGAATAAGCTATGGAAAATGTAACGTTACGCACTATTTTTAGAGAGTTTTATCCAGCCCCGGAATTGTCATAGACGTCAGCATCGAAACGACCAATCCAGATTGATCACTAACAAGTCCAACAGGCGATAGGAAGGGTAATTATTGGATTTCGTCACTGGAATTTTGATGGATCTAATTTCCTATTTCAAGACATAAGCAAACTATTCTAACGAAATTTCATCATAGATACTCAAAACTACTCTAAAGACATCACTATGCGCTGGCCACAATTTTTACTAGCCCTTATAAACCTGGTTTTTGCCCTTTACATTCTGATATTGAACGTATTTTTGACGAAAGAGATAAATTCGTTCACATTCCTATGGACTCTAATATATTTGTCGCTTGCATTAGCTATATCGCACCTCTATATGCTATACATGTCGAACAAGATCGACGATTGGTATGATGTTGAATCAATGGATAGTATCAACAACCTATCTGTTATCGCTGTCTTGGTATGCGCTGTGGGACTGCTCGCCCATGTTGGGTCGGATTATTACAAGGCAAGAGTCTTAACCGTATTCAATGATATAGCCACTCTCAAAAACACAATGGTTCCGCTAATAGGAGCATTGTTATGCTCAGTCATCCTTTTCACGAGCTCAATCAAGTTCAAAAAATATGTCACACTATGCAAATCAATCGATCTCCATCCAACTCAGAGGAGGAACTACCAGACAGCCGACTGAAAGTTTATTGGACGAACAATCTATGTTGTTGTAAATAATTTATATATATCAGATCCCTCCTAGTCAGTCGAGACTTGGCAAGCTTGGCGTCTGCAGAGGCCCTAACCTTGTTTGTTGCTCAATCAAACATGTCAGAACGAAGTCTCTCCTTAGACGCCGAGATTTTTGTCTTTCCCCCCTAAAATCCAAACCTGTTTATATCTAAAATGGTCTCGTATACTCAGAACCAGAAATAAACATCACCTTCTGACGCATTTCGAGAATTACGTGACCGCTTAGATAGGCAGATGTCCGGGTAGCAACTGCACCCATTTGTGCTAATATTGATTATGATTGTGAGCGATTGCATGATTCACTAGCAGTGCGTTTACGTAGTCTATTTGTGGCCAGCACCAATAGGATTTGATCTGAATGAGATGTTTAGTTGAAACGAATCCGATCAAGTTCTCCTGTTGAAATTTCTAATACCCAGCTCGAATCCCATATCCTCGAATGCGAGACAGAAAATCTGTCCTAGTCTGCTTCCCAGTAAAGCTTAGTTTCCATTAAAAGTGAAATTTTGATCTGATTCGTTTAGGGAGGTAATGAAAGCTTACGCCGGGAATATGCGTCAAGCCTTTTGACGTTAACAAGTGAACGATGTTTATTTATTTTAGTCGTTTGGTACATACTTGCTGGTGATTTATACAAAATACCTCCCCTTGGACAGCGTACATTGATTCACTTGATTCACTCATTTTAGGTATCGGGAATTCTCAAAGATCGGAGCAGCGATTATTTCCTGTTTGAAGGGGCAACATTCGGCCGAAAAACGCTATCTGGAAGTTACATAGACAGCTGGATGTTTGTCTCAGACGATAAGATGGCGCTTGGGGGCCTCAAGGCGCTAGTTCAGATGGCGAGATCCCATTTCAAGTATACCCTTAGCATAAACAGTTTATTCTCTAGCGAGACTGCATGCGGCAAAACTCGCCTTCACAGCAATATGACACAACAACATCTAGCTGCTGAATAGGACAGGGGTTTTGAAATTGATAGCCGAGTTCCGTCAACACTCAAAAACTCAATTTGTCAACACAAATGTCTCTGACCGGACCAACAAGCACAGAAGTAGAGTCAATTAGCAATTTTAGACAACGGTCACGGTGGGTTCGAGTTTCAAAGATTTTCTAAGTGCTCGAGATTGTTGAACTAAAAGCATATTGACAATTAAAGGTTCATAGGTTTCAAAAGCTCTAAGAGTTGACGAGGGAAATCCGCTCCATCTTTGGCCGGGGTTCCGAGCCTTAGACTGCTTTCAATTAGTGATTGTTCACCATTTTGTGCACCGCTTGCGTCTTAGAATGAACACAAGATCAGCTTGCAAGGTAGAAAGATAAGATATGACTTTGTTTGGGAGGTTAGGTAATAGTTCTCTAGAGTTGAACTGTCGCCGAGCGTGGAGAGGGCGCTGGGCTTGTAACCCATGCGACGAGTGGTTAGGAGCGAGTTCGGGTAGCTTTCATGCGATCGGACGCTGCTCCCGATCTTGTTTTTGATCTAAGCAAGTCAAATTCAAACATTGGAAAGTTTAACTTTTTTTCAAAATGAGAGCACAGCTCCGATTAGATTGAAAACTGCAAATGGCAGTAAGAGTCTAATGTTAATTCATTAAACTAACCCTCTGAACTGCAGTACCAGCAGCAAACCTCCATGTCTCGGTTCGTCATTTCGATGTGCCGGCTTCCCGTGAATCTCAACGATGCAAAGCTGGAGCGAAGGGGAAACTTTTGGATCCAATCGGCCCAGTGAGTGAACTGATCTTGTTTCATTTTTAGCCTCAGAATTGCGCCTCTAGGTGTGAGAGAGGCTCGCTCGAGATGAAAGGGGAGCAGCGAGGAAATCTATTAACCCGAATAGTTCCAAGCCAGCGTCGGCCTAGTTTGTCTGCGCAAAATAAAGAGATTTTTCGGGTGAGAGACAGAGGGATAGGGGGCGGCTGATAGATAGTTGGTTAGGTGTAGACGGAATTGCAGATAGCGAAATCTCGGAGGCCAATCCCTCTGGCCCCCTGGCTGCAATAGCGCACTTCGAGCGTAAGCGAGCCACGAACTTGCGCCGGGAACTGACAGTGAAAGACGAGTAGCTCGATAGATGGGCAGGCTAAAACAGGATGGGAATGTACCTGCCCCATTGATTAATGAGTCTACGAGCGGGCTCGGAAATGACGCCTAAGTTCAAAGTTTTGGGACAATCGTAGGGAGCGCCTATGCTATAAGATCTAACTCTTTCAAGCTTGTAAGTGCCAAGCGATTGCGTCCCATAAACGCCACTTCCACCTACACGACGACGACTAGCTGCCTGAACACGATCAGCTTGCGGGTCCCACCAATCATAATAAAGTGAGAGCTTTCGCTCTCCCATGGTTAACTCTCAATCTACATTCAAGGCTTGTCAACTGGCTACGACTTTTCCTCGCCAGACAAGCTGATTTGGGAGTCGGGCAAAAAGCAAGCACCGGCTAACTCGACCTCTTTCAAACTAGAGAAGGCAGTCAACTTGAGACTGAGACAAAGATAGACTCACTTGTTCGTCTCAATACCCCACAACATTGAAAGGGAGGGCGATAGTCAGCCCTTCGTGCGCCTCCACTAGTCTGATGGCTGTTGCGCACCATCTGGTAGGCCGGCCAGCTTTCCAGATTGTGGAGTTTCTACTGATCGACCAGTCAATTTAGGCTCGGCCCAGCTCAGCTATCCAGATTCGCGCGAACATTTGTAATAAGCTCCCCCCTCCCCCGCTGGCCCTCTAAACTGGGTAGGCCCTTTCGATTCTAAAGTCCAAAATACTTGTTCACGTTGCTTGAATAGGAGCCACCAGCCTCTCTAAAGCAGCCGAGCTGGGATGCATTCGGATTGAGCGGTTTTCGGGCGGCGCATCGTGTTGCATCGCTTGCCATTCAAGAGGGCCAACAATGCCGATGAGTAATCTCAATTTGGGGGTTGAGGTTGGTCTGTTGTTGTTGCGGCTGCGGCAGCGGCAGCGGCGGCGGCGGCGGCGGCATAGCCTTGTGCGAGTGCGGCTGTTTTCACTGCGACGCTATGCAGAGTCGAGCTTGGCCGGGTGTGGACGGATGAGAGTGGAGAGGGTTGGCTGGATGAGAGTTTTGAGGGGAGTTTCAGCCGCATGCTCGGCACACTGAGGATGCTCAGCCGATGGTTTCTAATGCCGACAAAACGATCATTGCAAAGGCATCTGCGTTGCTGGCTTGCTAACTTGGATTGGAGCCGGCGTGCAGCTTGCAACAGGGCGACAAGCCTTAATTTCGAGCCCTGAGGAGCGCTCGCTAAGCCCGTCTAGCGGAGCGAAGCGCCAAACGCTAGCTGTTGCTCGAGGCAGCGCCCTGAGCTGATAATTTGCCGGAATTCGCCCAATCTCGTCGGCTCCCCCTGGGCCCAACAGCAGCGGAGGGCTCCATTGGCTATGGCCAAGTTGAAGAGATTGCGCGTCATCCAGGCACATTCAGGCAGTGAGCGCGCAACGAGCTTTCGAGCTCGGCTTCAGCGGGAGTCAGCCTATTTTTAGGAATATTCGCCCTAATTAAAGAGCGCCTTGCAAAGGTGCAGCCAACTTGGGCTCCCGCTGCTCATGCTAGATTAGTGAGCAACGGAGTCTGAGCGCATGCACAGCAAGGCGGGCGGCTGCCACTGCGGCGAGCCCCTGACTGTCCGTATGTGCGTTGCCGACGCGCGCGCCAAACGAGCCGCCTCGCTGCCCTTCGCCGCGCCGGCCCCGCTCGTGTGCGCGTCTTGTGCGCGAGTCGCATAGGGTCGCGCTCGCATAGCGCTCCTTGCGAGCTGGCTGCAAGGGGCATGGCTGCGCACAAGGGGCCGAGTTTAGCTGCATGACAGCTGGTGCGACTTTGCAGCCGCCAAAGAGGGCGGCCGCGCTTAGGAATAGTGTCAAGTTTAGGCGGCCCCTCTCGGGTAGAGTCTCCATTGCGCGCTAGCATTTTTCCTACCTTTGGATGCGGGACTTGCGCGCACTGAGGTATCTTGGATTTGCGCAGTGGTGTTCGCGTCGCAAGCTTGTGTTGTGGGCGAGCGAGACAGACAGCGAGATGGTTAAAAATTTTCTAGTCACGCAATTGTGATTCCACAATGAGCTTACATGTATGTACGTGATTAGCTCCTGTTGCTCTTGGCGGCGTTTGTGTTTGTTGTTGTGATTGTTGGCGCGCAAGTTTGAGTTAAACTGGCGCATGAGCGCAACTGTTTGCATTTTAATCTAAAACAAAGTTGCCCCATAGGAAGCCAGGCCGGGCACAATAGAGATTGATCAGAGTTGGAACAAGAGGAGCCGCTTGATATCAGTGGAAAGGTATCGGCTAGTTGCGATGCAAGCGAGTTAGCGCAGTGATTGCGGCCGAAAGTGACAGTTATTTGCCTTATGGAATCAGAGTTTGCACTCATTCAAGCACAAACAGAATCCTGCCGAGTGATGATCCCTTTGGGAGCGGAATTGTTTCAAACAAACTGAACGCTCGCAAGTTGACATTCAAGGAGACTTAGTATAAATCCGAGAGGCAGGAGAATGATTATAAGTGGTTGTGGTGGTGGTGACAGATTTTCAAGACAAGTGGCCTGTTCAGGTGGGAGTTGTTTCTTCACATAGGAAAGCGCGCTCTGGTTTGCGCAAGCTTGAGCAGCGAGCTAGCTCGAGAGTTTTGGGCGCTCGTTTGCTGTGAACCAATATGACCAGCGGGGGAACAATTGTAAGCAATACTGTTTTGACAACGAGAGGTTCACAGGGTAGCGATCAGGGAAGCGGTGAGTCGTCCAGCTTGTTGGCCCAGAGAAAGCGCAGGAGCAGAACAAGCTTGATTTGCGGATCCGGCGGGGCGGCAGTTGGAGGAGGCGGCGCCAATGGGCAGGCGGCCGGCGAACCGCGCAACACTCTAGCAGCGGTCGAGGGCTCTTGTCACGGGCAGGCGAGCGCGTCGAGCTTGGGCTGCTGGTACAGGCAGGTTGTAAACGGTCGCCGGCGGGCCAACTCCGGGGCCACTGGCAAGGGCGCTGGAGGGGAGAGTCGGCGCGCGAGAGACTCAATGATCGCGAACGCGAGCAGTAACTTCGTGGGCAAACTGGCGCACATGATCAAAAAATCTAACACCCTTACGAGAGACCAAGCCAACCTTCCTGATCGAGGGCCGGAGCCGGCAATTGCGGAGGAGAAAGGCAACGAGAGTATCGGTGGCAGTAGCGGCAACAGGTACCTGCTGGGCGAGTTCAGTCGGCGGCTTGTCAGGCGTTGCACGAGAACGAGGGCGGCGCAGTTTGTCGCTTGGCAGGCTGGTCGTGGTAGCGGCGCTGGCGGCAGCAGTGGCACACTGACAAGCGGAGACAATCGACGGGACAGCAAGCTCGCCGGCAGGCACTGCGAGCCAACGGACAGCAAGGCCGGCGCCCGAGACGAGCGCGCAAGAACAAAGCAAATCAGTGAAGGCGGCGCTACCAGCCGTAGCTCGTCCAAGTCGCTCAGTTCAAGTTCAATGGCAACCGTGCTTGCAAGGACCGAGCGTCAAGCGCCTGAGCAGCGGCTCGAGCAGGAGCGGCAGCAGCAGCAGTCAAATTTGTCGGCTTCAAATCTTACCAGCAGCCGTCAGATAAACTCCTCAATCTCAACCCTGAGCACCACGGCCACGCCGAGCGGCTGTTGCTTCTGCGACGAATCCTCTTCCTCCGGTTTCATCTCAGCATCTGGAATCAACTGCAGCGACTCAACCACAACCCACTCATGCTCAAGCTCCACCTACAATGACCACCAGCCAGTCGGATACCATCAGCAGCAGCAGCAGCAGCAGCAGCAGCAAAACTACCATCACCATCAACTGCTCCCTGAGTCGGCCAGAAAGCCCGAGACAGGCGAAGAGGAAGAGGCGTCAGCGACTGGCGCGTTGACTAGCGACAAGTCGCGGCCGGCCAATTTGGTCGCAAACGGAGCCATGCCGCTGGCCTCGGGCCTCCAGCAGACGGCGCCCGCGGCCGGCAGGGAGGCGGCCAAGAAGGTTGGCGCCGGAGGAGCCTCCTCCCTCCTGAGTCGCGCCCGCAACTCAACCATCAATCTCGCCTCTCTTGCGACCGTCACCCAGAGTTTCAACTACTCGGCCTCCGTTGGAAACCTGTGGTCGTCGCAAAGCCACCAGAGTCGGCGAGAGCTCGCCGAGTTGATCGGAGAGATGCAAGGCGTCAAGCCGCTCGACTACAGCGTTCGGGGCCAGTTTGACGCTTACGAGCAAGCAAGTGGAAGGTTGAACACCAACAACGACGACATCAACAACAACACCGATCCAAAGCTCGTCAAAGGCCAAGCCAACAAATCGCTTCTTGGCGTTGCAGGCACGAACTTGGGCCGGAAGCTATCGAGCAAGGACAAGAAGAAGCGCCAGAAGGACGCCGAGAAGGTGGAAAAGTTGCGACTTCTGGTGAGCTATCTGAGGAGCGGCACAAGCCAGCAGCTCTTGAGTCCGGTTGCACTCGAGGCGGACGAGATTGAATTGGCCGAGAGATACAAGTTGCAGCTCATTCTTTGCGAGGATTGTCTGCAAGCGGTTGAACAGCAACAAACGGCCACCTGTCTGAGCAGCTCACCAATTTCCTCGGTGCCTATGCTCAATTTTATCAACGCCACCGGCGATCTCGCAATCTCTGGCTCGCGCATTCCGGATACCTCGCGTTCAAGCTCAGACCAACTCGACACCACCGCTGGCATTGTGATAAACGTGCGCCGCTCCTCTGATCAAACCAGCTCTGGCCAATCCCAATCGCTGTCTGTTCCATCATCTTCACTATCGTCATCGCCCCAACCGCTTTCAACCAGCCACACTGGCACCAACCTGAGTGCGAGCCACAACTTTCAATCTGTCTCGTCGCCATCTATCGACGAGAGTCATCTCCAATCTGGCCGCCACTCGCCATCATCGGCAACCTCGCAGCAGTCGCTCCAGCATAAACAACAGCCACCGCCCCAAAGTCTGGACCAGGCGCACCAGTTGCTCTGCTACAGGTGCAATAAGCCAACGGGCAGAAGCAAGACTAGCGCCCGGTCCTCGATGGAGCTCGCTGCCAGTGGCAACCCCTCGAGCAACATGGATTCCACTCTGAGCACATTTCGCAATCAACACTCGGGTGCCCAAAACAAGGATTACAACCTCCAACAGCAGCTCATGAATCAGGTCGGCTACAATCTTCATAACTACTCAAACAACAGCTACGAGCATCGTTACTACGCTGAGTCCTCAAGCACCAGTATTCATCCGCAACACGACCACGACCACCACCACTGTCACAGCCATCATTCCCATCATCACCAATATGACCATTATCATGAGAGCAACGAGAAGAGAGACGTTCAAGGGGGCAACCATGAGCGAGCCTTCCTTTCGTCGTGCCGTTCGATGCCAAGCGAAAGTTGTCCCCAAAATAGCGACCACAGGGTTTGCTCGGCCAACAGAGCAGAGCATACGCGAACGGGCAGTTCAAACCCGCAAATTGGCAACGTTTCCTGGATTTTGCGTCGATCTTCCTCCGACCCTGGAAAGGCCAACCACTTGCGCCTTATCAACAGCAACGCAGCCAATCTGAACAATCGACTCTTGGGTGCTGGTTGCGACAGAGAGTGTGCAGAGGGCAGTTATAGTAGCTGTAGCACTGGGCAGGGTACCGATCGAATAACCTCAAGGCGAAATTCCAACTTTCAATCGCCGAAATTGTTTTATATCGATGACATTGAAAGGAAAGACAGCGATGGTAGCGAAAACAATAGCCAGTTAGCGACTTTGCCCTCTAGCTCCCCTCAATATGACCACTTTGAGCCCACAAATGGAAACAATAGCGGCTGTCAGCGGTCAAAAGGAATCATATCATCAAATGAGGCGATCAAGGATCTAGCGGATAGAAGCTGGTCATCAGACTTATTTTTATCATCAACTCCAACTGCAGCTTTGCCAACCATCACTGGTATTGTGCATAACTCCAAAGTAAACGCTGCTGCATTAATCGAGAATCAACCGACTGCAGGAGCTAACAACAACGACGGCGATATCACGAGTCAGACTGAAACCAGCGGGGGCAGTTTGCCAGAGACGCCAACAATTCACAAGAGCGCCTGGACAAATCCACAGAATTTGGCCACATGGATCGACAATGAAGTCAACAGTTTGGTTAATGATCTCGAGGCCAAGAGTCAGCTCGTAAAAAGTGTGAGGAACACCAAGAGTAGGAAGCGTAAGTGGCTGTCTAGTAGTAACAATCGGAGAAACTCTTCGGGCGCATATAGTACTTGAAACATTCAAAATTGGATCGGAGGATTAGATGCATTGAATTGAAAGTCGATCAGTTAAGCTCAAAGCAAATAATAATAGCCGCGTTGACTTGCTGGTGAATTTATTTCGATCAATCATCGGTTGTTTTGATTGGCTATATCGACCGGAGCTGAGTCCGTCAATTGAAAGATTAAACTACGACAAACCTCGGCCGAAGTTTCAACAACTCGTTGAATCAGATTAAATCTGAATCAACTCGTCATCCTCGTCATCGTCCTCCCGACAATAGAGGGGACCTTTTCTATGCTCGGTCCACTTAATACTGCTCGGATCGACTAATATCTTCGGTTTATCGAATTGCGACGATTTTAAATGTTCTTCAACAATTTTAGGTGTAACACAGATGACGTGTTGGCCTTTCCAATATTTCACCATGTTCAATGATTGTAGGGTTGATATAATATCGCTTTGAGTTATACTTGTTAGAGAGCTCAACTCTCTCACTGATAATTGCTGTAAAGATGCCGGCGCCTGTCTATAACCCCTAAGGCATTCTAACAGTACCCAAGACCAGTAACTTCTATAACTTAATTTACCTAAATCGGACAGTGGCTTCTCTGGAGATCCAATAACTCTATCCATTTTTGAGAGCTCATAACTGAACGCGATCAAAAACTTCCCATAACCTTTTCTCTGATAGGGCGGTAATGTTAATATGCAGGCGAGATTATTGCCATCTGGCGATTCCTTCTCTTTTGAAAAGTAACCAACTATGTGAGAACCCTTCTTATCTGTTTCACACAATACATAGAACAAGAATGGCTCAACGTCGAAATAAAGCGTTTTGTGATCTAAGAAAAGCTTCGCCATCAAGCATAAATTCTGACAGTAAACTTTGTGGGCCTTTCCATCTATCTCATGAACGCTTAAATTATCTTTTTGGTATATTTCGGTGCCTGGTGGTCCTGTCCATGTACAGATGGCCGTATGATACTTATATGTCTTCTCTAATCTCATATACTTAAGACAGTACTCGCAAATCCACAACTTCGGCTGCCTTCCGTACTCATCTGGGTAGGGCGAAAAATACCAGGAATCGATTTCAAATTTTCCAAGCTGTATCCTATCCACGTATTTGACCTTTGTGATAGCCTCATGTTCCCGCTCTAAAGCTGCTGTTTGTGGATCCATATCTGCATATGATTTTTGAACATGATTGATTTCGTCGTGTTTACGCTTCAAGTTTCTGGTCAACTTTCTGTGACTCTCGATACCTGAGAGACCGCACATACTATCGTTTGTGAGGGTGGTGGGTGTAGCTTCTCCAGAGCTTTCTCCATTTGGTTGCTTGGCGCAATCGAATCGGTCGAGGGATACCCATTCGTCCAATCGTCGATTCAATCCATCGTAATGGACATAATATTCCATCGTTGGCATCGCGGTGCCATTTTGGCCTCGCTGAATCTCGCGTATTTCTAATATCTCAGCCTCGTACCAATTACCATCCCTCTCAACCATATAGCGGCGGCCGACCTTCATTTTTGATCGAATATTGGTCTAGAGAGTATGAGTGGATGATAATAGGAAGAATATTTGTTATTATTTATTTTCCTATTTATTTTCATGCCGCCCTAACGTTGAAAGGAGGCAGTTGAAAGAAGAATTTGCGCGCAAGCGTGCATATGAATTACATGTATTTCAGATAGGGTTTAGTATAGCAACCGCCCTACAGAGGTCGCGGAGGATTTTCGACGGTGACGCTTCAACACAGTTATTCAGTTCGATCTTGGTTTGCGTCGCCATTTGTCCGCCCCATCCTACTAGTTCGCTTGGATATTTAGCCACATCTCTATTGAGTGATGAATGCTTAGATGTCAATCAGATAGAATATTTAACATATCTAATGAGCACCTACAACAATTCTTCCAAGTTCGTAGGCAAACATCAGGCTGATGGCGTCAAGCGCATTCAAGCGAATGAAGAGACCAACGACACCTCAAGTGGAGACGATCCTGAGGAACCTACTGATGGAAGGCGAGACGAATCTAAGGTGAGTCATGGACCGAGATTTTGAATACCATCTCGTCTTCACTAAACCATTGACTCGAACTCAATCCAGATCTACGACTCCCTCAGGAAGCCAGGAAAATTGGATCTAAGTCAGTTCGATAACATTACAAATGCGATCGGTAAATTGAACGTTCAGCCAACTCTAAAGGTAGTAGAAGTAAACCATAATACACATTCAAGCATCTATTCAGACCAAGCATTGCAAGAGGGCTCGCAAGATTTAGGTTTCTTCAGAAACCGAGTGAGAAAGACAAAAAACAGAATTAAAGATTCATCAAAACGAGGTAAGTTAGTACTAGAAAGGGAATCCAGTCGGGACAAGGAGTTGCCACGAATTGTATCGAATCCAACTGATTTAGATTCCTTGTCCATCCGATAGCTACCAGAGAGTCGAATAGCAATGATCAATTAGCCAGCTTCAGCAAAGATAGGTGCCCAGAAGTTAGAAACTTCGTGGTCTCTAGTGATCAAGAAACCAAAATCCACCAGATAAGAAAACCCCCACGTAGAGAGCTTCCTGTAGGTTCATTAAAGAATTTCTCTGGTCTACATGATGAAGACCACGCAACTAGCCATTTCGAGCATGATACCAGAGCGAGAGATACTTCAGAGCCAACCTCATCCTCTGGTCAAGAATCGCTTGACACAAACGCAATTAGGTGTCGGGCAGAAGAAGTTAAAATTCCGTCTCGATTGAGCCAATCATCCGAATGGACATCACCAAGCACTTTCGCAAGCACAGCTAGTGCTTCTAAGCGTATCAATAATCCCCGCCAAAATCACGGGAGGGCTGTGGCACCGCCACAACTTCCTGGTGGTCTTTTAATAGACATGAAGAGCAGACTGGATAGAGAACCTACCGTGAGTGATCGACTAGCTTGCGAAAGTTCAGCTCAAACATCAGGAGAAGACGGCTTCAACAATTTTAGTCAATCGCCAATAACACAGAGGTTCCTAAAACATTCTAAAAATCATATAGGTAAGTCCAAAAGGGCATACCGTCAGACCAGATTTGCTTCGATCAGCGTCTCACACACATATATCTTCTCGCCCCATACTCATCAAATTTGAAGTGTCAGAACTTGATTCACCTTATGGGAGCGACTGTGATTTGTATGCCTCCAACTTATTACGTCGTCACACATCTTATCGAGGTACATCAGACATCCACTTTGTCGAGATTAACTTTGTTGTACACAAAAGAGTCGAGGCTAATCCCTTTTTATCTATTCCATCAGGAAAAGACCCAGGCTCCGAAAATACCCAACCAGCGACATTCTCAAACTCTTCAATCGATTCAAGCGAGTTGATAAACTCGAGAGAGGCCGCCATCAAGCAGCTCAACAAGATTCTCGCCAACAGACAGCCTCCCGGACGCCTAGCCGGGCCCCTGCACGCTGTAAGTCGCAGTTCTTCGTTGGATCAAGAACATCAACAGCTTTCATCACAAGTTACCAAGAAGAATGATAAAGATATCAAAAAGGACAAAAAGAAATCGCGAGACGATGAGAAATTGGAGAAACGACGATTAAAAGAGGAGGAACGACTACGTAAGCAGGAAAAGAAGTTGTCCGCAAAGAAATCTAAATCCACCGCAGTTGGTTCGGGCAGATATGTAGATGACGACGGCATTCCCGTGTTCATCAAACGTTGTATTGAATATATTGAATTTGAAGGTATGGATGCTGAAGGAATCTATAGGGTTCCAGGGAACAGAGCTCATGTTGATGCTCTGCTCCAAAAATTTAAGGACAACCCCGATACGTCAATCGCCGAACTCGATATTCCGGTCAATGCCGTGGCTACAGCTTTAAAAGATTTTCTGTCGAAGAAATGCGGACCTGTTATTCCTTTGGCCTTAATGAATGAGCTAACTGAATTATCAACCATCTCAGAAAGGGATCAGAGGGTTCAAGCAGTGCGTCGGATAATCACAAAGTTACCATCATCGAACCTAAATCTTCTCAGATATGTCTTTTCACATTTTGTTAAGTAAGTTAATCTGCTTGATCTTCGAGGCAATCTAATTCCTCTCTGACTAATCACTTGCCACATCCCAGAATTTCTAAGAATCACTCGCTGAACAGTATGGACAGCAAAAACCTAGCTATATGTTGGTGGCCAACTTTATTGCCGCTACATTTTAATGACATGATCATGTTTGAACAAATGCGACCCTACCTCGAAGAATCTATCCAAACAATGATAGATCAGTATGACTTAATTTTTGAAAGTGACGGACCCACGGCTAACTACACATGACAGCGGTTGGACTATTGTCCAACTTCAGTAGATTTTCAACCTTGATCATCTAAATTGTTCAGTGTACGAAAAATTACCTCATAATATGATGATCGTGCAGCAACGTAAAATCTACTTTCAGCAACTTATACATCCCGCTTCGAATCCCCAAGACTATGGATTGTTGTTCCCAAGCAGACTCAATGTGAAATATAAACAAGCGCAAATAGCATTCCGATGGAATACGCATTAGGTTGAACTAACCTTTAAAGTGACATTGTTGGCGTTCAATCTCATGTTCGAGAGTTGTAACATTGTCCTCAGTTAGATTCGCCTCCTTGTTTGTTAGAGGCCTCTCTCCATTGAGACGGTGTTAACGTTCTCATAGTGAAAGCGTGTATGTGTTTCATCTCTTCGGCAAGTATTTGATTTACGAGCCTTTGCCGTTGAAGGATTGGTTTTCCTTCGAACTTTGGTGAGACTAACACTGCGTCGAACTTCATACCGCAGCCGCAATTCGACAGATCCTCTATATCTATATGTTCAGCCTCTAGGTCCTTGCGTAATTTGTCAGTCAGGTATTCGGCGGTGTAAATTGGAGATGTTGACATAGTCCTGTAGCTGAACGACCCGATAAAGAGTTTGTTGGATTTCACTCGTTGTAGGTGTTTGGCCAATCTAGCGACTAGAAATGTTTGATTACAAACGGATGGCATCTGACGTTCCTAAATTGATAGATGTCTTAAAAATTCTGGTGTATACTGTTAAAGATGAAAGCCAAATAGAGATTAATAGCGTCGAGCTCTGTTGATCGGGTTTTTGCGGGATACGTACATCAGCGCCGGAACACCCACTCGCTGAGGATATGGACACACCCTCTGCGAACACAGCATCAATAGTGGTTGCACGCCGGTCCCGACTCGGTCAATACAACGGGCAAGTCGGAGGCGGCTTATGGTTTGCTCGACATCGGTGGCCCACATGAGTCGGCTTCGAAAAAGTGGTTACTGTTAGGTTTGTTTCTGGCCCTATGATTGATAACAAGGCCAACCCTTTGAGAACGGGTTTTGGTTGCACTTAAAAGCTTGGTCATGAGTGAACTATCAGCGGAAGATCGCAGCTTCACGTGCGTAGGACCCTGTCCAGTCGCTGAGATGGCTCTCCTCTCATTGAGGCTTCGTCTACAGGAAAAAAACAGACACGTCACTGTGAGATCCCATCTACATGGAATCAACCCGAACAAAGGAGGCTGCCCTAACCCTCCGCATCGTTCGATGGCTTCGAGGAAAAAACTTCTGAGAAAATAAAGCATAGATATGTATTTATTTATATGAGAGATGAAATGATCTTGTAAGCAGTTTCTCTTATATTCGATTTCGTGTAGACATAAAGATGAATCATGTGATTATTGGTATAAGATGAGAGTAATTTTCCTCCTAAATAAGCTTGAGAGATGTCAGTATAGATTTTTTCACGAGATTCGTGAACGACTTTAAGCTGATTTTTGGTAATTCGTCAGCTCAAGCAGCAGTCTCTTCAACTGTCGCTTTGTCGCCTTCATCTACAATCTTGGCTTTCTTTGGTGACTTTTCATCCTCGACAACAGCGGCACCATTTTCGGCTTTGCGCTTACAAACGCCATTAGTTTCTTCGGCAGCTGGTTCGGTAACTGGCGCCCCAGTCTCCTTGGACTCACCGTTGGCATCAACTGCTGGAGTCGCTTTGTCCCCCACAACCTCGGCAGGCTTCTCATCGGTCTCACCAACAGCTGCTGCGGACGTTTCGTCGGCTTCAGTGGTCTTCTTCCGCTCCATATCCGGCTCGCCGGTTGCTGGTTGTTCGTTCTTGTTCTCAGCTTCTGGTTTCGCTGTCTCGCTATCTGCTGATTTTTCTGGCACAGGAACCTCCGCTTTCGATTCCTTAGCCTTGGACTCATCAGTCGGCTTTTGTTCGGATTCGTCATCAGCCTGGGCGTTATTGTTGTTGGTGCTAACCGCTGTCTTCTCGACCGGTGCCTTCTCTGGTTGGACTTGAGCAGCGGCCTCGGTGGCGACTTCCTCAACAACTGGTGCGCTATTTTGCTCTGACATTTTCAATTTAATATCGTTGATTGTTCTAAGATTTATGAGTTGAGGTTACTGGTTCTGAGTATATATTACTTGTATTAGACCCTCTTTGGAAGACGAGGATTATAATATGTGTGTATATTTGAGTGAGTGAGTGATTGATTGACCACTAACTGGAAAAAGCCCTAACTGTTTAAGTATTTTGAATCCACTAACTAGAATGATTTCTCAATTCCTGGACACAAACAACTGCCTCTAGCTCTACGACTACAATTAATCTATGTTTTAAGTGGTTGTTGTTATTGTATCATGGATGGAAACCTTTTCAAGTTAGCGAGATTCTAAAGTGGCTGCTTATTGAATGTGGGAATGTTCTCGACGCTGAACTATGTGGCTCCGCTCTAACAGCGTCGGCATTGTAATGGCTGCAATTGCCGAATGGCGCGTTGGCGCGAAATTCGAATAAGCCGACCGTGCGCATGCGTGTGGTCAGCGCAAGTCTGTGGCCAGTGGACTTGTGCGCCAGCGGCACAAGTCCACTGTGCATAACCAGTCCCCATTCGAATCCCAAGGTTAGAGATGGCGTTTGTAAATTCCATCAGAAACTACTCCGAAAAAAGGCTCATTGGCTATACCAGAGAACAATTGTTCGACGTAGTTGCGGCTATTGAGAATTATCACTTGTTTGTTCCTGCCTGCAGGAGATCCGATGTTACCTTCAGGAGCAAAGATCTGGTCAAAGCAAAATTGGAGATTGGCTTCCCGCCCCTACTTGAGTCATACACCTCGAATGTCAGATTAGAAAAACCAAAATTAATCGTAGCCTCATGTATTGAAGGTGTCCTATTCAAACACTTGGAAACCAGATGGAAGTTCAATCTGCCACCGGCCCCTCACTCTCAAAATGAGTTATGCTTGTTGGACTTTTGTGTATCATTTGAATTCAAGACCCTATTGCACGCGCGGTTAGCTTCGCCAATTTTCGATGAAATGGTTCGCTTGAATGTGAGTGCTTTTTTAAAACGGGCTGAAAAGTTATACGGTCCACCGGCAAAAGTCAATGGATTCATCGCAGGGGAACACTGAGACAATGGAGACGATATGCAATCCGGCATTCAGTGGAACTAGTGGAGTTGGAAAGCCAGATGTTAAGCTTCCTAGTAGCAACAGAAAATCTACGCTAGATGAATCAAATAATAGTTTAGACTCAAATTTAAAAATTAAACGTTGCAAACATGGCCGAATCATAGTCAAAGATCTATCCAAAAAGAAACCCGTGCAACCAAATGACGGTGAGACAAATAATCAGTCTCCTTCCAAGGCACCCAATGTTGAAGGCTCATCTCACAATCAACAATCGTCTTGTGATGAACTTCCACTAATGCAAAGCTCTGAGAGCACAGCTGTGCCTCCAAATGAGGCAAAAATTTCGAATACTCGTGGAACTGGCTCACCAATTGAAACTGAAACTATTTCCAAGAGTGATAAACTTTGCGAAACTAAGAGAAATAGTCCGGAGCATACGAGGATAGAAAGAATTAGAAGTCCTCTGAGGAGGAGAAGCCGCACAAAGAGTCCTCTTCGTAGAAATCTCGATGATCGTAGCCCATCCTACCGTAAGAGTCCACGTAGGAACAAAGCTAGATCTTCACGTAGAAATCGGCACAAGAGCCCACGCAGAAGGCGTGATAGAGGTCGAATCCCACCAGGTCGCAGGGTTAGCTCTCACAATACATCTTCTGAAAAGTGTCAGCATAGAAGATCCAGGAGAGACCGGACACCTCCTGGTAGTCTTCGAAGACGTCCGTCCAGAGATGACAGCCCGAGGCGGCGACGCAGCTCAAGTCGGAGCTTGAGTAGCAGTAGTGGCAGTGGTCGAAGTAGAATTAGAAGTAAAAGTAGAAGTAGAAGTAGGAGTAGAAGTAGGAGTGGGAGTAGAAAGAGGGACATATATCGCACGAGTTACAGCCCTTACAGGAGTCGCAGCAGGAGTCCTGGTGAGGATAGTCGTAGGCGGCATAGATCCCTGCGAGATCCGATCGATGATACAGTTTCAAGATCTAAGGAAGTTCTCGACAAGAGCCCCGATAGGCTTATTGGTAGAGCTAATACATCATCCAGTACAATTAGAACTGACAATTTTATTACAAGCAAGCTCGTCAACGAACCCGAATTGCCTAAGAAGAGCACTCAGGAGTGCCATAAAACAATCAAGCACCAGGAGCAACCTGTAAATCAACCAACGAAACACGACAGTCTGTCTGAGACTGTACAGCCCCAGTCTAGTCCAAAAGTATCTCCCGCAACGTCCATGACACTTTCAACTGAAGACTCTGTATCAAGTGATATTTATGATCCAGAGGGACCTATAATACCCATCAGTCCAGGTGATAGCCCGCCACTATCTCCACTTTTTAAAGCTGCCAACAATAGATCTATTTATCAATCGGATGGCAGAGAGAAGAATGACGATGATGTACCATCCTCTGCAGTTCAGCTTAACCAACAGGAGAAATATTTGCAAAAGCTTAACCGCCAGGAGAGAGTGGTGGAGGAAGTCAAAGTAGCTTTAAAACCTCATTATCAAAGGAGAGCTATAAACAAAGACCAGTATAAGGATGTTTTACGTCGAGCAGTCCCCAAGGTGAGCTAAGTTATCTATAATGATCTCTTAATATCGCTTATAACAGAAAGTTTAACACAAAATCATTGATATCAACAGATATGCCATTCAAAAAATGGCGAGATCAACCCCGTCAAGATACGTTCGCTTGTAGATGCATATGTCAAGAAAATGAAGCGTCTCAATTGATTCCACACAAAATTTACAGTCGATCAGTTAGGTCGGACCGCTCACCAGATCAACCATGGAGGATTGGGTACTTTATCGACAGTCGTATTAACCGAGGCGGGGATTGTGATGACAGCGCGGCTCAACCTTAGCGCGAGCAGCGCCTGCACTATCATATGACCATCCTTGCCTAATAATGACACTGCTGAAATGCTACAATTTCTTGACGTATTGTCATCAATCATCTCGATATAGTTTTCGTCGTTGTGTTTGTCGTAATCGTAGACCAACAGTCCGATACCTCCGCTCCTCTCAATCTCAATACACTTTTCCAGGAATGAACAGCCTCCCCGCTCTACGAGTGCGATGTTATCCCTGAGTTCGAGTTTGTTGATGGTTGATGTACAAGCGTCTCGAGGTTCAGCCAATACCAATGCTATATTGGTGAATGTTTCTGTAAATGGCACACCTATCCTGGATGATCTCGCTTTGAACGTGTATCTAAGATTTTCTGGCTCTGATATCTGAAAGTAAACGTCTTCTCTGTTGATGTATTGCTTGCCTTGCTGACCTTTATTGTTATGGGTTCTAGTGTGATGGTTGTTGCTATCGCATAGGATGATGATAGACTCGGGGAATATGGAAAGTATGGTCACTAGCGCACAAATGGCCACTAACATTAGAGAAATAAGTCCCTCACCTTTTTGACTGCCGAGATTCGGGCGCTTGTTTGTACAACACCTTGTCAAATGTTTGCAGCCCTTACTGGAGGTTTCGTTCATGATAGTCCAATGGAGCCTACTTATTAATGCTTGATAACAGTCGGTTATATGCATGTTGGGGAATACGTTCTGGCTTTCAACACAGATTTGCAGGGATCTCTTTTCCTTGTGGATAATTCTGTTCAATTATAGCTATCTCACATGTCCAGACCATCTAACAGAGCGAAATCTTACAAACGTAACTGGTTCAAGAGAAAATGTCAATACCTTAATTTAATTTGGTTGTCCAATCCGGTATTCTGATGGCTTTAACAAGTAGAGGGACAAACGACATCAATCGAGAGCGAGGATGATGAAATGGACATTTTTCCAAGTCATCAGCTGGTTATGTCTGTTCTCGCGAAACTCCGCGCGTTACGAGCCGAACAGATGAACTTTCTCTGCAATGCGGGAATCGAACTTTCGGATTTGGTCAAGGATAGCAATATAGTTGAGAATTCTGAGATAATCGATCATGGTTCGAAGTTGGTTTATGGATTCCAGTGAGGACGATCCTCGGCTATGTCACCAACTCGATCCTTCGGAAGATGTCGACTTAGACTATCTGGAGAAACTTGGTGTACAATACTGGTTCTTCGAGCCATCAACCTACATCGAGAATCCCTCCTACGACAAGTTAAGGACTGAACGAGGCTACTCATACCAGGATCAGATCGAGGTGTCGCCGAAAACCCTTAATAACTACGAGGAGAAGATCAAGTCTTTTTACGAGGAGCATATGCATACGGACGAGGAGATTCGATATGTTTTAGATGGCTCCGGCTACTTCGATGTCCGAGATTTCGATGATAGATGGATCAGAATAGCAGTATCTAGAGGTGACATGATAGTACTACCGGCAGGGATCTACCATAGATTCACATTGGATAGCAACAACTATATTAAGGCACTAAGACTGTTCGTCGGTGAGCCCATCTGGACGCCCCATCCAAGATCAGTATCGAGCGATAATCACCCCAGCGTTCGAAACTACAAGAAGACCTTTCAACTCGGGTCAGCAACGTTAACATCCTAACTGAGGAAGGAAAAACATCCATCCTCTAGGTGCTAATTCCTCTTCATGTGATTTTGTCTCTAAATCTGTTATTCATTAACAAGGAAACCTAATTTGTGTGGTGAATTGAGCTATTTGAGATCGCCGACCAGCATCAAGGCTAATTGCTGCAGCGGCAACACTCTCAGGTGGATCTCAAGTTGCAATGATGGAGAATTTCATCATGAACTGATCAGCTACCACCACCGAAGGACTCGAGTTTTACGCTCCAACTTGTTATTGACATATAACCAGATTGCATGCTTGTGTGTATCAATATTCAGTTGGTTATCAAATATATACGATATAATTACCGGGTCACATCTAAAGCATTTAGGTCAATCTCACTTGGGGCTTGCATTGGTAACAAAAAAAACGCCTCTCATGGTGCAATCTCTCTCCAAGAAGGTGGCTCTTTAGAAGCCAACACTACGGCTACTTCCTTCAAATCCTTCTCTAACGAGACTGCGCAATCTCCGTGGAGCTTGGCTACGTAGAGTGCATGAGGCTCTAGGTGTTCAGAGTACATTGAAATACTAGATCTGCCATTCTATGGTATGGGTCGAAGTTTTGCCAGCTTTTCTGAGCGGGCAGGTCTGCAATCTAAACTCCAGTGCATTGAAACTCAACTTGGCTCACGCCAGTCAGCAGAGACCCTATGCGCCTAGTTTGCTTACCTAAAGCGCTGGAATTCCTCCACTGTGCACATAGGTGCTTAGTGAGAGCAGAAGTGGACATATAACCATGATGCGGCTGATTTGTTTATGACCCTCTTTCGGAGACTCAAGCATCTTGGAATCAGTGAAAACATGTCGTATTACATTGATTGGTGACTTCTATGTTTTAAATTATCCCTGTTTAGTTGACATGTGAATCCTCGATTTTAGTAAGTAAGCAAATTAGCGTGCTCATTGGCTACACGATTCGCACGAACATGACAACAGACTTTCATTGTGTATTGGAACGTGTGTTGCTCTACCTCGAAATATCAATTGCAATGAGTAGACCAGCCAAATATAATGGAATGTTGCGTGACTTCCAGTCGACGTCCATGAAGAGATCCGCGGCGAACAATGCGTAGATTAGCTACCAACAAGAGTTGACCCACCGGCATCCACAAACTAACCACTGCCGCCGGATAGGCGCAGCCCCGTTTGGATGAAATTTCGGTAGGTAAAACGGACATGATTGAGTTGCTGGACGGAAGAGGGAGGTCTAGATTCAGCAGATGAATTCAGCCTTCAAGCTTCCATTTATGAACGAGTAGAAGTTTTGCACTAACCCTCCTAATTCCGCTTGTCTCTACAATGGCAGCTTCAATACGTCTTGGCCCAAGTTTTGTTGCCGCAAATAAGATGGAATTCGACCACAAAGTGGGCGCAATGGACGACGAGGATTTGGTTGCCGGCGATAAGGAGGAGAAGAATTGGAAGGGAATTGTGATATCGTTGCTAGTTATCGGCAGCATCTTAGGGGCCATTATAGTGGCCATAATCCTATGCACGCCAAGTAAGTATATGGGCCAGTGATGCGACGATTACCTTTGCATTGTTCATCGCAAATTAACTCGATTATGACCGATTGAACAGATGGGGACGTCGACAACAATAGGATGAAACTGGAGTTCGATCATATTGCTGGAGAGCAGTTCAAGGTTCAAGTTTTCAATGGAACTTGGTTGTCCGATCATGAGATCGTCTATGTAGACCAAAACGGAAGCATCGTCATATTTGATGCTACGACAAATAAGAGTTCGTCAATACTTGTCAAAACTTATGACAAAACCTTGCACACGATGGCCGGATTTAAATTATCAGCCGATCGGCAATCAATACTGTTTGTTTCAGACATGCGACGTGAATTCGGGGCCCCAATTTCGTCTCGCTATGCCATATTCAATGTGCGCAATCAAACTGTTGAGTTTCTAGACGATTTAATCAAGGCCAACTATCCCCTGAAAACTCCGCACATCCAATACGCAGCCTGGGGTCCAGTATCCAATTCAATTGTGTTCATCGAATCCAACGACATCTATTATGTGCCCGATTATGCCAGCAGTGGGGCCGGAAAATATCTCAGGCTGACTAAAACTGGTGCACTCTCTGAGTCCATCATCAACGGACTGCCGGATAGCCTCTACAGAGCTAACATATTCAACCAACCAAATGAGGCCACAATTTGGTGGTCGCACGATGGTCGCCATTTGGCTTACGTCTCGTTCGACGACGCAGCCGTTGAGCCAACTCCAATAGAATACTATGATAGCTACCTTCACGAATTGAACAACAATCCTAAAATCCACCACGAGCGATATCCGCGCGCCGGCACAATCAACCCCCGAATCTCTGTTCATGTGGTTGATCTCGTGTCTTCCGTCACCGCTGACGAGGTGGAATCAAGTCTCATTTTGCCACCCACCGAATTGATCAAACAGCAGCAACAAGATCCGCGAGTCGGCTACTATGTCACCTATGTCGGTTGGATGCCAAACAATCAGCTCATGATTATGTGGCTAAATCGAGCTCAAAACAGCTCGCTACTGACGCTCTGCGAGGGAAATGAATCAGGCTCCTTGTTTGGCGGAAACAGAGCAAACTCATGGAAATGCGAACTACTTACAACATTCTCGCAAAGAGTTCCACCAAACAGTGACGCGAAGCGCACTATCCTGGCAACCTTCAATACGAACGGAACCAGGATGATCTTCTTTGCTTTGCCCCGGCCTGACTCTGTCATTGGCGACCACTATCATGTTGCCATGTTGAGAGGCGACGAGCGGGCGCCAAAATACCTTACGCACGGCGAGTTCGATATCGACCGGCTTATCAGCTATGATGCGGCCTCCGATACTCTGTACTTTGAGGTAAAGGTGAGCGAGAATGCCGAACGTCACCTGTACAAAATAAGTTCCATCGCCAAAATTGCATCGCGCCAAACAAAATGCTTAACTTGCGCTCTAGAGGAACCCTGCGGCTACAACTATGCCCACATTAGTCATGGGCCAAGGCCAAAGTATTTCGTACACGAATGCTTGGGGCCAACAATTCCAATAACGAGGCTCAGATTGTTGCAGGACGACAAGCTGGTCAGCCAGTGCGAGTTGGGTAGGAACTATCAGATTGAGAGTCTAGTGAAAAGCAAGCAGATGCCAATTGAAAAATTCATTGCAATTAAAACAAACCAGCAAGTTCCCTATGATGTGCACATAAAACTTTACCTGCCAAACGAAATCGAAGACGAAAAGGACAAACGATTTCCCTTGCTCATCGAATCCTCTGAGATTGACAAGCGAAATGTTTGGAAAAAGTTCGAGATCGATTGGGGAAAATATTTGGCCAGTAGGAAGCAGCTTATTTATGCCAAAATTGATTGTGTTAGAAGCAAACCAACTGTTGGCGCCGCCACTGGTGGCTATGGAAGTGGTACAGGTGACCATGAGGAACAATTACTTGACTCGCCGCTATTCAATGCGAAGGATCAGGTGGATGTGATCAAGTTTTTGGTTGAGAATGTTGATCTGTTTCCCTATATCGACAGGCGACGAATTGCAATATGGGGCCCAACCTCAACCTCCGCTTACGTTGCACTTGCAACAACCATCAACGACAACAGCAAGCTCATCCAGTGTACAGTTGCAGTCTCTCCAATCACAAACTGGCGCTACATGAGCTCCTATACAGCCGAACACTATCTCGGCCTGCCTTGGTTGGATTCAAACAGTCTCAAATATGAGCGATCAAATCTGCTGAAACGTAGCTACGAGTTTTCGATGAGAAAACTACTCATCATCCACGGAACTGCTGATGAGCAAGTCCATGTTCAACATTCAATGCAATTTATCAAGTCCCTGACTGAGCATCATATGACAGGCGGATTTGTGCATCAGATGCAACTGTATCCGGACGTTGGCCATTCATTGGATCAAGTAAAGCGGCATTACTACTCGACTTTAGACGGTTTTATCGACCGCTGTTTCTACCAGAAACCAATCACAATCAAGGCCACCGAGTGGAAGGGAAAGGTGAGGCCAAAGCTGTACTGAATTCAGTAAGGCACTTTCAAGCTCACTAGGAACTAGGTTTGGCTTTAGTGCTCAGAATCTCGAACCAGCCGATCTAAGTTTTCCGTATGCTTGTTAATTTGTAAAGAATAAAAGAGGCCGAAGAGGGTTTTGTTGTGAAAGAAGCCGTCGGACTTGCAAAATGTAACCGAGCTGAACTCTTGAGTGCGCTTTGTTTACGTTGTGCTGGCAATGCCAAGAATCTCTTTGTTGCCCGATCGCCATGTTGTGTGTTCTTGCTGCGCCTAGCTCCTTCGCGACTCGCTCTGTGCAGCCGGGTGCATCCTTTCGTCCGGCCAATTTGGGCCTATTTTCGGCCCCATCGTGCATGACAAAACTGGCGAATCTGCAATTCTTGCACTTATTTTTAGAGAGCATCGGGTTGGAAAATTTACTTGAGCAACCAAATTCTTGGAGTATATTTTTAAAATGCTAAAAACTGACCTCCTTCAAGCGCCAAGCAGGAAAAAGACATTTATGGATCCCACCTGGCGGATCTGAGAGAAGTTCAAGAAATCTCAACATGTTCAGCCACAGAGTTAGATTGAGTCCAATGATCAGATGGTTTGCCGAACTCAGTCTACTGATTCTGCTGTTAGTCTCATGGGCGAGTTTTCAATGGGCACAACGAGATCCAAGTATCAAAACCACGACAACAAACTCGTGGCAAACGCTCAACGAATTCAGGGCAAACAAAGCGCTGCGGCTCGTTCGTGATTGGGCATCGAAGTTTGGCAATGATATTCACTATGGAACTCAGGAGGTCAGTTGTATGCGATCCATGAGAGATCATTACGATCCTGCCAAGACTGATCATAAACGAGCCCACTATAAGGCCTCCGTGGTTTCCATCGACTGGACTAGAACGCACGATGAGATTGTTAAAACTATCAGCAACACAATGGGCTGGCATAAGAGTGCCGTGGAATCGATAGCAAAGGCGAGCGAGGAGTTGGCCGGCAACCATACGTTCGATCCAAAATTGCGCTTCAATTACATAGACGTGCATAGGTTGCATAACATTGACGAGGAGGATCCAATCGAGCCACTGCCTGACTCTTTTGGCGGCCAAACCGGCCTCGATTCGGGCGCCCCAAACAGCGATGAGCCTTCAGAGAATCAGGACGGCGTCCAACCTGACCAAAACGCGCAACAGCCAAACGGAGAGGGCGAGCCGCCCCCTGAACCCTTGCCAAGGCCCCTGAATTTGCAAAAAACCCCAGAGGCCGCAACCAACGATTCTGCTCTAGATCCAATGAACTCCTCTGACTTTCAAGTTGAATGGCAAACTCCCATCAAATACCTAAAATTGTCCGAGCATAAGAACTTTGACGTGCTCATCAACGCCGAGGAATCTGCAGTCCACGTTCCAGTGCACATCTTTCACGGTGAACCTCAGGTTATGAACGGAATCGCTTGGTCTGAGCAACTGAACAAGGTTTTCAGGGACAATTTTGCTCGCAATCCAAAGCTAACAAATCAATACTTTGCATCACAATCAGGCTTCATGCGTCTCTTTCCGGCACAAAAGTGGCAAATTGCCCGCACTGACCCAGATTTGTACGATGCCCGAATGCGACCCTGGTACGTGGCTGGCGCTTCAAGTCGAAAGGATGTGATCATATTGGTCGACTCGAGCGGCTCCATGACTGGCTCTCGGCGCGACATAGCAAAGGGTGTAGTTTTTGAGATTCTCGATACTCTCACAGACAACGACCATTTTTTGGTGTTGAAATTCTCGGATTCAGTGCAGCAGGTCGGTTTGCCGAGTTGCTCAAAGCTGAGGGTTCATGGTAGGCGCCATGGAATTCCGTTGAAAAACACTCTATTTCAAGAGTCAAGACGAGAGGAGGAACATGAAAGCGACATTGAATCCTTGTTTCTAACTCCCGCAACGGGCAGAAACATCAGACAAGTTAAGAACAACTTCACCATTCCCACCTCAGGTATTGCAAATTTTAGTAAGGCTTTGATCACAGCCTTTGAGGTATTGAACAAGTATCAGGAGAACGAGAGTCTCGGCTCTCAGTGCAACCAAGCGATCATGCTCATCACGGATGGATCTCCGTCAGATTTTGAGGATATTTTTAACAGGTACAATTACCCAAATGCTCCAGTTCGAGTGTTCACATATTTGATAGGTCGCGAAGCTAGCGACATTGGCCATACAAAGATGATGGCCTGCCACAACCGAGGCTACTACACGCACGTAATCAACTTGGCTGAAGTTCGCGAAACCGTGCAGCAGTACATACCTGTGCTCGCAAGACCGCTCGTTCTCAATGGGACCCATCCCATCACTTGGACTCCAGCTTACGGCGAGCTAACCTATCAGATTTTAACCGATTGGATTTGGGAGAGCAAGCGGCGAGAGAGAGCTCGCGCAATATTGGCCGCAAATGGTCGGGGCTCCTCTTTGAATGCGGGCTACCTGGCAGATGTTAGAGTCACGGATGATGACGGCTCGATGTATCCGGAGGTTGAGCGAAATCCTGAACTTTTGATCAACTTGGGAGTAGAGGAGAGCGATTTATTTGGCTACGAAAACAACACTGAATGTTTCTGGCAAACAACGCGCAACGATCTCCTGACAACAGTTGTGCAACCAGTTTATGATAGAAAGAGGGAATCAGTGGTGACCGAAAAGTACCTGCTCAAAAACGTTTGGACAATCAAAGAGACTGTGATGCGGACGGCTCAAATTTTTGGCGTTGCAGCGGCCGACATGAAAATCAACGACATTATTGCTCTCGCTCCATCCTACAAATTGGGCCCCAACGGCTATGCCATCATGCTAACGAACAACGGCTACGCAATGCACCACCCAGACCTCAGATCCATCCTCGAACCCTTGAGCACGGATCCAAGCGAGCGCAATTTGCGCATTTTGAAGCCATTTTTCGCATCTATCGACTTTACGCAAGTTGAACATATTCTAAACTCCTCAACCGACAACAACTTGCTGATCCTTCGCCAGGACGCCGTCTCTGGCTTGACAGGTTGGCGCGAATTGTTGACAAAACGAACCTTCGACTGCCAAAAGAGGGTTCAAATTAGAAAACAGAGCTTCTATTATAAACCCCTGCAACATTTTCCCTTCTCTTTTATAATAGCCATTCCGCAGCCTTATGGATCGCACCGCGTTGAGGCCCAAATAGAGATTAAGAATTCTCCTTTACCTGAAAAGGTGAGCAATTATTTCACTCAGAGCGAGCTCGACCTTTGGACTGTCCATCCCGACTATCAATATTGCGATGGCCCATCAAATGACACAATCACCACGCTGCTGGATATGCTCCACCGAGTTGAGGAGAAAAAGTTTGACGACATTCAGTGGCGGCCGGCCGAGTCTAGCAAACCGCCCATCTTCCTGCCAAGCAAAATAGTTTGCAATAAGGAATTGATTCAGTCGTTGGTCTACGATGCTGTTGCAACATACAGCTTCTCAGATAGCTGCGAAATTCCAAGTCCAAGTGCTGAGTAAGTGCAATTGTTTGAAGGCATCCAAAATTAACCCCACCTTTAGTACCAAGAAACGTTGAAGACTTGTAGCGGAATTTCACGAGGTTCGCTCGTCTCCGTTCTATTACAATCACATCCTTTAGCCTCCAAGTAATCTAAGAGCATCCAGGGAAAAGTGTTGAGCTTGGTTGAAAGTTGAGAAACTCGGCTCTTCGGTTGAGATCCATCCACTTTAAGGTGATTTCGATTGTCGAGAGCCTTGAGCTTCCGATTTGCAACTTGAGTTAGCTCCACAGAATGGAGACTTGTGCAACTGTTTCTAACACTAACCTGCAACTGCTGCTGCTGCCGCTGCTGTCTGTTGCCTAATATACAGCCCGCTCAGCATTCTCTTAGCACTACTGCCCAGGTAACTTTCTAAATGCGCCAGAGCGACAGCTCGGACTTCAACCCCCAAGCCAACAAGGGACAACTCCAGGACCTTCAACTATCTCCAAACGCCAAACTTGCCCTCGTAGAATTGTAATCTTGATCCTAACACTCCAATTGCCGCATCCACCCCCCCCTCAACCCACCAGGTCTGTCCTCTTGAACATGTACGGCGTCAGGTTTTCCTTTGTCGCCACTAGAAGCGGCTTGACCCGAGCACGACGCTACAATTCCAATGACATAGGAATCGAAATCGAGATTCGGGCTTTCCTCAAGAAGCATGCACGAGCTGTAGATGAGACTTTTTACTCTAGAACTGTTGACTACAATATGCTAGTGGACGAGAATGCAACCTTGATTCAGGTGCCCTTCAATACTCACGAGAAGATTCGAAACCAACTGTACAAGTACGAGATGCAGCAGCTGCAGAGTTATCAGAGCCCTCTGATTGAGCCGCTGTCGTTCACGGACTCCAGCGCCTCGTCGGAGAATCCATCCAGGCTTAGCGTCAAAGATATGAGTCTTCTCGAGCAGCTTGAGATTCTAACACTAAACAGCTCCATTCACATGATTGCAAGCCAGTCGATCATAGCGAGCGAGGGAACCCAAAGAGCTGTTGCAGGCGTCTCAGGTGTCTTTTATAATTATGCAACCTTTGTGTTGAATTTTTTCAATTCAACCAACAGCCAAGCACAGGATGGGAGGCCCATGAACAAACTGGCCGCGTGTTATACGAGCGCCTCGGACGATGAGTCCTGCAATGAATCAAGGGCTCCGATCAAATGCGGCCTCTCCAACGACACAATCGATTGTTTGCTGGTGGACAACAACGGATACATTGTGGTTAGCGAGGATCTAGATTATACAGGCCGCCACCTGAAGAGTTATGACCATGTTTTGATGGAGAGACTAGTCAGTGTTGGCCTGTTCAATGAGATCAACGTCACCGACTACCAATCGATTTGCGTGAAGCACGAGGAGAAGCAGACGAGCTCGAGTGGTCGCTCGATCTTTTTGCGATCGAGAGCATGGAGTTTAGTCACTAACGCGCTGGAATCGTTGGCCTACAGTTGGTCAATACTTGTCACCCTGAGCGGTCTTCTGAGCGAGAAAATCCTAGCCCAACCAACGTCGGCCAGACAACAACAGCAGCAGCAACAGCAGCAGGATAGACAACCAATGCTCGCTCTCCTGCCCAACAAAACCTACCTGAGACCTTGCGAGAGAACACTGACCCTCTACGAGAGCCGGCTAGGACTGGCGGCGTCAGAGAGCGCTGAATTTTACACAAGCCGTTGCGGTTGCGACGCCTGGTTCGTGTTCGAGCGAGTGCCAAAAACAAACCTCCTAATGCTGATTGTGGACTCGAGTCGAGCTTGCCGGCTTGGCTGCGACGTGGCCTCGTTTGGGGGCGCCGGGAAGGCCGAGTTGGTGCACGTTAAGCACGGCAACAGGACCAACGAGCAGCAGGTTTGCTCCATGCTGGAACGCGAATCTCAGCTTTACCGAAGGAGACTCGATGATTGCTACTCGCATCATCCCGACGAGGAGCAGATCAAACTCTGCGGCGCGGCCACCAAATCGGCTCGAGTTTGTGCATTCACTTTGTTAGTTATGATCCTCATTTCAACCAAACTTCTCCATCAGTCAGCGCGCGCAACTCCCCTGGGCCTATGAAGTTTGGGCCGATTAAACATTCATATTTTGCTTAGAAATTTCGTGTCATTTCCTCCATTCCTATGGGCGCAAATTGGACCTTTAATCCTTCAACGAGACCGACTAGTTTGGCGAGCGCAAGACAGCGCTGTTTACGTTGTTTCGACTGGTAACAACTGATCTCCGCTCGGTTAGGCCAAAGTCCCAAGCAGTCTAAGTATATCGAGCGCTCCAACTTGAGCATGTGCAACTCGGACAGGCGAGGGGCGGCGGCGGGGGCGGAAGAGGAAGCGTGAGCGCTTGCTGGGGCGCCGCCTCACCACGCTGCACGTCGCTGGCTGCGCCTAGCTCTCTCGCGACTCACTTTGTTTTGCCATTTATCCTCCATTCTTTCGCCATATCAAGTTGGCCAAATCTGGTGGGCAAAAAGCAAGCTGCCACTTTAGTTCGGGGGTGAAGACACACAACCAAAAAGGCATACAAGGAAGAACGAGCAAATTTCCATAGGTAGCGTCCAAACTGGTTCCAAAATTTGTCGAGCTCCAGCGAAATCAAGCACTTTGCCGCGGAATTAGTTTGGACAGTTAGTTTTGAGCTGAGATTAAGACGGAAAACAATCCCTCTAAGGTAAGTGCTGCTTACGCTGGCCAGGTAGGCGCGAGCTCTGTATCGGGTGTATCATTTGAGCCCAGCAGAGAGAGAGAGAAAGTCCAGCCCATCCCGCGCGCATTCTAATGAACACCCCGCCTGAGCCCAAGAGTCTGAGCACAACAAAGGACACCAGCGCAAAATGCTTAATACACTCTCTGTGCCGCGGCCAACGAAGATGACTGCTCAGGGGGAAGCGCGCATTTTGCTCGCTAGTTTGATCGCTCGCAAAGTCGCTATGCGCACGCTAGAGACGCGCCAGCTAACTCGCCCGGTTGCCACTAAATGGTCGCTCCAGCTGGCCTAGTTTCGTGATTAGTTCGACATTGCCTACTGCTGCCGCCGCCGCTGCTGCTGCTGCTGCAAGCGAAGCCACCGAGGCCGAGTTTGTACAGGAGGAGTGGATAGAAATTATCACTATTCAACTTAGAAGACAAGGCGGCGGCTGCGAAGCCAAGCGAGTGGATCCGTTTGAGGGCCCCAGAGTTCAGCCGATAATAAGATCGATCGCGCAATGAACCTGCGAGCGGCAGCAGTACTCCAAAGGCTCTGTCCTCTCGCCTCCTTGCTCGCTCGAAAATTCACGCTTTTATGACCGAAAATCTCCAAACTGAAGCTGGGCCGGCTCAAGTGGAGCCGGCGTCCAGGGGCGAGATCCACGCTCGGCTTCTCGTTGTTGCACCCTGAGGCGTAGGTTAAATATGAACGTTGTTTCAACGTTCGCGATGACAACGATACTTGAGCCGATTATGCGGCCAAATGCAGTTGCGCTAGCCGCAAACTTGAGGCCCAGAGGAGGAAAGAGGGGCGGCTTAATGGAGATGATCTCTGCGAGCGGACGGAAGCTCGAAGGGTTGCTGTTGCGAGACGAATGGGGAGGGACTTGCAATGGAAGTGGAGCCGGCTTGGCCGCCACAGAGCGACATTATGCGACCAACTCAAGTAGCCGGCGCTCAACATGTTTTGACTGGGCACTTTGCTCTCCCCTTCGAGCGGCTGAATCGATAATCGAGAGCCAAAAACCTCCTCTCGCTCTGCTCGGCCAGAGACTCTCGAGAGGAAGCCGGCCTGGCCGCGCTCGCTTCCCGTCCTCCAAATTTCGTGAGCTAATCAAATTACCGTACGCTAAATTAACAAGCGAAAGAGTCTAATTGAGTGCCTCTCCTTCCAGACAAAGTTGAGTCGTCTAGATGAGACAATCCAAGCAAGAAGGATAAATGGAACACAACTGGGCGCTTGTGTAAGCGAACGAGAGCGATAGAGAGAGGCTTGCAACTCGACGACAGTGGAAAAGTCGACGACCGGCGGGCGAGCGCTCCTAGGAGTATTAATTGGAAGGAGTCGCGAGTCTGGAAGCCACTAGACAAAACCAGACTCGACTCCGCTCGTCAGGCAAGCTCGCTTTTGGGCGGACAAATTTGGCCCAGTTGCTTGGTGGCCAGGAAGAGGCGGCAAATGTCGCAAGGGAACAGACTCACGAGGCGCGAAACTCTATCGGCCTCGAGCGCTTATTTGGGTGAGTTTCGGGCGCAAATATGCCCCACTCTGTGTGCCATCTGGCAAAATTGCCCTCCTCCTAACCTTTCCAACCATTCTGTCTCGTTTCTGCTGAAAATTTAGGCCCAGACGCGGATAGTAGATCAAACTTTGCGCCGTCATGCGAAAATCTGAGCCAAAGGCAGGACCAGCACCTGCTCGGCACAAGCCACTTGCACCGAAACCAGGATTTGGATGCCGTGAGCCAGGTTGCTGGTTGCGGCGTGAGCCAGATGGGCCCCGTTAGCGTGCCAGCAATTCCGATTGGATTGAAGCGACGGGTTGGCCTGTTCAGTGGCATTGCTCTCATTGTTGGCACCATGATTGGTTCAGGTATATTCCTATCGCCGCGTGGGGTTTTAGAGCGCTCGGGTAGCGTTGGCCTGAGCTTGGTTGTCTGGAGTTTATCCGGTGTTTTGTCGCTCTTGGGCGCCCTATGCTATGCTGAACTGGGCACCCTGATAAGCAAATCGGGCGCAGAATACTCCTACATCCTAGAGGCCTTCGGCGGCCCATTAGCCTTCCTCTTCTCCTGGATATCTGTGTTCATCTTGAAACCGGCCATGCTCTCAATCATCTGTCTAACCCTGAGCAAGTACATTGTCAGCCCGCTCTTCCCCGACTGCCCCCAATCGAGCCTGCTCATAAAACTATTCACAGTCTTTTCCATAGGTGAGTTTAGCCTTCAAAGCTCCATAGAGATTGCAACGCTTGGGCCTAAAATTGCACAAATATTGACCTCCAAACTCAAAACTCAAAAGTCACAATAACCTACCTGAATTGTTACAGTGTCAATTTGGCCACTGGAACGCAAAACCTATTCACGGGCGCAAAACTGATTGCTATCTTTATTGTTGTCGCCGGAGGTCTAATGCGAATCGCGCAAGGCGAAATCAAATACATATCTGGCGGATTTCAGGGCTCAAAGAGCTCCTTTTCAGACATTGCAACAGCCTTTTATAGTGAGTATAGGCCGCCGCTTTGAGGTTCCAATCTTTGGCCAAGCGCTCATGAGCTAGCAATTTGGGGGCTAACATTACCTCTACACCCCAACGAAACCCCCCAATTCTTAACTCCATTTGGAACTCTCCTCGTTTCTTACGCGCCCGCTCGCTCGGGTAATTGTAAAGCATCCATGTGGGCCTACGACGGATGGTAAGTGGTCACGCACCTCCAGCTTTTGGGGTCCCAAGATTCGCAAATCAAATAAGGCTAACCTGAGCTTGCACGCACCCCTTAATTTAGGAATAACCTGAATTATGTCACCGAGGAGCTTATAAATCCCTACCGGTGAGTTGGATCCCTCCCTCCTTCCCTCTCTCTATCCTCTTGGCTGGCAAGATAACGCGCAAAACTAACCTTGCCCCTGGGCCCAAACTGCGCACGAAGAAACCTGCCCCTAGCAATCATCTACGGCATTCCCATAGTAACTCTATGTTATGTGCTGGTCAACATCTCTTATCTCACAGTCATGTCGCCCACTGAGATTCTAACCTCGGACGCTGTTGCAGTTGTAAGTGATCGTACTCCTTCTCGGGCTAGCAGAAGAAAACAAGCCCAACTAACACACTTAAAACCAACCCAAAGACTTGGGGAAACCACGTGCTTGGCATGGCCGCCTTCATCATACCTGTCAGCGTGGTTGTGTCCTCGTTTGGGGCCGGAAATGGCTCATGTTTCACGAGCGGCCGCTTGTCGTTTGCGGCCGCAAGAGAGAACCATTTGCCTGATATCTTGGCCTTCATTCATATTTCCAAATACACACCATCACCGGCGTTGATTTTCAATGCAATTCTCTCAATTGCTTACGTTATTCCGGGCAACGTGAACAGTTTGATCGACTTCTTCAGCTTCACCGCCTGGCTCTTCTATGGGCTCACAATGCTCGCCTTGATCAGGCTCAGGTTCAAGGAGCCCTGGAAGGACAAGCACCGGCCGTACAGGGTCCATTTGAGCATACCCGTCTTCGTCTTTGTGGTCTCCATGTACTTTGTCGTCGCGCCCATGATTGAGAAGCCGCAGATAGAGTATCTCTACGTGTTCCTCTATATACTCTCGGGATTTTTGGCCTACGGATTGTTCGTAAAGCGGGGAGTTAAAATCAAAAGTTTAGGTAGGTTTTGTGCTAGAAAGAGTTGGCCACAAAAAATTGGAGGGCAAGAGAGACTAACTTTTCCCAACTTTTCCACAAACAATCGCAATCTGATCCGAGCAGACTCGTTCACAAAACTCTGCCAAATGCTGCTCACGGTGGCGCCTTGCGACGAGGGCCCCTTTCTCGACTAGACTGCGAGTTCAGCAAAGAGCTCGCTTACGAAATAAAGACTAGCTCGCCTCGGAACTTACATGTAATCGTCTGAAAATTCATTTTGCGCAAACAAATGTCCGAGCTTGATCCTACCAGACAGTTTGCTCGGCCAAATCTTGCCCTCTTGAGCCGGTGAGCTCGCTCAAGGGCACACGAGTCAGCGGGTGGGCCCATGATCCCTCTATGGGCTTCGAAGACAGAGTTTTGTCGGAGCTGCTCGTCGGGCGGCCGCTGGATGGCGCTGGCCCGCAAAAGTTGAAACGCGCAGACTCAACCAAACGCCCTGCCTCGATATCCGTGTTCCTGAGTTTAGGCTCAGCATCGAGCCCCTCATAGGGCAGCCTCTCATTATTGCGTTCTGACAGTTGTTGCGCGTAGACTGCTCTCATCCTC
>ENA-UOVY01000102-UOVY01000102.1-plant-metagenome-genome-assembly--contig:-NODE-102-length-52872-cov-639.258667_pt1 | contig 52872 bp, 27 predicted proteins | sample MGYA00249840_ERZ761561 | MGnify/ENA primary metagenome ERZ761561 (study PRJEB28882, sample SAMN05720143) | plant metagenome | isolation source: Guanajuato, Mexico | place: Mexico:Guanajuato, Mexico...
AGAACGAAAGGCGGGGGTTTATGCATAGTATGCATTGCATACGGCACGTTGTTTATAGCAAACCACAGAAATAAAAACTAAAGCATAAATCCGGAATCAGATAATAAATGTTATTGGAACAAGTCATTTATTCATTTTTGTCGTGATTATCAACGTTTTAATTGGAATGGAAAGGCAAAATCTAACCACAATATTCATTGAGTCAAGTGAAGCCGATTACGCTTCAAGACATGATTGACCTCAACTCTACCAATGACGAGCTAACTGATAGTGATATCACAGGCCATTTATAGCCTAGGTGAATCCCAACTCGAGTAACATTCACCTTCTCCAAGTGGGGAACTATGCAACTCATCAACTTATGTAATATATTACATAGAACAAAAGTGGATTGCCAAAAACTTTCCCTGAATTCAAGTTGAGCCTCTGACTATGCTTAGCTGCGTCTTCGAATTAAATCAAATCCGTCGGCGGGCGCACCCACAGTAGTAGATTTCATGTATGGACGGCAAAGAAATCCGTGATCTATTATTCAAGGCCATACAACATCATAATGAAAGTTTATTGGCCGACTTGCTCAATGCCGAGTCAGGTCAGAGGCTCCTGGACTTACCCGGCGAGAATGGAAATACTCTTCTCCACACTGCCGTCATCGAAAACGATCTCAACTGTATAGAGTGTCTTCTAGAACACGGAGCGAATCCGAATGTCTTTGATACCAACCGCTCTAGGACGCCGCTACACCTGGCAGTTGAATTATGCCACACTGACATAGTTCGTGCATTTTTAAATTTAGAATACATTAATCTAGGCATACGTGACGACCGCAACTTGACCTGCCATGAAATTGCCCAATTTTGTGATAATCAGATTCTGGCTGACATCATCAAGGAGAAGCTTGATGAGGTGGATGAATTTAGAAATGGCTTCTATACTGTCATGAACCAGGCTTGCACTGGCAATCAGCCAAATTTGGTTCGAGAACTGTTGGAAAAATATGAAAAACAAGTCATAGAAAAGCTGCCAGAGAAATCTAGGCTGCGGGAAAGTAGTAAACTATTTGCTCGATCTTGTATGAAGGAATTGATAAACTGGAGCTCGTCTAGTCGCAATGATGTAACCTTGTTATTCAAGTCGGCCTCTGAAGGCCTCACAGAGGTATGCGAACTGTTGATCGAATATGGAGCGACCGCAAACTGCAATGAAAGCACCAACTACTCACCTCTTTATGTAGCAGCCTATGGCGGATTCACCGATACTGTTAGACTGTTGTTAGATAACTTTCCATTGCTCATCAAAGAAGTAACCATAGAGAAGTGGACAGTCCTCCACGCTTGCTGTCTTCAAGGGCACTCGGATACTGCAAAACTTGTTCTCACTTACCCCTATCCCGAAGCACTCAAACAGCGCTACGTTAGTCGCTCTGGCCTATATGAGTACCACTTCGCCTATGATCTCAATTCTCAGGACGCTGCTGGTCAAACAGTGATTTATCTTGCTGTGTCAGCCAACGACGAGAGACTATTGGATACGCTCCTCCAATTTAATGTTCAAGCAAAACTTGTCGATTCATCATCTCAATCCAATGATGCGCGAAAAGCGACTCTATCTAGTGAAATTGGAAAAAAGCTTCATGATCGGAAATCACCTCTGGCCGACCATTCACGTATCATACCAGACAGAGCCAAAATTCCCCAGCTCTCTAATGAGGTACACGAAACCAGGCCGACGGCTAAAAGCAAGGTGCAGAGGATAATCGGTCAGTTGCATAATCGGGACGCAAGTTGTAGCTCCTCTGGACGCGACGAACTCAAACAGTCTGATCGAGAAAGCAAGTATCTCGTATGCCCATTTGAGATGGACACCTACTGTGATTACAACTCCAAAACGGCCTTACATCTAGCTGTCTGTCAACAATATCACTCGATTGCCACTACATTGCTTGTCAACGGCTCGAATCCAAACTTGCCAATATTGTCTAGAGAATCGATCAAGAACGATTACATGAACTCGTCCACAGATACCGGTCTCAATTGGTTGAGATCTTCGAAGTCAACTTGTCTGAGAGAAGCGTCTCGTCTGAATGATGAGGCGATGTGTGATATTCTTATTAGATATGGTGCTAGCGATAATCAGGACAATCTTGCTCTCCAAGTTGCTGCCTCAAATAAGAACAGCAGACTGATCTCAAAATTCTTATCTCTTAAAAGTAACGTTGATCCAGAGTATAAGATCAATAAAAGAAGCAATGTTGAGTTCGCCTCCAGGTATAAACAAAATGACAAATTCTCAAAGTCAATATTTGGCGACGACACAACCACGTTTAGCTCAATGTTTCCTCTGACACCTGTCATGGTGGACTGGCAAAATTTGAAGTGTATTCGTCATATAGATCCTCAGTGGCTGATTGATGCCAGTTTAGCACATAATAGGCGTCTCAAACATTTAACTACAAGTCTAATAGCTATAACGCGACTCGATCTCTCATCTAACAATCTCAAAGCTGTACATCCGGTAATTTTCAGGCTCCCGTCTTTAAGAGAGCTAGATCTATCGAGGAATCGTCTTGAGATATTAATGACTCATAAGCAATCAGGATCTTTCAGTGGAGAGGCAGTTGCCCCTACAGCTAAATTGATCGAATCGCACCGAATTGCAATGCGTCGTTCTAAAAGCTCCAACTTGACAAGTATAAACTTAGAATGCTCAAACATTATAGATCTGAATGAGCCCCAGGAATGGGACTTGCCATATTTGGAGACACTAGATTTGCACGACAATAGCTTGATATCGCTGCCTGATTGTCTTTTCGAGCTACCACGACTAAGTGAGCTTGATATCTCATCTAACCAGCTTCGACAACTACCTTGGTCAATGTGGAGAGCACCATCACTTAAAGAGGTGATTGCATCTGGAAACTTACTTGACGACCTACCCAAACTACCATCCCAAACTAGAACTAACATTGAACTAAGCTCAAGTTCAGATATAGGTAACTCATCGATCGATGATAGTGGGTCTCCTTTGTTGAACCAATCTATTTCTCAGGATCAAGCAGAAAGCTCCTTAATTAGCAGTAGTATTGGATCAGAATCAATGAAAGATTGTATATTCACACGGAACACGGACATTTCTGAGACTCAACTGAGAAATCAAACTCTGCCGCTAATTCGTCTAAATTATTGGGAGAGAGAAATAGATGTAACAAATGATATTTGTAGCGAAATGAAGCTTCAAGGTGATAAGGAGGACTCGAGTTTGGATCTCAGCACGAGCAAGATCACTTACTTAAATCTATCACATAATTCTTTTACGAATATTCCACCCGTCCTGGCTTGTGTCGCTGTTGACTTGGTTAGACTGAATCTTAGCTATAACAGGATTACGACCCTTGGTGATATTTGTTTGTATCCTTCAAAAATTAAGAACATCGACTTGAGCAATAACCGAATTTCAGAATGGTTTACAGTTGATCAGCAAGATATAAGTTCCAAAAATTGCTTCAACGATGGTGGCCGGCAAGATCCTACTTTAATGAAGTTTCTTCCTGGAACATATAGGCAGCGCTGTGAGCACAAGGCACATCAACGTCTTGATGGATTGAAATCTCTTAATCTGAGTTATAACTCCTTGAAAGATATACAAATTTCGTCGTCCACGAATAGTAATCCAGATCAGGGTTATGAATCTAGAAATCCAACGACCTGCAGGGATAGTCGCAATTCTAATAACCGAGAATTTCTGGTTTATCTCAATATAACAGTCCTAGACTTAAGTTACAATAAGATATCGAGAGTTCCAAAGAACATTTCGGAGCTAAGAGATCTTTCAGTATTGAATTTGAGCGGAAACGTCATGGTTGCTTCCCTGCCGGCAGAATTAGGGCTCGCGACTAAGCTATGGAATCTAGGCATCAACGGTTGCAACCTCGGTGAGCCTCTTAAGTCGATTGTTGAAAGCAAAACATACAAAACCGTTGATGTGATAGGTTACCTGAAATCAATCTTAGAGGAGTCGAAACCTTATGCTAGAATGAAATTGATGCTGGTTGGTCTGCAAGGCATAGGAAAAACAACTCTCCTCGAGCAAATGAGACAAGAGGGTAGCAGTAGCTCTAGGCGAAGAGCGCCCGAGCACTGGACTAAGAGGATGGGCCACTCTTCAAGAAGTAACATCAAGAACCAGAAGGGCATTACCTTATCCACAGTCGGAGTTGATATACATGACTGGGTGTTCAACAAACGAACACCACGCAACCAGCCGAATCTAGGTCCGGTAACGTTTTCGACTTGGGATTTCGGAGGACAACAAGAGTTTTATGCCACTCATCGATATTTTCTCAGCAAAAGATCCATTTATCTTGTCGTATGGCGCCTGATTGACGGTATCGACGGCATACTAGGAATTCAGCAGTGGCTAGTTAACATCCAATCAAGGGCCTCTGGTTCACCCGTCGTTATTGTTGGAACTCATGAAGACATGGTCGATGGAGGGGAACGCGGTGTCATAGTGGAGCAGCTTCAGGCGGAGGTTCATAAAAGGTTTGTGGATGTGAACGATCATGACAAGTGCGGACTTCCACGAGTCATCGACTCGATAGTGGTCTCCACCAAAACTAAGCTAAATATAAAGTATCTCTGCAATAGAATATACGATATAGTGTTCTCGCTCAGGTGTCCAGGTAGCACTGAACGGCTTTTAGAGCAAAAAATTCCTGCAACATACCTTTACCTGGAGGAAATAGTTAGCTCAATTGTTCACGATCGCCAGCGAAGAAGGTTGGAACCAGTCATGAACTACGAGGAATACAAAAGAGTGACATCGGAACAGCTCAAATCAAAGTACAACAAAGTTTTCAGAGATCTAGAGCCATTGAAGTCGAAAGAAATCAATTGTAATAGCGAGTTACATCAAGCTACGAGATTCCTACATGAGAATGGAGTACTATTGCACTATGAAGATGCGAACCTTCGAGACCTATATTTCTTAGATCCTCAGTGGCTTTGCGACATATTGAGTCATGTGGTGACGATTCGCGAGATAAATCCTCATGTAAAAAACGGCTTGATGCGAATCGACGATCTCGCCTTCTTGTTCAAGTCTGTCAACGTGAATCTTAGCGGTGGAGTCCAATCATATATAGTCAATTTGTTGAATAAGTTCGAAGTCGCTCTCACATGGAATTCGCAATACTTACTCATTCCGTCATTGCTACCCTCAAATCCGAGTGAGATCAGCGGAGGTGAGGATTTGTCCCTCGACAATAACCCAAAAGTCCGTGGCAGGAGCATTGTTAGACGATACAGACAAAACAGAATGGGCATACGATCAACTAGCATCGATCCAATCAAAGCAAAACAAGGTTCGGAAAGCCATCGACGAGTGTTTGAGTTCGACAACCAACCTGAAAGTAGATTCTATAGAGTGATTTTACTTCGGTATCTGCCCGCAGGTTTTCTAGCTCGTCTACAATCAGACATATTGTCGGACCCGGCATATGATGATATTTGTAGCGACATTCACTCAAATCTTATGCAGGCGGTGAATAGTGATCCTAGTTTTACCAAGCTGATTGGCTCGCGAGCAGGTTGGACCTGTTGGAAAAAGGGAATAAAGCTCAGTCTTCAGCATGAGTCGACAATTAACTCGAAATTAGCCTCAGATGTTGCTGGAAGCGATTTATTGCACATCGAAGAGACGAGTACTATGACAAGAAATTCCACCTGGGATAATCGAAAATTAAAGATTGAATGCGGCACCACTAAGGCAAATAACGAATCTAGCGAGTCATGTAGACCAAATTCCGTTGCCAACAAATGGAGTGATTTGGACATAACCGAATATTCCAATATGATCTTGGTTACAGTGCCTAACATGAGATTGAAAATAGTTAATGAAGACAACACCATCACCCACATAGAGCCTGCTGGTCAGATTGCAGCGAAACTGCTAGCCAATTCTGTTGACCATATCGACAACCTTCTAGAGGATTGGTATCCCAGTTTAGGCGCGCGTTTCGCACATACATTGGGTGGTAACTATCTAGTTGCCAGAGTTGTGCCGTGTTTGAAATGTTTCATGCATGTTGAAGATAGCACTACGCGTGTCTCTAGATCTACCGCCAGAGGAGTGAGATCGTCCGCTAATGCTATCAAATTCTCATCTAAGTCAGGTCAAGCTAATGAATCCTCGCAGGTTGCCTCTTGCAAGGATTCAGGTGACACGGATGTTTATTGTTATCATGTGGAACAGTGTATTTTGGAAGCCTATGACATATCGTCCGCTCCTCAAGAGAATGCTAACTTTTGCAGATACTCGCCTAAGTCTAAAAGAGGCCAAAGGACTTCGAGTTTGCTCTGTCCAAAACATGGTTTGATTGCCCTCAAATCAATAGCTCCTGATATTGTCTTTGAGGATGTTCAAGATTCATACAGAATCGATAACGAGAAGATAGAGCGATGTAAACTTATTGGTCGTGGAACTTTTGGATTCGTATTTCGAGGCAACTTGCGTAGTTACTTTCCCCTCAATCAACTTGGTCAGGCTGACCAAGAAGTTGCCCTCAAGCTCTTACAGCCCGTCGACCCAGGACCCGAGGCAGATAGTGCTGATTTAATAGCCTACAGATCTGCCAAGTCAAATTGGATTCGCGAACCTTTTCATAGTGCTTGCAAGTCATATTGCACTGCGAGACATGAGGTGAATATTCTACAGATTCTTTGCCACCCGAATATAGTTCATTTTATAGGTCTATGCGTGCGACCACTAGCAATAGTGCTCGAATTAGCGCCTCTAGGATGCTTAACCGATGTGTTCAGAAATTTCAAGAGGGCTGGTCTGAGAATCGATCGGCATTCCGTCCAGAAGACTCTTGTTCAGATGGCAAAGGCTCTAGAGTTTTTACATCAACAACGTATCATATACCGTGATCTGAAGGCTGAGAACGTTCTCGTCTGGAGCTTCCCAACACCCTTCGCCACTCAGCCACATGCAGCATCTGTAGATTTGAAGTTGGCTGACTATGGTATTTCGCGCCAAGCGTCATCGATAGGTATATGGAAGGGCTTTGCGGGCACAATCAACTTTTTAGCCCCAGAAATAATGCGACATAATGGTGATGAAGAATACACGGAAAAAGTAGACTGTTTCTCTTATGGCATGTTCATGTATGAACTCCTCACTCTTAGGCCTCCATTCAAGCACAATGAACAAACTCGAAGACTTATGGCAGATGGTGCCAGGCCAACTATAGCACAACGAGATCTAGTCTACCCCAGCTACATGATAGATCTGATGAGCATTTGTTGGTCCCAAGAGCCTCAGAATAGACCGACTGCAAGTCAAATCGTTTCTATAGTGAGCACTCCAGAGTTCTTGCAACTGTTGGATGTTGCAGCAATCAAATCCGAGGATAGAATCGCATTTAGTGGGGCAATTCAATATAACGAGAGTAGCTCCTGTTATATCGATCTCTGGCTTGGTAAGTCGCGTAACAAAACTGAAATATTGAGCGCGGAGGCTGATCGTTGGCTTGGCTATCAACAGCTGCTGGCCGTGGCTGGTGAAAGTGAGTTCTCCAATATAGATGCAACCTGTATGTGCGTCATTGAGAACAAGATTTGGTTTTGCGATTCAAACCTGAAGATGCATATATTGCCACTAGGAGTGAGGGTTGAGACTTACACCTCTCCGAGACCAAAAAGCCCTGATGAAACAATCAATCGGTTGCAGACATTCTCACTCAATCTACCCAAGAAAAGGAACTTGACTTTGACTGCCAAGCAATTGACATTTGTTAATTCAGCTCACTGTATTATAATACTTCTAACAAACGGACAGCTTTGGTTGCATCAATTAGACTCATCGAGCAAGCAGCTCGATGATGGGTCCATGAAGTTTGAATGTATGGTCATAAAAGACGAGAATATTGAATTTGGATCACCCTCTGATACGAAAACCACAGGTCCATCGAAAAACAAGTTTCTAATTTATTGTGGTCAATCAGACGGCATCAGCTGCCTTGAGATGTTAGGTAATACAATCCAACGACACAGCATCTTACCTCTTGTAGGCCGATTGCATAACCGAGGTAATGAACCAGATCCCGCGCCTAGCTCACCAGCTGTAATTACTTCGATCATTACGCGAAAAAATCTGTTATGGACTTCAGCCGGATGCACCATACACTTGTGGGATTTGAAGAGTAGGTGTGTCGAGAGAAAACTAGATTGCTGGAAGTTGGTGCCATGTAGCGAAAGTCTTGAATCTATCAACATAGAGCAGTACTATCAGCAAGCTCGTTCCAGTTCTGTTTCAAGTATGGTTCATTCCAACAACCAGTTGTTTGTCGGGACTAGTCATGGCTGTCTGATGGTTGTGGAAGCAGATTCAATGAAACCAATAATTGTCTTCAGACCATACGAGAGCAATATTAGAATTATTGCCCCGACTTTAGTCAGAGAGAGTGGAGACGATGAAAACTCAAGGTATTTAGTGACGATAGGATCCGGCTATAGGGATCTCTTGAAGAGATATGTTAATTCTTTGGATGATTCCGAAACTGACATGTCTGACGCTGCTATATTATGGTCGGCAAATTACTACAATTTATGAGGACTTTTGTTTTTTGGCAATAAAAAATCGTGCGATTCCACCGTCGGCGGGCCTTTTATCGGCCTTGCCATCTGTCTTACTGTTGGTCCCAGCAATTTTCTCCACTGCATCAGTCAGGTCTACTATCTCTCTTTCTTTGTTGCTCCTTTCTGACATGCCGCGTCGTGAACTTTGGGCCCTCCCATTACGGTCCGGATAATCGTTAAAACTAGCCCTTGCTGCGTCCTTGGTCTCCTTAGGCTCTGACCTAGGTTTGGTGCTTTTTTCGTTCTTTGGGCTAACCTTATCGGCTCTATGATTAGCCTTTTCGTTCTTAGGATTAGCTTTCTCACCCTTGGCAGATTTCTCCTTCGCTACCTGTACGTGTGTTTGGTGACGGATTTGGAGAGGTTGGTTTTTGCATGCTTATGTAGAGGGTTGATTTTGTTCGGGAATTTGCCCAGAGGTTTCGATGCAGGCGGTTTGTCTAATCTGAACCAATACACGACCTCATATGCAATATTGGATCGTTCCCTTTCTACTCTCGGGAAACATCTAATTAAGTTTATTTACCGGCCATCGTTCTCGGCCCACTTAGTCTTACCTTTTTAGTCTTGTCATTCTTAACGACTCGCTTCGGTTTTATGACTGCCTCTTCTTCTCCATCGTCATCGTCCTCGTCTTCATCAGCATCCTCTTCATCACCCATCAGGTTTATCTTACGTTTCTTTGAAATTTTCTCCTCACTAAAATAGGGTAAAGCTATGGAACGTTTTTTAAAGGCTAGCGTGAATGCCGTTTTTGTTTTAGTGTCAACTTTGGACATAGGATCAGGTTTGAAAGACCAACTTGCGAGTTCCATGATACTATTAAAGTCCTCTCTCAGCAGACTATAATCATGCATAAAATCAATGACAGCATCAATACCACCTAAGGCCTCTTTCTTAATTAGGGGGGCGCTGAGCCGTTCTCGCATCACATCCAAATAGTCGGCGTCGATCCCACCTCTCAAATTGAGACACATATGAGCATTCAATTCCTGTGTTAATCGGAGCCGCTTATTTGCATTTGATAGTTTTCCAAGGAACTGAGGGAAGTCAACTCTACCAAGGTTATGAGTTGACACTAGAGAGGAAGGAATTACAGTTGATAGGAGGGCTTGAACGTTCAGTAGTGACCAGTTTTGGTGCGACCTAATCTCTTTCTCAGCCAGATCGCTCAAACAGAAAGAGTCAGCGGCTCGACTGATTGCCCTGAGCTGATCTCCTTTGAGAGGCCTGTTTTTGATGTAATTTTCGAACACAAAAAGGGGCATAATGTTGTAGTCGGCAAAAAAGCATTCAAACCTTTCATTTATCGACAGTTTTGGAGAGCCCAGAGCTTTTTTCGTGGCCTCGAAAGCATTAAGTCGAGTTGTTTTCGCGATTTGGTCGGAGCTTCCATTCTTGAAGAGCGAGAGCGAGTTGATGATCTGTCTGATATCGTAGTCTGAAGATTCAGCGAGATTCTTGATATTGTTGCTGTCAATGCTCAGCCCTTCTTTTTGAGAGATCTTACTCACAACTGACCGGATCGCGTCGAAATCAGGACGCTTGAACTCAACGACCTCGCATTTCTCTTTCAAGGAACGAAGTTTTTGATGCTGACCGTCATTACAAATGAATATCATAGGTTTCAAAGTGTGTCTGATCTCGATGATTAGCTGGGCGATACCACCACGGTCCTCGTTTCCAGCCATTCCATCTATCTCATCCAAAATGATAGCATCTTTGGTTTCGGAGGCCCGGCCGAAAAAGTTGAGCCGCGAATTGCTAGCCACAGTGTTTACGACTTCTCTAATTACGTTTTTGTTTCTTTGATCTGAGGCATTGAATTCAATGGTCTGATAACCTAATTCTTTACAACAAAGGTGAGCGGCTGTCGTTTTACCAATACCTGGTGGTCCGTAAATGAAGAGGGGTCTTGATCCCGATGGCTCGTAGGTTTTAAGCCAAGACTTGATCCTCGATACGTTCCGACTCTGACCGATCAACTCAGCAGTGGTTCTAGGCTTGTATTTGTCAACCCACATGGTTAATATATATAAAATAAGTGATCATGCAAGGCAACTCCCGGAATTTTAGATAATCTGTTCCACCGAGAACAGTAATCAACCGGTTTCTTTCAATAATATTTGGTTTTGAGCAAGCATACACGTGTTGTATCATCTGAGCTGCTAAAGTTAAGAGCGCGCATGGGGGAATTATAGATTCTGCATTGGTGTTGCATGAACTCGGGGAGCTCGTTCAAATGCTCTCTTTAGTAAGCAAGTTCTAGAACCGAACACAGCAGACGAAGATCTATCAAGGATGTTTCCCAACAGGGTCCTATATCGTGATCTTTGGCTTCGAAGGCATGTTGATCACCTTTAGAAATCAATTGGATGCAAGTACATGTGACAGAGCTGACCTCGAGTCGAGAGTCTACCCGAGACTTCCGGTGAGCCAATCGCACTTTGAGTTCAATGAACAGAACTGTTCATCTCATGGTCTGACAAAAACCAATCGTCCAGAAATTCAGACAGGCCTCGGTCTGAATTGTTGAAACTGGCTGGCTGACAGCTCTGATGTTGCCGTTTCATGCAATAAGTTCACACGACGCTTGTTTGTGAGCTGTCCGCGATGTTACAGGCCGTGGACTGATTAAAACTGAAATCGATAACTCTAAGCACTAATTCAAGGTAAGGTATTCTGTTACAAACTATCTGTTAACCTCGCTTCTTGATTCCAGCTCGAGAGTTTGCGGCAGTTTTCCGAGAGTAATCACCTCAGACCATCCTAAAATTTGAGAGCCTGGTCTAGCGAGGAACGGTATGATCAGATTGTTGGCTCACATTATACCGACTGAGATTTGATGCATAGCGCCTCCCTTTCTCTGTCTTGGCAATCAAATCCTTCCAGAGCTTCGGATTGAACGAAAGTTCTAATCCCAATCTATCAGTCCCTCTGATCTGGATTAAACTCTATCATGTATCGCTTCGATTTGGTGGCTAAAAAAGCCTTGTTTCAGCTCAGCAATCGTGAGCAGTTCCAATGAGTTAGTTTAAGATTTCTGATACTTGTATATCGTGGGGCTCTAGAGATAAGCTACCCGAACAACAAGATCAGCGACTTTCAAAAGCCGGTAACTCATTGTCGGGTGACCAAACTAAATAGAGCGCGGAAGTTCGCGCTCGAATTATCTTGGAGTAGTTTGAATCAGTTAGTCAGCTAGTAAGACCTTTCAGGTATCTATCGAAAAATGTCGGCGACAACTCATCTTCACCTGTTAGTCTTGGCTGTCGTCATGATTTATGGCCAAGGGTATGTGCCTTTAGCACAGGCTCAAGGGACTCTCAACGGTATTGGGGCCAACATTCTCTCACAGGGAGTTCAAGGCCACCTGGGACAGCTTGGCAATCTAGCGTCATCATTGGTTGACCATCGGGGCGTACCGGAGACCCTGAATACAGCAGCAAACATGATCGCCAAACCATTAGAGGGTGCGCTGGGCACACTTACAAGGGGACCAATAGGTAATAATGCTCCGCAAATCGGCGATCAAGCCCTGAACGCATTGTCCATTCCAAGTGGACTTGTTGATGGGCTTACAACTGGGTTAGGAGCTGCCACTGGGTTGAGTCCTCTCACGAACATGGCATCCGGAGCAACGAATTCAATGATCGGCGTGGCAAATAATGCCATCAATGGTCTGACGGGTGCAAACCTGCTCAACCCGCTTGCAGCCGCACGTATGCGCCACCAAGCACCTGGTTTTGCTGGCCCCCTCGCATCACCATTGGCCGCCGCCAATCAGCTCGGACAAATGCGCAACGACATCCTCCCAGTCTCAAGCAACCTCGAATCGATCGCGCATAATGGCTTTGATACATCCGTCCAAGATGGGGTGTCGCGAATCATTAACGGCCCACTGGCATCTGCGCCGGCAATACCCGAGAATGTAGGTATCCAGGCGGCCAACCAGTTGATTGGCCGTCAGACTCTAGCTAACGAAGCTCTTGGCAATGCCCAAGCTGAGTCGGCAATAGCTGGCGCTGACATGGTGGCTCATGGCGCCAACAATGCTCGCAGTGCCTCGCTAGCCAGTAACGCATATCGCCAAGCAAAGCTAGCAAATGCTCGCGATCGTGTCAACATTGCAGGAACAATACAAAACACAGCCAGAATTAGCGATGCAGCAATTGCAACCCATGATGCTGCAACCAAAGCCGAGGATTCGCTTCTTGGAAGCGAGTTAGCTGTCGATAGCGCCGCCACCGTGTTAGATTCAGATGCCGCTTATATACCACCGGTGACTAACTCTTTGTTGCGCTCGTTGCCCTACGGCCGCTTATCGTTACGAAACATAGTTCCAAGACCCCTCACGTATCCGAGCGTCTTACTTCCGGATGTTTGGTTGAACGGATTGCCGATCAATTACATGAACGTCCCGCTACGCCCGCTACCATTCAGCCCGATCCTGCCGGGTTTGTTGCAGCCAAATGGCCAGCCTTTGGCCGGTGGTTTGCTGGCCAACGGGCAGTCATTTCACTCTAACAATGGAATATTGCTGAACAACATGTTGGTTGATCCAATACAAGCCTATCTCTTCAATGGCGCAGTTCCAGGGAGCTCGATTTTTCCGATTCTGTCCGAGGGACAGTTAGCGGCTCACGAAGAGCTTGGAGCTGCAAACTTCATCAACAACCAACAGTTAGCTGGTCCCGGAATGCTATCTACCTACACCGGATTTGGACGGACAAACCCGGTGCCGCTCTTGACTGGGACTGTGAGCAATGCTAATATCGTTCCAACAACAACAATTGGAACGACATACCCTGTTGGCTCAGCACTTATAATTGAGCCGCGCGACTCTTATTTTCAAGACTACATAGATAACGCTTCATCGAGACAGAACTATGATGAGCACCAATGAGAGAGGTGCCAGTTTGAAGACTTGAACATTTCTGGTACAACACTTAATTATAAGAGCATCGGGGTGCTATCAATCGGTTGTCGATCGAACACGACGAGATGATTTAATTTAGACGGTGTTCTAGCAATCATTCAATTTTGGCATAATTTTGTTGATACTTGGTCGGATCAGAACTCGATCAATCTGAAGCTCAAGTTCGTGGAAGGCTTCGTCTTCCATTTGCATTATCTATGTTAGCCGAAGATATTTCTCGTATCCAGCTCATATCTATGAGCGTACAATTTCTCATATAACATTTGTTAGTTTCAATGATTTCAACATATAAGACACATTCGGGCTTTGCTTTAAAAAGACAGGAGTTCGGATGTATGTGAAGATCGCTCGATGATTTGTTGCGGTACTTTCCGTTCCACAAGGTGGCAACATTGTTGAACAAGCCATAGGTGAGCGCACGACGGAGGATCGAAGTGTTCTGGCCACAAGAGGAAGAGCTCATACCCATACTCTTACATAATTCTTGCAGCTGTTTCCTGATGAGACGGGCCAGTCTGAGGTTTTTTGCATGGATAAAATGCTCTGTACACCAAATCTTCAAGCCAGATCGATTCAGTAGAGAGATCCTCTTGAAAGCCTTGAAAACTTTCAACAGCATAACAATATCTCCCTCGTTTGTACGAAATTTCTCTAACATTAGGTCAGCTTGGTTCTGTTTGTTGGGAGGTATGTGAAAAACATTTTCTACATATAACAGAGATACCACTGTGAGGGCTTCATCTAGACAGTTAAGTTCGTCTGCAGCCAGGAGGATACGGCTCATTGACGGTATCAACGGGAAAGCACAAAGCTTCTCTCCGATACTTGTAAGGTCATAGCTCCGAGTGAGGATATTGTCACCATTGATTCGAGATGAAAGATTGTTCGGGCTGTTAGTGTACGTGACGGAATTTGTTTCAGTCTTGGGATTTGAAATTTTGTCCTTTGATGCCTTGATTGCTTTCAAGGCAAGAAGACTAGATAATGCCGCTGTTATCCTGCTCTCATCTGGCTTCTCCAAAAACGGGAATAAGCTGATGTTTCTGATACCTATAGAGATTATTTGTAGTGTAACACTGTCCATATTGCACCTGTTGATTTCGGGTGTCTGATGATCGGCCATGGAAGTGTAGTCGTCATTCGTGTATAATCGGAAGCAGGTGCCTGGTGCAATACGACCTGCTCGACCTGAACGCTGGCTTGCTTGGGCTTTAGATATTGACTTCACCTTGAGAGATTCGAGACCGGTCTTTGGGCAGTAGGTCCGACACTTTACTTTACCCGTATCGATGACAAATTTGATGTTTGGTATTGTGATTGACGTTTCTGCAACATTCGTGGCAAAGATAACGCGCCGAGTTACAATTTTTTGACTAGGTTTAAACCCGTTTCCAACTTCGTCGGTTTGACCACTCTTGCAAGGGAAAAAGACCCTCATCTGGTGAGCAGCAGGAAGTGAAGCGTATAAAGGTAAAGGATTCAAATTTCGCAGAGATTCAGGAGCTTGCTTGAGTATCTTCTTGCATAACGTTACAAGGGATAGTATCTCATCTTGACCAGCGCAGAAAACAAGAATGTCTCCCTCTTCGCATGTACGGTGAATTTGAAACACAGTAATGAGTGTTGACATGATCAGGTCAGATTGCGGTACTTCGACGAACATGTCGTTGACTGGATATTGCCGACCCTCAATGGTTAGAACAGGGGAACCAAAGTACTTTTTGAAAAGTTTGACGTTGATTGTAGCGGACATTATGATAACTTTCAATGGCGATAAGGTTGAACCGGCTTCATTCCTGATGGTGAGAGCACGCTTAACCACACCAAAGAGGATCTCCGTCTGCAAAGTTCTCTCATGAGCCTCATCCAAAATGATCACTCCATAAGAGCTCAGGAGGCTGTCTAGCATGGCCTCGCGCAGGAGCATGCCATCGGTGAGATACTTTAATTTGGTAGCTTTGGATGTACAGTTCTCGAACCTGACTGCGTATCCTACTTCTTGGCCGAGAACTACATTCATCTCGTCGGCAACTCTCGCGGCCACCGACATTGCGGCAATCCGCCTGGGCTGGGTGCATGCGACACATAGTCGTTCAGTTTTGGATAAGCAATCTTTCATGCACCATTGAGGTATCTGTGTTGTCTTTCCACTACCAGTCTCACCCACTATAACAATGGTCTGATTTAACTTAAAAAGCGAAGTGAATTTTTCTCTGCAGTCGTCAACGGGGAGCGTGTTACATTTACCATTCACCGCCTGTTTTTTCTTGAATGATACCTGTACGGATGCCCTCTTGATAGGCCTGCCAATGATTTCGTTATCTCTCGTTGGCTGCTCTATATACTTGCCCGCTTTGGATGCCATGACATGATCGTCTTGGTGCTACAGTAATATGAGCTGAGAGTAATCACAATACTTGGGTTAAATTTATTTCGAAGCTCTAAATGGACATTTATTTTTAGCCTCTGCTGCTGCGAGGTGGAATGCAATGTATAAGTCTGCGAAACTCAAAACCAAAAACCATACAGAACAGTAAACACATGCACGCATGTGGAAAAACGTGGGTGGAACATTGTTGGGTATCATCACAAGAAGCATTGGAGAAGTTCGCATTCCATGCTTTTCAAGAATAGTGTATCAAACGACTAAAATAAATAACCAAGTGACTAAAATAAATACATGACTAAAATAAATAAGGCTTCCAAGTAAACGAGTCACACGTACTAAAGCCTCAGGAACTATGATAATAATAATGCAAGATTGGACAGATGTCTCTTAGATCGTCTCAAGATGCCCAACATCTCAAACGAATGCAAAACTTTGCTCGAGAGGCTGAAAGGATGCGATACTGAAGAGATGGAGCAAAATCCCTCTCTGATGCTGAGATTCTATCCAATTCGGCGTCCCGATTGTGAAACAACAGTTTTCGACGAGGTTTATTGTTTACTAGGTGGAAACTTCCTGCGCAAGTCATACAGATTCAAGCTGATTTTCTTTCTGAATACATTCCTGAGCTCGACAAAGGTCCCTGCTTACATCATAGCAGCCTATATCAAGAAACTGTCCCGATTCACGCTGAATGCAAAGCCAAGAACTCTCGTCTCCATACTGAAACTCGTTGGAAATCTGATTCTAAGGCATCCGATCCTACTAGTTCTACGCGATAGGGTCGATGACAAAGCGCAAGAATTGAGTCAAGAATCTGACTCTTGCACTCTGAGACAATGGCTACTTAATGACCCTTTCAACAATGATTTAACGACTGATCTCAAAGCTACTAGAGCAATGGAGAGTAGCGTTTGGGAGCTGATGCCCCTGAGATTCCACAAGCATCCGAAGGTTGCAAATGCAGCCTCTTTTCTCAACAATCCGAAGATACCCGAAATGGAATTCGACATAAATCCTTGTGGCAGATATCAAACTTAATGTACAAAGAGGGTAGAATTATCACTTGGAAACAGTAGAGAAACGCCTTTCATTATAAAAACGAGCTGCCTCTTCTGGCAGCCGGCGAAAACTTCGACGCTCCCGTAATTGAAGTTCTGGGAGATCTGCTTATATTAAACCGGACGGCTTGAGCCCTCGCATTCAGGCTCTCCTTGCTGACTCCCAGGTTGTGAACAACTGAGGGTCTATGTTTGATACTTGTTATAGTAGGTTGGCTTAGGCGAGGTTGCGATGAGACCCCAACTATTGATAATTCATGCTTGTTCCCTTCATAAACTGTATCTTCTGTATTGCTCAATCCGAACAGGAGGAGAGACACTATAGTATTGGCGATTGTAATTACAATCATGAACACAATCAAATCACCAAGCCAAGCATATTTACTTATTTCATCCTCCTTAAGAGATACCAAGCAGCCCAAATGAAAGGATTGTGTTTCGTTACAGTGCTTGAATTCATAATCCTTATCAACATGGAACATGTCTGCCCAGATAGGATTCGTCGAGACTAAGGGGTCTCTGCAACAAGTTGGAGGGATGTAGCCGTCCCATCGTTTGATCCAATCTTGCACTGAATCAACTCCACAACAGCTGAATCTGCTCTGAAGAGAGTCTATCACGTTGATGAAGCTCTTCAGTGTCTTTTTCGGTTCGGAGGTCACATCCACCCCTGTCGTTTTACTGACGTGATCCTCTCCTATCTGGATATCTCTCTTCATATGACTCCCGCTTATTCGATAATCGGCGATCATTTGCTTGTAGTCGTCAACATATTCGCTAACCTTGTAGCGCGAGGATGCAGCACTGAAATAGACCAATATCAAGACAGGCAAAAAAACTCCCGTGATTCCCGCGTGCTAATGAAGTGATCGCATCAAGATGGTTAGATCAATTAGAGGATCATAGTTGTATCCGGATGGATTGAATGTAGGCACTTACTATGAGGACGTAGTTTGTTGCATGTTTGTAGGAAGCAATGGCAGTCGAGAGTGAGAGAAGTATTGAAACCGCCGAAATACTGGAGTAAACAACCATAATTGTATGAGATTTTTCTATGTAAAGTTCATTGTTGAAATAATCTATTAGATAAGGGTACTGGCTTGATGCATAAATGAGTAAGACTGAGTCGATCTGTAGGTTTCAGTGGTGCGTTAGTTGTTTGTACCGTTTGAATGGCTATGACCCTCAATGCTAAATCAGGCCTGTCGATTTTCTGATCAACTCACCAAAAGTGCGGCACTGATTGTGAATAGACAACTTTTGGCAACAGGTGAACTCAACTTAACTAGCGTTGACGCTACCATTATCAGTTTTTAATGCCACTCAAGAGATCTTGGCGACTGTATGATCGTGCAAACTTCTAATCAGAACGTATTTGCAGAAGTGGATACAAGAATCCGTGCTACTATGTCATCTTGATGGCTCTTCGGCATATGCTACCACTAACTACGGCAGAATCGTCAATCGAGGCGCCAGAGCTACAGTTATTAGATCGCTTTCGCAATGGTAGCACTATTACCTTAGTGAATGTGTGGCGGCTGTGTTTCCCGGTCTGATTGTTTTGATTTTTGAAATGGTTACATGGAACAACGGCTCACGTCCTCCTGATTGTTGAACAAGCGGAGATGATCTGGTGGCTGAGTTTGCCATAGAGCTCACAAAACTCGCGCAAACTCGCAGCAAGTGTCGGGCAGTAACATAAACTTAGTCATGGTTACGGCTTCCGATTTTAGTCTATCGGCTTCAAATTTTACTCTGCAGACCGAATTGCTGGCATCTAAAACTCAGCTGGCGATGTTACAGTCAAATTAACTTATACTGAGAAAACTGTGGCTTCAGTTGCCAAATTGCCCATTTAGATTGATTACGAGATAATAGCAGCTTAGTGAGCCTGCCGCAATATGCCGGTTGTGGCATAGATGAAGATGATTAGCTTACGCTGTTCATCATTGGAATCGTGGAGAAGTTCACAAATACCTACATAGAGTGCAATCTAAATTGAGGAACTTCGACTGTCAGATAGATGTTTTTCACTCGAGTGCCGTCAAACCCATCGTATCTGGGGGTTACCTCGCGGCAGGTTGTTAGTAGACTGAGGATTCATCCCGGGAGGGGCAAATAATAAAGCACGCGAGTCGCATTGTCCCGGCTGAGACCAGATGGCTCTCAATGGATTTGTCCCTCAACTTTAGCCCACTTTCGCCGCCTACTTGAGCAACTATCTACAAATGCTAAACGCAATTCCACACCGCCCGGCTCAATCCTAGTCATTTCTTATCCTCAACCATGATCACATGATAGCCGTGAGTTGTTCTCACTGGCTCAGTAGTGTAAATAGGGTTCGATATTGTCGATTTCGGTAGATTAAAGGCAGCCTCCTGGAATGGCCCAACCATTTGTCCTCGTACCTGCCACCCGAGATCGCCACCGCTTTTGGCCTTATCCTCTGACATCTCCTGTGCAACTACATTGAATTTCTCCCCGTTATTCAACCTCGTGATAGCCTCTAAGGCTTTCGATTGCTTACTACATAGAATATGACGAACTTTTACAGCTGTTCCCACGCCTGCCTTGTCTTTGCCCTTCTTGGCATCTCCCTTATCAGAGTCGCCACTGCCCTTTGTCTTCGACTGGCCTGACTTCTTTGGGCCCATTCTATATTCGTTGACTAAGTTCCTCCTGATTCCCCTATTGCTTATAGAGTCTGACCTCCCTTCATTCAGCTCAGAATCACCTCAACTAACTCGGATTCACAGCTCTTCTTTTTCCCTGGGCTCGAGGAAGAAGAGAGACCAGAGATAAACAATATCATGATGGCGCGCCGTAATGTTTGTATTCAGAGTACGTTGCGAGAGGTATTTCACGCTTTCTGTATGCTTCATTCGTACTGCGCATCTGCTACCAATCTTACCACAATCGTACACCCGAAGATACAAACTTGCAAAAAACTGGTGAATCGATCACATCTGTTCTTGGTCGATCGAGCTAGGCCAAGATAAGACATCGTAATCCCGGCGGGTTTTGGTAGACTGAGGAGTCATCATTATTTGCTCCTGGGAGGGGCAAATAATAATGCGCGAGTTGCATTGTCCCGGCTGAGACCAGATGGCTCACATTGAATTTGTCCCTCAACTTTTGCTCACTTTCACCAAAGATTCGAGCAACAAGTTGTCGTGGTGAACCTGTCTAAGGCACTGATAATGAATGATCTTTTGTCACTTCCGGTCGGTCGTCGAAAGATGGAGGCTGATGCTCTGGGTTCGATCGAGTGTTTTGAATGGCAGCCACGTTTGACCCCATCATAGTTGATTTGTCAGTATCAGCTATCGTCGTGAAAGAATACGCGGCCAAATATTTTTTATCGCCCACTTTATTGCAAGTTGTTAGAGCTGTCAAGGCTGGAAGGGTCTTGCACTTGGTCAAGGGAGCGGAAGGTGTCAGAACACTCCTAATCGCGCCTGCAATGTCACTTCCAGCACTCTTCAACATTTGTCTTCTACTCTCTCTGGTCATGTTCATCTATGCAATATTCGGCATGCCCTTCGCCATGAAAACTTTCCGGAATCTACGAGACATTCAACTTTGAGACCCTCACCAGTTCAGTTGCCAAACCAAACCAATCATAGTTCTCTTTGAGATGCTCACCTCGGATGGCTGTGATTTTGCTCTAGATCCGCAGATGGATGAGGAAAATGGCTTCCGAAAAACCCAATCCGTCATCAGGGGTTTACGGGTGTAAAAATGGGTTCAAGGCCGAGGGGAACAATAAAGAAGAAGCTGTGAGATTCAAACGACCTGAATCAAATTCGACTAGAATCTGACGATTATACTGAATGCGATGACAATGTTGTATCATCACTAGAAGCATTTGAGAAGTCTACATTTCAAGCTTTTCAAGAATAGCATGCACTGGCGACTAAAAATAATTAGATCAAGAAGCTTAAAAGAGCTCACAAATCTTCCGCTCAATGATGCAATCGAGTGCTTCGCGAAAGCGTTGAAAGAGAATATGCATTTTGGTTTCTCCGACTGAGGTTCGGGCTGAAATTGTACCAGAAATTTCGAATCGGTAATCTCTCATGTGAACGGCGCCGTAGGGCTTCTCACCTGAAGCGACTCAGCATCATAATTATTCGAGTTTTTTCTGGTCGAAACATTCTGTATTATTGCTTGAAAGAATCTACTTAGATGTGTGGAAGAATCTCAATATGCTGGCGCTGGCCCAATTCCCACAAACCATTCCGATTCTTTCAGCACCATGCAAGTCCAAACATTTGCAACATGTTCGTCAACTTTCACGTGCCTTGACACATGCAAGCGGTAATTTGCGCTCAATGGGTCAATGAGATCGCCTAAAGTTTCAGGGCACTCGCTTCCTTGTAAAATGGTCAGAAACTTGGTCACATAGTCTTCGCATTTGGCGTTCAATTCAGCAGCCTGTGGGTCGCCTCGTTGAAGTAGACCTGCATCATACAAATTCACATCTGCCTTTCCAGTTGCGATAAATTCAGTGAGTCTTTGTTGCTCACTCGCTGGGTTCATGGCAGCAATGCTCCGGCTGAGGAGGGACAGCTCAGGTGGTATGGCCAATCGCGCTACTTGGTCGTCGAGCAAATCCAGGCAGACATCTATGAGAGCTCCCTCAACTGAGAGCGCATTTGAATGCTGGATGAGCAGAGCTGATAGACCAAGAAGTGTTAGCAGGATATTCATTATTTATTATTTGATTCGCTGACAATTGGAGAAATTTACTCTAGGGAGCGACAGGTACGCGAGCGATCCGATTCCAGGACACTAAGACGTGAGGGCTATTCGGAGTGAAGCAAGTGCTCGCCGGTGAATGGGGTCTAAATTTAGCCACCGCCAACAATTTTGATGGGTATCTGAGGCACCCACCTGTTGGCGAGAGCTAACATGAAGGAGCCGACTACTGCGAGTGCTGATGAGAGTTTACACGCGAGACGTTGACTCTCAGATGCCTATTGGCCACTCTATTAAAAGTGGCTTCATGGGGCGAACTAAGTTGTCACACAGGATTCGAGGCGATGGTCATCGGTTGGCAGACTGAGAATTCAAAAAAGTGGCCTCTCTCCGCTTCCGGTCGGTCAATGGGGGACGAAGCTATCGCTTTATATCAAATCAAACCGCTGGAATGGCCACTCAGTCTTTTAGAAGTGAAACATGGATTCAAAAAGAGGAATTGATATTAACTGAATCGTGCTTCCATAAAGTTGGATTTTGGATCACTCGGGCGAGTGCACAGGTAAAATCTGAGAGTGACTCAGACGAAGAAACAATATGCTGGCTTAGGATTGTGTAATCGGTATGGGCGGCAACCTGATAAGTCTCATTCGCAAGCAGTGTTCGCGCAGTGAAACCTACCGCATGAACCTGCGCCCGCAGCGGATTTCCTAAGAACTAGGCCCTTACGAACGACCGCGTTCAATGGAGAAATAAATACTATACTCACCTGAGAGAGAAAGATAAATAAAGGTCTTTCTTGGGAATTTTCTCGGGGATTTGCTCTCAGAGATTCAATATTTACCTTCAAAAGTCAGTTGCTCATTAGTCATATCCTGAAGATTAAAACTCGATTCTTAGATGACACTGCTTCGAAAGCAAGGATAGACTTCTCGAAGGAGGAGAGGGACGCACTCTATTTTCTTCAGATGGTCAACACTCTGAGATGGACATCAAGTAAGTAACGACAATGCACCTGATCGTCACACATACTTAATTAAACCGCTCAGCTGATTTGAATCTCGCAAATCCACCAACTAATCTGCCTTTACCAGGGCGTTTCGTGGATTAAGTGGAACTTACAATGTGAGAGCAAATGAATGTGACCGCGGTGCGCCCCGCAACATGGAATGCCTAGTCCAATTTCTCAACAATACTCAACACAAATTCATCATCGACAGAAGGAGCAAAGGACAATTTCTACTTGACTGTGTTTTCAAGCATTTGAATCTGATTGAGACCGACTTCTTTGGTCTCAAATACCTGCCTCAAGAATCTCATCAAATTCAGGATAAAAAAGCCATAGCTACCAACATAATCGGTAGTGCCTCCACGACTATCGACAAAAGTACCGTGTCGAGTAAAGCACAACCACAAGCCTCAGCACATGACCATAGCTCCCCATCGTTCACCGATCTAGCACCATCGACTGCTATCAATGCAACATCGAATCATCACAATCTTAACAATGATTGCTCCACCTCAAGTGTCATTACATGTCAAATCACTCCTAACGGAACTAACAGTAATGGGATCGTAACTTGTCTGAACGAAGGTCAAGCAGAAGAACACCAGCAACAGGCAGCAAATTCTATTTGCGAGGATGACTTACGATTGTTTACTTCCGTTGAGGAGCGTTGGCTGGATCCCGCGAAAAGCGTTAGAAAGCAATGCAAAATAGGCCCACCGTTTAAATTTTATTTTCGCGTCAAGTTCTATGTGTCTGATCCGAGCAAACTAGCCGATGACACCACGAGAAATCATCTTTACCTTCAACTAAGGCAAGATATCCTGAACAACAGGTTGATCGTACCCACTTGTTCAGCAATATTACTAGCCAGTTATATATTACAATCAGAAGTCGGCGATTATAAGCGCGAGCTTCTAGAAGGAGATTATATTTCAAATTTTAGATTACTACCAAATCAGAGTGATGATATGAAGAAAAAAGTGATCGAACTGCATAAGCAACACAAATCGTTAAGTTCAGCCGATGCCGAGTACCAATTTCTGGAGCACGCAGCAAAAAAACTAGACTGTTATGGTGTTGAGTTTTACAACGCCAAGGACTCGAACAAGTTCGACGTCCAAATTGGTGTCTCTTCCAACGGAATCGTTGTTCTTAAGGGTCTGAGAATTGTGGGTCAGTTTTCATGGGCCAAGATAATCAAAATATTGTTCAAGAAAAGAATCTTCTCGATACAATTGCGACGTATAGATGGTGAAAATTGTGATAACTTTATAGAATTTAATCTCCTCACCAATCAAGCTTGTAAATTATTTTGGGAGGAGTGCGTCGCTCAACACTCATTCTTTAGATTGCACCAACCAAAGAGCCCTCCCAAGAAGTTCTTCTCCTTCCTTAACTTTAGTTCAAAGTTTCAATACAGTGGTAAGACAGAATACCAAACTATGGAGGAGAGTAGGAAACGATCCTTCTCTCACTTCTCTAGAGCACCGAGCAAGCATTATGCTCGTAGAACTATACCTATTGGTAGACCCTCGTGGAGCGAATCTACAAGTTGTCAGGACGGGACAACTCATGTAGAGGAAAACAAAACTCAAGGGCACGACGATATCTCGAAAAATATCACCCACGACATCTCAGCTCCGATCTCAACAAAAAAGCCCAGTGATGGTAGATTACTCAATGGAATAAGTAGTTTTGAATCGACATCTGCTTATCGACCCAAGTCATTGACCTTGAAGTCTTTCGTTTTCATTGATGAATCGAAAAACTTCTCGACTCAAAAACAATCCGAGGTGATACCTTCGATCGAGGGTAAGATGACAAGTCCAGACGATCAGGACGAAATCTCCGCGACACATCGGACTTGCGACAGTCGAAACGAAACCAACTCAAATGATCTCAAGCGAAGTGAGTCGCTAAGAATACCAGATTCCATAAAAGAGGCAATATATTTGACTAAAAGGGCTGGAGTTTCCTCAGGCAGTCAACTAGCTAAGATCTCTGAATCATTGCGTGAAAAGTTCATGGTTGGGAGACCCAAAGTGCGCATATCATCGAAGACAACTGAAGAGGAAAGTTTAGGAGATCAAATCGATTCAAATAATCCGGAAACGAACAGTGATATAAGCCCCAATACCGTCAGACTCTCACCAGGTAGGGATGGAAAATATGGATTTAAGATCAGAGAAGCTTCTTCGAAAGACTTCAAGTTAGCTAGGGCCAAAAAATCAAAGGAGCGTTGCATTGTAATATACGATGTGTCTCCAAGCTCACCCGCCGCACTGTGCGAACCCAAGCTGAATGAGGGCGACCAGATCGTGACGATAAATGGTATTTCAACAGATGGTCTATCCGAGTCCAAGGTCGGAAGTTTGATCAAGAGTATTCAGCATCATAAGCCTCCCGAGTTGGTTTTAGAGATCATCCCGCGGTTTGATATTGCGAGCTTGGAAAGTTGTTCAGCAGATGTGTCCACTAACATCTCGCGCCTAAGTCCCGTCTCAACTTCCTCTAAAAGACCTAATCAAATGCAATCCCTATCCAGTTCAATCAAAGATATTAAAGTTAGTCTCGAGAATGACGATCTAATCAAAGAGTTCGAGAAGTTATCAAGGAAGAAAGAGGATGAATCTCATGAAGAGTCGAAGTTGACGGAAAACATCAATAAGAATCGTTACCAGGACATACTACCTTACGACTCGACTAGGGTTCAGTTAGTTGATTCGATGACCGGTGATTACATCAACGCGAGTTTCGTTGATATGCCTGTACCATCGGGTTCTGTGAATAGATACATCGCCACCCAGGGTCCTCTTGCCTCAACTTGCGATGATTTCTGGCAAATGGTTTGGGAACAGAACTGCTCACTTATTATCATGGTTACTCCTCTTATTGAGGCTGGGCGAATAAAGTGTCATAAATATTGGCCCGATGAGAAGGAAGATATAAGATATGGACAAATTCGTATCCGTAATTTACATGAAAAATCCAGAACTGCAACCATCGATCGCACGATACAAATGGTTGATGTGAAGGTATGTACAACCCACAGCTACCCATCCTTAAGTCTGATGAGGTCGCTAATATCGATTTGCCTCTTCTCAGAGCGGTGAAAAACGTATAACCACTCAGCTTCAATACAGGGCCTGGCCAGATCATGAAGTTCCGGCTGATTGTAGCGACTTTTTAGTGAGTATACATGTTCAGCTCATCAGATATCTGAAAAATGTATAAGATTACACCCTAACCTGATCATCGATTCAGAAATTGGTCAATCGCGTTAGAAAACATAGGATAAGTAAGCCTATGGATCCTATCGTAGTACATTGCTCTGCTGGTAAGTTAAGTGAAATCTCCTGGCTGAATTGAGTCGTTACGATGATAGAGAAACTAACCGTTAATTTGTAATAGGTATCGGTCGAACTGGAGTCCTCATTCTGATGGAAACAGCTATTTGTATAATGGAATCAGGCGAACCAATATATCCCATCAAAATTCTCGAAGAAATGAGGCAGCAACGAGCCATGCTGATACAAACTAATAACCAGTTCAAATTCGTAGCTGAAGCCATTTGCAAGGTCTATGATCAGAAACTCTATAAAAAATCAAAAAAGCACAAGAGGAAATGACGTCGATATTGAAAAATTTCTGTGCAAAGGTCTCATCTATTACGACAAGGAGTACACCCATGAGTCAAGACTCTCAAAAAAGTATTATATGCTAGTTATCAATTTTATATCATATTATCTATTTGCAGTCTTATTGCGACTGGTGAGTACCTGAGTACTTTAGTTCTGCACTATTCGAGCGAACTTAAAACTTAATTCGGACAAAATGACCGCTGATCACTAGCGATACTTGAGAAACTTGCCCCAACGCCTACCATCATGATCGTGAATACGATCATGAGTTTCGAGCGGTGTTCTAATAAATTGTTAGCATTTGAACATTTCAGCGAGTGTCTTGGCGTTTCGTTGCCTTCGGCAAAAATCTTCATCAATCGTTCCTTGTCGTGCCATTGTTCAGACGTTGTTCCGGTGATGTTTGATTTTGACGCAAGTTTCTGAACCAACTTCGGATCTATGTCCACGGCATTCACTGAATAGTCCACCACACTGTTTAGGGTGTTTTTTAGCTCAGGCTCGAGAGCAGCTGATGACTCATTTTGTCCAGACACTTTGTCTATTACCTTTCGGTCATATGATTTACACATGCTAGCGGGGCAAATTCCTTCGCATGATGGACACAATATGGTACCGTTATATAGCCATTGATCAACTAATTGTTCGATGCGCAGTTCTTGCCCCCCATAATAGCATGGATATGAATGATTTCCAACAGTAACCGTGATATGTCCATCCGAGCAAATGTACCTGTAACATCCCGCACCGTAATGATGCCAATGCCTTTTGAAAAGACAAGATCTTTGCTCCCACCGACGTCCATGCTCAAAGCATTTAGCCTGAGAGCCATAATACTCCAAGGCAGCATTCCGCTCAGGTTCTAGATTGTTGCCAACAGAATCACATCGCGAACCTCTAATGGTAACATTCTGCGCTTGCCACGTAAATTCCTGGATAAACGGACAATAATCGGCTAAATCCACTGATCCCCCAAAATACGCCAATTGCTCCTGAGGGACGCCCTCTAACTGATCGAAGTTCTGATATGGTGCAGGAAGAGGATCCTTATATTGCTTCATGTTGCAGACTGCTTTCGAGCTTCGGTCCTCCGTGCAACCAATCTGCAGAAGATCACCCCTGATTCGATCACAAAATGGTCGGATGCTCTTCCTAGCCGCTCTCTTTTCGTCAATCCATGATTTACAGGACTTTTTTGCGAAATCGCAGCCGAGATTCCGACCCCAATTCAGCTTTTCCGCTCGGCTGAAATTGGCGACATACCATCCAGTGTCTTGAAGAACAGCTAACGTCAATCGACTGTAAACAGAATTTTGGGTATGTGTTCCTGTCATGGCTTCATTTTCGAACAATCTCTTCTCCCAATGCGTCATAGAGGTTCCATCCGATCCTTGATCCTCTAGTTCCGCACCCTCGAGGCTAGAGCAATTGAAATGCTGCTGTACTTCCCTAGTAACCGTTGGAGTAACGATTAGATGAGCTTCTTTGGTAATCAGCCCTTCACCAGTAACCCAGTTCGTTCGGATGACTTTCTTAATAATTTTATCGCTCCATTTTGCATACCCCGTCTTTGGGTCAATTGGAATTGGGCCTGGTGATGAATCACGATTTGTCAATGGTAGACCAAACTCGTCTCTGTAGTAAGCGAACAAGGATACCGAAAATCCAAGAACATGAGTGAGTTCATGTTTTACAGTTGCAATCAAAGCTCTCAGATCCTTCGGATCTGTGCTGATCGAATTGGGACATAGATTGGCGTGGCCAGCGACGGGTCGATCAGTTTTGGCATCTTGGGCGCAATGAGCTGCGTAGGCTATGGTCTGGTCTTTCTTGCATCTAGCAGTCTGTTTAGCAGAAACATAAAGCAACAACTGAGCGTTTGCAACACCTTTACCCTCGCTGGAGTAATTGGTCAAGCATCTCTTCGAAGTTGAGTTACAATAAGAGCAGGCTGACAGATGAGCTGTCGGTACTATCATTTCGCCACAAATAGCGTAATCTTCACATCGATCCATACAATACGGTCTCGATAGTCCCACGATATCTCTTGCATAATAAATCGTATTGTTTGGGCAGCGACGCGTAATTCTAAATCTATCGATGATAAAGTCTCTCCGGATGGATAGAACACTCTCGAAAAAATCAACTACACTTGGCATAACCGTATCAGCAATCAATTCTAGCTTCTTCTCATCTATCAGAAAGACGCTGTCATCATAATGAACCTGGATCTTTACGGGGATGAGATCGCCCTTGGTCGGAAGGCCAGACTTTCTGTTGATGCCCTTGGTGAATTCGCGTGAGCTTGATTCTGGAGCATAACTGACGCCTATATGTCGCTTGAATTTGTTGCCATACTCCCTATGGCCCTCTGATCCATTATGGGACTCAAAGGCACTGAAGTTTTCGCTGCTAAGCCAAACATATGATACCTGTTCAGGCGTCGGTGGAAGATGAGAGCATCTGAAATCGTTCATAGAGTGGCCAGAAATCGTCCCTGATGTGGAATATAATAGGAATGCCAATAATGGAAGAACTAGTCTGAGGTCTAGTGCGTAATGAGATCCAGTGACCCCAAAATCATCCAGAAGGTTGCTTGATATCTGAGGCATTTTTCTTGCTGAATGTCTGGACACTATGGCAGTGAGTTCTCTCTTTGGTAAGATAGCCAGCTCATGAGATCGCGTTCCATAATAATGAGTATCGAGGTTATCACATAATAGAGCGGACGTAGCTGCGTTTGAGGCAGCTATGGAAGAGCTCTTGTGGAAAAAATGCAATAACGATAGATGAGTTTCCGTTCTAAATGGACCACAACCGAGAGTGTGGTGGAATGGTCAGAATAGTTCAGGATGGGCATTTAAAATCGGCAAAAATCGATTGTACAGATGGTAATAGTTTGTTCCTATAGTTGTCGAAGGCCTACAAGATGTCGAACAACAAAACAAGAGAAACTGGTGATTTATATTCACTGGAAAGTCTTAAAACCCATTCCGGGAAGGCAGGAACAATTACTTCCTATGCAATGGAAAATATCCAAGATTCGCGATGAGGATAGGGTGGGGGTGTTCGAAATCCCGCAATGTTCGCCGCTTCGAACAAAACTGTCCTCGAACGTACGAACATGTTCGAAGCATAAAACGTTATTCGAATGCCAATTGCCCGAATGGCGTCTCGCATGGTTTCGAACAAGTTCAAAAACAGTCTGAAACAAAAGGTTTTTGCTCGAACACACACGCCAGTTAATTGTATTTGTTTTTGGTTTTGAGTTTCGCAGACTTTAACGTTACACTACTAAAACTCGACTAAATTCAACCTCGTGGATCTCGTCTAGCAGTAGTCCGAGGAGCCAAGAACAGATACATGGATCGATTCGCAGTGATTTTGCTTCTTTTCTAGCCTTTACTCATACCATCGGACATTATGATGCAAAATCCCTTTCGGTGCATCTCAATCTTCAAGAGGTTCAGCTCTACTCAGACTCGCGCAATCAACGTCTTGGATATTGTGGGACCCGGCAATATCCACTCTAGAAGGCCCTTCAAATACCGATGTAAGGCTGGCCGAGTGTACAATTGGTGTTCGTGTGGTTGGAGCCGGACACAACCTTTCTGCGATGGCACACATAAGAATCAAAAGATGAAGATAACGAATACACCGCTACGGTTCGAATGTCAAGAAACGAAAGACTATTGGTTCTGTCAGTGTAAACAAACTAAGAACCGACCATTCTGCGATAGAACACACGAGTCAGACCTAGTTTCGAAAAGTCCTGCTAGCGTAGAATATAAATATTGATCGCGTCTCTTATCTTTTATTGTCTGGAGTTTCTCGAGATAAAACCAGATCCCTAAAATTTTCGAGCTGTTTCACGCTGTGAGACAATCGTGCAATGGCATTGAACAACGATACGATTTCTTGATGATTGAGATGTAACTTCTCCATATCCTTGACGGACAATATTTTGAATGCAACCCCAAGGCCGCGAAGTTGAACTTTTCCCCAAAGCTTACATTTATCACAGGCCACACAATCTATTATTGTAGTAGTTATATTGCGGAAGTGTATAGCTAGCTCATGAGATACATGGCTTGGTTTTAGCGACAAGTCGTCAAAGCTTGGAATGTCAACCTTGTCGACGACTCTCAGCAAACCGCTTACTGCATTTCTGGTGGATATGTCTGGCCAGCTGACTTGTTTTAATAGGTAAGGCTCACTCAATCTTAGTGCTTTCAACTCGAGCAAGAACAATGTGAATAAGTTTTCCAGATAGTCATTATGATCACTAAATCTTCGTAGGAATTCGGCTAAATTGGGCTTGAAACTACCTATGAGCCCAATTGTTGGATACTCAGCACATAGATGTATGTTTATGGATGAATGAAGCCCAGATATAGCCTCATAGAAGAGTCTCTCTTCATAGCATAAGTCATCATCAAGCGGCGGGTGATTTTTCCGTATAAAGCAGTTCTCTTCATAGATGGTTCGCCAGACCCGGTTTGCAGACTCGCCACCATAACCTGTGAAGCGTTCTGGATTAATTAATAGATCTACATACTGGGAGTCAGGATCGTCATTATCATTGCATTCAAATAACTTGATTAAAAGATCTAGTTGGTCGCTGGCAAGTTCAGTGTTGACAATCGACAATTCGTTGTCAAAAGTTGGCAGGGGGCATTCTTGTGGATCACTTAATATTACTTTGCAGTCTCTGAGGTTGCATTTGTTATCATTGCACCATAGTTTACAGGGACGGTTGAGGTTGACTTTCACGTATCGAAAATAATTATTGGTAACTAGTGAGTTGAGCCGAGGGAAGAGCATAAGCCTGTTGAAACGGGTAATGCTGGCCTTGGTAGCCAGAAAATCGACAAACGATCTTTTTAGTATTGGCTTCGTAGGGATTCTCTTTAATGGGTCAAATTCTATAGGCGAATTCAATTCATGCCTTTTAGGTTCGTGCGAATGGTTGTTAATGTAGTAGAAAGTGACAAGGGACAGAGTGAGGAGGAATACTGAACTATATCCGAAATAGACGGACCCAGGAGTCCTCTCTTGTCCGCCTGTCTTGACTGGTTGGCTGGGAGTCGGCATACTAAATTAGCTGCTACGGCTTCCAGGTTTCGAGGAGGCACCTCAATATCTTTGCATCGCTGATGGGAAGGGTAATAAGATTAAATTAATTCTTAGGGCATATTAGGTTATAACATCCGGATCCTGGCTCCGATCGCTGTCACCATGTATTTTCATTTCACTCACGACTGAGCTTGGGGAACTGAGAACCCTTTAGGCGCCGTCATCACACTGTGTCATTCACACAGTCCCGTGATAGGGCCTACAGCTTTTTTCGTAAAAATCGAAGAGCATCGAGCAGATTGCTATGAGCGGCAAAGGCGCCATTCTGTAAAGTTGAAATCCATCAACCAGTTGATCTCAACTTCGGTCTAATTGATCTCAATTACTGCTCGAATCATCCAGGTCTGATTATGACGTCTAGACATCGAATCATCGCCGCAAATGCGCATAAATATGTCGGCAGGAATGTAGCCATCATCGGAGAGGTGATCAGCATCACTCCTCACGCCAACACATTTACGGTCCGACTTCCAGATGATGAAACAATGATTGTGCTCCTACAGAGAAACTCAACGACCATCGAACCAAACCTACTAACTGAAGTTACCGGTAAACTTGTAAGCCGAGGCCAAATCGAATCAGAACGCATCAAGCAATTCGATCAAAAGATGACCGCCGCTTTCAATAAAAGTTTATACACTGAGGCAGCCTCTATCTTCGATGCTTACCGAAGCCACTATGATATTTGATGACTTCGTGAAACTGATCAACCCGCTAGGTCGTTGATCGATAACCCTGAATTGTTATGTTCGAAACTGAATAAAACTGACAACAAAGTCTAACAGACTAAAATTTGATTTCGATTAAATTTAATTATCGTCCGGCTGCGACGGACAAGGGCATAAACCTACCCTAAACTTGGAAAAGCTCGTTTATCTTGTATATCTATCGAATGTCCTTTGCCTCCGCCGACGTTTCTTGTTTTACTCAATCTAACCGGCTCCAATACTTTGAACTCACTTGCTCGCCCTTGGGGTGGAACATATGCTACCTTAGTTGCACTTGGTTTATCACCTTTCTTCTCGGTAGAATCTGAGCTTTCTTTACTGGTAACGCCAGCTGGTTGCTGCTGCTCAGGCTTATCTGTTGAGCTGGATACTGTGCTAGTATCACTTTTTGTTGGATCTGGTACTTTGCTATTGCCGCTGCCGACGTTCGCTGCTTTGGCTTTGGAGATTGAGTCGGGTGTGGCAGATGAGGGCTCATCAGGTTTGATCCTCCAGGGAGTAGAATCGGGCAGGGTTTCAGATTGCTCGGAGGAGAGGCGCCGCTGTTCTTCCTCATTTTGATCCTGCAATGACATTTCTTTCACTTTGAGACCGGTGTAATCCCTCTTCTCAACATCCTCAAAATCTCTCCAATCGGCATCATCCGCGTCGAGGCCCAAGAGTTCAATAGCTGTTGAGGTTTTGTTCTCTTTTCTAACGGGAAAATCTAGCTGCTTCGAACCCTCCTCAAGCTCCCTGACCAAGGCTTCGGCAGAGAATGCGGCTTTTCCCTTGTCACGACCTCGCTTCTTGTCCTTCTTCGCGAAAAAATCGTCTAGAGAATCAGCCATATTTCGATTTCCAACAATGAAAAGGTTGTGTTCCTGCAAGGAAATTGATTGTGTTATCAAAATAATGGATGGAGTATTCGAGATTGTGATGCAGAATTTGTTGGCGGAGTCCTAAAAACGCGACATGTTTGCCCTTTCGGTGGCTGCAAAACTATGCGCTATGCTGAAAAAAACGGGCGCCAAAATTTGAAATAACTTTCAAAAAGTCCCATTTTTAACCCGAGAAGCCAAGAACAGATATAATACGTGAGATGGTTTCTTTGACAAAAATATGGCGCTCAAATAGGAAACTTGTGAATCTTCATTCGGTTCCCAAGTTTGTTTTGTAGTTTTGTTTAACAAGACTTTGATTGAAACGAGTGGCTGTCTACCGGATTGGCTTGGGAGGTAATGTAGACTTGAGGCTAAACTAGACCTATCAAAGGAGCAACCATATTTGAGCTCGTCCCCGTTCGATTCTCTGGTCAAGCCATGGTCATGACCACCGTGAATGCCCAGGATCGATCGCATCCCGACACAGTTCAGAACACTGACTCAGACGTGTAGCAAATCGATAAATAAATCGGTATGAAAATTTGATCTTTGTAATCGATTTGTACATGCGAATTCGGATTAGGTCGAAAGTTTATATTTATTCTCGTGGCTCACTAAATCGTGTCAAGATCGTTTCATCAATCAAAGACAAACATAATGGAATTGACGGGGAAACTATTCATTCAGTGGCTCGTGGCCGAAGCCGCTGCCGCTGCAGTGGCACCCCCTCCATTAGTGCTAGCAGCCGCTCCCGCTTGGGCGCCATGACCGACGAATCCCTCTAGACCATCGCTATCGAAAATTTCTTCATCCTCATCATCAAAGTCGTGCGACGTTACATCATTCGTCTGCTCGATGATTCCCGCTCCCTCCTTGCTGTGTGACTGGTCCACCTTTTCGTTGAACTTCTTTGAGTTCTTGTTGTATGCAGAGCTATGTTTATCTTTGGCTAGTACACCACTTCCGGTTTCTCGAATGGACTTGTTGAAGTCTTTCACGTAATTTTCGCCACTTTTCTTGCTTCGGAAAACAGTTGGAGTGTGCTCTATATCTTCGTCGTTCTTGCTGAATGCCTCATGAAGGTTCTCATCCTCGGCTCTTCCAAAGCTTTGCGAGTTGTAGTAATGGTTGTCATCGGCACGACCTTCCTCCTGGTTTTCAACAGTCTCACTGACTCGCTTGTAAGCGCTGCTCTCTCTTCCTTGATCATTGTTTGCATAAGTTCCAGTGGTGGCTACATACGAATTGGATGTCGGTCCACTAAATTCATTTACTACGCCAGCTTGTGCCGTAGCAACGGCAGAGTTTACAAAATTGGGGTATCTAGCCCTAATATTGCGAGCTATTGGGATACGCTGCCTGTAGCTATCTATCGAGGGAGTTGCAGGTCGTCTCGGTTGCTGTGGCCTTGGTGGCTCTACATAAGTGGGCTGGGCGACAGTCTGAGCCTGTGTTTCGTGAACCTGGTCGGGAGCGCGGGCCATAGGTTGGCGCCTCGGCCGGACAGGCCGTTGAGCCGCTCCGGCCATAGAGTTCGCGTAGGCGCCCGAGCCATCGCTACCAGCGGCCGCAACCGCGGCCGCCGCAGCATTTGCACCCGAGCCAGTGCTATTAACTGAGGAAAAGGCTGCAGCGGAAGCAACAGCATGATCGGTTGGTCTTGAAAATCTGTTCCTCAGCTTGCTTTTGAGCGATTCAAAGTTGTTTGCCTCAGCATAGAAGCTTAAGGTTAGTGCAAGCACTAGAATTATCGTAATCTTGGTCATTGTTAATGATTATATGAGCGCTCGAACTATTCCTGCTAACGATCACCAGGATGAGCCTTATAAAATATCGAAAGATCAAAATTAGAGTGTCTGTCCAAGATAACGGACCTCATAGCAGTAGGAACGAGCCAGTCGAGAGCTTAAAATATCTCACTCGGCAGGCTATTTTTAACTCCAGGTGCATGCATTTGCCCAAATCGCCTCCGGATTTGGTGCATCTACAGTGAAAATCGATCTATTAAGCAGACTGCACTGAGCCTAGTGATCTGACGTGAGCCCCAGACATGTGAGCTATTTTCTGCCGAAAGCTCGCATCCGACGGGACCTCCATTCTGAGGGTCCAGAAGCCAGATCCTCATGACACTGAACACTCTGTGTTCAGTTTCCGCTCCTGGACCCACATCTAGGCCATAGTTATGATGCTACCTTGATAAAATTGGACTAAGCTGAGTGAATCTGGGGCAAATGTATGCTTGTAGACTAGTTCTAGTCGATGGGCTATGTGAGAGAAGCTAGGCGCTTACCCTGGTCTACCCGGCGGAGCCGAGTCTTGGAACAAAAGAGTTGCTTGCTCTCTCAGAATGGAGCGAGGCCGAGCTGAGAGAAATGGGACGCTCTGGGCCAAGACTCGGTGAGTAGATGGAGGTGATGTTATGCATCCATCCGAATTTTAACACGCTCCACTCGCCTCTCTCTCGGAACAGACTGAAACTGAGCGCCCAGCTCATGTTAGACCATCGAGCGGGGCGAGTGGGAGGGGCGCCAATTTGCACCCTAAAGTTGACAGGACTGAGTCTTCCAGCAGTTCTACTTCAGAAAGGCAAAGAGCTCGACGAGAGTAATGAGAAGTGGGGCTTGAAAAGGGGTTGGATGCGCGATAGCTATTATAATTTTGACTTCTGAGTCGGTAACTAGGTAGACCTTCAAATTGTTTATCTGTCAGAGTATTATGAGCAGGCCCGAAATAGACCTACTCTAGTGCTGAGATAAACTTTATAGCTGCTCTTCGAACGATAAAACTCGAGGGTCTCTGTTTCTTCGAATTGGACGATACATTTCGTTAGAGCACACTGAGTAGCAATCCGTATGTTTTCGTGGCTCTAAGTGAAGACCCCCCACAACCAGGAACCTCAGGTTAATAGGGGTGAGATTTCGGAAGACAAGTAGCATGTACGCTGTCAGCACTTGCCATTTAAAAGATCTGAGCGAAGATGTATGGTGAAGGGTTCGCTCCGTATCAAGATCGTTGAAAGACGGCCGCGGTCGAGCTAGACGTCTTCAATGGAAACCTGTTCGCTGATCGGCCTCACCTGTTAACATTTGTTCTCGTGCGCGTCAAACTGAACGGCAACATTCGTTATCGCTCCATTTGATCAGCACAAGGAGATCGAATCTGGCAAGCCAAGTCTAGATGGCACCAAATCTACTCTCAGGATTCTTTGGGTCGAGCGCCAGAACGGGCGAGTGTCACATACGCCCACTGATGATTCTTATGAGATCTCCACATTATCCTCCTATTTTTATGACTCTTCACCTGATCTCCTCAAAACACCATAAGTTTTTCACTTGTTAAGTCACATTGACTTACCTTGTAGACAGTAAACGGACAACGTACTGAATCAACATGATAAATTCATCGGCTCGGCGAATTGTTATAACCCTTATTGTTTGTTTACATATAGATTTGTCTATATCGATTGTAGCACCCACCAATCATGCGATCAGATTCAGTGGCATGCAGAACGGTTATGACGGAAACTTAACGCGAGCTTCCATGGAGCTCGAGGCAAATCTGAGAAAGCTTACTGGTCAACAAGTTATCATCGATTCGATGGACAATCAGGGTGCTGTCTGGCATAGCGAGACCATCAACTCTTTACCCGGTTGTCCAGAACGCGAAATTCGCGAACTTCTCGCCATAATCAAAGGTCCCGACAACTTTTATACAAGAGACTTCAAAATGTTTATGACCGAGTATTTTGAACCGCCGGCCATGGTTACCATTGACTGGTTAGGCCCTTGCGAGAACTTGGGCCGAAAGCGAAGTCAAGTCGACGTCTCAGAATTGGTCAGCTCAACGCGCGCTCCTTTTTCGGACGAATCCCTTATTCCAACACAACCAACAACAACCACCGAAGCTCCCTTATCGACACCCGATCCTGAGATTTCAACTACTGAAGTGACGACTAGTTCTACCGAGATAATTTCGGCTACTTCAGTGCAACCCGAATTAGAAAACGTGACGGATTTGTTTGGGTCGAGTTTCGACGAGCTTTTTAAAGATCTGGGCAATGTTGCGACCACAACCTTATCTACAGATGCACCAATCAACGTTACCGACTTTCAATCTTCGATTTCCACCTCAACATCAACAGCCGTAATAACAGACGACATTGGGTTTACTGGGACCCCTCCGTTCGGCTCATCCACCACTGAGCACGAGTCAACCACAGAGAGGATTAAAACAACTTCGGCAGATACAACAGAGACATCGACATCTGAGGGTACAGATGCTACCACCATTCTCGCAGACATGGTGACTGAGTCAACAGTTGCGAGAAAGGAACCCGTCGAAGCAGTCATAAGGGCAAGCGAGCCACACTATGGCAAATACGTTGGTCTCAGCGCGGCCTTTCTCATTTTCGTCGCTTATCTAGTTTGCAGTCGCGCCTATAGGCGGCAAGGGATGTACGAACTGCATAGCGAATAAAGGGGGCACATGCTCTGGCGCCTTGCCAATAACCTTATAAGGACGCGAGTGGAACTAGGCGCTCACACTTATATGGGCCTCTGTCCATGAGCTCGGCTGTGCTCTTGCGCCGCCTCCACTCATGGTCTTGTATTCAAGTTGAACGTCAGCCTACATGCCTCTAAAGTTCTATGCTTCAGAGTAGGAGGCTCCTCCAGCAACAAGCTATCCTTTTCAATCCCTAAACATAAGCCCCTCACTTTTCCCCTAAGATCTGAACTTTCGTCAGCGCCCATTTCGTCAAATTTATTTTCGTCTTAGCGAACGAGTATCCTGTTCTTGCATTCTTCCTCATAAGAGTTGAAGTTTGGGAGATAGAGAAATCGATCGATTGAGTCTAGAGCAACCGATTGATTTGCGTTATAGAGAGGCTTAATTCAGTCGTTACTAGCCGCAGCACACCTGTAACCCGTGATATTCATCTTAATTGCTATCTAGTTTCGGTGTAAGAACAAAAGAAGCAGCAAAATGGAGGCCATCAAGAAGAAAATGCAGGCAATGAAGCTCGAGAAGGACAACGCAGTTGACCGAGCCGAGCAAGCCGAACAACAAGCTAGAGACGCAAACTTACGCGCTGAGAAGTCAGAAGAGGAAGTGCGCGGTTTGCAGAAAAAGATCCAACAAATCGAGAACGAATTGGACCAAGTTCAAGAGCAACTTAGCCAGGCCAATGTTAAACTCGAGGAGAAGGAGAAGACTCTGCAAAATGTAAGTATATGTTTGGAGTTAGATGATGAGTCTTCCCACCATAGAGTTCCGCGCACCATAATGGCTAACTTCTTGACCAATCCGATTCATTTCTCAACTTTGATTGGCCCAGGCCGAAGCTGAGGCTGCAGCTTCAAACAGACGCATCCAATTGCTGGAGGAGGACTTGGAAAGATCCGAAGAGCGCCTCAAGGTCGCCACCCAGAAGCTCGAGGAAGCCTCGCAAGCTGCCGATGAAAGCGAGCGTATGCGTAAGATGCTAGAGCACCGTAGTATTACCGACGAGGAGCGTATGGAGGCTCTAGAGTCGCAGCTGAAGGAGGCCAGGATGATGGCTGAGGATGCTGATAGAAAGTACGATGAGGTTGCCCGTAAGTTGGCCATGGTTGAGGCCGACCTGGAACGCGCTGAGGAGCGTGCCGAGACAGGTGAATCGAAGATCGTTGAACTTGAGGAGGAGCTGAAGGTTGTGGGAAACAACTTGAAATCGCTCGAAGTCAGCGAGGAGAAGGCCCTCCAGAAGGAGGAGACCTACGAGTCTTCCATCCGATCTGCCAACCAACGTTTGCAAGAGGCCGAAGCTCGCGCAGAATTCGCAGAGAGGTCGGTACAAAAATTGCAAAAGGAAGTGGACAGATTGGAGGACGAACTTGTCAACGAGAAAGAGAAGTACAAGTCAATCTCGGACGAGCTGGACCAAACCTTCTCAGAACTCACTGGCTATTAAGCCTTGCCATTATATGGCACAGATGGACAGTTATCAAATGGCTCATGGGGTTTTATCGAACTAAGATCGATTTTTAATTCTTGAGGCCAACGTTACATAGCCAGCAGAGGTGGTAATCGCCTGAGCTGAGCTTGATAACTACACCAGCCGTGAACTCGACTGCAACGTATATAAATATATATATGTATAAGATTGCGACAGAGAGCCGAGACCATCAGCTTTTTGTTCCTCAATCGACTTATAAATAATCGTTTACAAAATTGGAGTAGCATCACGAATGACAGCTAACACGACGAGAGGCCAAATCGTCATGCAATCTATCGGAAATCATCGACGGAAATCTAGAACGAAAGCTAAGAATATGAAACTGAGGAGGAACACGGAGAGAAAAGGAGAAGGGAAGAGAGAGGGGCTATGAGGGAGGACGCACTTGAGAAACCATGTTGATTCATTGTGATGAGAGACTTTGGATACGACATAACCTTAAATCTACCCAACATACACATAAGCGAGAGAATAAATGTGTACCAAGAGCTTGAGCTAAGGTAAAAGACTTAGTTTTGTGATTATTATCTCGATTTAATTGTTTAAATTTCACTTCAGTGAGTCAATCAGATTTAGTAGCTCTTGGCAAGTAGATCTAGTGTCGGTCAAATCGTATTCATCTCCAGACTCTTGTGAGCTCGATTTATGTAATTGTTGAACAATAGCTGCGAGATTCTGAGAAAGCTTGAACGCTTCGATCTGTTTTGGCGGGTCTAAAGAAAGTAGGAATGCTTTTAGTGCGTTCAACAGGTGCTCTCGTATCTCCGGATCATTTGATTTTTCTAATTGATCTGCTATTCGCTTGATCGCTTGTTTGTCATAGAAGAATTTGGAAGCATTTTCGCTCTCAGAACAGAGTGTCCTAAAAAGGAACACCGACCTTATCCGTAGCTTGCGCCACCAATAGACTGTTGTACTCTTATTATCCTCCTGCTTTGAAGTTGCTTTACTTGGTGTTGTATCGAGTATTTGATCATAGTGATGGTAGTCAAGAAGTTGCAGCAATACTGTTAGACCATCTAATTGAGTTTCAAAGTGCGTCCTAACATCTTGATTGGATCTAATGATGGATGAGATGGCGTACAAGGCGTAGGAACGAGCTTTAATATAGGTTTGACCATTCTTCGTAGCCACAAAATCTATTAGTCTTTCTAGTAACCGTGTTCTCATTGCTATGTCCTGACAGATTGGATTATTTTGCGCAAGAGCAGCGATGAGCTCGCAAGCTTTGACGATTAATTCTTCATGACTGCAATCGATCAGTGGCCTGAATATAGAGAATCCGTCCAATTTTGCAAAATCAGCGGCATAGTCAATCTCCTCACATAGATCTGTTAAAACTTCAATGGCATTACACGTTTTCTGTACAGGTATGCTATGATCATGATCTTTTTCCAACTGACTGACTGTTTCCTTCACGAGAGACAGATTTTCGAGTAGCTGTCTAGTTGTATCTATACTCATACTATTAATCGCTTCTTGTAACCAAGCTCGACGGTCTGGATCCATAGGTTCAATATTACTCGAAGAGTTGCCACTCGCATCTTCCTTAGCCGTGCTCTCAAGACAAAACTTGACTAGACCGAGCATGTCTCTTATCTTGCGTTCTCTTCCCTCACCGTCTCCGTTGGTAGGCATGATTCAATAGCTGATATGAGATTGAAGAGGGTTACGATGAGGATTTGTTCAAAAGTAATCAACACTCTCAATAGGTCACTTGCATCTAATCTTAGCTCCCAATGAGACAATTTTGCGAGAGACTTTGTCTTATTTCTAGAAATGGGCATTGCTCGCGCGCAGCACGCGACGACTCCACTCCCCCTGATGACGCTGCAGCCTGCAGGCACTCTGTTTTTGGCCCAACGAGGCGATATCGAGCACAAGAAGCACACGTTTTTCACGCAGATTCAAGAGCAGCTTCAGATGCTGCAGACTGCAGTCGCCGCTGTAGGTTTATTCGCATGAAAAGCATGTGATGATACTAACACAAGCCTGAAGGATTTATAAAACTACTCCACCCATAGCCAACCAATGGGTCTGAACCCCTATTATACACACCCGATTTAGTAGAGACATCCATCGTAGCCAAAATGGTGCCTCCTCATGTCAGTAAACCTATTAATGGTTACATTGAGCTGGCATCACCCCAACTATTGGACGACTATTGGCGAGATCTTAACTTCGATCTCGCGTCAAGTCACAATGTCCTTCAAGATTTGATAACGCCTGAATCAGGCAGTGGATATGTCTACCGTGATGCCAAATTAGTCGGCTCGCCAATGCACAACCGCTTCTTGTATTGGAGAGCAGCAAATGAAATGATCGAGTTGGTCGAAGTTTCTACAGAGGTCATGCTCGACGGTAATCAAGTGAGGATAAGATTTGCCAACTCACCCATCATCAATAACGTTACTATAATGGAATTCCCTGACTCAGTTGTCATCATGATTGCAACCTCAAAATCAGTTCACCGTCTCCAACTACCCCACCCCAAGATCACCAATAACTCTATATTACAGGATCTAACCACCGAGTTGCTGTTCAATCCAGCTAATTATTACATCCTGTGCAATCAGGGATCCGCCTCATCACAACAACCTATCTGTGCTTCGTCTTGGTTCGATAGAGCCCTCCACAAGTGCGCACTATCTTATCCAGACAGTTCGCTGCTCATAGTACAATTCAGTAGAGACGTTCACCTCATCAGCACGTGCGAAATCAAACAGATCGGCATCATCGGTCGGTTGTGGTCTAGGATGCCGAACTTATTGGCCCGAAATCCAAATGATTGCGATAATGCCGTATTTGTCAGTGCTCCTTTCATCCTACCAGAGGCTGGCGATGTTTTACTCTTCACTTTATGTAGAGACCTGAAAATACGAGTCTTCTCAACTAACTCGAGGGAGTGCGTCCTCACCTACAATATTATTCCCCAAAGCAGCTTCTCACAATCTTATACAAGTCATACGAATGCAACGACCGAGTTGCCTATGCTTAAGACAGCTGGATCTCACGTGGTAGTATATTACACAGAAAATAGGCCAGAGTTCATACTGTTAAACTATTCCTATGAAGAGGGCTCGCACTCACTGAGAGAATTGTCTACTATTCAGACGCCAAATTGGGAAACTCTCATCGACTTCGCTGTAACCGAAAATAAAATCTGGGCCTTGGCGAACATTCGTGAGACAGAATCAACGCTATGTCATCTCGACCTGAAAAGTGTATTAGAAGGAAGCGAGGTCGAACCCAGCGAAGTAGAAGGCGTTTGGGATTTCGTGAACCTAGCGGACGATCTAGACATGCCAAGTGTTAATAATTACGTCACTGAAATATTCTGGCGCAACCACTTTTCCGTAGAGACTGTGCGTAAAGCCTTGACTGGAATTGCCGGGCCATCAGTCCCAAAGAAAACCACTATGAAAGAGCTCGAAGAAATTGCTTTCACGCGTATAGTTGACGAAAACCAGGACGAAGCCTGGGCAAGATTCTACAGCTACTGTCTTCAAAATCACCACGCCTCTAACAAAGACATCGGTCTATTGATTGCTGGCGACGAATCAATAATAGGACTGGTCAAGCGTAGCAACCCATCGATAGTGTGTCCATGGCTGACCAGCGTAGATATGATCCTACAAGGTGGTCCATATAGAGGCATTGAGTTTTCTACAAGCCTGAAAAGTATAATCGAGCCCTTGAACTATATTTTCACTGAACTCATGGATGAAGAAATCTCCAATAATTTCGAGACCAAGCTATTTGAGGATCCTTCCCATATCCTCGACACCATAGGCTCTATAGTGGAGGGTTTCTCGTCAAAAGTGAACGTACCTAAGCTCAACTTCGTCCACAAAAGCCTTATCTCTGCTGGTATCGACACGCTCTGTGATCAATTAGATTTCACATCTCAGGCTGAAGAGTACGCACTTAAAGTTCTACATGAATCTCCAGTCAAATTGCGATCTGAACACAATCCCCTCGAATCTAACTCTGGTATCACCATAACTTTTGAGCTTTTTAAACGTCTTGTCCGCGCTCGTATGATACTGGCACGAGATCTACTTGTTTATATAAAACTCATGCATGTTTTCTCTGAGTCAGGGATCCAGGCATCACTGGGGAAATATATGGCTGATCTTTGTACAGGTCTTCACACATCATCCAAAGTCAGACGTTTGGTTGACTCATTACGATCATACGCTGTCCTTGTATGGGTTGCTGAAAGTCCAATCAAATCCAGACAGTTTCAGGCTTCTAATGAGGTCGTCAACTTCATAGCAGGACAATTCAGTTTCTTCAAGGAGGCAGCTAGTTCTCAAGATAGACACACAGAATCCACATCAGAGGCAGTTCTTCGTCAGAACCTGTTTATGAACTTTCTAATCGATGGAGGCGTAAAGTTTTCAAGTTTTATCAAGTCACGCAGCGAGGCCGCAGGGGATCATACTCTATCAAACAGCTTTTACGTCACAGACATTGTCTTAAATTTATGTCGTTTATTATGGCCCAAGACTGACCATCATTGTCTCGCTGAATACATGTTCACACATCAGTTGGACGAACATTTAGCAAAGTATTTAGATCTCACCGAGGACTGGTTGATAGTCGGTGAATGTGATCGCCATTTCCTTCGAGCATCCAACTGCCTGTTACAAAACAGAGCCATGCAAGCTGTAGAGTCATTTGGGCGTATATGGATGCACATGACGCCCGCAAATCTGCTAGGACGTTTCATTAACTTGGATGCAGAAAAGACAAACATACTGTTTGAAGATAAAGTCGTTGTTGATCCATCATTAATTTACAGATATTATGAAAAATTGATCCAGTTATTTCAGGTCAACAACAATCCTCAGTGTATAGTCATGCTTATCAATCAATGCCTGTCGCTCTTGGATGGAGCTGCAGATGCAGATCAACAACATTGGGTAAATTGTCTGAGAGCAAAGTTGTTCCAGTACTACTTAGAGCTAGAGGAACCAGACGAGGCATATCATATCATGGTCATGACCACAGAAGATTCACTAAGAATCAACTGTCTGAGAAAGTTCATAGTTAGTCATTGCGAAAAGGAGCAATGGTCAAACTTGCTTTCATACCCATATATCGATATAAAGAACGACTTCATCGATATTCTCAATCAGAAAGCAGAGAGTTCTGACTTGTCTCGATTGAATGGAAGCGATTTCTACAAAACCACCTATTACGACCTATTGTTCGCATCCTATATTTCTGATGACGAATTTAGACGTGCGGCTGATATCATGTACAATTACGCCCAGCGATTAGCTCACGAAGTTCCGGGCATTATCTCGATAAGAAAACAGGCTGACTGTCTTCTTGTAGCTCTCAATGCCTTGCGGTGTGTACCTGAAAAAGCATTTATTGAATTCGGAGCACCCATTTCGAGAGACGAGCTTCGTTCTACTGTAAACAAACGATCTTATGACTGCGAATCGGAGATATCTTCCAGGTCCGAGTTGAAGAATAACGAGACTGTTCTGAACACGTCGATAGTTAATTGTGATGATATCAAACTAAAGTATGAGCTCACAGTAGCAAGATTAAGGTTATTAGAGAAGGACAAAACTGCTTATGCTATAGCCTTATCGCCCCTCAAACCGGAAGAGACTATAGCTCAGCTGGTCGCTGCATCCATGTTTTCCACTGCTATGGATTTGGCTTTATTGTTCAAGGCTCCTATGGAGCCGATCATGGAGGGGCTCGCAGCCAAGTATATTTTTACCTTGCGGTTATCAACTGTCGACATCGCCATGCATCAAGATCTTGAGAGGGGGCTATCTGATGTCTTCACCAGCAGTTACAGTTGCATCGATACATACAATTATATCTCAAACGCTTCATGCTCACTAGTTGACAAGCTGTGGCGTTTGATTGATTTCTATTTGGTAACATATGACGGAGTGAGCCATAGATACAGCAACAGATCTTTCATCGGGACATTCCCATGTAGTACAGTCTTGATGAGAACAGTTGCAGCGAAACTTTTGTCTTCTGGCTACGACATCCCAGCTTCGCTCAAAAGAATGTACCTGTCAAGAAACTCAGCCGAATTGCTCAAATTATTAATCAAATATGATAAGCTTGTGGACGCTGCAGATTTGGCAATCGAAATGGTCGATCGAATACTTGAACCATCGCATAGTTTCACGTTCACGAGTCCAACTACTACAGGTGATCCGCCACCCGTTTACCTGCCAACACATCTCATTATCCTCCTTATATCATATCTGAAAGAAGACGCCACCAACAAACTTCAAATGAAAACTGGCGACATATTAATTGAAAAGCTTGATAGGTTTAGACGATCTCTCGAATCTTAGAATGCATTCCCTTACCGCGGTTCGACAATAAATCGACGAACACTTGGCCCGGATATTTATGATTACAGTTTCTGAATCATTGTACAGCTTTGTTGCATTTTTGCACATCTATTACAATCTGTTTTAGTGAGAGGTCAAGAAGATTTCTTTGATTTCATCTATAGAGAAGACTTTGCATTTGCCGTGCCATTCCCGAAAGCACTGCATAGAACGATCAAGGACAGAGCACCAGGCGTCTCTATCTTCCTTGTTGTCAGCCGCTAGTTGGTGTTTGACGAGCTTAAGCTTAGGATCCTCTTTGAACATCCGTTGGAAAAGATTTTCACTCTCGCCACCGGTAACTTGTTGGATGCTATATAGGACGAACGAATTCTGTCGGTAGAGATCATCGTCAGGTGTGAGCTTTTGCACCCTCTCGGAGCATAGATCTGTAAAACTCAAAACCTGGTTGGGCTTCTTTTGGTCGAGTGCATCTTGCTTGGACTTCCAATATCTAATGAGACCAGATGACAGATCAACCCAAAAGCGTGACCAATCGGGTCGCCCTTCACTATCCAGACAACGGACATGTAACATGCCAGCCTTACAAGGCAGTTGCTCTGGCTTAAGTTCCATATGAAACTTGCACTCACGCTCAATATATTTCGATTCTTCAAGTTTGCTCCATTGGACCAAATTCTTGTAGCAGGTATCTCTATCTGCAAGTGTCAACTTAAGACTGCCTACGCGCTTAAAATATGATTCTGGGGTGATTTTCGTTTTCTTCGATGGAGTAAGACGAGATAGAAGTTTTGGTAGATGTTGACCAACCACAAGTTCAAAGACCTCGACCTTAACAACGAAGTCTGGGGGCAGATCGATGAAGGAAATTCTTTCTTTGAACTGTAGATGAGCTTTCAGATCCTGTCGTCGGATATCGTTGGTATCTATAATTTCAGTCGCCTTAACTTCCGTTCCGCAAGAGGCGATACAAAAAAAGTAGTGTGAAACGCTATCGTCAGCCAAATCATTCCTCAACTTGGAGCTAATCTTCAGTCTTAAGCCTGTAATTTGAATTGATCCGAGGCTTTCGGTTCGCCTCCGTATACCTTGCTTAAACATCGCAGCATAATTCGTCAGATTCAGATGCTCTAGCTCGGCGATTTGCATCAATCTTGCCGCCTCTATGTGCTCTTTTGAGCCATGTTTGGATATTTCGACCACCTTCTTCAACTGGGTTCTCGTTTGTTCTGCTCTGTCCACCTTAAGTTGGAGGTCCTGAAGAGTTTGTTCACTTGTGGACGCACTTGGTAGTGATTGGGATGAAGTTGCCTTCTGATCGGATTGCCGCTCTTGAAGTGGCACTGTTCGGTCATTGGGGTGATTGGAAGCCGACGGCGCTTGCTTTCTCGGAGAAACTTGAACAGGATAGTGCGATATGGATTGTGGCTGGTTTGTCTCTGGCGATGACTGGCAAAGTATTGGCTCTGCTCTGTAAACCTCATCAGTATCACAGTCTAGTGATAAGTCTGAGGAGTAGTTAAGTTCAGGTATACTAGGGCTCGAGTTTTCGTCTTTCGTATCAGTGTGAGAATCTACTTTTCTCCTCTCCTCTTGTAGGCTTCCTGAAGTCTCATTGTCCTCCTCCGCAAGTGGGGACAGAGGGGGATAGGAGACTTCGTCTCTGTCGCTGATTGAATCTGAATCGCCAATTTGAGCTAATTTTGCCTGTCTCTTCTGAGCCCTAGCTAGAAACTCTTGAAGAAATGAATCGTCATCCTCCTTGTCGGCCATCTTCCAGTGCCTCGATACCAATAATATTTTGTTAAACTCGGATATTGTTTCTCTCCACTTATCTGGCACGAGCAAACCAGGGAGAGCGTACTTCGGCAGAAAACCGTTGAACGTGTTGCTTCAGTATACTATGAGTCGTGAGCACGCACCGCACAGCGGAGATCTGTTTCTATAGCACTTATCGCAACTGAGTGGGATCCTAAATAGTCCGAAACTTTACTCAGGACTTTGATCGCTACTCTTAGCTAACACGAACTTGTATCGGTCGTCCCTCAGACCGTTAATCACGATGATCCAAGGGGAAGAGCCCCACGAATTGAGCCTAGCTATCAGAGTGAGTCAATTACGTGTTGTTCGCAGTGGCTAGTGCGAACAGCAGAGGGGAGCGATACAGTTGGATCATGATCATTGATCGAAGAAAACATGCATCCTAATGGAGGAAGTAAAGGTGATTTACATAAGAATATAAGAATATTTATATAGTTGAATTCATCTACAGTTCGTCGTGCTTATCTGCCTGTCTGCCGTCCTCTCCAACTTCTGGCTCATCGATCTCCTCTGTTACATCGTCCGGGGCGGCGCGCCCGTAATCACCATTTGTATCAAGGAACTTCGATAGACCTTCGAGAGTACGTTCACCATTGTACTCGACAGCTTCGTTAGTCTCTCTCTTGTATAACTTGATTGTTGGGTAAGAATTAACACGAGTGTGCTCCAACTCATTGCTTGCAGCATCCATCTTTGCTATAACAATAGTTTCATGGTCCTTGTACTTCTCTCCTAGTTGCTCGTAAATGGGCGCTAAAGCCTTGCAGTGTCCACACCAAGGAGCATAAAATTCAACCAAGACGTCCTTGCTTTTGTCGAAGGCAATGTCATCAAAATTTGAACCAACCAAAACTTTAACTGGGTTCTTGTCCCAGTCCTCTGGCAGATCTTGGGTTAAGAGATGGGGCTTAATTTTGCCTTCGAGAACTCCAGTGACGAACTCGGTTATCTTATCAGCTATTAACTCGTCGTGCGGGTACTTATATTTGGTCATTTCCTCCTGTAACTTGATGAATCTCAATCCAGGTAGCTCGTCTTTCTTTAGGCCGAAATATTCTATAATTCTCTCATGTTCATCTTGATCACTGTCGATAACGACAAACAAAACCTTGGCCTTGAACTCTTTAGCGCTTTCTTTAAATTGCTCCAATATGCCATCTGTCTTGGGATCAGTTTTGCTTATAAATAATAAATTGTGAGCTTTAATGTCACCACCAAATATTTTTTGGGCATTTCGTTGATCAAATGTGACAACTAGAGGCAAACTGTTGGCTTGGATAAATCGTTTCAACTCCAAAATTGATTTGAGATCCTTATCATAATCTACGACACCTTCGTCGAATTTCTTGAACAGCTTTACGCCCTCAGTTGTGAAACCAAGCTTGGTTGCAACGTTTTCTGAATGAGTTATTGCGAATTTGTACTCATCATGCTGGTCTGCAACATCAGAAAAAGTTAATGACTCATTTGAGGAAGCATCCTTCAAGTAGGCAACAATAACAACCTCTGCAGATTCCTTGAACTTCTCAGCCGATTCATCGTCTTCCAGTACCAGAGCAGGTGGCCCAATCTTACGTGTAACCCAGTCCACTAGCGCATCGACACTACGGAATCCCTGATACGAATCTGGCTTCCTGTCTTTTCGAAACAATTTTAATGTGGGAAAACCTTGTATATCGTATTTCTCGATCAAGTCCTGCTCCTCTGGAGCATCAACTTTGGCACAAACCACCTTTTGGTCTTTATCCTTCAATATGGCGGCAATTTTTACATAATCCGGAGCAAAGGCCTTACAATGGCCGCACCATGGAGCATAAAATTCAACTAATACATTGTCAAAGTGTTCGAGGGCCTTCTGAAAGTTCTCTCCCGTCAGTACAACGACCCCTTCATCTCTCTCGAAACCATCTGCTTCTGGTTCAGCAAAAGCTATGTGGGCCGATAGGCAAACAAACAAAATAAATAGTTTCATTATGACAGACCTATCACGCCTCCAATTACGTTCCTGGTCTGTGCGCTTGATGTGATATTTGTATTGCCAGAGTTTCTATTGTTTGGTTGACGCGGGTGAGCTGATAACGGGGGCCTATTGTTTGAGTGTTTTGATGTTGCAAATGTACAGCTAGGCAGCGCTATAACAGTCTGTAAAAATTCACCCTTAGGATGGTTGATTGTGAGGATGATCGAACGTGGTTACTTCCTTCTTCTGCAGTGGTGCTAAATCCAGCGCCGATAGTTCATCGAAACATTTGGTCCTAGGATGAGTGAGCCCTAGTTTGAGTCCTCAAATTCAAGACTACCTGAAATAGTTTGCCGACGATCTTCATGCTCGCTGGCTGGCTTGCTCTCACTCGCGCTCGCAGACACTTGTCGACAGTGACAGGTCACTACGGATCGCGTAATTCTGAGCCACAAAACATCTGCAGCTTTAAACCTGGAGTCTGAGAGCTCTGTTTTGAGCCGCAGATCAACTGTAAAATTCACGCTAGAGCCATTGCAAATCCACGTCGACTAAAAAACGGCTTACCCTAGCCCTTGTGCGCCTGCGCTTACTTTCAAGGCGCGGTATTCGACCACTGTGAGCAGAGATTCTCGGCTCCACCCAAAATGGCTCCTCTGACTTTCACCGTCTGTACTTTTTCAAGACCGAGCAGTGCGACATGCCACTTCTGTTGCTCAAGCTACCCTCGTAAAACGAGGAATGGGTGTCCCAATGGGCCAGATGAATGGCTTTGCTTGATCAAGGCAGCTCCAAAAGTTAGACCATGTCCATAGGTTCAATCGGCTAATTGTCGAGCATGAGCTGCGTTACTGGGCTAATTTTGCCTTCGCAACCAAGCTGACTAGCCCAAAAGCAACTCGGCCGTTAGAAAGGCAGCAGGTTTGCCTCTAACTCGGCAAGCGATTCTCCAAATTGCCTCTATGACTCTCTTGTTGCCTCTGTCATTGTGTTCGAGCATGAAGTTTCTGCTGCTTCCTGGTGCCGTCTCGGAAGTGAAACTAAACCGGGCCGGTCATTTGAAAAGTTCAGTTTTCAGAAGTGAAACTTCCAGTTAAATCAAATCCTCTCCCTAGCACGAAAACTCAAGGATCAAAATGTTGTCCAGCTACAGTGCTGCATTGAAAGCTGCCATAGTGCTTTTACTCTTTTTCGGAAGCGAAATCACCTCTTCAGTCGTAGGTGAGTCGAGATCCGTTGATTCTAGATAAGCCTCACGATTTGATGGACAGCTGAGTTAAGCTCAATTCACCGCAGGATATCCGGCGCATCCTCGAAGATCCACTTGTTCTAACGAGATTGAGGGAGCCAATAGTGAGTAGAACTGAAGCTTATGGTGCCAGTTTAATCCTGTCCACATAACTCAACCTTCCGATGGATCGTCTAGGGACAATATCGAACTGGTCAGTTACGATGCGTAGAATGATGGAGGAATCAATTTTATCCAATTCAACCCTTGACGAAGCCGTCAAAGAAGAGTCGAAAATCCGAGATCTCATCGAGTCTTTTGGTGCCAACATCAACAAGAAACCTATCGAGTCTTTAGTGAAAGATCTCGTGTCTATTCGGCGCCGGTCAAACAAAATGGCTCTCGAAATTTACTTGAAGACCTTCGATATGCGCTGGCCGCAGACTTCAGTTCAGCTGGGTGTCGCAGTCGAGAGGGTTCAACAGGCTTGTCTATCGAGCTTAGACAGAGCTGCAACGTTGGTGCTGAACTCACCATTCAAGGTTTCAAGCAGAGTAAAGAGCCTATGGCCATAAATCGAGCGAGTTTCGTTGCAACCGGAAGCGGGCCAAACGGGGCATCAGGTCTATGCTAACAACTTTCGCGATTAAGCTCCACCATACGAATGTCAAGAGCCAGTCCAACATCGTTTCTAGCTAGATACATCTCTGCTCTCAGCAAATTGTGGGGGTGTCTTGTCGATGGGAGGACGCGTATTGTTGGTGAATTGGCCGGCTCATCTTCGTCCAGGATCAAAATATAGTTAAAGGCATCATCCTACGCGAATCGTTCAAGTTTTAAGGTTATACGAACCAACTAGATGCGCACTAAGATTGCGATAGCTCCTTTCAGCTATCCCTTCGAACGTGATTGTTTCCAGGTTTCAAAACGTGAGCTTAGATATCAGATCGGAAATTGGCCGCGGACAGTTGTTATCAAAGAGAGCCAATCAGGATAATCAAGTAGACATCTCTATTGTGATGAGTTTCTTGATCACTTAGAAGCGTTAGTTTTGAAACCGGATTTAGCTGGATGTTGTTTGCGATTCAAGTCGATCAGTCTGAATTCTATTCTAACCGGAACCTCATCTAACACTAGCCAAATATGTCACGCTCACTAATTGGCGCCATTGCAATCCTAATCACTGTCGGAGCAATCTGGACTGTGGCAGGTGAGTAGCATTCCATTTCTAGCAATTAACTCGTATCATTGCTCGCGAGAACACCAGCTAATTTTCCATTCAAACCACCACCAGCAAACCTGAAAGCGAACCGAGGCTACCTGAGCAAGGACGCAGAACGAATCTTGAAGCAGGGAGGCTCTGTCGATGTGACTAATGTCGGACGATTGGTTGACTACGTGGATGAGATCAGAGCGGAAGAGTGTCTAGCCAGAGTTATTTGTGAGCTCTCAAGGGATGGCAGGGTTCACGGTGAAAATGGATCAAAATTTGCTAAATGCCTGCTCAAGTTCCGTCAGAGTAAGCACCCGAAAGTAAAGCAATATGTTCATGCAGAAAGTTTGGGGACCAGAATAAGAAATTATGAGCAGTGCAAGATTCATTACCATCGATGTAACTACTCGACCACTGATATAATCACTGTAGGTAATAAACTGCTTAGCATCGAGTGAATAGATTGATTATCATGTATCGACATTCTATCAGCGTCTGAGAACAGTTTTGAGTTGAACTGGGTCGATTTGCATTCAAAACCACGAGATCAAGGTCAGAGTTTAGAATCAACCAAGTTGACTAGAATTTACGTCGTGATCCAAAACGGAGAAGTCCCAGGATCATCGGTGCTATAAAGTTGACCCTATAAGTTTCAACCGAGATTACTCTCGATTTCTGCGTCGTAATGAAGGAAAGGAAAAGATGGCATAAGTACTGTCCAGACTCCGAGTAAACTATCAATTTCTGTCAGAGGGACGCAACTGCGAATCGAACTTCAGTCCGAGAGGCCGAGAACAGATACGTGCATCTTTCATCAATTCAAGATTGATCGGCGTATTCTGTGCCAAGGATTGTCATGAGTTTTGGATGATTCAACATGTCCGTCACTTCAAATATTGCGCCATAATTCTGCAGAGGTCTCCCGATAACTGAGAGTCAGATTGATCAACAATGCGCGAACAACTGCTCCTTCTGACCCCAGTGGCGCATCCACGACTTTCCATTGGGCCTTTCAATTATGCATTGTATCTGTTCTTGGCTTCTCGGATCGGGTTCGCTGAAATTAATAAAATCTGGTTTGGAGCTGACCTGTCACAGAGGGCCGTACTTTACTCGACCATTTCAAACCCGCCCACCCAAAGCTTTGAGTAGAACCGACTTGAGAGCAATCTCTTCCCATCGCAGTTCAAAACGAAAGCACAACAAAC